>Ga0182746_1000886_pt1 | contig 32643 bp, 26 predicted proteins | sample eDN3rd30CBELigOP_FD_128881 | JGI IMG/M metagenome (GOLD analysis project Ga0182746, IMG submission 128881) | Enriched Organic Plus compost microbial communities from Emeryville, California, USA - eDNA 3rd pass 30_C BE-Lig OP (version 2) (version 2) ...
CGAGAAAAAGCCTTCCACCGGTTTTAATTTTTCTTTCAACTCCTTTAGCTTGGCAGTCTGCACCGTATTGCTGACGTTGGAGCTATTCAATGCGTTCAGCTCGTCCCGTACCTGGTTCATCAATACCACGCCTGCATTTAGATTTGCATCGGCATAGTTCGGGTCGAGTTCGATAGCTTTTTTATAAGCTTCTAATGCTTTTTCGGCATTGTTGTTGGCAGACTCGGCAATACCGAGGTAGTAATACAGGTTTTTGTTTTGTGCATCTTTTGCAATCTGTGATTCGATATTGGAGATTACTTTTTCATTATTTCCTGCAATCAAGTTTAACTCGATATTCTGTACGGCCGCTGCCTGGTCATTCGGATAGGCTGCTACGGCTTTGGCTGCATATTCTATAGCAGAGGCTGTATCCTTCATAGAAAGATATAGCTTAGGTAGATCCACCATGACGACCTTGTGGGAAGAGAAGTCTTTTTTGTCGATGAGCTGCTTGTATTTGTCTATACCATTTTTATAGTCCTGGCTTTGTATTGCTGCAAGACCGGAATAGTAAGTGACGGTAGTATCTCCGGGCATATATTCCAGAGCCGTGTTGAAAGCATCGTAAGCTCCTTTAAAATCCTTCTTGTCCCAACTTGCTACGCCTTGGGTAAAATGGTAGTTGTACAACAATTGTTGAGCCACGTCGATATTTGCAGCAAGTTTTTTGTCCTTGTCCAAAGAGATAGCTTTTGCAATTCCTTCTTTAGCTTTCTCCGCATGCTCTGCTTTCTTTTCGGCAAAAGCAAGATTGCTATACACCAGAGCGTAGTACATCCAGGCTTCGCCAGAATCCTTGGTCTTGTCATGGACGACCGCAGCGTCGACAGCTGTTTTAGCAGCATTAATGTACGTTTTTCCCAATTGTGGTGTACCTGCGATACGCAGTTCATCGTATTTTTGGATGTTTGAAGCAGCCTTTTTAAGGTTACTGTTTTGAGCGAAAGTGACGCTGCCGAATAGCAGCAGGGCTGAGCAAATAGCAATATGTTTAATATTCATTCCTTAATTATTTGATAGTTGATTCAACAATAAATTAACTCTATCCAATTGGCTGTCATCGCCAACGGTTTTGTAATACAAGGCTAACCCTTTGAGTGCGCCAATGTCATAAGGTTTAATCTCATTGGCCTTGAGCAAGTGATTTTGTGCACTGTATTGATCTTCTAAGTTATTGATATTTTTTAAAAAATCATTCAAAAAAATCAAACCTAAAGCCAGATTCGCACTGTAATTGTTGCTATCCAGCTGAATAATTCTTTGATAATACTTTTTTGCCTGGCCCATATTGCCTGTATTTTCATTGGCATATCCGGCCAGATAGATCAAGTCTATGTTGTCGGGTTCGTACGCAATGGCTTCGTCGATGATAGGCGTGATCGCTCCGTACGATTTGTTGGCATTGTATATCTCGATCAGTTGAAAGAGGATTTGCTTGTTCTGTGGAAATTTGGTTCTAGCCGTTTCCAATATTGACAAATACTGCTGCTCCTCTTTGTTTTTCTTATAGAGCTCTGCTAGTTCAAGATATTTGTTGGCATCGGCTTCTGTGTCTTTTATGAGCTTGCTATAATAAGAAATGGCTTCTTTCGTTTTTCCGGCTTGACTGGCCAATAGGGCTAGGTTGTAAATGACATCTTCTGTATTCGTTCCCAATTTTTCTACTTCGAGATAACTTTGATAGGCATCAGCATATTTTTTTTCTACGATCTCTTTGTTTGCCTTATATATATAGGCAGCGATCAGGTTTTGATGTATGTAATTGATCTCTGTCTCATGTCTTTCCCGGTCACGGGGACGTATGCGTGCCTCCGCCTCTTTGGCTACCAGAATGGGATCCTTGTCGGACTTGATTTTTCGGGTCGAATCGGCATAGGCCAATGAACTGTATATCATAGCCCGGAGTACGTTGTTGCGGGAGTTGGAAGAATCCCGTCGGGTTTTATATCCGGCGTCAATGAATTTTTTTGCACTTTCCAAATGCTTGACGTCGCTGGATAGCATATAACGGGCAAGACTGTTGGAGGCCTCTTTATAGTTCGATTGGCCTACAACAGTCGTTCCTATGCCTAGTAATAATAAAGAGAAAATGATGTTCTTCATTATTGATTATTCTTCGTTTGCCTGCTCTGTGTCTGTCGATTCAGCCGTGTTATTGTCTGAATCTACGTCCTCGGCAAGGTCATCTTCTTCCTCCCGCTGTACTTTGGTGATGGAAGCGATTTCGTCGTTTTCTTTCAAAGTGATCAAGCGGACGCCTTGTGTGGCTCTTCCCATGACCCGCAATGTGTCTACGCCGATACGGATGACGATTCCGGACTTGTTGATGATCATCAGATCGTCTTGGTCCGTCACATCCTTGATGGCGACCAGATTACCGGTTTTTTCGGTGATATTGATGGTCTTGACGCCTTTGCCTCCTCTGTTGGTAATGCGGTAATCTTCTATATCTGTACGCTTACCGTAACCTTTTTCCGAGACGACCAGAACAGATGTCTCTGGATTATCCACACTAATCATGCCAACAACTTCATCGTTTGGTCCTGCCAAACTCACACCTCTCACTCCGGTAGCTGTCCTGCCCATAGGACGTACCGTAGACTCGTTGAAGCGGATGGCTCTGCCCGAACGCAATGCCATGACGATTTCACTGTTGCCGCTGGTCAGACAAGCTTCGAGCAGTTGGTCGCCGTCATTGATGTTGATGGCATTGATACCATTGGCACGAGGTCGAGAATAGGCTTCCAATGAAGTTTTCTTGATCGTGCCTTGTTTGGTACACATGATGATGAAGTTGTTTTCCAGGTATTCCTTGTCTTTTAAGTTTTTGACAAGTATATAGGCTTTTACTTTTTCGTCCTTTGGTATATTGATGATATTCTGCAAAGCCCGTCCTCTGGAAGTACGGCTACCTTCAGGGACCTCAAAAGCCCGTAACCAGAAACAACGTCCTGCTTCGGTAAACAGGAGCATATAATTGTGCGCTGTAGCGGTAATAATGTGCTCGGTAAAATCCTCGTCACGTGTGTTGGAGCCTATAGCACCCTTTCCGCCACGGCCTTGGCGGCGGTATTCGGAAAGTGGGGTACGCTTGACATAACTATTGTGCGATATCGTGATGACAATCTCCTCGTCATCGATAAAGTCTTCCATGGTCATGTCTTCGGCCGAATGGACGATGACCGAACGACGTTCGTCGCCGTATTTTTCTTTGATCTCGACGAGTTCGTCCTTGATGATCTGCATACGCAGGCCTTCGTCTGCCAATACTTGCTTCAAATATTCGATGGTCTTCATCAGTTCGGCATACTCTTCCTTGATCTTGTCCCGTTCCAGTCCTGTCAACCGACGTAGCGTCATATCCAGGATAGCACGGGCTTGTAGATCCGATAGACCGAAGCGCTCCATCAATCCGACGCGGGCATCTTCGGGGGTATCCGAATTACGGATCAGCTTGATGACTTCGTCCAGATGGTCTAATGCGATCAGGTAGCCTTCGAGGATGTGTGCTCTTTTCTCTGCTTCGGCCAGTTCATATTTCGTCCTGCGTATGACGACCTCATGCCTATGCTCCACAAATTCGTGGATCATATCCTTAAGGTTCATGAGCATAGGCCTTCCTTTGACCAGAGCAATATTGTTGACGGAGAAAGAAGATTGCAGTGCCGTGTGTTTATAAAGATTGTTGAGTACGACATTGGCATTGGCATCTCTCTTGATTTCGTAGACGATACGTATATCTCTTGCAGATTCGTCCCGTATTTCGGATATGCCTTCGATTTTCTTTTCGTTGATCAGATCGACCGTACGTTTGATCATATCGGCTTTGTTGACGAGATAAGGGATCTCGGTCACAATGATGACTTCACGCCCGGACTTGGTTGTTTCGATTTCGGCCTTTGCCCGCATGACGACCCTTCCTCGCCCTGTTTCGAAAGCTTCGCGTACACCATTGTGCCCATAGATGATACCTCCTGTCGGGAAGTCCGGGCCTTTGATGTATTGCATGATTTCGGATATTTCGATATCCCGGTTATCGATATAGGCTACTGTGCCATCGATGACTTCGGTCAGATTGTGCGGCGCCATATTGGTCGCCATACCGACAGCGATACCAGAGGTACCATTGACCAATAAGTTGGGGATACGTGTCGGAAGAACCGTAGGCTCTTCAAGCGAATCATCAAAGTTGAGCTGAAAATCTACCGTATCTTTTTTGATATCGGATAGCATTTCTTCGGCAATCTTGCGAAGACGTGCCTCTGTATAACGCATGGCCGCCGGTGGGTCTCCGTCCAACGAACCGTAGTTACCTTGCCCATCGACCAGGGGATAGCGCAATGACCAATCCTGTGCCATACGGACCATCGTATCGTAAACCGATGAGTCTCCGTGCGGGTGATACTTACCCAATACGTCTCCGACGATACGTGCTGATTTTTTATAAGGTTTGCCAGAGGTAACCCCAAGTTCTTCCATACCAAACAATACACGTCTGTGTACGGGTTTCAAACCGTCGCGTGCATCGGGTAGGGCGCGGGATACAATAACCGACATCGAATAATCGATGTAGGCCGATTTCATCTGGTCTTCGATATTGATTTTTATAATCCTGTCATTAGCAGGGACTAGACTGTTTTCGTTTTCTGTTTCTTCTGCCATTATTTTCTGGTTTCTGTCAAACTAAATAAAGTGCCCTCGAAACGGCACTTTTGCATGCGAAGATACAATTTTTTTTCTGTTTTTGGCTAATAAAACTATGGATATTTTGATTGGTTCTGCTGTTGGTAGAGACGTAAGATTTACCTTCGGTGAGCCCTTCGGGGTTTACGTCTCTACAAGCATGTCAAAAAAATACCTTTTTGATTGCACTATTTTCAACATACCGCAATGACTGTCATCAATTTTGAAACTTATGACACTAAAAACAGATTTATTTCTAATATCGAGCAATATTGGTTAATAAATAGACAAGAAATATTTATACCTTTGCGTGCATAAAATATTTCACTTAATAAACACAAACATATTATGAAACACAATTTTGGTGCAGGGCCATGTATTTTACCGCAGGAAGTATTCCAGGAGGCATCTCAGGCTGTGTTAAATTTCAATAATACAGGGTTGTCCATATTGGAAATTTCGCACCGTTCAAAAGAATTTGAGGAGGTTGTCGTTGAAACGGAAAGACTGGTAAGGGAATTGCTGAATGTGCCACAAAACTATTCGATATTATTTCTGCAGGGAGGTGCAAGCCAACAGTTTGCGATGGTTCCGCTGAACTTACTGCCGGAAGGAGGCAAAGCGGCCTATCTGGATACGGGCGTATGGGCGACCAAGGCGGCCAAAGAAGCCAAGAAAATAGGACAGGTAGAAATTGTAGCATCTTCCTCGGACAAGAACTATAATTATGTCCCGAAAAACTTTGACATCCCGTCGGATGCAGCGTATTTCCACTATACCTCCAACAATACCATCTATGGTACAGAAGTTTTTGACAAGCCAAAGGCCAATATCCCCACAGTAGTGGATATGTCTTCAGATATCTTGAGCCGTGAAATCAATGTCGGTGAATTTGACCTTATCTATGCAGGAGCGCAAAAAAATATGGGGCCTGCCGGTGTGACATTGATCATCATCAAGGATGAAATTCTGGGCAAGAGTGGACGTGTGATCCCGACTATATTTGATTATGAACCGCATATCAAGGCCGGTTCGATGTACAATACACCTCCGGTATTCTCTATTTACGTGTCTATGCTCAACCTAAGGTGGCTAAAAGCCAAAGGCGGTGTAGCTGTCATGGAACAAGAGAATATTATCAAAGCACGTACGCTGTACGATGAGATCGATCGCAATCCATTCTTCAAGGGTACGGCAGCTGTAGAGGATCGTTCGCGTATGAATGTAACCTTTGTCATGGACAGCCCGGAACTGGAAGCTGAATTCTTGGCTTTGGCCAAGGAGCGCAACCTGATCGGTATCAAGGGACACCGTTCTGTAGGTGGGTTTAGGGCTTCTATCTATAACGCGTTGACATTGACTTCGATCAATGCCTTGATCGATGCGATGAGAGAATTTGAGGAGAAGCATAAGTAGGGGCAAAAGATTTTTTGCCCGTACATCACCGCTGGCGCACGAATCCTTTCGTGTGCCTAAAGATTTATGAGCACACGAAAGGATTCGTGCGCTAACATTGAGGAAGTAAAAGTTTTTTTGACTTTTTAATTTTGACTTTTTAATTTTTAAAATGAAAATTTTAGCAAATGATGGGATTGATCCTATCGGAAAAAAAATATTGGAAGAAGCGGGTTTTGAGGTAGATACCAATCATATACCTCAGGATGAATTACCGAACAGATTGAATGATTACGATGCTATCACGGTAAGAAGCGCGACCAAAGTAAGGCAGGCGCTTATCGATGCTTGCCCGAATATCAAAGTGATCGGCCGTGGTGGTGTGGGTATGGACAATATCGATGTAGAATACGCCAGGTCCAAAGGTATTGCGGTAGTCAATACGCCTGCTGCGTCTTCACACTCTGTAGGCGAGTTGGTATTTGGACATTTGTTGGGTGGAGTACGTTTCTTGTACGATGCCAACCGCAAGATGCCCATTGAGGGAGATACCAACTTTGGCGGCTTGAAGAAAGCGTATGCAGCAGGAGTAGAATTGAAAGGTAAGACCATTGGTATCGTCGGTTTCGGTCGTATCGGACGTGAAACAGCTAAGATAGCCTTGGGATTGGGGATGGACGTAGTTTACTACGACCTGTTTGACGGGCCTAAGTCCTTAGCTCTGGAGCTGTCGGGTGGAATATCTGTGGATGTACCTGTAAAGCAAGTGGAAAAGGATGAATTGTTGCGTATATCGGATTTTATTTCCTTGCATGTACCGTTTTTGGACAAACCATTCATAGGCAAGGAGGAATTTGCCCTTCTTAAAGATGGTGTTGCTCTTGTCAACGCTTCACGTGGTGGTGTGATCGATGAAGAAGAACTGTTGAAAGCATTGGATACGGGCAAGGTCTCTTTTGCAGGGTTGGACGTCTTCGACAATGAGCCGACACCTCGCAGGGATTTGTTGGCCCATCCGAAACTTTCGTTGACTCCGCATATAGGCGCAGCGACCAACGAAGCACAGGAAAGAATAGGAGAGGAGCTGGCTTCTTTGTTGATTGAAAATCTAAAGAAGTAATTTTCCGCATAGCATAACACTATGCGGAGTTGATAAACCTATAAGGTCTCGAAAACCTTATAGGTTTTTTAATATATGCTGTGGGCAAAAGATTTTTTGCCCCTACTTTTTACTTTTTACGTTACATTCGGTATATTCGACGACTAAAAACAATTTAGCTTATTATACATTATTTAATATAATATATGAAAATTCTAAAATTCGGTGGAACTTCTGTAGGAAGTGCGGAACGTATCAAAGGGTTGCTAAGCATCGTAGACCCTTCTGAACGGCAAATCGTGGTTTTGTCTGCCGTGTCGGGCACAACGAATGCGTTGGTTGAAATTGGGCAGGCATTTTTGGACAGCAAACGCGATGAAGCCAAGACATTGATTAAAGGCCTCAAAGATAAATATGAAGATCTGATCAAGGAACTTTTTACCACCGAAGGAGGACTGAACAAGGGTAGAGAGCTTATTGATTATCATTTTAATCACATCGAATCGTTGGGCAATGATCTCTTCACACCTATCGAAGAAAAAATTATCCTGGCACAAGGGGAGCTGCTGTCCACAACGCTCTGGCACTTCCATTTGGAGGAGATTGGTGTGCCTTCAGTATTGTTGCCGGCTTTGGACTTCATGAAAATTGACGAGGACAATGAACCTATTGTCGATTACATTACAGAAAAACTTACGCCGCTCTTGTCGGCCCACCCGGACAATAAGCTGTTTATCACCCAAGGCTATATCTGCCGTAATTCTTTTGGAGAAATCGACAATTTAAGAAGGGGTGGGTCAGACTATACGGCCTCATTGATCGGTGCGGCTTTACGTGCCGAAGAAGTGCAGATATGGACAGACATCGACGGTATGCACAACAATGATCCTCGTGTGGTGACCGGAACCAAGCCGATAGCCAACCTTAGCTTTGATGAGGCGGCCGAATTGGCTTATTTTGGAGCTAAGATCCTGCATCCGCAGAGTGTTTTCCCGGCCCAACGATACAATGTGCCTGTGCGCTTATTGAATACGATGGATCCTGCCGCTCATGGTACATTGATCTCCAAAAATGGTGGCGAAAAGGGAACTATCCGTGCCATCGCAGCCAAGGATGGCATTACGGCTATACATATACATTCTACCCGGATGCTGTTGGCCTACGGTTTCTTGCGCAAAGTATTCGAGATATTCGAGCGATACAAAACACCGATCGATATGATTACGACATCGGAAGTTGCTGTCTCCCTGACGATAGACGATACCAGCAACCTGCTCGAAATCATCAAGGAAGTCGAATTGTTTGGCAAAGTAGGGGTGGACGAAGGGCAGACTATCATCTGTGTGGTCGGTGATTTTAGGGCCAATACGCATGGATATGCAGCTCGGGTATTGGATGCTGTGAAACACTTGCCTGTACGCATGATCTCTTACGGTGGATCGGACTATAATGTTTCTATATTGTTGGATTCTAAACACAAAACCGAGGCTTTGCGGTCGTTGCACAATAGATTATTTTAAGTGAGCATGTTCAATAACAAGACTATGCTGGACAGGTTTTCAGCATTAGAAACACCATTTTACTTCTACGATCTCGATCTGCTCGAACAAACATTGGATGCCGCAAAGAAAGCGGCAGACAAAAGGGGATTTCATATACATTACGCATTAAAGGCCAATTTCAATGAACGCATTCTGGCTCTTATACAGTCTAAAGGCTTTGGGGCAGATTGTGTAAGTGGTAATGAGGTGCAAAAATCCATTGATATGGGGTTTGATGCAAGTAAGATCACATTTGCCGGAGTAGGGAAGTCGGACAAGGAAATCATAGCGGCTTTACAGCATCATATATTTGCATTCAATGTGGAGTCCATTCAGGAAATGGAAGTCATCAATGACCTGGCACAGAGGTTGGGGGTGACGGCCAACGTTTCTTTGCGGATCAATCCCAATATCGATGCCCATACCCACCATTATATCACCACAGGATTGGATGAGAATAAATTTGGTGTACCCAATTCGGAATTGGAAAAAGCAGCATCGGTCCTGCGCGGATGCGAGGCTGTCAATCTGGTAGGGCTGCATTTTCATGTGGGATCACAGATACTGGATATGAATGTGTTCAAAAGTTTGTGCGTCAAAGTCAATGAATGGAAAAATTGGTTTGAAGAACGGGGTACCTATATCAAGGTGCTCAATGTAGGTGGCGGACTAGGTGTGGACTATAAAGCGCCGGATGAAAATCCCATTCCCGATTTTGAAGCTTATTTTGACGTGTTTGACAAATTTTTGGAGCGAAATTCAAAGCAGGAGGTGCATTTTGAGTTGGGAAGGGCCTTGGTGGCACAGTGCGGTAGCTTGGTCAGCAAAGTGCTCTATACGAAAAGCGGTATAAAAAAGCACTTTTTGATCGTGGATGCCGGTATGACCGAGCTTATGCGTCCGGCATTGTATCAGGCTTACCATAAGATCGAACGGATCGGCGAAGATAAAGGGGAAGAGGTGTTGAATTATGATGTCGTGGGGCCGATTTGTGAGAGTTCGGACTGTTTTGGCAAGGAAGTTGAGCTACCTCGTTGCCAGCGTGGCGATCTGATCGCCATTCGCACAGCTGGAGCTTATGGTGAGGTCATGGCCTCACGTTACAATCTCCGTGAGGAGATACGGTATGTATATTCGGAAGTTTAACGCTGGCGCACGAATCCTTTCGTGTGCCATAGATAACAAGCACACGAAGGGATTCGTGCGCTAGCAAGGGATGCCATAGATAACAAGCGAGAGACCTAACGCTAGCAAGAGTCGCTACACAACAGATAAAACTATGTCAACAAAACAAGAAAAGATACAGAATTTTGATCCTTCACAACCGGGATTGGCAGAAGCCAGTATTTTCGGGTTACCTTTTACAGCGGATGAAAGTGACATCGTGATCGTGGCTGTTCCCTGGGAAGTGACAGTGAGTTATGGAGCCGGAGCTTCCGACGGACCTAAAGCCATTCTGGATGCTTCCTATCAAGTGGATCTGTTGCACCAGGACTTTCCTGATCTGTGGAAACTGGGTATATACCTGGATGAAGGACCATCGCATTGGAAAGCAAATAGTGATCTTTATAAGGAAAAAGCGGCGCCGCTGATCGAAGCTTTGGAAAATGGAGAGCGTATAGCAGATGATCGGGAACTGCAAGCAGATCTGGACGCCATCAATGCAGCTTCGGCCCAATTGAAGCGTGAAGTGAAGGAGCGCGTGCTGTCATGGCAACAGAAAGGAAAGAAAGTGATCTTATTGGGCGGAGATCATTCGACGCCATTAGGCTATTATGAGGCTTTGGGTACAGCTTATGCCAATTTTGGCATCTTACATTTCGATGCGCACATGGACTTGCGTGAGGCGTACGAAGGATTTACGTATTCACACGCTTCCATTATGTACAATGCGACCCGTCTTCCACAGGTCAGCAAATTGGTGCAGGTAGGTATTCGGGACTTTTGCGAGCAGGAACTGAAGGAGGTACAATCATCGGAGGACATCAAGGTCTTTACGGATGCTGATTTGAAAAAGGGACAGTTTGAGGGCAAAACGTGGCAAGAGCAGGTCGATAGGATCATTGGTGTCTTGCCGCAATATGTGGCCGTAAGCTTTGATATCGATGTTTTGCAGCAATGGTATTGTCCGAATACGGGTACACCTGTGCCGGGGGGCTTATCTTATGAGCAAGCGGTCTATGCTTTGAACAGATTGGCTGCATCTGAAAAGAAAATAATTGGAATAGATCTGGTGGAAGTCGCACCCGGTGAGGATGAGTGGGATGGAAATGTAGGGGCCCGGTTGTTGTTTCACTTATGCGGTGTATTAGCCAAGAATAATGGTTTGGCTGTAGGGGATAGGGTAGTGTTGGGAGATTGATACCTGCTCGGAAAGATAAATTAAGAGGGCTGTCTTTAGGAAAAGGCAGCCTTTTGATTTTCTTGGAAAAATCATAATTTGAATAAAATTGCGTTATATTATAAGGTGCGTAATTTAAGAGTGCGTAAACCAAAGAAGCCGATTGTTGCATCCAATTATCGCTGTATCGTAAAAAATACAACAAATTGATGAATATAAATGCGGTGGGTACTTTTTTTGTATACATTTCCTCTGAGAGTAAATCTTTAAGAGGCAGAGGAGAGATCGATAAATACCTTTTATATGCAACATTCATAAATTGCATATGAAAAGGAATTTATCTAAGTTTGTAGCTTAGTTTAATAGATGAAGACATATTTTAGATTATTGTCCTTTGCCAAGCCTATTGAAAAATATGCTATACCATACGTTATCTTTACGGTCATCACCGTGGTATTTGGTACGTTAAATTTAGCTTTATTGGCACCACTGCTGCAAGTGCTGTTCAAGGGGTCGGGAACGGATATTGATGGAAGCGATATTGTTATTACCAAGCCCGAAAGTGCATTCGACCTGCCGGAATGGTTTACTTACTATGCGGATAGGATGTACACGCAATTCGGTGCTTACGATGCATTGAAGTATGTTTGCATAGGTATCATTATTTCTGTCTTTATCAGTAATCTGTTCAGGTACTTCTCCCAGCGTGTGATGGAGAATTTTAGGATCAACACCTTGTTAAATTTGAGACGTGTTGTATTCGATAGTGTGATGGATAAGCATTTGGGTTTTTTCTCCAACCAACGTAAAGGAGATATCATGTCCAAAGTATCCTCCGATGTACAAGTTGTACAGTATTCAGTGACAGGGACTTTGCAGGTTATATTTAAAGAACCGCTACAGCTTATTGCCTACGTTTTTATGCTTTTTGCTATTTCGGCCAAATTGACCCTGTTTTCATTGATGGTCATTCCTATTTCCGCATTTATCATTTCACGTATTGTCAAGACATTGAAAGCGCAAGCCATTGAAGGACAGAAATCATACAGTAATATGATCTCCTATTTGGATGAGGCGCTATCCGGGGTTCGTATTATCAAGGCTTTCAACGCATCGGATTTTGTCAAGCACCGTTTTCACAACGAGAACAGCTACTATGCCAAGATCATGCGTCGAATGGTACGTCGCCAGCAGTTGGGATCTCCGGTGTCGGAATTGTTGGGGGTAGTGATGGTGGCCATTATCCTGTTGTATGGTGGGCATCTGGTGCTGACGGGGCAGGGTGAATTGAAGGCTTCGGAGTTTATTGCCTATATTGCCCTGTTTTCACAAGTCATGCGTCCGGCCAAAGCGTTGACCGACTCGTTTGCCAATATACATCACGGTATCGCTGCCGGTGAACGTGTACTCCAACTGATCGATGAAAAAAATGAAGTTGTAGACAAAGAAAATGCCATTGCTGTCACTTCTTTTGAAAGTGCGATAGAGTTTGATCAGGTACATTTTGCGTATGATGATACCAAAGAAGTATTGTCCGATATCAATATAGAAGTCAAAAAGGGACAGACCGTCGCGTTGGTAGGACCATCGGGTGGAGGAAAGTCTACGTTAGTCGACTTGATACCACGTTTTATGGACGTTACCCAAGGAGCAGTTTATTTTGATGGTAAGGATCTACGCGACTTGAAACAAGACTCGTTGCGCAACCTGATCGGGGTAGTCAACCAGGAGTCAATTTTGTTCAATGATACCGTATTCAATAATATTGCATTTGCCAATCAATCTGCTACGATAGAAGAAGTGGTCGCAGCCGCCAAGATTGCGAATGCACATGAGTTTATTGAGAAATTGAGTAGTGGCTACGATACCAATATAGGTGACCGGGGAACAAAACTTTCGGGTGGACAGAAGCAACGTTTATGCATAGCGCGTGCTGTATTAAAGAATCCACCTATCATGCTATTGGATGAGGCTACATCGGCACTGGATACAGAGTCGGAAAGACTGGTGCAGGATTCCTTGTACAAATTGATGGAAAACAGGACGACGGTCGTTATTGCCCACCGATTGAGCACTATTCAAAATGCTGATAAGATCATTGTGATCGATGGGGGTAGGGTTGTAGAACAGGGGACGCACTTGGAGTTGATCAGTCGCCATGGACTGTACAAGAGGCTGATCGACATGCAGCAATTTGTAGATGCGTAGTAGAGACACAATGCATGGTGTCTCTACAATGATATTACCATTGTTTTTTGATACCTTTGTATAGGAAGAAGAGCGCTTATGAATGCAGAGCAAAAATTAGGTTTTTTAATAAACAATAGAAATTTAGATACGGATCTAAAACGCATAGCCGAAAAAGTAAGAGAAAGTGAACGGATTACTTTTGATGAAGGCGTACTTCTTTATGAAAAAGGAGATTTAAACTATTTAGGTGTACTCGCCAATTATATCCGTGAAAAGAGACATGGGGACAAGACCTATTTCAACCGCAATTTTCATATAGAACCTACCAATGTCTGTGTCTACGATTGCAAATTCTGTTCGTATTCACGAATGATCAAGCAACGTGAGGAAGGTTGGGAAATGGATGTGGAGGGGATGATGGATATCGTACGTAGGTATGACGACGAGCCTGTGACCGAAGTCCACATCACGGGTGGTGTCGTACCTAAGCAAAATCTGGAATTTTATGCGGAGTTTTTCAAAAAATGTAAGGCACATCGTCCGGAGCTACATATCAAGGGGCTCACACCTGTAGAGTACTATTATATTTTCAAAAAAGCGAAGTTAAGCCATTACGAAGGGTTGAGATATCTTCAGGCATGTGGGTTGGACTCCATGCCGGGAGGAGGGGCTGAGATATTCCATTCCGACGTCCGGGAGAAAATCGCCCATGATAAATGTACGGCCGAACAATGGTTGGATATCCACGAGCAGGCGCATAAATTGGGTATGCATACGAATGCTACTATGCTTTATGGACATATCGAAGAGTTTTGGCATCGTATAGACCATATGGATAGATTGCGTCAATTGCAGGATCGTACTGGAGGTTTTCAAACGTTTATCCCTTTGAAATTCAGGAATAAAGACAATCAAATGTCGGATGTGCCCGAAGTATCCGTTGTGGAAGACCTGCGTAACTATGCTGTGGCACGTATCTATCTGGATAATTTCGACCATGTCAAAGCTTATTGGGCGATGATTTCACGTGATACAGCTCAATTGTCGTTGGCATACGGTGTGGATGATATTGATGGTACACTGGATGACACGACCAAAATTTATAGTATGGCAGGTGCGGAAGAGCAAAATCCGGCAATGAGCACCAAAGAATTGGTGGAATTGATTCGGAATGTGGGCCGTCATCCTATCGAACGGGATACACTGTACAACGTCGTCACAGACTACAAGGATGTAGTATTTGAAGAGGATAAACCTGCTAAGTATTATGCGCTTCCGGTTGTGAATTGACGGGAGTGTCCGAAAAGTAGCGGTTGCCGTTGTTTATGTCATTCCTAGGTACGAAGAATCTATTTTTTTAATGCGTTCAAAATGGTTTTAGATTCTTACTTTGTCAGAATGACAAATCTTTCGGGTTCTCCCTTTTAAAATGTGAAGCACTTAAAAAAACAGTTTAGTAACCAACTCGTCATTTCGACGAAGAATGAGGAGAAATCTATGGTTGAACAGGGTTAATCTCCTACTTGGCCATAGATTTTACTTCGTAGAGCTCACTTCGTTCGGTTCTCTTCGTCGTACCTCCTCATCGAAAGGACGGCAAAGTTTGGTTAAAGAAATGTATAATTACCAAAAACAGATATCATATTAAGATTTGAAGAAGACTTTTTATTTCATCAGACACGGACAGACAGACCTTAATCTCAAAGGGATCGTACAAGGAAGGGGTGTCAATACCCCCCTCAACACAAACGGTTTGAAACAGGCAAAAGCCTTTTTTGAGCACTACAAAAATATTCCTTTTGATAAAATATATACATCGACCTTACTGCGTACCCATCAAACGGTAGCACCCTTTGTACAATTGGGGATTCCCTATGAAGAATTGGAAGGGTTAGACGAGATCAGTTGGGGCATTTATGAGGGAAAAGAACAAAACGAATCTATCATGAAGGGCTTCGAGACCGTGATCGGTCGCTGGCGAAACAATGATTTGGATCATTGCATAGAGAATGGTGAGTCCCCCAACGAATTGGTCGCTCGTCAAAAAGAGGCGATAACACATATGCTCCAACAGAAAGATGAGGAGACCGTATTGGTTTGTATGCACGGCAGAGCACTACGTATATTACTTTGTCATTTGACCGATATCCCGGTGTGCCAAATGGACGATTTTCCCCATACCAATACTGCCCTATATGTCCTGGAATATGACTATAACGAGTTTTCCATCATAGATTATTACAATACGGCACACTTAGCGTCTCTGTAATGAATAAAATTAAGATTTCCGCAGTAAGTTACACCAACACACTGCCATTTATCCAAGGTATAAAATCTTCACCTGTCATGCAGCAGATTGACCTGCAGGTAGACTATCCCGCAGAATGTGCACGTAAAGTAATAAAGAACGAAGTAGATCTCGGTATTATTCCCATTGCAGCTCTGCTCGATATTCCGAATGCACAGATCATCAGCAACTACTGTATAGGAGCGGAGGGAAAAGTCGATTCCGTATTTATATTTTCGGATAAACCTATAGAGAACGTTAGTACCATTAAACTGGATAAGCAATCGAGGACGTCCAATGGATTGGCGAGGATATTGCTCCGGTATTATTGGAATCATGAGGTTCAGCTCGTGGATGATGGAGAGTCCGATGCTTATGTGCTGATCGGTGACCGCACTTTTGGGAAAAAGGATACGGTACCGTATGCCTATGATTTAGGTTATTATTGGAAACAATTCACGGGTCTTCCATTTGCTTTTGCAGTTTGGGTAGCCAATAAAGAGTTGCCACAAGATTTTGTGGAAGAGTTTGACCGTGCATTGGCCCATGGTGTAGCGCATGCTACAGATGTGATAGAAGGCTTGCCGCTTTACGAAAACTTCGATTATTTGACCTATTTGACAGAAAGCCTGGACTTTCACCTTACGGACAAAAAAAGAGAGGCTATCGCCAGGTATCTGGAGTTGTACCGGACTTTATAGGCTCAATTTTCTCACTTTGCAAATTTCTTTGTACCTGCTACACACAGGATCACTCCAAGTGTAACGGCTAACATACCTATACTTACATTTTCATGAAGCAACCAAGCCGCCAATGCCAAACCAAAAAAAGGTTGTAGTAATTGCAACTGTCCTACGGTGGCTGTTCCACCCTGTGCCAGACCTTTGTACCAAAAGACAAAACCAATAAACATACTGAACAGTGACACGTAAACCAAACTTATCCAAGCCTCTGTAAAGTTGGTTATCAAAGTATATAATTACTTTTCTTTTTTCCGTAACATTTGTGTAATGTACTTGACCGATTAAGTCAATATACGTACTTTGGACCCTATGAATCTAAACCAGGATTTTGATGTTATCGTTGTAGGCTCGGGGCTGAGTGGCAGCTGGGCGGCAAAAGAGTTTTGTGAGAAAGGTTTCAAGACCTTGGTTATCGAGCGTGGGCGGATGGTCAAACACATCAAAGACTACCCTACGGCGAATATGGATCCTTGGGAATTTGAACATCGTATTCACAAGACCAGAGCTGATGTAGAGTTAAATCCGGGTATAGGTGAGCATTACGCTTTCAATGAATCCACATCGCATTTTTATATGCATAATGGCGAACAGGACTATATACAGGAGAAACCGTTTCAGTGGATACGAGGGTACCAGGTAGGAGGCAAGTCCCTATTGTGGGCCAGACAGACGCAGCGGTGGAGTGATTATGAGTTTACCAGTCCTCAACGTTTCGATTACGGTATAGACTGGCCCATACGTTACAAAGATATTGCATCTTGGTATTCACACGTTGAAAAATTTATCGGTATATCGGGAACAAAGGACGGTATAGACAATATGCCGGATAGCGAAGTGGTCGGCGCATTCGAGATGAATGCCGTGGAGAAACATATCGCGTCAGCTATTCATCAACATTACCCGGATCGAAAGGCTATTATAGGCCGATGTGCCAATTTGGCTGGAATAAAAGAAGAACAGATCAAGCAGGGCCGGACACAGTGTATGGCTCGCTCTATGTGCGAGCGTGGTTGTCCTTTTGGCGGATATTTCAGTGCAAACTCCTCTACGTTGCCCTATGCCGAAAAGACCGGTAACCTTACCATAGTGACAGATGCTGTCGTAGAGAAGGTATTGTACGACGAAAAACTGCAAAAGGCTACGGGAGTCAGTGTGATAGATACGAAGGATCGTTCGAAGAAAGTGTATACTGCTAAGGTTATCTTTCTGAATGCTGCAACATTGAACTCCAACCTGATCTTGTTGAATTCCCGTTCATCCTATTTTCCTCAAGGTTTGGGCAATAAAAATGGATTATTGGGCAAGTATATTACTTTTCACAATTATAGAGGAACTATTGGCGCTACGATGCCGGGTTTCGAAGACAAATATTACTATGGTCGTAGGCCCACGCAGGTCTTTATGCCGGCGTTTAGGAATATACATTCGGAAGCTGCTGACTTCAAAGGCAGTTATTTGATAGCTTTTTCTGCGCAAAGGGAAACCTGGAAGAGGGAGTTGGATAATATGGGCCTGGGAGCTGCTTTTAAAGATGCGCTGTCGGAAGTGGGCGGATGGAAAGTGTCGATGATGATGCAGGGAGAAGTTTTGCCGCGGGAAGAAAACCATGTGCGACTGAGTGATAGTCAAGTCGACAAATATGGTATCCCCCAATTGATTACTTCGGTTGACTATGATGACAATGACATTGCCATGATGGAAGATTTTTTCAAAGAAGGTACTGCGATGCTACGAAAGGCTGGATGTGAAAATATTTATACTGTAGACCGTCACGAGAGTTTTGGAAGACAGCCCGGACTGGAAGTACACGATATGGGCGGTGTGCGGATGGGACATGATCCACAGACTTCCTTATTGAATGCCCATAACCAAATGCATCATTGTAAAAATGTGTTTGTGACCGACGGAGCTTGTATGATCAGTACCGGAAACCAAAATCCGTCCTTGACCTTTATGGCCTTGACGGCGAGAGCTGCCGATTATGCGGCAACCTTGATGAAGACAGGAGAACTCTAGAGAAGGTGAAACGAGATGTCCGAAGTTTCTAAAACTAAAAGAGAATGTCTGTACCCTCTTTTTGTCATTCCGACAGCCTGTCCCGAAAGCATTCGGGAATAGGAGGAATCTAAAAATTGTGCTATTAATCAAATGTTAGTGCACTTCGTGGTTCGTGCGCCAGCGTCTGGATAGGGATAGCCATGATATAAAAACAAAAAAGCACAAGGGTCACTTGTGCTTTTATCATGTGTTGGCTATCGTTTAGCCTAAATAAGATTTTAAAATTTTGCTTCGAGAAGTGTGACGTAGTCGTTGCAAGGCCTTATCCTTGATCTGACGTACACGCTCTCTCGTAAGGCTGAATTTCTCACCAATCTCTTCAAGTGATAGCGGATGGTTGGAACCAATACCGAAGAATAAGACAATGATTTCCCGTTCTCTTTCTGTCAATGTAGACAACGAACGTTTGATTTCTTCGGACAGTGACTCATCGATCAATGAACTGTCGGTGTCTGGATCGGCATTTTCCAATACGTCCAAGAGCGTGTTTTCCTCACCTTGTACGAAAGGGGCATCCATAGACACGTGACGGCCCGAATTGCTCAATGTGTCCGAGACTTTGTCTACAGTTGTTTCGAGAATGTCTGCCAGTTCTTCGGGAGACGGTTCACGCTCATATTCCTGCTCTAATTTTGAAAAAGCTTTGCTGATCTTGCTTAATGAACCTACTTGATTTAAAGGTAAACGTACGATACGTGATTGTTCAGCGATAGCTTGCAAAATAGATTGACGGATCCACCACACCGCATAGGAAATGAACTTAAACCCTTTTGTTTCGTCGAAACGCTTTGCTGCTTTGATAAGTCCTAAGTTACCTTCATTGATCAAGTCACCCAAAGTAAGACCTTGATTCTGGTATTGTTTTGCTACGGAAACAACGAAACGTAAATTGGTTTTTGTCAACTTCTCCAATGCCACTTGATCTCCTTCGCGAATACGTTGTGCCAGGACTACCTCTTCTTCAGCTGTAATCAAGTCCACTTTTCCGATTTCATGCAAATACTTGTCTAAGGATTGAGATTCACGATTAGTGATCGATTGTGTAATTTTGAGCTGTCTCATTAATTTATTTTAACTTCTTCTTAAAATGAACGCAAAAATACTAAAAATAGTATAATCTTATTGTAAAAAATATGTGAATTATTCCCTCATTATTAGCATGTTAGCCATGCGAATAAAATCAATGATTTACCTCAAAAATCGTTCCACTTTGCGCTTTTGGCAGCTTTTTAGTAAATATTTAACTTTTTTATGAGTTTTGACTTTTAGAAAAGTTAGTTAAAACTATTTCTTAGGCGATTTGTTTTTCATTAGTAAAATCTAAATAGTCATGAAGATAATTATACGATTAGACGAAATGATGGCCAAGAGAAATGTTTCTCTTAATGAATTGAGCCGACGTGTAGGCATTACGCTGTCCAATCTTTCCATTCTGAAGAACCAGAAGGCAAAAGCCATACGCATGAGTACATTGGCGGCTATATGTGAAGCATTGGATTGTCAGCCAGGAGATATTATCGTTTACGGGGAATAGCGCTTTGCTATTCGAAGCGATACCCTCTTAAAAACTCATCGATATCCATCTTTTTTTTGCCCTCAATCTGCACCCTCCTCAGATGGATATAGCCATCTTTTGCCGTAAATTTTAAATAGGTTTTTTCGTCCGTCTGATAGGTGCCTGGTTTCAAATCATGGTTAATAATCTCTTTTTCTGTTTCAAAGATTTTTAATACTTTCCCTTCCAACAAGGTAAAGGCTGTAGGGTAGGGACTGAGTCCCCTTATTTTGTCATAGATGGTTGCCGTACTATTGTTCCAGTCTATCTCGCAGTCTTCCTTAAAGATTTTCGGGGCATGCTTCAGTTGTGCTGTCGATATGTCAGCCTGGGAAATGGGGATCAACGTATTTTTCTTCAGACCTTCGATGGTTTTGAGCAATGTGCGGGCTCCGGCGGCCCTCAATTTGTCATGCAATATGCCCGCTGTATCCGTACTTCCGATATCCACCTTTTCGGTAAGCAATATATTCCCGGTATCGATCTCGTGTTGCAACAGAAAGGTAGTTACGCCGGTTTCTGTCTCGCCATTGATGATAGCATGGTTGATAGGGGCCGCACCTCTGTACTGTGGAAGCAGGGAGGCATGCACATTGATGGTGCCTAAGGGGGGCATGTTCCAGACGACTTCGGGCAGCATGCGGAAAGCTACGACCACTTGCAAATCGGCTTTATAGGATTGCAATTCTTCCAAAAATACCGGGTCTTTGAGTTTCTCGGGCTGAAGGACAGGGATATGCTCACTTAACGCATATTGCTTGACGGCGGACTGCTGGATCTTTTGACCTCTGCCGGCAGGCTTGTCAGGTGCAGTGATGACAGCTACTACGTTTTCTCCAGATTCTACTAAGGATTTGAGGGATTCGACCGCAAATTCTGGTGTCCCCATGAATATTATTCGCATTTCTATAACCTCGATAACTTTCTTGTTTTATTTATTAACTTTGCGAAGTTACAAATTTAATTTAAGCTTGAATTTTCCATTATTTTTAGCGAAGCGAATTGTATTCCGGGGTCAACGTACCTTTTCGAAATTGATTATACGGGTCACTATTGGCGCTTTGGCTTTGGCAATACTGGCCATTACGTTGTCCGTAGCTATTTTGCGGGGATTCAAGGATGAGGTCACGGCCAAGCAGCGCGGTTTTTTCAGTGACATCATGATCGTCAAGCAAGATATCAATTCAGCTTCAGAGTATATGCCTATTGCCCTTTCGACTGGGGATATAGAGGCTATCCGAAACTTGCCCAATGTGCTTTCTGTCTCCCCCTTTGCGACCAAGATTGGCATTATGAACGTCAATGGAGAGGTGGAAGGGGTGGTGCTCAAAGGTATTGAGAAAAACTATCAGCAAAAATATTTGGAACATATATTGGTAAGGGGTGATACGTTGGATTTCAGTTCCGGAGCCAATGACCAAATATTGATATCGGAATATTTGGCGGATCGTTTGGAACTGGATGTGGACAGTAGTTTTATCATGAATTTTGTCCAGGAAAACAGAAATCGAAAACGCAAACTCCGTGTAAAGGGTGTCTTTCGAACCAATTCGGCAGAATTGGACAATTCTTATGTCATCGGTGCTTTGGATCTGATCCGTCGGTTGGACAACTTGGGCAAGGAAGATGCCGGGGCCTACGAGATACGTATCGCTGATTTTGCCGCATTGGAACAAACTACCCAATTAGTCAATGAGGAATTGCCGATAGATATGAAGGCAACCAACGTCGTCGAACATTTGCCCGATATCTTCAATTGGTTGGATATGCTGGATATGAATGATGATATTATCTTTGTGCTGATGGTAATTGTCGCGGTCATAAACATGATCTCAGCGCTATTGATTACTATTTTGGAACGTACGTCGATGATTGGGATACTGAAATCGTTAGGGATGAAAAATAGGGCGATACGGCGGATATTTCTGTATAATTCATGTTATCTGATCGGATCTGGTTTGTTGATTGGCAATATCATCACGTGGTTGTTGTATGCTTTTCAGACGAAGCTCCACTTTTTCAAACTAGATCCTTCCATTTACTATATTGATTATGTGCCGATGACGATAGGGTGGCAAGAGGCCGCACTATTGAACTTAGCATTGGTCACTATCGCATTGTTGGTGCTGTTTGTCCCTTCGATGTTGATATCGCGTATTTCTCCCATAAAGACGATACAGTTTAAATAATGGAAAAAGACTTCCGAAGTCTTTTTCCATTATTTAAACTATTTTTTGTATATTTCCTACATTCTGTTTTTTTGAGTGTTTAAAGATTTTTATGAATAATAAGGTAATTGACCATTTAATAGAGGCGTTTCACGCACCACTGACCAATCCGGTTCTGATATTCACATTAATTTTATTCATTATCCTTTTATCGCCTATATTGCTTCGACCGATCAAGGTTCCGGGCATCATTGGGTTGATCATATCCGGTGTCATTATTGGCCCTTATGGGCTCAATTGGCTGGAGAAGAATTCTGCGGTCAACCTGTTTTCTACGATTGGGCTGCTTTATATCATGTTTATAGCTGGGCTTGAACTGGATATGAACGAATTCAAAAAAACGAAGAATAAAAGTATAGCTTTTGGCTTTTTTACTTTCATCATTCCTATTGCGATTGGTTTTCCGGTATGTCATTATCTGCTGGGCTATGATTTCTTGCCCAGCTTGTTGATTGCCAGTATGTTTGCTACACATACTTTGGTTTCTTACCCGATTGTAAGTCGATATGGGATTTCGAAGAATGAAGCGGTGGCTATTACGATCGGGGGAACGATTTTGACAGATACGGCCGTGCTGATTATCTTAGCAGTCATCACAGGAGCTTCGCAGGGAAATATCAATCAAGAGTTTTGGGTGACGCTGGGTGTATCGTTTGCCGTATTCCTGTTTATTATGTTCGGGATCATTCCAAAGTTGGCAAAATGGTTTTTTGAACGTGTCGCCAGTGAAAAGACAGGACATTATATCTTCGTGTTGACTGTGGTCTTTTTTGCAGCTTTTTTAGCAGAGATAGCAGGCTTAGAACCCATTATCGGAGCCTTTGTCGCTGGGTTAGCTTTGAACAAGTTGATTCCGCACTCTTCAGCATTGATGAATAGGATAGAGTTTATCGGCAATGCGATTTTCATACCGTTCTTTTTGATATCTGTTGGGATGATTGTGGATGTAAGTGTACTGACTAAGGGGCCTATGGCACTGATTGTCGCGGCAACCTTGACGATAGTGGCGGTATCGGGTAAGTTTTTTGCAGCCACGATTACACAGCTTGTATTTCGATATACCAAAAGTCAGCGCAATCTTATATTTGGCCTTAGTAATGCCCACGCTGCTGCTACGCTCGCTGTGATTATGGTGGGGTATCAAAATAACATCATTGATGAAAATGTACTGAATGGTACTATTGTATTGATCTTGGTCACCTGTATCGTGGCTTCCATCATCACGGAAAATGCGTCCAAAAAAGTCATTTTGGAAGGGCATCAAGACCATACTCATGTGGAGCACGTCGATGAAGGTGAAGAAAAGATCCTTATACCTATTGCCAATCTGGAAACGATGGAACCTATATTGGATTTTGCAGCTCTGGTAAAGTCTAAGCGGTCACATTATCCGATCAGTATGCTCAGTGTCGTCCCGGACGATGCACAGGCTGAGAAAAATCTGATCACCGCCCGTCGTAACCTGGATAGTATGGCCAAGTATGCTTCGGGTTCGGAGACCGAGGTGGAAATGTTGACTACGGTCGACTTCAATATTCCGAGTGGTATCAGTCACATGGCCAAGCAGACTTTTGCGGACTGTATTGTTATGGGATGGCCCAGTGCTACTAATTTTCTGGACAAGATCGTCGGTGAAAAGGCCGAAAGTATATTGAATAAGACAGATGCGAATCTGTTTATGTGCCGTCTGGATAAACCTTTTTCCTCCCATAAGTCGATTACTATTTTTGTGCCGCCTTTGGCCGAGTCGGAACTAGGGTTTCAGTATTGGATGGAGAAAATGTTGAAATTGGCTCAGGAATTGTCTTTGCCTGTCCTGTTTGTGTGCAACAAGCGAACCCAAAGAGCCGTAGAGGGTATGATTGTGCACTTGAAGTCCAGTGTGCCCGCAAATTTCGGAAATCAGGAAGATTGGGACAATATAGCTGGTCTGGCGACGTTCAATGAAAGGGATTCGCTGCTTGTATTTGTCTCTTCACGCTACGGAGATATTTCATACCGGGATTCACTGGATGGCCTGGGCAAGAAGGTGGGAAGTTTTTACCAACATCAGAATCTTATATTGATCTTTCCAAGCCGTCGTGAAGATCAGCATATTGACGAGTACGAAGATGTGAAGACCGCGCCGATCTTCCGTAAGATCAGCCGTGAAATCGGTAATATGTTCAATAAAGAAAAATAAACAGCGATATGAGTGCTAAAATTACTATGGGGGCGAACAGTGTGCTACAGGTACCGAACGAACCCGTTATACCCTTTATCATCGGTGACGGCATAGGCCCTGATCTTTGGCGGGCTTCTGTACGTGTTTTTGATGCAGCTGTGGCCAAGTGTTATGATGGAAAGCGCAAGATTGTATGGAAAGAGGTTTTGGCAGGAGAAAAGGCCTTCGATGAGACAGGAAATTGGCTCCCCGAAGAAACCTTGTCAGTCTTTAGAGAGTATCTGGTCGGTATCAAAGGTCCTTTGACCACACCGATCGGGGGAGGTATTCGCTCGCTCAATGTCGCGTTGCGCAAAGAGCTGGATCTGTATGTATGCCTGCGGCCCACAAAATGGTATGAAGGTGTACCGTCGCCTGTCAAACGGCCTGAGCAGGTGGATATGGTTGTGTTTCGGGAGAATACCGAAGATATCTATGCCGGGATAGAATTTGCAGAAGGTACGCCCGAAGTTAGGGCTTTAGCGCGTTTTCTGAACGAGGACTTGCACGTGGATTATGACTTTTCGTCGTCAACAGGTATCGGTATCAAGATTGCTTCCGAAGAGGGATGCAAGCGGTTGATCCGATCTGCTATCGAACACGCTATACAACATCAGCGTCCTTCGGTGACGATTGTCCATAAGGGAAATATTATGAAATTCACCGAAGGGGCTTTCAAGCAATGGGGATTTGAGGTGGCGGAGCAGGAGTTTGGCGATTATACGTACACATGGGGACAGTGGGAGCGCACGAAAGAAAGCAAAGGGCAGGAGGCTGCCAACCAAGAGCAAAAAGAAGCTGAACAGGCCGGAAAAATCATTGTTAAAGATATTATCGCGGATAATTTTCTGCAACAAATCCTACTTGATCCTAAGAGTTATTCGGTCATCGCTACGATGAATCTCAACGGCGACTATATCTCGGACGCATTGGCGGCTATGGTAGGAGGGATCGGTATAGCTCCCGGAGCAAATATCAATTATAAGACGGGCCATGCGATCTTCGAAGCTACACACGGTACGGCGCCAAGGTTTGCCAATACAGATACGATGAATCCATCTTCTATACTCCTGAGCGGGGTCATGATGCTGGAATATATGGGTTGGCAGGAAGCGGCAGATGCTATTGTGTCGGCACTCTCGGCGACGATCAAGGATAAAACGGTGACGGTAGATTTCTATAACCTTATGGAGGATGCTACGCTGTTGAAGACCAGTGAGTTTGCTGATAGGATTATTGAAAAAATATTGTAGGGGCAAATGATTATTTGCCCCTACGGTATTAATACAGATTAGCCAGGTTCTTAAATAATCCTGACCAATTGGTTTTTCCTTCTTTTTTGCCCAAACGAACGATAATCAGATTTTTGTCTGGATTGACATAAATGTATTGGCCAAGGTGTCCACGTGCCATGAAGTCTCCATTTTTGCTTGCTAGCCACCACTGATATTGGTAATACCATGCACTGCTATCCAATGTGTCGATTTGAGTGGATTGTTCTACCCAGTGTTTGGATACGATCTGCTGACCATTCCAATCTCCTTTGTTGAGATATAGCCTGCCAATTTTCGCAAAATCCCTTGCCCGCGCATTGATACAGCAGAATGTTTTTTCGAGGCCGTCTTTCTTTTTGTCGAGGCTCCAGCTTGCGGGGTATTCCATGCCTAAGGGTTGCCAAAGTTTTTCTTCCATATACTGACTGATAGACTTCGTTTTCAAGGCCCGTTCCAATACCCATCCGAGCACCTGTGTATTACCGCTGGAGTACTGGAAGCGTGTACCGGGCTCAGTTTCTGCTTTCATTTTTTTGACGGCTTTTCGGAGATCGGTACCGTAATAAAATGTGGCGGCATCGCCAAAGGGATTATAATAGCTTTCGTTGAATTTGATGCCCGAGGTCATTTGCAGCAAGTGCTTGATCTTTATGTTTTCAAAGCCATTTTTCTTCAGTTCGGGAAGGTAGTTGGTGATAGGCTCTTCGATGGATTGGATGAGATTGTCGTCCAATGCGCAACCTATCAGGAGAGAGGTAATGGATTTTGCCATCGAAAAGGAGGCTACGATAGAGCTTTCATCGTATTTGTTAAAGTATTTTTCATACTTGATGGTGTCGTTGTATATGATCAGGAAAGCTACGGTTTCATTGTCTTCAAGATATTGGTCGAATGGTATTTCCGTATCGTCTATCTTAAAACTGCCAAACGTGCTTTGTCGATTTGCGGGGGTAAACAAAAAGGGAGAGGAACTGTTGCTTATTTTTCGCTCAGGGAATATTTTATAGTCTGTGATATCGGAAAAATTATATACGACAAAGCGTGTCAGCTTGCAGGAATGGAGCGCATACGCGGAAAGTAAAACGAGGGAGAAAAGGGCGATTTTTTTCATGTTCAAGGATGATTTAAAGGTCAAAGATGAGTTAATTGCTCTCAAAGATTCCCAGGGCTTCTTCCCGGTTTGCTACAAAGTTAATCCGCTTATGTTTGTTGCTTTCATAGATGAAATCATGAAGGCTTTTGCTATTGTATGTGCTGAAATCACCTACAATAATCAATTTTGCCCGATAGGTAGAGAATTTCTGTAAAATATCTCCGGCCAGTTTTGTGCTGAGATCAAAGAAAGTAGGCGTAATGTTCTTTTCGTATAATAGCAATATGTCAGCGTTTTGGTATACACAATTAGCCATAATGTCCAACGCTTCTTCTACATTGTTGATAATGATGTCATCCGATATAATTTCGGCGATATTGCCTTGCGAGGTTGGAATAAATGTAATTGTCATGTCTAAAGATAATAAATATATCCGGGTAAGAGCTTTTTAGCCTTCGCCAATCTCTTTCTTTTCTTATTTTTTTACAAATTTACCCACTGAATATTACAAATTTACCCACTGAATATTACAAATTTACCCACAAAAATTTGTTATCTTATTGATATTGTGTACATTTGTTTATGTATGATCGTTTTTCAGATTGGTCTATTTCGGAAGCTTTGGTGGATACTCCTGCGATACTGATAACAGGTGCGAGACAGACAGGCAAGAGTACACTTTGCAGGCAACTTATTGAAACAGGCGTTTTCAAAGGACGGTCGATCACAATGGATGATCCGGCAACATTGGCCGCTGCTCTGGCAGATCCATTGGGTTTTCTGGAAAGTCTGGACAAACATGTAATTATTGATGAGGTACAGAGAGCTCCGGAACTGTTTTTAAGCATTAAAAAATTAATCGATGAAGACAGAAAGGGAAGACGGATTATCCTAACAGGATCTGCCGATGTGATGACCTTGCCTAAGGTAGCGGATTCTCTGGCCGGACGTATAGAAATCCATCGTCTTTGGCCTTTATCCCAAAATGAGATTAGGAGACAATCGCCCCGTTTTCTCAAAACATTGATCTCTGAGGACAACCGTTTTCCTAATATAAAGACAGATTGGAAGGATATGGTACAGATGATAAAAACAGGCGGATATCCGGAAGCTGTACAAAGAGTTACAGACCGCAGGCGGAACAAGTGGTTTGAATCCTATATCACGGCCATATTACAAAAGGACATCCGGAAACTTGCCAATATCGAAGGTCTGATGCAACTTCCGAATGTTCTGCAATTAATAGCCACACGGGTAGGAAGTACGATCAACCTTTCAGATATTGCCCGTCTCTCCGGTATTAAAAATACAACATTGCAGCGATATATTGCACTTTTAGAGCAGGTTTTTCTGATACTTAAAATACCGGCGTGGACACCTAATGCCGAAGGGCAATTTGTGAAATCTCCGAAGATATTTTTGAATGATACAGGCCTTCTTTGCCATTTAAGAGATGAAAGTGATGGCTTGCTTGAAAACAGGACAACCGCGGGTGGTTTTTTAGAAAATTTTGCCGTGATGGAAATCATCAAACAATTAGGCTGGACTGACAATATGTTGAAGCCATATCATTTCAGTATCCACAAAGGGGCGGAGGTAGATATCGTATTAGAAGACAGAAAAAAACAGCTTTATGGTATTGAGGTCAAATCGACCACTTCAATTCAGGAAAATGATTTTAAGGGGCTGAAAAAATTATCAGAACTGGCGGGTAGACGCTTCAAAAAAGGAATAGTGCTTTATACCGGAGAACACACTCTCGGAGGGTTTGGTGGAAAAAACCTCTATGCAGTACCTATAGCCGCACTATGGTCATAGTAAAAGTTAAGGTGTAAAAGATAAGGGCTGATCAAAATCAGCCCTTATCTTTTACACTTTATCCTTATTCAAGAACACAAACTTGCCATCGAATACATCCAGTTGGATGATTGCGTCACTTGTCACTTTACCGGATAGTATCTCTTTGGACAATTCGTTGAGAATACGTTTTTGGATGACTCGTTTCAACGGTCTGGCTCCATACACCGGATCGTAACCCAACTGTGCCAGCCAATCCAGTGCATCGTCACTGGCGGACAGGAAGATATTCTGCTCGGCCAGCTGTTTTTGTACGTTTCTGAATTGCATGCGAACAATCTCACCGATCTCATTGCGACTCAACGGTGTAAACATGATGACCTCGTCAATACGGTTCAAGAACTCCGGACGGATAGATTTTTGCAACAGTTCAAATACTTCGTCTTTTGTTTTGGCTACAACTTCATCATGGTTGCCCTCAGTCAATTTGGAGAAGTTCTCCTGTATGATGTGCGAACCCGTGTTGGAGGTCATGATGATGATCGTATTCTTGAAGTTGACCACACGACCCTTGTTGTCGGTCAGGTGTCCATCATCCAATACCTGCAACAGAATGTTGAAAACATCTGGGTGAGCCTTTTCGATCTCATCCAATAGCACGACCGAATAAGGGCGACGACGTACGGCCTCGGTCAGTTGACCACCTTCATCGTAGCCTACATATCCCGGAGGCGCACCGATCAGACGTGATACAGAGTGCCGTTCCTGGTATTCGGACATGTCGATCCGTACCAATGCGTGTTCGTCGTCAAATAAGAACTCTGCCAAAGCCTTTGCCAGTTCCGTCTTACCCACACCTGTCGTGCCGAGGAAGATGAAGGAACCTATCGGGCGTTTGGCATCACTCAATCCGGCACGCGAACGGCGGATAGCATCTGAAATAGCTTCTATAGCCTCTTCCTGTCCCGCAACACGCTTGTGCAGTTCCTCTTCTAGGTTCAACAATTTTTCCCGTTCGGATTGCACCATCTTACTGACAGGAATGCCTGTCCACCGTGACACTACATCGGCGATGTCCTCGGAGGTCACCTCTTCTTTCAGCATACGGCTGCTTTGTTGCTTTTCAGCCAATTCGGCTTTTAGCTTCTCCACATTGTCCTGTGCTTCTTTGATCTTGCCATAGCGAAGTTCGGCCACTTTGCCGTAATCTCCTGCGCGTTCGGCTTGTTCGGCTTCCAGTTTGTAGTCTTCGATATTTTGGATCTCCTGGTTGACACGGTCGACCAAGGTCTTTTCCGACTGCCAGGCTGCTTTCAACGAATCACGTTCATTGGAAAGATTAGCGATTGTTTCGGAAAGCTCTGCTACCTTCTTATCGTCGTTTTCACGTTTGATGGCTTCTCTTTCAATTTCTAGCTGCATGATACGGCGATCCAGTTCGTCCACGGCTTCGGGTACGGAATCCATTTCCAACCGTAGTTTGGAAGCTGCCTCGTCTACCAGGTCTATAGCCTTGTCGGGCAGAAACCTGTCGGTAATGTAGCGTTGCGACAACTCTACGGCTGAAATGATAGCTTCATCGAGGATACGTACTTTGTGGTGGGTTTCGTAACGTTCTTTTAGTCCCCGTAGGATGGAAATAGCATCTTGCGTATCGGGTTCATCGACCATGACTTTTTGGAAACGACGTTCCAATGCTTTGTCCTTTTCGAAGTATTTTTGATACTCGTTGAGGGTAGTTGCACCGATGGCACGCAATTCGCCCCGGGCTAGTGCAGGTTTGAGGATATTGGCCGCATCCATGGCTCCCTCGCCTCCTCCTGCACCTACGAGGGTATGTATTTCATCAATAAAGAGGATGATCTCTCCATCCGAATCGGATACTTCTTTGACTACAGCTTTTAGCCGTTCCTCAAATTCACCTTTGTATTTTGCACCGGCGATCAGTGCACCCATATCCAGGGAATACACGGTTTTTGTCTTGAGGTTTTCGGGTGCATCGCCTTTGATGATACGATGCGCAATACCTTCGGCAATGGCCGTTTTACCTACACCGGGTTCGCCGACCAAGATAGGATTGTTCTTGGTACGGCGGGAGAGGATCTGCATGACACGGCGTATTTCTTCATCACGACCAATTACGGGGTCTAATTTTCCGGATTCAGCATATTCGTTGAGATTACGGGCATATTTTCCCAAGGCATTATAGGTAGCTTCGGCATTTTGATCCGTGACCCTATTTTTGCCCCGGAGTTCTTTGATGGCCAGTTTGAGGTCTTTTTCGTTGACACCTTGGTCTTTCAGCAGGGTAGCCACCTTGTCACCGGAAGACAATAAGCCTAAAAGGATATGTTCGATGGAGACAAACTCATCGTTGAATTCTTTGAGATAGCTTTGGGCCTTTTGCAGGACAGAGGCGGTGGTGTTACTAAGGTAAACATTGCTTCCACTTACTTTGGGCAATGCCTCGATCTGTTTATCCACTTCACTACTGATGTAATTGATATTGGCATTTAGCTTTTTCAATAGATGACTGACGACGTTTTCATCTACAGTCAGCAGTGCCTTTAAAATATGTGCCGGTTCGATAGCTTGCTGTTGATTGCCGGCGGCTATTTCCGAAGCCTTTTGTATAGCTTCCTGTGCTTTGATAGTATAATTGTTGAAATTCATGTGCTTATTGTTTTATTACACTATGTATTTAACAAAACAAATGCCTTTCGGTTTACGATTATAAATGACTGAAATTTTGTCTCTTTTATTTCTTTTTAGCTGTCAACATTTCCGATTATCAATAAAAATAGGAAATAAATTGTCTTGAATATCAAAATGTTGGTGCGAAAAAAGAGGGGAATTTGAATTTATACTTGTAAAAAAGCTTTCTACTGGCGATATTTGCAGCACAAAAGGAAGGCTTCTTTAGCTCATCCGTCAGTTGGCGGAAACTGACTTGTAATCAGTACGTGACTTTTAAAAGTTAAAGTTTACGAAAGTTTTAGGAATCTTGACATATTAATTTGCCTCCTTAGCTCAGCTGGTAGAGCAACTGACTTGTAATCAGTAGGTCGCTGGTTCGATCCCGGCAGGGGGCTCGAAAGCTCAACGAAAGTTGGGCTTTTTTTGTTTTTAGCAGGAAAGCAGTACCAATGAAGAACCCGTATTAATTTATTGAAATTATCCTCTTTTAGTCCAATTTCAAAAACTTGGCACGTAAATTCGTATATTTATTATAAAATTAAAAAAATACACTTATGAAATCTACCAGTATAATCGTTAGCATCATTACTGCCCTAGGGTTGATCGTGATGGCCTGTATCGTGGGGAATGCCTATAAGTATAAATATAAGGTCAACAATACGATCAATGTGACCGGGAATGCCAAAAAAGATTTTGAATCGGATATTGTCAAGTGGACGGCCACTTACAGTCGTAAGTCGATGGATCTGAGTGCAGCTTCGGAACAGTTGAAACAGGACAGGGAGTTGGTCAAGAACTTTTTGCTCCAAAAAGGTATTCCGGAGAATGAGATACAGTTTAATGCAGTAAATATCAATAGGGATTTTGCTTACAATACCGATAGCAACGGTAGAAGCTACAATACCTTTACAGGTTATAGTCTTACACAGTTTGTGAGTGTGGAGTCCAAGGAGTTGGATAAGGTGGATAACGCATCAAGGGAGATTTCTGCATTGATTTCTCAAGGTGTTGAATTGAGTTCTAATATGCCAAATTATTACTATTCCAAATTGGAAGACCTCAAGTTGGCTTTGATCGGAGAGGCCTCACAAAATGCAAAGGCAAGGGCAGAAAATATCGCGAAAGAGTCGGGGAGTGGCTTGGGCAGGTTGCTCAAAGCTGATTTAGGTGTGTTCCAGATTACGGGACAAAACGATAATGAAGAGTATTCGTATGGCGGGGTTTTCAATACTACATCCCGATACAAAACGGCCAATATTACGGTAAAAACGAGTTTTGGGCAATAATAAAAAACAAGAAGGTGTCCAAAAAGGTCACCTTCTTTTTTTTGTTCATGGATTTTTTCGTAGATCTCTTCTCGTCGACTTTTTATGCTGCCATAGGCTGATTTGAGGCTTTATTTGGCACGTATAGTTCC
>Ga0182746_1000888_pt1 | contig 32613 bp, 27 predicted proteins | sample eDN3rd30CBELigOP_FD_128881 | JGI IMG/M metagenome (GOLD analysis project Ga0182746, IMG submission 128881) | Enriched Organic Plus compost microbial communities from Emeryville, California, USA - eDNA 3rd pass 30_C BE-Lig OP (version 2) (version 2) ...
CAAAAATCACACAGTGAAATAATTAAACCGAGCTTGCGAGCTCTTGAACACCTTTTCAACAAATAACTGTGAAAAATCATGACAGCTTCATCGCCGATAAAAAGCAAATTTAATATGATGAAAAATATAGTTATCATCTGCACGGTTCTGCTTGCGCTCGGCATGGGGTGCTCCAAAGAAAAAAAAGAAAATGAAGACACCGGGGAATTCACTTTCCGGGTAAAGAAAAACGGGAAGGACTGGAAGGTAAACGGAGCCCAAGGCCACCTCAACCGCGAGGATGGTACCTTTTACGTGCAGGCTTCGGGCGAAAACAATGAACTCATCTCATTTAATTTTAGAAGGAATCCGTTGTCTACCGGCAGGTTGGCAGAGTTCAATGCCGATGCGGTGGTACCGGCCTGTGAGCTCTGTGCCGCTATTGCTGCCAGCTATAGCCTGGATCCGGCCAAAGATAATCGCTTCGAAATACTTGGGTTCGACAACCTGGAGAGCCGTATTCTGGGGAAGTTTTCTGTCAATCTGAAAAAGAACCGGCTGCACGATGGCGAATTCACCGAAGAATCCAATGTATACGAAGGGACTTTCAACGTGGTTTATAAGGAAAGTGCCTGGTAGTTAGAAACTGTGATATGAAGCAAAAGGAATATTCACGCAAGGAATTTGTAAAAGGAATGGCGATTGCGGCTGCTGGATTTATGATCGTTCCCAGGCATGTGCTGGGAGGAAAAGGGTTTTTAGCGCCGAGCGATAAAATAACGGTAGGGATCGTTGGGGCGGGCGGTAAAGGCAGGGAGAACGCTGCTGAGCTTTTGAAATTGAAGGATGTACAAATTACGGCAATTGCCGATCCTGCCAGCTATTGGGATTTAAAAGATTTCTATTATAAGTCTAAAGCGGGCCGTGAACCGGTAAAGGAAATGATCGAAGGTCACTATAAGTCGATCAATTCTAATTACCGCATCAGCGAATATATCGACTTCAGGGAGATGCTTGAGAGGGAATCTTCGCTTGACGCCATACTTTGTTCGACACCCGACAATACGCATGCTTATGTGTCTATAAAAGCATTGCGGGCCGGTAAACACGTATATTGTGAAAAACCGCTGACACATAACATTTGGGAGGCGCGGAAGGTAAGAGAGATTGCCAGGGAAAGTGGTTTGGCCACGCAAATGGGAAATGTGCTGCATAGTGGGGATGGGATACGGCAGACGGTTGAGTACCTTCGTGACGGTGCAATCGGGAAAGTTGAGGAAGCACATACCTGGGTGCCTGCTTCGCGGTGGAATCCGGGTTTAAAGGGACTACCCACCGGGCCGGCAATCGATGAACAAGCGATAGGATGGGATTTATGGCTGGGACCTACACCGTATATGCCCTGCCATAAGGAGTATGTCCCGGTAGCCTGGAGAGATTTCTGGGCACTCGGTTGCGGTGCATTGGGCGATTTTGGTTGCCACGATCTGGATACTTCGGTTTGGGCATTTGACCTCCATGCTCCGGAAAGTATTGAAATATTCCCTGCGGGGTATAGCGATGCGGATATTGCTCCTTATGGTGAAATGGGATATTATCATTTTGCAAAGAAAGACAGCCAGCCTGAATTTAAACAGGTTTGGTATTCCGGAGGTTTAAAACCTGCCCGGCCGGAATTGCTGCCCGATAATGTGGAATTGCCTAGCCGCGGTTCGCTTTTTATTGGAAAGAAAGGTATTATCGTAACAGGTGCAGGAGGTTCAAATCCTCAGATATTCCCTGAAAAGCGCCGCGAGAGATATAATCCACCAAAGCCTAGTATTGCCCGTTCAAATGGACATTTCAGAGACTGGATTGATGCGATAAAGGGCGGGCCTGTTGCAAGTGCTAACTTTGAATACGGGGCACGCCTTACCGAGATTACGCTTCTTGGTGTGCTTTCGCTCCGATTGGGTGGAAAAAAGATTTACTGGGATAGTGAAAACATACAGGTGAAAGGCTTACCGGAAGCAGATCAGTATATCCGGGAGCCGGTTCGACCGGGATGGGAAATGGTTTAATTTGTGCCTCAGGGTTAGTTATTGGTTTTCTATAAACCCATGAGGCTGCCTTAAAAGACAGCCCCATGGGTAAGATAAAGGAAAACGGGGCCTAAAACGTCAACAACGAGGTAACGGGCAGGTGATCCGATGGGTAATGGTTATCGTTATAGACATCGGAAATGACCTTGTAATCTTCGACCTCGAAATGCGGTGTCAGAAAGATATAATCGATGCGATTTTTGGGCTCACCCTGGAAAACGCCCCCGCCTAAGTTGGTATTTTCCACTCCCTGCCGGGGTGTCTTGCTGCGGTCGTACGCATCGTGGAGCAGTGCTTTTATGGCTTTAATCTGCGAGGTTTCAACCGTGGAATTGAAATCGCCCACGCAAATGGCCGGGGCTTCTCCGGCGATTTCCTTGACTTTCCGAACGAGCACCGGGCCTGACTCTCTTTTGGCTACCTCTAATCGCCAGTAGAAATGGACATTGAAAAAGAAAAATTCCTTGCCGGTTTCTTTCACCTTGAACTTTGTCCAATTGCAGATGCGCCGGTCCGTAGCATCCCAGCCAATGCTAGGCTCATCGGGAGTCTCACTGAACCAGAATACACCGCTATCCAGCACTTCAAACAAAGCGGTACGATAAAAGGTGGCGCAGTTATGCAAATCGCCCTTACCACCGTAGGGGTAACCGACGTAATCAAAGCCCGGCAGCATGCCCTTCAGATCGGCCAATTGATTGGCGTGGCCTTCCTGGGTGCCGAATACGTCGAATTGATGGTTGCGGATCACACCAGACAAGGCTCCTTTGCGTACGTCCCAACCGTTGCCGGATTGCTTATCGGCGTCGGCGTCGTAGCGTATGTTGTAAGTTGCCGCACGGAATTGTGTTTTCTCCGTGGAAGGTTGTTGTGCTTCGCTCGTGGAATCTCCGCAGTTAAAGAAAGCGAAACACAGCGTGAATAGATATAATAAGCTCGTTTGCATGATATTGTTGTTTTGAAAGTTACGCTAAAATTCAGTTAACATCCCACCACAGTTTGAAATTAATATCGTCGCCCCCCATCCGATCGATCGCACTTTTGTAATTTTCGGGGTTATAAATTTGTTGTATGCCTGGATACAGCAACCGGGAAGGCATGACTCCATCGTTGAGCATGGAGTTTGTTTTGGGTAAAACGGGGTATCCTGTTCTGCGGTATTCTGACCACTGCTGGAAATCTGTAAAGTACAGGGCGAGGTATTTGTGCAGCATGATGCGTTCCAAGCTGCCATCGTAGGTAGCCAACGGCCTAAGAAAATAGGCATCGTCGATATTTTCTCCCGTGACGATGTTAATGGCAGCGCGGATACCCGCTTTATAGAAATCTTCGGCACCGGTTAAGTAGCCCCGCTGTGCCAGTTCTGCTTTTATAAACGAAACCTCCGCATACGTAAGGATGGGTATCTGCATGGGCACAACCACTTGCTGGTTATTCATGTAAGATGGTGAGTATGAGAATGAAGCGTCATCGTAACCGCTGGGGATGCCCTTGTAACCAATATCAGCACCCTCTGCCCTGGCCTGGGTGACAAAGAAGGGCCGTCTTGGGTCGTCAAGTTCATTGAGGATATCGATGAAAAAGGCAGCCACGGAATGCTGGGTACTGAAGTCAAGCGCGCGTGACCACGGTGAGATATTGGGCGTAATGCCCGTTACCTGTAGGATGACCGACTCTTGGACATTTTCTACGATGGGCGACGCCGCGGGATTTTCGATGATGGAAACCATCTTGGCATAGGCCGAAGGGTCTACATCGGATATCCGCAGCAAAAGCCGTAGGCGCAGGGAATTGGTAAATTTCTGCCACAGATGGGTGTCATTTTCGAATAAAATATCGGTGCCGTAAGCCATGCCGGTGGCGTGGTCATACAGGGAGTTGGCGCGTTCCAAATCTGCCAGCAACTGGGTGTAGATATCCTGCTGGCTATCATACACGGGTTGCAGAATGCCGTCTTCGGCCCGAGAAGCCTGAGAAAAAGGTACATCGCCGAATACATCCGTCAGGTTGGCATAGATCCATGCCCGCAGGGTCAGCGCAATGCCGATATAATTGGACGCATTTTCCTTTTCAGCGGCTTGGAGCATCTCGCTGACATTTTTTGCCCATTTGTAAGATGCATCCCATTGCGAAAGCCCTGTATTTTCGAGGATCTCATAGCGGTGTACACCTCCGTAATATTGTGGATAATTGAGTTGTACCTGCATGAGCTGACAGGTGATGTTATAATTATTCCGCAGATTGGTCGACGCCATATTGTAAATGATTTCATTCAATAGGGTGCCGGGACTTATCTGATCGATCAGATTGGGGTTCTTATTGATCGTGTCAAAATTCCTTTTACATGCTGCCGATAACAATACAATGAGTGTTAGGGTCAGTAGCGTAATCCGTTTCATTCTTGGAGAATTTATGATGATTGCTGCAGGTAATTTACCGCGCATTGTGTTAAAAATCTATTTTTAAATTACAGCCATAAACAGCGGTGTAGGGCATGGGCGTGATTTCCAATCCGGGGATAAACACGGTGCCGTTCATAGTGCCTGCCTCGGGATCAAACATCGGGAACTTATCGAACACGGCTAAATTTCTGCCGAATAGGCTGAGGGAAAGGCCGTCGATACGAAACCGTTGAAGGTGCCGCTTGGGAATCTGATAGCTGAGCGATACTTCGCGGAGTTTGATGAAATCGGACGCGAACACGCCGGCTTCTGTGGTTTGGTGAACCTGCCCGTAATACGCCTGAGGATCGGCCTGGACGGTGTTGGGAGTATAGGATCCATCCGGATTTTTCACAACCCCATCGCCAACGATGAATCCTTCATCCCGCCCGGGGATGGTATTGGGCAGCGTGCCGGCCCAAGACGCACGATTATAGGTGCCCGAGAAGATGAGACCGCCATACTGCCCATCCAGCGTAAAGCTTAAACGTATATTTTTATACTTCAACGTGCTGCTTAACCCCGCTTTCCATTCGGGAGCGGTATTGCCGATGTATTCGGGTACGCTTCCGCGTGTGGGCACACCATTGGCAAAAACAATATTGCCGTCCGGATCGCGGACAAATTTGGTGCCCCAGAGGTCTGACGTGCTTCCGCCTACCGTGGCAATGAGATGGCCCTGCCAGACGGTGGTCAGCGTTTGCTGCTCAAGGTTGTCGGTCAATGCCATGATTTCATTGTCATTGGTTGCCCAGTTGCCGATAACCGTCCATTCCCAATCCGGGCTTTTAATGGGCGTACCGGTTACTACCAGTTCCACCCCTTTGTTGCGCACTTCGCCTGCGTTGATGACGCGGTTACTGTAACCGGCCACAATATCTGCGGGCAGGGCCAGGATTTGGTTTTCCGTACTGGATGAATAGTAGGTTGCATCGACGCCTAAACGGCTGTTAAACAGCTTAAGGTCAATCCCGGTTTCCCAACTTGACGTGATTTCGGGTTTCAGGTTGGTGTTGTGCATGGTACTGGGTACCTCCGCCGAACTTGGAAAGCCGCTTTGGCTGTAATACTTGCTCGTCTGATAGGGGTCGGCATCGCTTCCCACCCGCGCGTAGGAGGCGCGGTACTTGAGATAGCTTATCTGCTGCGGAAGTTGGAACAGATCAGACAGGATGAAGCTTGAAGTGGCCGATGGGTAGAAATAGGAATTGCTATTGGCCGGCAAGGTGCTAGACCAGTCGTTACGGCCGGTCAGATCGAGAAAGATCTTATCGCGCCAGGAAAGGGATGCCATGCCGTACAGGCTATTGATCTGCCGCCTTACATCGTTTGTGGTTACCAACGGATTGTTTACGCCATTGGCCAAACTGAATACCGTAGGAACGATGAGGGCATCCACCGACGACATGACGTTGCGGTGATCATAAGACATCCGGCTTCCGCCGGCCATCACGTTGTAATGGAAATCGTCTCCAATGACGTTTTTATAGCTGGTCAGGAAATCCATGTTAATTTCCTGGCTGGCCACATCCTGGCGACCGTAGTAGCCGCGGGGGTGTTTCTTGGAGGAATAACCACGCTGGGTTTCCCGCAGCTGGGTCAGTGAATTCATGGATAAACGCCCCATGACATCCCAATTTTCTGAAATCTTGATATCTGTTTTTACGTTGCCCACAATTTGGTTGCTCGAGAGAGGATTTTTGTCTACATACATCAGGAAATAGGGATTGCTGGACCACGCCGAAAAGGGATTCAGCTGCTCCAGGTTTTCTTTTCCGTTCTGCCAAATGGGCTTGTACCAATTGATGTCTACACTGGGCATGAGGAACATCATGAAATAGCCCAATGACCCATTGCTGATTCCAAAAGCGGGTAAATTATCACTCGTCCGGTTGTTGTAGTTGAGCGATGTGGTCAGTTTGACGCGCTGCGTTACTTGATAGTTGCCATTGAAGGAAATTGTATTTTTCTTGAATCCGGTATTGGGCGCAATGTAATTGTTGTCGGTATGGGCAATATTCAATCGCATTGACCCTTTATCGTCGCCGCCCTGGAACGACACGGCATTCTCAAAAGTAGATCCCAACCGGAAGAAATCTTTCATGTTGTTTTTGTAGGGACGCCATAAGGTCCTTTCGGCTCCCTGTGCCTGCGTAACTGGGTCGTATTGGTAATAATATTGACCCTCGAACTTAGGGCCATAAGCCTCCGGGGTATTGGTACTGGGGCCGTCTTCCGAGTCGCCGAAGGAGTAATACGGGTTGCCGTTGGCATCTTTGCGGCTTGTGCCACCCGCGCCGTATTCATATTGATAGTTGGGCCAGTTTATAATATTGTCCAGCAGGGTTGACGAATAGAACGTAATTCCTAATTTTTGGTTCTTTTGCCCGGATTTGGTTGTAATGATCAGGGCACCATTTGCGGCTCTGGAACCATAAAGTGCGGCTGCAGAAGGCCCCTTCAATACTGTCACACTTTGGATGTCTTCCTGGCGCAATTCGGATACGGCATTGCCGTAGTCTACGGGGGCTTCGGTGCCGTAGGCTGCGCCGACATTGTTGCCGTATGCGGTGGTCTCTTGATCCATGGGTACGCCATCGATGACAATAAGTGCGTAGTTGCTTCCGGGATCAAGTGATGTGGCTCCGCGCAGCTGAATACTCTGGGAGTTGATGGGGCCGGTACCTCCCGAAATGATGTTCAAGCCTGCCACCTTGCCTTTAAGTCCTTCAGACCAGTTACTAGATACAGCGGATGATAGTTGCTCTGCATTGAGTGTCTGCTGGGCATAGCCTAACGCTTTTTCTTCGCGCTTGATACCCAGTGCGGTGACAATCACTTCATCGATGTCGCTTACCGTCTGCTGGAGCAAAATGTTAAGGGTTCGTTGGTTTCCTACGGATACTTGCTTTGTTGCATAACCCACATACTTGAATATGAGTATATCTTCGGGCGAGACTTGTATGCTAAACCGCCCCTGCTCATCGGTGATGGTTTCCAATGCCGAATTTTTTACTGAAATGCTGACACCTGCCAACGCCGTTCCCAATGAATCTTTTACCTGACCCGTAATGGGCTGTTGTGGCTTTTCGACTAGAAAGCTTTCGGCTGCTTCGATATGTCCGCTCCGTTTTGTCCGCTCCCGGGAAATCAATATGTTTTTTCCGGAAAGGGTGTAAGTCAAATTTTTATCTGCCAATAACAGATCGAGAAAGCTGGACAATGGCATGTTGCGGACCGAGATGGTTACCGGGGGTAATTCTTCCAGTAGTTTGTTGTTATACAAAAAGTTATAACCCGTCTGATTCTTGACGAGCTGGAGAATAGCAGCAATCTCTTTGTGGTTGGAATGGATCGTTACGGTTTGTGACAGACTCTTTGCACTTATGTGAAGCGCACATACAAATAATAAAAAGGACAGTATTTTCATCCTCAAGGTTATTTGTTTCAATGACAGGTAGTTCTTCTTTGCTTTTAAAGAAGTCAACTGGTTTTGCATAGTGAATTTTGGAAATAGAACCCTACTCCCGATACTTAGCCTAAAAATTGTATATCCTTTTTAGTTTCCCTAAGTTTGCAGTGTTCTGATAAATCAATTTGTTAATTATTCCTAGTTTAACAGATCTGATCTGGACGTTTTTATGGGGAAGTGGTACCAACACTTCTCCATAATTTTACCTATGTCGTTCCTAATGCGTTTTGCTCATGTTCATTTAGATTTAATGGATTATTAATTTGTTAGACACCAATTCCAGATTTACGCCCGATCCTTTTAGAAATTCGGCCACGATTTCGAAATCTACCGAACGGCTCAATTGACCGGTGAAGTGTTCCTGGGGGATTTTGTTTCTATATTCAACTTCCAGGTCGTACCAACGTGCTATTTGTTTTGCTACTTCCTCAAAAGGTGTCCGGTTGAAGTTAAATTCGCCTTGTCTCCATGAAATTGCCTGTTGTACATCACCGGGCCCGATTCCCAGTTGCTTTTCTTTGCCGGCAACGGCGGCTTGGCCCGGCTGTAGCTTGAAACGGTCGTTACCTGTTCTGCCGCGCACTTGCACCGAACCTTCAACGAGGGTCGTTATGTTCAGCTCGTCGTCGGAATAGGCCTTCACATTAAATGTGGTGCCTAATACGGTTATTTCCTGGTAATCACTCTTGACGATAAAAGGCCTTCGGGCATCATGTGCCACTTCGAAATACGCCTCACCGCTAATTTCGACCAGGCGCCGGTCTGTTGCAAATTCCGGCGGAAACTTCAAGGTGGAATTGGAGTTCAGCCAGATGCGGGTACCATCGGAAAGCGTAATCTGATACTCACCGCCTTTGGGTACAACTAAGTTAAGCTGTTGCGTTTCCAGAAAAATGTTGTCGGCAACGGCCTGCCCATCGGAATAGAACATACCTTCATTGGTAACAAGCAGCCCGCGCTCGTCTACTATTTCTTGTTGAAGTCCATTTTCGGCTAGTAAGACCGCTTTCTTTGAGCCGGGCGTAACCTCGGTAACCTGCTCATCGTAAGGGGTAGCTTGCTGGTTAAGAAAGTAAAGACTGCAGAACCCGATAACGACAATTGAGGCAGCGGCAGATAGCCAGGCAATGTGCCGCTTGCGGGTCTTGCTTTTTTGAGAAGTCATCCGATCTAGGAGATCCTGGAACGACATGGAACTGCCTGATGCCACATAATCTGCCCACTCCGGCTCGGATGTGATGGGCCGATTGGGAGAAAAATCCGCCAGGAGTTTACGATATGCCGGATGATTGGCTGCCCACCGTTGCAGTTCGTGCAGTTCATCAGGGGAAATATCGTTTTGGCGATATTTATTGAGAAGGGTTAGTATGCGCGCTGTTTGATTCATCCTATTTAGTTACTTATAGAAACTAAATAGAACAGAAAACCTTACATAAAAAAAGTAAACAACCAATCTTTTTGTTGTTTGAAGGCTTTTTTTAAGGTAGAGATGGCCCGCGAATAATTGACGTAGACCGTGTTTTTGGACATTTGCAGGGCCTCCGATATTTCGGAATGGCTCTTGTTTTCATAGTGACTCAGCTGGATCACTTTTTGTTGGGTTTTGGGTAGTTTTTGGACTTCCTTTGCAATCATTTCCAACAATTCTGCTTTTATCTGTTTCGCGTAGCCTTCGGGGTCTTCGGTGAGCAAATCGTCCGGCAGCTCGGTTTCAAAATGCTGTCGTGCATAAGCAGAATTTAGAAAGGAAAGGCAGGCGTTTTTGGTTACGATATATAAGAAGGCTTTGATTTTTTCTTCGCTGTCGAAACCGGTTCGCTGCTGCCATAATTTAACAAAACTATCTAACACGATCTCTTCCGCTTCGACCGCATGATGTTTGAGAAGTGACTTGGCAAAATAATGAAGGGGTCTTTTATACGTATTAAAGTAAATTTCCAAGGCGGCGGGGTCTCCTGCTTGAAAATTTGCAATGATAGTTGAAAACCGATTACACATTATCCGTACGTTGAATGGCTCAAAGGTACTCCAATTGGCCGCGTGTGTCAAATTAAGTCTTTGTTAATAGGAGGTCTTTTCTTCGTTAAGCTTATTGGCTAAAATAACTGTCTGTAAATATCCAAAATTTTATTTACAACTTAAAACTTGTGAATATGCGGTTAAGCATCTACCTTTAGCTTGCGAATGTAAACCGAATAGGAAGTTACAATGAATGAAATTAATAAATCAAAGCTATACCTTGCCGTGCTTATGATTGCAACCCTGCTGTCTTTCGCGGTTCTGGAAGGGTTGAAGAAGGCGGGGCAGCTTCCTGAGTTTCGTGACAATCATCGGCTATACCTGATTACAACGGGCGTGATCCTCGTCGCTCTGATCGGCGTGGTATCGGTGGCCCTGCGGCAACGGGATAAGGCGGAAGATTAGGTTATGCATTAACTGCGCAGCCAGCAAAATGAGGTGATATGGAACTGCTTTTTCTGAACATGGGTACAATGGAATTAATTATCGCGTTGCCGGTAATGGTATTCATGCTCTATTCGCTCTTTCACGCGGCCACAAACATGGGTATACCGGGTTTACATCGGCTGATCTGGGGCCTGGTTATTTTATCGATTCCGATCTTAGGAAGTATCGCCTATTGGGTGATGGGGCGGAAGCCGGTGGGGCACCGATCATAGGAGGCATCACACACATCTGTTTATAAAAACTTTTCTTCTAGTTTTAAAACTAAAAATTTTAGTATTATATTTGCTCTTACTACCTTGCATGGAAAAAGAAACCGGCAACATCGGGTATTGGAGCGATAATTCGTATTATCGGATATATTGCCGATATTTTTATTTATCGGATATATGGCCGATATTTGAAAAAAGATACATTGAAAATGAGCACTGTAGGAATATTAACAGGGGACATTATAAGTTCTCGGTCAAAACTTACCCACGAATGGCAACCCATGCTGACAGGCATTTTAAACCAGTATGGTAAAGAGCCAACTGACTGGGAATTGTTTCGGGGAGATAGCTTTCAAATCCGTGTTGCTGCCGATAAAGCATTGAAGACGGCAATCCACATCAAAGCAGGAATAAAACAGATAACTCCGCTGGATGTAAGAATAGCCATAGGTATAGGTTTGGAAGACCATACCTCAAACAGAATCACCTCATCGACCGGTAGCGCATTCGTTCTGTCTGGAGCATGTTTTGATGCCCTCAAGAAACAAACGCTAGCGATTGCGACGGCCGACAACCACTTAGATGAAGTGCTTAACCTTATCTTGTCACTCGCATCGTTGACGATGGACAATTGGAGTCCCGCAACCGCTGAGGCGATCCAAAACGCCATCGAGAATCCTAAAATGAATCAGGAAGCACTAGCTAAAAAGATGAAAAAATCGCAAAGCAGCGTCAGCGAAGCACTCAAACGGGGAGGCTATGATGTGGTGATGCGGATGGAGCAATTTTTCAGACGCCAACTTATCGAAACATGATCACTTTAGGCTTAAAATTATTCCTTGCCCATGTTTTGGGAGATTTTGTTTTTCAACCCGACAAATGGGTAAAAGGCAAAACAGAAAAAAAACACAAATCAAAATATTTGTACTTACACGTCGCAGTGCATGCGTTGATACTCCTGCTGCTGCTAAAGTTTGATTTTTTTTACTGGAAAGCATTTTTAACAATCATTGCAAGTCACTTAATCATTGATATCATAAAAACACACGTATACGGCCGCGTAAATAAAAAGGTGCTGTTCTGGTTAGATCAGTTGATGCATGTCCTTTTTATCGGGTTGGCTGTCTACCTATATGAACCCTACACGGTTTCGTTGCAACCACTACTTGCCAACGAAGTGCTGCTGTTTCTGTTGGCAACTGTATGCGTTACGTTTGTGTCTTCGATCGTTATTAAGCAATCGCTGTCAAGCTGGGGCCTCGAAGCACAACAAACAACACCGGAAGAATCAAGTCAACAGGAAATCGTGCAAAAATCTGAGAAAGATTCACTCACAAATGCGGGCAAATACATCGGATATTTGGAAAGACTCTTTCTTTTCTGCTTTATTTTAATGAACCAGTGGCAGGCGATCGGTTTTTTGATCGCAGCCAAATCAATTTTTCGTTTTAGTGATTTATCAACGGCTAAGGATAGAAAGCTGACCGAATATGTGTTGATTGGTACGCTGCTTAGCTTCGGACTGGCTTTGTTGATTAGTTTATCATACAAATACGGCAAACAATTTGTTAGTTGAGTTACCGGCTAACGCACGACAAGTTGGTGGGGACCGAAAACACAAGAAAAGCGATTAATTAATACGAAAGTTATGGCGACCATACTCAGATTGACTAAACTGAAATCGGGAGAACCGGTACGGATAAATTTTGATAACGTAGCGTACTATAAGGTTAAAGGCGAACATACAGAGATTATATTCGTTTCGCCTAAGTATCATGAACACACGCTCCTTGTTAAGGAATCGTTGGAGCAGGTGGATAGGTTGTTAGGGATATAAATTATATTTTAAAGCCGTTTTTCAACCGTGTCAGCCCTTCTTCGAGCAGGGAACGCGGGCAGGCAATATTGATACGTAGAAATCCTTCGCCGGCGGTACCATAAAGTGTACCGTGGCTTAGCCACAACCGTTGTTCGCGCAGCAGCTTATCGGCAAAATCGGCGGAGGAAGAAATAACCGAACGGCAGTCTAGCCAGACTAGGTAAGTAGCCTGCAACGGGGTTACATTGACCTGTGGCAAGTGGGTACTGCAGAAATCCTTTAGGAAGGCAAAGTTTGCAGATAGATAGGTTTTCAGTGATTCCAGCCAGTCCTCGCCGTGTTCATAGGCTGCAACAAGCGCCTCAATGGCAAGGGGGTTCAGCAGGGTCATCTCCTGCATATCCAACATATAGCGCACCTGCTTTCGGAGTGATTCATTTTCAGAAAACAAATAGGCGGCCTGTAGCCCTGCGATGTTGAAGGTTTTGGTGGGAGAGCTGACTGTAATGGATTGCAGGGCGGGGTCATGATCCAACGATGCGAAAGGTACATGGCGGTACGGCTGGTAGACAAGGTCGGAATGGATCTCATCAGATACCACCACAACGTTATGCCGCATGCATATTTCGCCGATGCGTACCAACTCTTCCGCGGTCCAAACTCGGCCTACGGGGTTGTGCGGATTACTGAGCAGCAGTAGCTTTACGGCGGGATCTGCTGCCTTGCGCTCCAGGTCGTCATAATCCAGACCGTATACTCCCTCGTGCAGCCGCAGGTTGTTTTGGACGGCTTGACGGTCGCAGTGGGCAATGGTGGCAAAAAAGTGGTTGTATACCGGTGGCTGCAGCAGGATTTTATCGCCGGGGGCAGTCAGTGCCTGGATCAGGACGGATAACGCTGGGACGACTCCGGTGACCGGAAGCAGCCAATCGGGATGCAGGGAAAAGCCATGCCGTTTTTTCCACCAGCCAATGATGGCCTCGTAGAATCGCTGCGGGGTTTGGGTGTATCCGAAAACCCCATGTGCCACGCGGTTTTCCAGCGCCTGCTGGATGGCGGGAGCAACTTTGAAATCCATGTCGGCAATCCACATGGGAAGCACGTCGGGTTCGGCAGTGTCCCATTTAATGCAATCGGTGTGCTTACGATCAAGCGGGAGGTCAAAATGATAATCCATCGTCATTTCTTGAAATCCAAATCGCCAAAGAGAAAATCTTGGGAATCGATGTCTAGTTTAAAGTGTTTTATTTTTTTATCGGTACCGCGCTCAAAGATCACTTTTCCGGGTGGTACAAAAGGGTCGTTAAATACAATGGTTAACGTGTCCTGGCCGCTGGCATAGAGACAGCCGGAAAATGCCTCCTTAGCCGGAAGCAATTCCAGAAAGGGTTTGCCATTTTCTGTCCGTATTACTGCTTGACCATAGACCTTATCTTCATATACCCCCAAATAGTCATCAAAACCGGTAATGGAAGAATTTAACTTGTTTACATTTTCCGGCTCTCTATCCCATTTATAAACGGTGCCCTTTGCTGACATTGCACTGTCTGCTGTAAGCCAGTTCATCACGGTCGGCCCCTGGAGGTAGCTTTTGATCACATTGATCAGCTGATCGTTAATGGGGGAAAGTTTATTGGTAAGAATGACGATACCGGAGCCGGTTTCGGGAAAAAGTACGATACTGGAATGATAGCCAGGCATACCGCCGTCGTGTCGGATTATTTTTTTAACTTGTTCATAATTTATGTACCACCCTAGCCCATAGCCATTGTCAGCCGATTCGGAAGTCAGCACCTTAAGGCTGGTCATGGTCTGAATTGCCCCGTCATCAACAAATCTTTTCTCTTCAACGCTACCTTCGCCAAGCCACATTTCCATCCATATCAACAGGTCATCTATGCTAGCGTCAATACCTCCAGCCGGAGCAATGTTTGACATATCCATAGGAGGTATCGGCTTATTTCGGATGTGCGGAAAGGCAAAGTTACTTCCGGGTTTCAGCCATTCCCTATCCGTATGACTATTGCTCATGCCTAATGGTACAAAAATCTGTTCCCTGACAAAGGCTTCCCAGGTTTTGCCACTGATAGCTTCGACTACCAGCCCGGCCACGAGATACATCACATTTTGATAGCCCATTTCGGTTCTGAAATCATTTCTGATCGTTGCGTACCTGATCTTTTGGGCGATCTCTTTCCGCGTGTAAGAAGTGCCGTACCAAAGGAGATCTCCGTCAAATGTAGCCAAACCAGATCGATGACTTAATAGATCGATTATTGTCAGTTCCTTGGTAATCCATGGGTCGCTCAGTTTAAATTCGGGAAGGTATTGGATGACCTTATCGTCCCAGTTAAGTTTGTTTTCTTCAACGAGGATGCCGAGTGCTACGGCGGTGAAAGATTTGGTACAGGAAGAAATCGGAAAGACCGTTTGTGTATTGACAGCGAGTCCGTTGGAAAGGCTTGTGGTTCCGTAGCCCTTCTTAAAAATCACCTGGTGATCTCTGATGACGCCGATGGCAAGTCCGGGCATTTTGTAATCGACGACCTGTTTGGCGATAAAGTCATCTATATTTGACAGGTGCTGCTGTTGGGCGGGTGCCAGACAGGGAGGAACAACAAGCAGGGCAGCGAAGAGGTATTTGCCAATCATTGATATCAAATATGATGATAATCTTATTCATATCCAATAGGTAATTCGCTATGCGATTAACGTACGATTTCTTCTAACAGCCTAAGAAATTGTTAGGCAAGGTGTAGTAAATTGAGCTGGGGACCTGATGGGGGAGGTTTGGAAATCAAAGAGCGAGTATTACCTTAGCAAAATAAATGCATCTCATGCTCATTGTAACCTGTGCAATCCTTATTCGGGATGGCAGAATTTTGATTTGCCAGCGTAGCAGCGCGATGAATCTGCCGTTGAAGTGGGAGTTCCCGGGAGGGAAGGTGGAACCGGGTGAAGACGAAACGCTAACCATTGTACGTGAGATCAAGGAAGAATTGAACTTGGACATCGAAGTAATGGGGCGATTACAGCCGGTGGAACACGATTATCCAACTTTCCGGATTCGCCTGATACCTTTTATAGCAAGTGTGACAGGTGGCGAGCTATTGCTTGAAGAGCATGCGGATGCCAAGTGGGTACAAGTGGATGATCTGGACCGGTACGATTGGGCGCCTGCGGATGTACAGATTGTTGAACAGTTGAAATCGGAACAGGAAGGGTAGCAGAGGGGGCATCAATCACTTCATAGTTGAAAGAAGGGAACCATTCTGCGGAGATACTGGCCATTTTTGCATTGCTCGACGGCTGAATACAAAAATATCGGATTGGCAGAAATAGGTACGGACAACCGTTGAACAAAGAGAAGGAAAGGCGCTAGCTCTACTCGGGTATGGTGTAAATCAGACTTTTTCCAAAGCCAGAAGGCTGTGTATGTCCATGTAACGTAGTTTCGGAAAACAGAAGCTGCAACAGAAATAGCCCCTTATGCGCCTTATTTATCCAGGTGTAAGTCACAACAGTAGACGTATGTCCGCCGGATGGATGGGTTACATTAATCTCGTATGCACGCTTTATACGTAGGGTATTAGGAAATGTATCTGCAACGGTTTTTAATGTCCCGAAACCGTCCACTTCAACGGTTTGCTTTCCAGCCAATACCTCGCTGCCGGCGGTATAACTGTAGCTGTCCGAAAACTTCGAACCATATGACATGGGAAATTTATAGGTTGTCTGTGGATCGTCGTAATGTGTTTTCAAACCATCGGCTCCCATCCCGCCGATGACGTTCAATTCATCGTCAGTAAGTTGATGAAAACTATATTCAATACCTGCCGCAGGGCCCTGAGCTGCGTATACACGGTTAGCCTCCGGGAATTCTGAACAAATTGCCTCACCAGGGCACTCGACGTCTTCAACTGTGGTTGTTATCGCTACCTCATCATAATCGGAAAAATCCCAGGTTACATCCGTACCGGAAGGCCCAGGCTCAATCTCCTTATTATACACATCAACGTGATAACTTGTGTACTTACCTAATTTAGCTATAAAATCGTCCTTTGTGATTACGTTATTTGCATCTGGCTCTGTGTTGTCATCGTTTCCCTTATCACAGCCCGAGATATGAACACCGCAAATGAATAGGGAGACCAAGAAGTATATGTTAGCTTTCATAATCGAATGATTGTTTGCCAACAAAATTATGATAACCGAAGAGTTGCTGCAATCCCTATTAGTTAGGGTTTCCATTCTCCTCATTTTTTAGTAGTTCTTTCTTCGATACCTGGACTGTTGCCGCCATTGACCATGGTCCCATGCGGATATCACGCCCCGATACGTCCCACCTTTTCCACGCCGTAAGTAAGCTAGTCGGGAAGATTCTTACGATCGTGCTGTTTAAGGGCAATCAGAATACCGGCATCCAGGTAACACGATAATCTTTTTGAGGGATTTATGGAAAATATTGGCAATCGCTATCATTTAAGTAGATAAACTTTAACATCATGGCTGAATTGAACACCGGACGGAGGTTGCAACCCAGGGTTGACCTCACCGCGATGGTAGACCTGGCTTTTCTGTTGATCACTTTCTTTATGCTTACCACCAATATCAACAAGCAGCAGGCACTTGATGTGGCAATGCCCGATATTACGGATTCTACGGACTTTTCTCCTTTGGCAGACGACCGGACCATTACGCTGCTGCTAGGTGCCGATGGCCGTGTGGACTGGTATTGGGGTATGCTGGATAAGCCACTTGCGGGGCCGTACTCATCTAACTTGGGCAAAGGTGGTATCCGGGAAATACTGATGCAAAAGAAAGAAGAGGTGCCAAAGTTGACCGAAGGAGGAAAAGGGATCATTGTGGTGATCCGACCCAGTGCAAAGGCGGACTACCAGAGTTTGGTGGATATTCTGGATGAAATGAAAATCTGTGGCATTAGCCAATACATGATCGGAGAGATAAGTGCGGCAGAGGAGGCGATGGTGGCTTTATGATGTATAATAAGATCACATTACCTGTTTGATAACATACTCCATGTTGTTGAACGTGAAACGGCTCTCCGCTTGCATACCGACCAAGCGGCTACCGATAGGAGAAGCGGTGGATACAACCCAGTAGGCGCGACCCTCCACGTCTATGCGGCCCACGCTGACGGCAAGGAAAAAGATGCCGCGGTTGGTTTCAATAAGGCTACCTAGCTTTGCCGGACCTGATTGTGGGCGCACATCCAAGGAAGTCAGTACTTGGTCCATCCGCTCCGCATCTGCCAGCAGTTGCTGATGGCGGGCAATTTCCTGCTGCATCATTTCACGTGTGGTTTCAAATTTATCGCCTGCGCTGCTTTTGGTGTCATCGGCGGCGGCATCACTGGCCGAAGCAAGGGCCTGTTGCGCATTGGCTATGCGTTCACCCACGTAGCGCTGACAAGCGGCGAGAAGGGCGGTTTTGAGGGCATGGTAATGATTGTCCACGTTTATTCAAGTCAAATGTTGCTGTTACCCGCAAAATACGAGCCGAGTTTGAAACTGCTGTTTAACTGTATGAGGGAAATACCGGCTGAATTTATATTTTTACAGCCATACTATTACAGGAAAATATGGCATCAGGTTTTTTTGCGATTCTGGACGATATAAGCGCTTTGATGGACGATGTGGCCACTACGGCGAAAGTGGCGACCCGCAAAACGGCGGGGATATTGGGAGACGATTTGGCGGTCAATGCGGAAAAGGCAACGGGTTTTCTGGCCTCGCGGGAATTGCCGGTGTTGTGGGCCATCACCAAAGGATCGTTGATCAACAAGCTGATTATTGTACCCATTGCACTGGTGCTTAACGTATTTCTTCCGGTTGCCATAAAGGTTATCCTGATTTTGGGTGGTTTTTACCTGGCATATGAAGGGGTTGAAAAAATTATAGAATATCTCTTTCACCGTCCGAAAGAAGGCCATGAGGTGGTTGAGGAAAGTAATGAAAGCCGCAACGGTGCAGAGAAGATAAAGATAAAATCAGCTGTGACTACCGATTTCATTCTGTCTATTGAGATTGTGATCATCGCATTGGGAACCGTTTTGGAAAAAAGTTTATCGATACAGATCCTCACCGTTTCGGTAGTTGCCTTGCTGGCTACCGTGGGGGTATATGGCATCGTAGCACTCATCGTCCGGATGGACGATGCCGGCTTCAATTTGATAAAACGTACCCAGAATAAGGGGTGGCTCGCCAAGTTGGGGCACCTGTTGGTAAATTTGCTGCCGGTGGTGATCAAGTGTTTGGGAGTAATTGGCACCGTTGCACTGATTTTGGTTTCGGGCGGTATATTCGTCCATAATATCGACTACCTACATCATATGTTAGCTACGTGGCCTTCGTTTCTTAAGGAAATGGCGATCGGTTTCGTGGCAGGGCTGATAGCCGTTGCGATTTTGACAATTGGCAAAAAAGTGTTTTTCCGTGGCTGAATTGATATTGCGCCGATTTGAAGAGGTTGATTTCGACTGGCTGCAAAGCTGGGTGACTTCACCTGAACTACTGTTTCAGTTTTCCGGTGAGCGATTTTCCTATCCACTTAGTCTTGAACAGCTCACAGAATACCGTGCTGAGTACCCTGACAGGCGGATGTATATGGCGTGGGTGAAGGAGCAGCCTATGGCATTTGGTGAGATCATCCCGCAGGATAACGGCCGGCCCAGGCTGGGAAGGATTCTGGTGGGGAATCCGGCTATACGTGGAATGGGGATAGGTGCCCGTTTTATTACAGCATTGGTGGATGAATGCGGACGGTTATATGATTGCGATGCTGTGGAGTTAAACGTGTGGGATGAAAATATATCGGCCATACGCTGTTACGAAAAGGTAGGCTTTGTCTTTCAGGCAGATGACCGGACGGTGCTTTCTGCTTTCGGACGTACTTTCAATATCCACAAGATGGTGAAGATGCGATAGGTGGGAATTTTTCCTGCGTGGCAGCTGTGACTTGATCTTCGGCTGCGGCAATCCTGAATCGGGATATCCGAGCCGGTTTTTATTTCATGCATTGCTGTATAGAAAAAATAGCGAATCACGCAAACGTTTGATATTGCGGAGGCTATTGATTTGGGGCGTTACAAAGGTTACATTTGAAAAGCATGGCAGGATACGCTATATTTAGCTTGTTATATGAACCGCTATTCAACATGTACGGATGCCGAACTGACCGACTTACTCCGGAAGGGAGACGGTGCTGCATTTGCGGAAATCTACCAGCGATATAGCCCTGTTTTATATCGACATGCCTATAACAAGCTGCGGGATAAGGAGGAAGTGCGTGATCTAATCCAGGAACTTTTTATCAACCTGTGGGATAGACGACAGGATATTGTGCTTGCATCGAGCCTCTCTTCTTACCTTTATGGCGCGGTCAGAAATCGGGTGATCAACGTTTTTGCCCACCAGAAGGTAGAAGAACGGTACTTAGCTTCTCTTGTTGATTTTGTGGAGGCCGACCAGGTCACTGCGGATCAATGGGTGCGCGAGCGTGAATTGCGTGCACAGATTGAACGGGCCGTGGCTTCCCTGCCGCGGAAAATGAGGGAGGTGTTCGAGCTGAGCCGCATCGAACACCTGAATCATAAAGAAATAGCTGAGCGACTGGATATTTCGGATCAAACGGTCAATAAGCAGGTAAAAAATGCCCTGCGTATCCTCCGATCCAAACTGGGAGCTTTCCTGTTCAGCTTTTGGGGAATCTTTTGATAAGCTAGCCGAGTTTGGCGGCTAAGCTGGCTTTGTGCTTGAGGTATTCCTGTACATCCCGGGTATAGGCGCTCATGGACTGTGCCACCTGTGCGGCAAGTTCCAAGGTTGCATTTTTACCCAATTTGGCCTCTACGAGTTTGTAATATTCATATTCCTCCAAACCTTTCCGGATATTTTCCATCCGGATGCTGCTTAGCGGACCATCGGTGCCTGGATAGATCAGCAACCCATCGCCGTGTAGCCATTTATATTCTTCGGTCGGGGTAGTTATGGACATATCAAGTTTTAGGGGAGTGTTCCTGCTGATAGGTCTAGGCGTTTCCCATTGGCCCTTGTTATATTGATTGACTCCCCAGTATAGGAAACCGTCAAACCGCTCGTGATAGGCCATGGCACTGAGTAGTACCCGGGTCTCGATGAGCGCATTTTCAATACGCCAATTGGGCATGGGATGATAGGGCTGCAGCGAAATATACCCCCATACTTTTTTGCCGGCCGCACGTAATTGATCGGCAAAAGGATTGTTATAGATGCCATCGGTTATGTGTAATACCAGAATGTCGACGTGTAACGCTTCGAGCTGTGCCAGTGATTGGATGTGCATGGACGTCGTCGCGATTGGAATATCGGGATATCGGCTTTTGATATGCGCATGCACGGCTTTCATCGTGTCAAAATGCTCGGGTTCGTTTTCGTCAAATCCATAGAACACGCCCTTGCCGCCCGCAGCGGCACCGGATGCGATGATGGCATCGATGTATCCACGGTTTTCTTCAAACCGTTGAATGAGCACCTCAGCCGGGGCGTTGCGGTCTTCCCACGTGACAGTAATGGGATAAATGACAAATCCATTGGTTTGCCCATTGTAGTGTACATATTCTTCGGGAGTAATCCGGTAGGCACCATCCGGCCCTTGTAGGTCAATGTAAAGATCGGTAGGCATGATACGCCGCTCGGCCAGAAAGTCCAACCAATTTTTGCGTATTGCCGTGGGCAGCCCCGGGTAAACTTTTGCCAGGTACTCCAAAGCAAGAGAAAACAACGAGGGAAGCGAGGGAACGGCTGGGATGGAGAATCCGTAGATGGTAGCTTCAATATGGATGGTCTCTGTATGGGGGCCGATTTCCAGCTCCACGGTACCTTGGTAGGTACCCGCCGGCGTGCCGGCAGGTACATGTACCGTGACCCAAATGCTGTTTGACCAGTTTTCAATTAGATGGGCGTGGTCACGCGTTAGCAACGGATCGGGATACCATCCCGATAATTTGCCGGAGACATCAGCAGGGACCGGGTGTCCGGCGAAAGTGCTGATATATACGTAACCGACTTGATGCCATGTGTGGCCACTGATGCGATTGCTGCCACTTACCAGGTCATTCACAGTGACACTTACCCGCTCAACGGTGGTTTCTGGCCGGATTACGATCTGGAAGCATTCAGTTTCGTTGCCTGCAATGCCGAACGTGACCGTATCACTTTCCGGCAGGATGTCTTCAGGCATGATCTTTACAGCACCCGATGCGGTTGATATCCGGTAATTTTTGGGTTGGGTACCGGTGTCGGCCGGTTTGGTCTGGGTGCGCTTTGAACAGCTGATGCTATCGGCCCCAAGCACGGCGGTACTGCAACCGAGGAAAGTAGACGCTTTGATAAATTCCCACCTATTCATAGACTTCCTCCCTCACGATTTTACGGATGCTGTGGTTGTTGGCATCTACGACATAGATGCTGCCGTAAGGACCAACGGCCACACCGGTTGGGTTATTAAATCTGGCCTCGTCCAACGATCCATCTGCGTAGCCCCGTTCGGGGGCTCCGGCAAAGGTGCTGACTTCCCAGCCGCGCGGATTAATCTGACGGATGCACTGATTGGTATTATTGCCCCCATCGTCGTACCACGGGCCGCCGTAGGGACCGGCATCTCCGGCTACAAACAACATGCCTGTGACGGGACTGACGGCTATACCCCAAGGTCTATCAAATTTTGCGGATGCTCCCGGTCCATCTTCCCAGCCGGTCTGACCGGGCATACCGGCGATGATTGTCGAAACGCCGGGACCGTCTACAACAGATTTCAAATCAAGGCGGTGGATAACCGATTTTCCGGTCTCCACCACAAAGAGAATACCTTCCTCGTTGATGGCTAAGCCGCTTACCCAGCCCAAACCCTGAAGTACTGTGGTGAGATTGCCGCTGTCTTCTACACGGTAAATAGCTCCATTCGTCAGCGACGATACAAGGACTTGGTTATTACGGGGATCGATGGCGATGCCTACAATGTCTCCAACCCCTGTAACGGTGGAAACCGTACCCTCAGGTGTAATTTTTCGGAGTTTGGCATTCCATGTATCGGCGACAAATACGTTATTGTCTTGGTCTACGGCTACGTCAAAAGGTGTGTCGAACTGGGCTTGATCTGCACCGCCATCGGCATAACCTGCCACCCCTGTTCCGGCAAAGGTTGATACCTCGCCTTGAGGGGTAATCTTACGGATGCAGTGGTTGCCGGCATCCGCCACGTAAACATTGCCCTCAGCATCTACGGCTAAGCCCGGTGCCCGGTCAAAGCGAAACTGCGCTGCACTGCCCGTACCGTCAGCATAACCCGCTTGCCCACTGCCGGCCAGGGTGGTAACCCGCCATTGGAATACGGGGGGAAATTTGAATGGAACTGTGCTGCTTCCTTTTTGATTGCCGATCTGCACTTCGACCAACCCGGTTCCTGCCCCTTCGGGTACAGTAAGTAAGATCCGCTCGTGATTGATGCCGGTGACGGTGGCCCGTGCACCGTTTACCGTAACTACCACACCGGTGGTGTCACCGGAAAAATTGCGACCGAAAATCATCATCTCCGTACCTCCTTGCCCTTCTTCAGGGATAAAGCGGTCAATGACAATAGGAGCACCGGGGTTGTGTCCGGGCAAATCGTTCTGCTTGCAGCCGGTTATCCCAAGCAGGATGACAAGCCATATATATAGTTTGTTTATCGTATGCATTTTGTATTCCTTTTGAGGTAAATGATTAATTGTAACCTGGATTTTGCACCAGCTTGCTATTCCTGTTGATCTCAGATTGAGGGATTGGAAAAAGATCGTATGTGTTTTTGTAATACCTGTTTTCCAGCGGGAACCGTTCGTAATTCCATTCGCTTCCCGCACGTGTTATTCTCATACCCTGAACGGATTTCAATACCTGCTCACCGATGCGCCACCGTCTGATGTCCCAGAATCGGTGTGATTCGAAGGCAAGCTCCACGCGACGCTCATTGTGAATACGCGCGCGCATATCCGCCTTGCTCAGTCCGGCGGGTAGAGGAGGCATATTTACGCCAGTGCGGGCACGCACTTGATTGATAGCGTCATAAACCGATGGGTCAGGACTTTCCAAACTCTCGTTTTTGGCTTCGGCGTAGTTGAGCAAAATTTCGGCGTACCGGATGTATACAAAAAAATGACTGCCCGGCCGCCATATCGGTGTGAGACTGCCGTTCTCATCAAGGGTTTTGGCCAGGTAGTAACCGGTGCGGGTATAATTATCTCCACTGCCGTTCAATCCATCGAGCCCTCCTTCGAATGTTTCAATTGGAAAGCCACGCCAGGGATGGAGGTTGTAGACGACGGTCATGGCCAGTCTTGGATCGCGGTTGGCATAGGGTTGTTGCGGATCATACAGATCTGATTCGTTGTACAGTTTGCCATCGGTCATTTCGAAGGCGTCTACGAGCTCCTGTGTAGGTTGCACAATGGAAAAACCACCTTGGCTGGGCATCAAATTGTTGCGCAATTGGTCTTCGTAGTTTGCCGTATGCTGGAAAATGATTTCAGGTGATTGCCGTGTGTGCAGAACATCCTTGAACGATCCATGCAGTTGGTATATAGCCATGGTAATGACATCCTGAGCCGCCTTGGCGGCACGTTCCCATTTTTGGCGGTCGTTATCGGGATTATGCAGCGGACTGGCCGCGTACAGCAGCATCCTGGATTTGAGTGCGAGTGCAGCTCCGGCCGTTGCCCTGCCCAGATCTTTTGAGCTGTACTCTTCGGGCAACAACGAAGCAGCCCGGTCACAGTCTTCGACAATGAAACCGATGATCTCATCGGCAGTGGCTCTGGGGATATTCAGATCCTCATCTACCTGCAATACTTTGCTGATCAAAGGCACGCCTCCGTACCGTTTGAACAGTTCGGCATAAAACCAAGCCCTCAGGAAAAATGCTTCTCCTTTCATACGGCTTTTGCCGGCCACTTCTTCGGTATTGGAGGAGGAAACCGGGAGGCCATCTATCTTTTCGAGAAACATATTTACACGGCGGATGGCCGCGTAGAGGTCTGCCCATTGGTCAATGGGGTTATTGGCAGGTGTGAGGTTACCATCATAAACAAATTTCGGGCTTGGCCAGTACCGGTAATGACAATAACCGTTGTCCGTAGCGCCATCGTAGGAAAAAGACCAAAGGTTTCCACCGACCCAATCAATGGTGAGGCCGGTTCCATATACTTGTGCCAGGAAACGCTCGGTTTGCCTATAGTTGCCAAAGACTTCTTCTTCGGTCATGCCGCCTGACTCTGCTTTGTCTAGATAAGCATCGAACTTACTGCAACTTACCAGCAGAATCAGTACCGTTGTTCCTGCATAGTGAAACAACCTATTTTTTAGTGAATTTTTCATCATTCAAGTTTTTATCCCATTAAAATGTCACCGATGCCCCGAAATTGTATACACGCTGTTGCGGATAATAATTGCCGCTTCCGCTCCGCGTTTCAGGGTCATATGAACCACCAATGCGGTCCCAAGTGATGAGATTCATCCCATTGGTATACAGGCGTACTGCAGACAGCCCTTTATTTTTTGTCAACTGGATGTTGCGGAACGTGTAGCCAACCTCTGCGTTCTTGAGCCTTATATAGCTGGCATCCTTGAGGAAAAAGGACGACGGGCGGTGGTTGTTATTGTTGAACCCGTAGTGCAATACGGGATAAGTAGCGGTAGCTGCTGTTTCAGATGTCCATCTTCCCAGGTGATGTTTCAAGACGTTGCGTCCTTCCACAAACTCGTAAGCAGCCTGGTCACTAAGCATCACGTTAAATCCGGAGGCTCCCTGAAAGAGACAACTGACATCCAGGTTTTTCCAATTGATGCCCAATGCGAGCCCATAAAACATCTCCGGCACGTCAGACTTGCCGATTGGGCCGGCATCATTGGGGTCAATGAACTGATCGCTGTTGAGGTCGATGTACCGGAGATCGCCGGGAATGATCTGGCCGAATTGCTGTGCAGACTGCTGGATTTCTTCCATGCTGTTGAAAAAGCCGTTGGCGGTAAGCCCGAAAAACTGGCCCAACGGGCGGCCTGTAAGCGATAGATAGGGATAGGGTTTCGGTTCCTCATCCATGAAAATGATTTTGTTGCGGGCAAAAGAGGCATTGCCCCTGATAAAATAGTTTACCTGACCGATACGCTTGCGATGATTAAGTTCGATTTCAAACCCTTTATTTTCTGTAGCGCCAAAGTTGACGGGGGCCAGGTTACCGCCGGGTATACCGATGATGGAGGGTACCGAGCCTCGGGTAATCAGGATGTCGTTTCTTTTTTCATGGAATAGATCGATGTTTAAGTCGATGAGATCGGTCCACAGCTTCATTTCGACACCGATGTTGGTTTTGTGTGCCACCTCCCAAGTGACCGAAGGATTGGCAATAGCGCCTTCGCCAACACCGCTCATCCAGGTGAGTGGATCGCCAAAATTGTATCCAGACAGGTCGTTAAATTCGGAAATAAAAAGCCACCGGCGACCGTTAAGCTGGTCGTTACCAGTGAGTCCAAATGAGCCCCGGATTTTCAGCAATGAAAGGACCGGGTTATCGCGTAGAAACTCCTCGTCCGACACTACCCACGCGGCGGAGATTGCGGGGAAAAACCCATAGCGGTTGCCCTTAGCAAAATTATCCGTGCCGTTGTACCCGGCGTTGAATTCGGCGAAGTACTTGCTCCGGTAGTCGTATGTAATCCGCGAAACCAATCCTTGCGATACGAATGGAATCTGTCCGCCAAGTACTTTTTGTGTACGGTTTGCCAAGAGCATGCCGGTGATGTTATGATTTCCGAGGCTTCTGACATAATTCAAGGAGACATCCATCCAGATATCCCGATTCTGACCAAAAGAAGAGGAAGGCGCAGATAATGGCAGATCCTCCCCTGTATAGGTATAGTTAGCCGGATCTGCATAATCTCCGGTACCGCTGTAGTACGCGGCACGTTCGCTCCGGGTGCGGGTGAAGCGGTTTCGGAAATATCCATCAAACGAGTAGTTCCCTTTAATGGAGAGCCCTTCGGTGATAAAATTCAATTTACGGGTCACCGACAGCATGCCGGAGAGCGACGAGTTGAAGTTCTCACTGTATCCCTGGGTGTTTAACCAGTAAAAGGGATTAAGCAATGCGGGGGTCTGGGCGTAGTAACCTGTTGGATATCGTATTGGAAATGCGTTGGGAGTGACTTTCTGGAGCATATCAAATAGCTCCGCGGCGGTTGACCGCGGATAACGGCTGTTTTCGATGGCGCCAAAAAGATTGAGTGACATGGTAAAGTCATCGTCAAAATCCACGTCGACATTCGACCGGAAATTATACCGCTTAAACGACACGTTCGGGTCATATTTGGGTTGTTTTTCCGCCCGGTAGATTCCGTCCTGATCCGTATAGCCAATATTAACGAAATAGCGTGTCCTGGGGCTTCCTCCGCTAATGTTGAAGTTTGATTGGGTAAGCAGGGAAGGCTTCAATGCCTCTTCCATCCAGTTTACATCCGGGTATTTCAGTGGGTTGATCCCGGTCCGGTAAGCCTCCAGGGCGATTTCAGAATAGGGGAGCAGCGTGCCCTGCGGATTGTCATTCCGGTAAGCTTCGTTTGATAGCAATGCGTAGTCGTAAGATCCCAATATCTGCGGTAACCGGGTAGGCGTCTGGATGGCTGTCTGCGTGGTTACCTGTATGGCGGCGGGACCTTCTTTCCCTCGCCTAGTAGTAATGATGATCACACCATTGGCCCCCTTTACGCCATAAAGTGCCGTAGCGGAAGCGTCCTTTAGGATCGTGATGTTTTCGATTTCATTGACATCCAATAAATTGATGGAGGCATAATCTTTCTGAACTCCATCAATGGTGACTAGGGGAGATGTGTTGTTGAAAGTAGATCTGCCGCGTATTAATAAATCCGAATTGTCATATCCCGGTTCGCCACTCCGCTGCAAGGTAATCAGCCCCGGAAGGCGCCCGGCCAAAGCATTGGTAACGTTGGCTACAGGGCTTTGACGCAGTTCTTTGGTTGATACGGATGCGATGGATCCGGTTTGGGCAATTTTCTTCTGAGATTGCCCAAAGCCCAATACGACGACTTCCTCCAGTTCACTTAAATCCTGTTCCATTGTGACATCGACTGCTTCCAAACGGATGAGGTTGACTTCCATTTCCTTAAATCCGACCAAGGAAAACCGGAGTGTTTCACTGGACGATGCCTGAATGGTATAGTAGCCATTTTCGTCGGTAGCGGTACTTCGGGATGTACCGATTACGGTAACAGTGACCCCCTGTAACGGTGACCCGTCTATATCCGTGACCCGCCCGCTAGCCGACTGCTGATGGGGTGGACGCCGCATGACGTTTTCCCCGGGGGCATATTGTTGACTGTTTTTGACGATGATCGTGTTATCCTGTATCAGCCATTCGAAGGGTTGGTTTTTGGTGATTGCGTTCATGGCTTCTTCAAGGCTTGCCTTGGATAGGTTTACACTGATTCTCGTCTCCGCTTGTTCCTTGCCGCGCAGAATAAAAGGGAATCCGCTTTGTGTCTGGATATCTTCCATTACCTCTGCCAAAGGCCGATTGGTGGCCTTCAGCGATATCTGCTGCGAATAACTTTCTGCAGTGGCATTCAAAACGAAGAGTAAAGTCAATACGATGGTTAATTTCATCATCATCATCAGCCTAAAAATCAATGGTGGGTATAAACTACCTACCTTGGTTGGTACACATTGGTTCATGTATTGTATTGCTTTCCAGCAACTACATAGAAAATCTCCAGGAAATATTTCCTATGTTTGTACTGTTTGGGTTAGTCTATTACTTTAATCCGGTGCCATTAAAGGCATTGTATTCAGGCGACTCAAATACATGGGGTAGTGGCGCAAACGCTACCCTTTTTTGTATCCGATCGCTTCCTCGTTAGCTTTTTCTTTTTTTCATGTCTTTTTTCATTAAGTGGTTAATTGGATTGCCGTTACGGCGGGCTATGGGTATACCGTTACTTTTTGGGTGTCTCCCGTCTTGGTTATTTTAAAATTCAGACCGCTGCCTTTCAGGATCCGGAGTACGGCAGACAGGTTGTTGTCGCGGCTTATCTGACCATAATAATGGGTATCGGGAATATCCCCGATATACTCGACGTCCATGTCATACCAACGGCTTAATTGGCTCATCACCGATCGTAATTCCGTTTCTCTGAATTTAAAGAGGCCGTTCTTCCATGCAGTATACAGCTCCACATCAACGGCTTTAACATCGATTCTATTCCCCTTGATGACGGCCTGTTCACCAGGATTGAGGGTAATGGCGGACGTTCTGTCGCGGCTGTCTTTTTTATTTACTTGCACAGCTCCCTCTACCAGGGTGATTCGCATATCCTGCTCTTCGGCATAGGATGATACATTAAATGAGGTGCCCAAGACCTGGATGGTATGGCCGTTTACCCGCACAGTAAACGGGCGTGAAGCATCCCGTACGATTTCGAAAAAGGCTTCTCCTTCGATGGCTACCTCTCTTTTATCCGTGGTAAACCGGGAGGGGTATCGGAGTACCGAAGAAGCATTTAACCAAACTTTGCTGCCGTCGGTCAGTGTGATTTGATACTGCCCGCCTTTGGGGGTACTAATGGTATTGGACGGGAATACGGCATTTTGTCCGGTTGTTCCATAACCGGCAATGAGTGATCCGTCTGTATAGGTTATGGCGTCTGGTGCCATGACCACCCCCTGCTGTGCATCGCTGAGCTCCAAAGTCTTTCCATCTGCTAAGGTCAAGGTTGCCCGGTTGCTTCCGGGCAGGATATCCACGGACGTATCAGCCAATTGGTGTTGTTGTCTGTGGTCGCTCGTGAAAAATAAATACAGCACTATTCCTATAAATAGCACGGCGGCGGTGGTTGCAACCCATTTGTACAAGACGCCGACTCCACTTGAGCTACGTTTTGGGCGCACATGTTTGCCAATATGCGACCATATGAGGTCGAGTTCGCCTTCCAACTCGTCGTTATCTATTTCAGAAGTACTGTCGCTATTGTACTTTAAATACCAGCTCTCAACGATTGCCCGTTCTTTAGGAGTACAGGTTCCGTTCTGATATTTTTTAAGCAATTGCCTGATTGCTGTTTTATGCATAATCTGCTGATTTCTTACCGATGTCTATGAGTAAGACAAGTAACCGGCTGCAAAGGGGTAGATTTTTTTGGAAGATCTTCGCCAAAGCATAGAACGGTAGATTTCTTACCTTTGCTTCGACATGGGTATTATGAATTGGCAACAATTGTTGTCCGCTAAACGATGGGGATATGAATCCCGCAAACAGGAGGATCACCAAGATGCACGGTCGGAGTTTCAGCGTGACTACGACCGGTTAATTTTTTCGTCGCCGTTTCGCAGGCTACAGAATAAAACACAGGTTTTTCCCCTGCCTGGCAGTGTGTTCGTGCACAACAGGCTGACCCATAGCTTGGAAGTGGCGAGCGTAGGGCGATCTCTTGGACGTATTTTCTACAATGAGATGAGAAAGGCGAATCCGGATATTGACGGGGAGCTTCCGTACCTGCAGGAGGTGGGAAATATTATTTCTGCTGCTTGCCTGTCGCATGATCTGGGTAATCCGGCGTTTGGCCACTCGGGGGAAGCCGCCATTTCCAATTACTTTACAGCAGGTATGGGGGCCGTATTTGAGAAGCAGGTAACCGAAGAAGAATGGGCAGACCTGACACATTTCGAAGGCAATGCCAACGCACTACGAATATTGACTCACCCGTTTGCCGGCAAGGACGAACATGGGTTTGCCCTCACGTATAGTACGTTAGCGGCTATTGTGAAATATCCATGCGCGGCCGCGGACGGCCATAACAAACGGGTGCATCATCGAAAGAAATATGGTTTTTTCCAATCGGAACGAGCCGTTTTTGATAAAATAGCCGTCGAATTGGGATTGGTAAAAGATTTAGATACTCCAACAGGCTATAAACGACACCCATTGGTATATCTGGTGGAAGCTGCCGATGATATCTGCTACAACATTATCGATTTGGAGGATGCGCACAGGTTGGGTATTCTGCCCTATGAGCAGGTGGAGGGTTTGCTGTTGCCGGTTTGCCGGGATGGGCAGCTGAAAGAGCGCCTGCAGAAACTGGCTGATTTTGATAGCCGGGTCAGTTTGCTGAGGGCTAAGGCTATCAACACATTGATTGGAGAATGTGCGACCGCATTTACCAGAAATCAAGATGTGTTCTTGGAAGGTGCGTTCGGTAGATCGCTTATGGAAGCAGTGGATACGGATTTAGTGGACGCCATGCGCACCATTGAACAGGTATCAATCGAGCGGATTTACAATGCGCAGTCGGTCGTGCAGATTGAGGTAGCCGGCTACAAGGTAATGAATGGGCTGCTCGAAGAGTTTATTCCTGCTTATCTCAAGCAGCATAAGACGCCATACGATGGCAAGCTGTTGGCGCTAATGCCGAAACAATTTCATACCCAGCGTGACGATACTTACGCCAAGATCCGCTCGGTGTTGGATTTTGTTTCCGGGATGACTGACTTGTATGCAGTGGAACTGTACCGTAAAATAAAAGGAATATCGTTCCCCTCCCTGGATTGACGAGAAGATGGAACCTAGCTCGATAACCATGCCGATACATTTATATAACCCCTTTACGCATTTCCATTTTGATAACAAGACCTGTTTCCTGAGTGGGCAATCTCTGCAATCAAACGATGAACAGATACAGGTTTTTCCCCATTGGCTTATGCGGAAGTTTGACCTTGAAGATAAGCCTTTCAAATTGCTTGATGAGAGTATTCGTACCTATAAACAGTTGCAACTGCCCTGTGCGACAGCCGTAGCTGAGCGGATTGCCGAAATGGATAAACAGTTGGAATTGGCATTCAACAAAGGATACGAAGCGGTGAGGCAGGTAGACAGCCTGTTGCTTTTTCAATGGGTGGCGAGGATGGTATATGGGGTCGTATTCAATGAAATACAGGCGGGCATCCGGCAGCAGGCATTAAGCGGGGAAGCAATGAATTTTTCGCAGGTGCTGGCGCATAAATTCAAAAACCTGCATTTAATGTTGCAGTCATTGATTTTACCGATGCAATTTGATGGCGGGATACCATTTACGGTGTTGGTTTTCGAAGTTGACAATGACGAACAGACATTTAATTACCGGGATGAGATCAATACGTTGGTGTATTCGCTCCGGATGAACGACGTGGGTATTATTGTATGCCTGCAGGATAATGGAACGAATGGTGTTTACCACCGGGAGTCTGTGCAGAAGGTGGAGGGACGGTGCCTTCATCCGATTCAGTTTGAAGAATTATGTGCGCGTTTCTTCTACTCTGCTTACCTATTTAACCGCTTGCCTGAATATACCGTTTTGCCGACGGATGAACAGGTTTACATCGAACCGATGCCTTTAGCTGATATGAGTATGAAGCCTATTTTTGACCCCTGGCAAGTAAAAACGTATGGGCAGGTACTGGAGAATTTTTGGAAACCTTGGGGATATACGTTGTTTGAAATCATCAAGGACCCTGAAAAGCCGATGTCGTTTTTGGTAGATGGGGAAGGTAATCCGGTGTCTGGTAGTGCGATAAACCTACCTAAGGCATGAAAGCGCGATTTCAGGGAAAATGTGCAGTTTTATTTGGAATCGTACTTGAATTATCCGTATTTTTGTAGTCCTGCTCTTTTTTTAGCAGGGTTCTTTCATTGAAGAAAGTTAGATTGTAAAAAAAATAATTAGGCTGATAATCAGTAGATCATTCAAATAGTTTAATTTTTTATTTGCATTCAGAAAAAACGTTTTTAGTTTTGCACCCCGCGATCGACAAAGGGAAGAAAGTGAGGTCAGAAGCGGACGTTATTTGAAAGAATCGGTAGAGAATTTGGAGGGAAGGTTAGTCGTGGAAACACGGTGCGTGAGAAGGAAAAAAAATAAAAAAATATTTTTTGTTTTTAGATAAACATTTCTACCTTTGCAGTCCCAAACGGAACGGGGTGTTCGAGAGAGCAGGGGTTCCGGTCCGGAAGCGCGATGCGACCGGGGTTTGAAATCGAGAAAATCGACTGGTTCTGAACCGGTTTGAAATAAAA
>Ga0182746_1000898_pt1 | contig 32361 bp, 28 predicted proteins | sample eDN3rd30CBELigOP_FD_128881 | JGI IMG/M metagenome (GOLD analysis project Ga0182746, IMG submission 128881) | Enriched Organic Plus compost microbial communities from Emeryville, California, USA - eDNA 3rd pass 30_C BE-Lig OP (version 2) (version 2) ...
CGGTCAGCACTGCGGCATCCACCTCGGCCTCGGCAACCTGCGGGACAGCAGCGCCCCCCGCCGGCAACGCGGCCAGCAGATTCGCTGGCAGGCCCAGTTCGTGCCGCTTGCCGTCGATTTCGACCGCAAGACGCAACAGCGGTGCCTGCGGGGCCGGGGCGACGCGGGCATGAGGCGCGACCGCCTTGGCCAAGGCGTCGGCAAAGTCGGTCTCGATCCAGCGGGTATGAACGCGGAAATCACCGCCCTCGGCGCGGAAATCGGACTGGTCCAGCACCGCGCGGGCGAAAGGCAGGACCGAGGCCACGCCTTCGATACGGAACTCGCGCAGCGCCCGCTGGGCCCGTTGCAGGGCCTCTTGCCGGGTCGCTCCGGTAACAATCAGCTTGGCCATCATCGAATCAAAGCTGCCCGGCACCACCGAACCCTGTGTCACGCCGCTGTCCAGCCGGATGCCCGGCCCAGAAGGGGCATCGAACACCTCGACCGGCCCGGGAGTGGGGAGGAACCCCCGGGCCGGATCTTCCGCATTGATGCGGAACTCGATGGCATGGCCGCGCGGCTCGGGCACCGATTCGTCGGCCAGCCGTGCACCCTGCGCGACGCGGATCATACCGCGGACCAGGTCGATACCGGTGGTTTCCTCGGTCACCGGATGTTCGACCTGCAGGCGGGTGTTGACCTCAAGAAATGAGATCGTGCCATTCGCGGACAGCAGATATTCGACCGTCCCCGCCCCCGAATAACCGGCATGAGCACAGATGGCGCGGGCGGAATCATGCAGCCGCGCGCGCTGGTCGTCACTCAGGAAGGGGGCCGGGGCCTCTTCGACCAGCTTCTGGTTGCGCCGTTGCAAGGAACAGTCACGGGTGCCGATCACCTTGACCGTGCCGTGCTTGTCGGCCAGCACCTGCACCTCGACATGGCGCGGACGGTCAAGGAATTGCTCGATGAAGCATTCACCACGACCAAAGGCTGTCAGCGCCTCGCGCGTTGCCGATTCGAAAAGCTCTTCGACCTCTTCCAGCCGCCATGCGACCTTCATACCGCGCCCTCCACCGCCGAAAGCGGCTTTGATGGCGATCGGCAGGCCGTGTTCGCGGGCAAACTCCAGCGCATCGGCTGCGCTTTCGACCGGGCCGGGCGTGCCGGCAACCAGTGGTGCACCAACGGATTCGGCAATGCGGCGGGCCTCGATCTTGTCGCCAAGCGCCTCGATCACGCTGGGGTCCGGACCGATCCAGATCATCCCGGCATCCTGCACAGCCTGGGCAAAATCCGCGCGCTCGGACAGGAAACCATAACCAGGATGGATCGCATCAGCCCCCGCCGCCCGGGCGATGGCGATGATCTTTTCCGCATCCAGATAGGTCTCGGCCGGGGTATCGCCGCCAAGGGCATGTGCCTGATCGGCCATGCGCACAAAGATCGCATCGCGGTCGGCATCGGCATAGACGGCGATGCTTTCGATACCCTCGTCACGGCAGGCGCGGATCACCCGGACGGCGATTTCGCCCCGGTTGGCGATCAGCAGGCGGCGGATCGGGCGGGTGGGGCCGGTGGCGAAAATGGTCATGCGGGCCTCTCTGGCGTGATGGGTGCGAAATCGGCGCGGGCGGTAAAGCGGATGCGGGCGCCGGGCGGGATCTGCCCGGCCAGATCCAGCGCCTCGGGGCGCAGGGTGGCAATGACCGGATAACCTCCGGTCAGGGGATGGTCGGCCAGAAACAGCACCGGCTGACCGGAATGGGGGATCTGGATCGCCCCGGTCTCGGTCCCTTCCGAGGGCAGCTCGGCCGCGTCCTCACGCGTGATCGCATCGCCCTGCAAACGAATGCCAACGCGCGAGCTTTGCGGCGTCACCAGCCATTCCTGCGTCAGGAAATGCCGGATCATTGCGGGCGTGAACCAATCGGCGCGAGGACCCAGCATCACGGGCAGTTCGACCAGATCACCGGGTTTGGGCAACTCGGGCTCAGTCCCCTCGGCCACCACGGCGACGGCCGAATGATCTTCGGGGGCAAGCACCGCACCCGCTGTAACGGGATCGGGGCCGACATGGGCCAGCGTATCAGTCGCGGCCGAGCCAAGAACCGGCGCAACCCGGAAACCGCCACGCAGGGCCAGATAGCTGCGCATCCCGGCCTGAGGCGGATCAATCGTGATCTCATCCCCCGCGTCCACGGCAAAGGCCGCGCCGCGCGGGATGGAATGTCCAGCCACGCTTGCCTGTCCCGCGCCGGTCAGCGCCAGGGTCATGGGCAGGTCGGCACATAGCCGGACAGGACCCAGCGTGATTTCAAGAACCGGCAGGTCCGAGGCATTGCCAACCGCGCGGTTTGCACGCCGAGCCGCGCCCATATCAAGCGCGCCCGAGGCCGAAACCCCCTGCCCGCCCTGACCGGGCCGTCCTTCGTCCTGAAAAACCATCGGAAAGGCGGTCGAGATCACGCGCAGCCCTTTGGCAGGCCGCGGCTGGGGAATCGCGGCAGAGGGGTGGACCTCGGCCCTTCGCGCCACGAAACGGCAGCGCACGCCGGGACGCAGCAGCGCGGGTGGATCGCGGTCCAGATCCCACATCGGCACTTCGGTCTGGCCAATCAGCTGCCAGCCGCCGGGGGTTTCCTGCGGATATACGCCGCAAAAACGCCCGGCCAGCGCCACCGAACCCGCAGGAATGCGGGTGCGCGGCGCAGGACGGCGCGGCAGATCGAAACGCGCATCATCGCAGGTCATATAGGCGAACCCGGGCGCAAAGCCGCAAAAGGCGACCTGCCAGGTGGCTTCTTGATGGGCTGTGATAACCTCGGCCTCGCTTAGCCCCATATGGGCGGCGACATCGGCCAGATCCTCGCCACCATAGGTCACGGGCAGCTCGACCGTTTCGCTGGCGCGCGCATTGGGCGGCGTGCCGGGGGCGGGCTGGCGCGCCAGAATTGCGCTGGCCAGCCGACCATCGGCAAAAACGCCGGGGGCAGTGCGAATCATCAGCGTCCGCGCAGCCGGGATGATCTCGGCCACGCCGGGCACCGGATCGGCCAGCAGCGCGTCAAACAGCGCCAGCGTCTGATCCAGATCCTCAAGCTCGGCCAGAAATGTGCGGGGACCGACAGGCAGAAAACGCATGCTCATACCTGCCAATGCGTGTCCGGCACGTCGGTAATGAACATGTAGCCCGGCGCATGGGTAATGGCAAAGGGCGGTTTCGACGCCATGACCGCTGCCTGCGGGGTCACGCCGCAGGCCCAGAACACCGGCACTTCGCCCGGCCTGACCTCGACCGGATCGCCGAAATCGGGCCGCGCAAGATCGGCGATGCCCAAGGCCTCGGGCGCGCCGATATGGACAGGCGCACCATGTACCGCCGGGGTACGGCCCGAGATCATCGCCGCCTCGGCCACGCGCGCAGCCGGGATGGGGCGCATCGAGACGACCATCTTGCCCTGCAACCGCCCCGCCGGCCGGCAATCGCGGTCGGTCAGAAACATCGGTACGTTGCAGCCCTGCGAGATGTGGCGGATCTCGATCCCTGCCTGTTGCAGCGGGGTTTCAAAGGTGAACGAGCAGCCGATCAGAAAGGTGACCAGATCGGGATGCTCGGCCCATGCTGCGGTCGCGTCGGGGGTTTCTTCGACCAGCTCACCGTCACGCCAGATGCGATAAAGCGGGATATCGGTACGCAGATCAGCGTCCGAAGCCAAAGCCGTACGGTGGCTGCCGGGGTCGGTCACGTCCAGCACCGGGCAGGGCTTGGGGTTACGCTGCGCATAAAGCAGGAAATCCCAGGCCCAGTCCCTGGGCAGCGAGATCATGTTGCACTGGGTGAACCCCGGTGCCATGCCCGCGGTCGGACGCGCAGCGCCTTCGCGGCAGGCCAGCCGGGCCGCACGGGCCAAGGCAGGATCGGGCAGCAACGTCATGCCGCGCCCCCCGCGGCCGGGGCAATCGCTACCCCACCCGCCAGCAGCACCTCGCGGATACGGGCAGCCATGGCCACCGCCCCGGGACTGTCGCCATGCACGCAAATGCTGTCAGCATGAAGATGCAGGGTCGAACCGTCTGCCGCCTCGATCTTGCCCTCGGTGGCAAGGCGCAGCATGCGTGCAGCGACCGCCTCGGGGTCGTGCAGGACCGCCCCCGCCTCGCGGCGTGAGACCAGCTGGCCATCGGGACGATAGGCGCGGTCGGCAAAGGCTTCGGCAATGGTGGGCAGCCCCGTTTCGGCCGCTTGCGTCAGGATCTGCGACCCGGCAAGGCCCATCATGGCAAGCCCCGGATCAACGGCCTTGATCCCCTCGATCACCGCCGCGCCCTGTTTGGGATCAACGGCGATGGTGTTGTAAAGCGCGCCATGCGGCTTGACGTAGCTGACGCGGGTGCCGGCGCTGGCGCAGATGCCTTGCAGCGCGCCGATCTGATAGATCACATCCGCGACCAGCTCGGCATGGGTCACATCCATCGGGCGGCGACCAAAGCCTACACGGTCGGGATAGGAAACATGAGCCCCGACCGCCACGCCACGCGCCGCCGCCTCACGCACGGTGGCAAGGATGGTCAGCGGATCGCCGGCGTGAAAGCCGCAGGCAACATTGGCCGAGCTGACGATGCCCAGCATTGTGGCGTCATCGCCCATCTTCCAGGCGCCATAGCCTTCCCCCAGATCACTGTTCAGGTCGATGTTGCGGGTCATGTGTTCCTCCGGGAATTCGGGCGGCAGGCCCGGACGGGCCCACCGCGATCATGGTTCAGGCGCCCAGGAAGGCAAAGATCGGGCCGATGGATTTGATGCCCATATACCAGGTCAGGGCGCAGACCAGCGCGCTGGCGACAAGCAGCGGCCGGTTATAGATATGCCCGCCCATCAGATCGGCGCGCGCAAAACCGATATAGGTAAAGATGGTCAGGCCGATGGGCAGGATCAGCCCGTTGAAACCGCCGACAAAGACCAGAATGGCGGCCGGCGCGGTGCCAAGCGACAGATAGACCGCCAGCGAGATGGCGATAAAGATCACCGTGGCGATGTTGCGGTCACGATCGCTCATATTGCGGAAGGCAACGAGGAAGCTGACCGAAGTATAGGCCGCGCCGATGACCGAGGTGATGGCGGCAGCCCAGAAGATCAGGCCAAAGATCCGCATGCCCCAATCGCCCAGCACCACGGCAAAAGCCTGCGCGGCGGGGTTCGCAGCCTGACCCGACAGATCCAGCGTCACGCCCGAGGCGACGACGCCAAGAATGGCGAGGAACAGCACGAAACGCATTACGCCGGTCACCGCGATCCCGGTCAGCGAGGCGCGGGTGACGGCGGCAAGATTGTGCTCGCCCACCAGCCCCTTGTCCAGCAGGCGATGCGCGCCGGAATAGGTGATATAGCCGCCCACAGTGCCGCCCACGATGGTGGTAATGGTCGCGAAATCGACGATCTCGGGCAGCACCATCTGGCGCAGCGCCTCGCCCACCGGTGGGTTCGACACAAAGGCGACGATCAGCGTCATCACGATCATCAACAGCCCCAGCGCGATCAGCGAACGGTCAAGCAGCAGCCCCGCCCGGCGCGACAGAAAGATACCGATGGCCAGCGCCGCCGACAGTGCACCGCCGATCTTGGGCTCAAGCCCGAACATCGCGTTCAGACCAAGCCCCGCCCCGGCGATATTGCCGATGTTAAAGGCCAGCCCGCCGATCAGCACCAGAATCGCCAGCAGATAGCCCGCGCCGGGGATCGCCGCATTGGCGGTGTCCGAGGCATTGCGCCGCGTCAGCGCGGTGATGCGCCAGATGTTCAGCTGCACCACAAAGTCGATCAGGATCGACGCAAGAATGGCAAAGGCAAAGGCAGCGCCCAGCTTTGCCGTAAAAGTCGCGGTCTGGGTGATGAAACCCGGCCCGATGGCCGAAGTCGCCATCAGGAAGATCGCCGCCATGAACCCACCGCGCGCGGCGGCTGAGGCGGCAGAGGGGGAGTTGACGGATTCGGCCATCGGTCTTGCTCCTGCTGCAAGGGTGGAGTGCGTCTTGGGAATACCTGAATGTGAATTCAACAAGACAATCCGTCAACGATAATTTGACATTCCATGCGATATTGTTGAACAATTTTGTTCGCAGACAAGAACGATTTGCCCATATGCTGGGCATTTTGCCAGTTTTTTGTCCCATCTCCTGATACTGTTCCCGCTTGCGCAAAACCAGAAAAACCGTCGAATCGTCGTACGATGCCTTGTCTGCCCTGCGCCTCTCGGCCAAGATCGCCGGACCTTTCTCGCACGAGCCCCAGACCGCCAGTCCATGACCAAGGAACCCGCCGCGCCAGCGGACAGCCGCGACTCTTCCCTAAGCCTTGCCGAGGGCATCGCTGCCCGGCTGCGCGATCAGGTCACCGGCGGGACCCTGGTGCCCGGCCAGCGCCTGTCCGAGGCACGGCTTGCGGCCGAACTTGAAATCTCGCGCAATACGCTGCGCGAGGTATTCCGTCTGCTGACCCGCGAAGGCATCCTCAGGCATGAGCCGAACCGGGGGGTTTTCGTCGCGGTACCCTCGATGGCCTCGATCCTTGATATCTATCGCGTGCGGCGGCTGATCGAGGTGCCGGCCCTTGCGCAGGCGTGGCCCGGCCATGCCGCCGTCACCCGCATGCATAACGCGGTGGAACAGGCGAAAGAGCTGCAAAAGATCCCCGATTGGCGCGGCGTTGGCAGCGCCAATATGGAATTTCACGCCGCGATCGTCGCCCTGACCGACAGCCCGCGACTGATCCAGTTCTTTACCCAGATCATCGCCGAGCTGCGGCTGGCCTTTGGTCTGCTCGACAGCCCCGAACTGCTGCACCAGCCCTATATCCCCCGCAATGCCGAAATTCTGGGCAAACTTGAGCGTGGGGACCCCGCCGCAGCCGCACGGATGCTTGATGATTACCTGAACCAATCCGAACGCGCTGTGCTGGAGGCCTTTGCCCGTCTGGGCTGAGGTCATTGCCGCTCAGCCCTTCCGGGGACTTGCAACCTGCCCGTTCCTGCGACAATTAGGCGCATCGGAAGCCCGTTTTCCGGGCAGGCGCGAAGGATCAACCCAGATGACCAGACCGGCCGGGGCCGTGCTGCATCAGATTGCGCAGGCACTTGGGCCGGCGATTGCGCCCGGCTCGGCGCGCGAGGCACTGCGGGCGGGTATCGGCGCATTGGCAGGGCTGGGCATCTCGGGCCTGTTTTTGCTGTCCCCGGCGATTGACCTGCAGCTGGGACTTTACATGATCGCCCCGTTTGGTGCGACCTCGGTGCTGGTCTTTGCCGTGCCGAACAGCCCGCTGGCGCAGCCCTGGTCGGCAGTGGTCGGCAATGCGATCGCCGCGGCAGTCGGCGTGCTTGCCTGTATGCTGACGTCTGACACGGCGCTTTGCATTGCACTGGCTGTCGGGGCGACGATCACGGCAATGATCCTTTTGCGGGCGGTGCATCCCCCGGCGGGTGCTGTCGCCATGACGGCGGCGCTAAGCCCCGATGCAATCCGCGAGCTTGGCTTTCACTTTGTGCTGGCCCCGGTTCTGGCCGGGACGGTCGCGCTGGTCGGCTTTGCGATGATCTATGCCCGGCTGACCGGGCGGCGCTATCCTTTTCGCCAGTTCGACGAGCCGGGACCACATGGCACCGCCGATCACCCGGCGATGGAGCGGCTGGGCCTGTCCCGAGAGGAACTGACCGAGATCCTGCAACGCTATCGCCAGTCCCTGAACCTGGGGGTCGAGGATCTGGCCCGGCTGATCGGAGCCGCCGAATTGCAGGCAGCCACCCATCATACCGGCCCGCTGACAGCGGCGGATGTGATGTCGCGCGACCTTGTCACCGTGTCGCCTCAGACCCGGCTGGTGCAGGTCGCCGATATCTTTCGCCGCCACGGCTTTACCTCACTGCCGGTGGTCGAGGATGACAATCAGTTTCGCGGCGTCATCTTTCAGCTGCATCTGATCCGCCGCGCGCGCGAGGACGCCTTTCGTCACGACCGCCGGTTCCTGTCCGCCATGTCGGACCTGCTGAACCCGCGCCGCTCGAACCCCACCCGCGCCCATGAGATCATGCAGACCGATTCTCCGCATGTTGCGCCCGATACGCCCATCGCGGCGCTGCTGCCGCTGCTTGCCTCGGGGGAATGCGACGCGGTGCCGGTGCTGGACGGGCCGCGAATTGTCGGCATCGTGACCCAGACCGACCTGATCTCGGCGCTGGCCCGCCAAAGCCTGCGACAGGAACTGGCCGCGCCCGACATCACCCCCTAGTCGGCGCAGATCGCCCGGCGATGTGCGATCCGGCACAGTCACACACCGGAACATGACGATAACGACAGGTCCTGCCGCATTGTAGAGCAAGCGGCGGCGCGGCTAGCTTCGCCGCAGCATCAGACCGGGGGAATCATGGGCGAACCGACACTTGGTGCGGTAGCCATCGGCCGCAACGAAGGCGACAGGCTCAGGGCCTGCCTGCGCTCGCTGGTGCCCCTGTGCCAGCGGGTCGTTTATGTTGACAGCGGATCGGGCGACGACAGCGTTGCCTTTGCCCGCAGCCTTGGCGTTACAGTGGTCGAGCTGGACCGCAACCGCCCATTCACCGCCGCCCGCGCCCGCAATGCCGGGTTCGAGGCGCTGCTGCAGGGCGGAGAGCTTGATCTTGTGCAATTCGTCGACGGCGATTGCCGGGTCGAGGCCGACTGGCTCGGGGCCGGTGCCGCCGCCTTGCAGGACGACCCCGAACTTGGCCTGGTGACCGGCTGGCGCTCTGAGATCCGCCCAACGGCATCTGTCTATAACCAGATGTGCGAGGTGGACTGGCACCGCCCCGCCGGCCCCATCGCCACCTGTGGTGGCGACATGATGGTGCGCGTCGCGGCCTTTCGTCAGATCGGCGGCTTTGACCCGGGCGTAATCGCGGCCGAAGACGACGAATTCTGCCTGCGTCTTGCCAAGGCAGGCTGGAAGCTGTTGCGCCTGCCCAAGCAAATGACCTGGCATGACGCCGACATGACCCGTTTTGGCCAGTGGTGGAAACGCACCATCCGCAATGGCCACGGCTTTGCGCAGGTCGGCGCGATGCACCCGCCGCATTTCCGCCGCGAAAAGCTGCGGGTCTGGGTCTATGGGCTGGTGCTGCCACTGCTGTTCCTTTTGGGGCTATTTGTCAGCGGCTGGTTGTCAGTGGCTGTGCTGGCGCTTTACGCCCTGTCCTTCTGGAAGACATGGCGCGGACTAAAAGACCGGCCTATGGCGGTAGAACAGGCCGCGCTGCTGACGCTGGCCAAGATCCCCAGCCTTTGGGGAATGCTGACCTATTTCCGCCGCCGTCAGCGCGGCGATGACATGCATATTATCGAGTACAAATAGGGGTTTGCCATGACTTCGGAGCTGCGCGTCGGAATCATCGGGGCCGGCTATATCGCCTCGTGGCACGCCGATGCGATCAAGGCCGCGCCGGGTGCGCGCCTGGTCGCCGTCTGTGACCCGGCCGGCGACGCGGCCGGGGCACTGGCCGCCAGCCACGGCATCGCCGCCTTTACCGATCTGGACCAGATGATCGCGGCCGGAGTCTGTGACGTGGTTCATATCCTGACCCCTCCGAACCTGCATTGCGACCTGGCGGTGAAATGCCTGGGTGCAGGGCTGCATGTGCTGGTTGAAAAACCCGTCGCCCTGTCGGTGGCCGAAATCGACACCATGCGCGCCGCAGCCGATGCCGCTGGCCGTCAGCTTGGCGCCTGCCACAACTTTCTTGGCCTGCCCGGTTATGGCCGGCTCAGGCAGGCGGTGCAGGCAGGTGATCTGGGGCTGGTCTCAAGCGCACAGATCAACTGGGCACTGCCGCTGGTTCCGCTGCGCTCGGGTCCCTATGGGCTGTGGATGCTGCGCGAGACGCAGAACCTGCTGCGTGAACTGGGCCCGCATCCGTTTTCCTTTGCGGTGGACCTGTTCGGCCCACTTGAGATCGAACATGTCAGCCTTGGCCAATGGATCACCCTGCCCGGCGGCGACAAGCGCCCGCAAAGCTGGCGCATCCTTGCCCGCGCCGGTCAGGTGGATGTGACGATCAACCTGTCGCTGGTCGAAACCTTTGACGACCGCTCGGTCTGCCTGCGCGGCTCGGCCGGGATGGCGCGGCTGGATTATGCGGCGGACGCGCTGGTCATCACCCGCGACAACACCGCAGATCTGGTGCTGAACCCGCTGATCAAAGAGATGTCACGTGCCGGGTCGCATCTGCGCGAAGGGCTGCGCAATGCCTTCCGGCAGGCTGCATCCCTGAACCAGAAAAGCCCTTATGGTCTAAGTTTCCGCGCCACGATCTCGGCCTTTTACGACGGCATCCGCGCGGGCGAGCCTGATCCGCGCTTTGCCCCCGCATCAGCCCAAGACGTGATGCAGGGCATCGACGACGCGCTGGCACGCCTGCCCGCCCTGCCCGCTGCGCCGGCCCGCCCCGCCGGGATGCCGCAGCCCCGCGTCATGGTAATCGGCGGCACCGGCTTTATTGGCCGCAACCTGACCCGCAGGCTGGTTGAGCGTGGCCATGAGGTGCGCGTGCTGTCCCGCGGCGGGAACGGACCCTTTGCCGACTTGGCCGATCACGTCCAGACTGTCGGCGTTTCGCTGCGCGACGAGGACGCGCTGACCGAGGCGATGCAGGGTATGGACTGCGTTTTCAACCTTGCAAAATCGACCGACAAAAGCTGGCAGGCCGCGCTGGAGAACGACGTCGCCACGACCGAGCACATCGGCCGCGCCGCGCTTCGCGCAGGGGTCGGACGCCTGATCCACACCGGCACCATCGCCTCATATGATATGTCCGACCCTGCCCGTACGATCACCGAGGCGACCGATTTCGGCGAAATGGAAAGCCGTAACATCTATGCCCGTTCAAAGGCCGAGGGCGAACGACGGTTGCTTGCCATGCAGGCGCAGGGCCTGCGGCTGGTCATCGCCCGTCCCGGCATCGTGCTGGGCGACGGCGGTCCGTTGCAGCATTGGGGCATCGGGCGCTGGCATGGCGCCGGTGCGGTCAGGCTGTGGGGCAATGGCCGCAATATCCTGCCCTTTGTGCTGGCCGATGATGTCTCGGACGGGCTGATCGCGATGATGGAACGCGACGAGGCCATCGGCGAAAGCTTCAACCTGATCGGTGAGCCGATGTTTACCGGCCGCGACTATTTCAAGGCCATCCATCGCCGCACCGGGGCCAGGATCGGGGTCAGCGGCTCAAACCTGACTGCGCTATGGCTGGTCGATGCAGCGAAACAGGGGCTCAAACGCTACGCCCTGCGCCGCCGTGACGCCGCACCCGCATCCCGCGCGGATTGGAAGTCACGCGGCCATCTGTCGCCTTTCGACAACGCCAAGCCCAAGCGCCTGCTGGATTGGCAGCCCGAAAGCGACCGCGAGGCCTTCTGGCGCCGCGCCATAGATGAGGCGCATCTGTTCTGGTGATCAGATCAGCCCATCAAGCAGCAGAAACCCCGGCAGCCAGCCGGTAAATATCCCCGCCAGCAGCGTGACCCACGCCGTCTGGCGCTGGATCGGCCGGCCAAGTGCCAGCAGCATGAAGTACATAAACCACAGAACACCCCAGACAGCCCAGTTAGCGGCCAGCCACAGTTCGGTCCCCGAACCTGCCGCCGCAAGTGCGCGCAGGAAAACCGGCACAGTGGTTACGGCAACGAACAGGCTGAACCAGCCAAGCCCGCGCCCGTCGACACCGCTAAGCCGGTTATAGGCGACCCACAGGTAGGTGGTGCAGAACAACAGGCTTAGCGCGCCATTGCGGATGCTGGCGGCGCTGGCGCCCGCGCCAAAGGCGTCATGCAGCACCGCCGCCCCTGAAACCAGCGCGGTGATAATGTTGATGACGACGATCTCACGATCGGCAATACGGCCCATCAGCCACAGCCCGTTCAGAAACAGAACGGCACCGACATAGAACAGCACGAACCCGGTAAGCATCGAACCTCCTGCGCAGGGCTGACCGCCGATCGGGCAGTTGCCCGCCATGCAATCAGTCATGCCTGCCAAGAAGGCAGAATCAGCGCCGGATCAACGGGATTATTTTCAATCCAGCGTAAAATCAGCGTTCGGATTTCATGGATTAATGCCAGTCAAAGGCTCGGCCAGGACCACTTCCCACACCAGCTCCTGCATGCGCCGCGCCAATTCCGGCGAAGGCGCATCGGCGGGGGTGCCATCGGCACGCAGCAACTGATGCGGCAGGCCGACCGGGCTTTTGCCGTAAAGCACCGCATAATGGGTCAACGCCACCAGATAGATGCCCAGATCATTAGGATGGATCGTATCAAGCGAGCCGTCGGGATTGCGGGCAAAAAGATCCTCGCGCGAGGTCAGCTCAGCGATACCGCCCGCCTCGGCCTCGGCCACCAGACGCGCCATCACCTGCCCGGCGGGGATCAGCCAGACCGGTCTGCCCGCCGCCCGCGTGGCGGGCCAAAGCAGTCCGGGCTTCCATATGGTTTCCAGATCATCTGGCAGACGCCCCAACCATTCGGGCCGATCGTCCAGCGCATGCCAGCTTTCATACAGAAAGATCTGGGTGTCGGGATTGCCTGCCGCGGCCGCGGCCGCCCATTTCCCGGCGTGTGCACTGCTGTCTTTGTAACGCAGCGCATCCTTGAGCCGCACCATCTCGGTCATGACAAAGGCGTCGTATTCCCCCGATTTCAGCGCCTCATGCGCATCACGGTAATGCGGGGTGGCGTTCTCTTGCTCAAAACCGCTGATCGCCCCGCTACCCTGAAAATGTTCGCTCAGCGCCGTGCCCCAGCCCAATTGCAGCGCATAATCATGCCCCTGCCCGGCCAGTTGCGCCAGCATGGCCGGCATGTCGCGCCCCACAAGGCTGTGGCCCAGATGATAGACCCGCAACGGCCCCGATGGCAGCACCCGGCCAGACTGGTAAAGCGCCTGCACATCGGCATCGTCATCCGCCGCTGCCCGTTGCACATGACGCCAGTAAAGCAGCGCCGCCACGGCAATCACGACCAGAAAAGCAACCAGATAGCGCATGTCGCCCCCCGTCCCGAACCGGTGGCAGGATAGCAAAAGGGCCGCCACCCCGAAAGGCGGCGACCCCGAAAGGCATATATGAGGCGGGGCGTTTTAGCCCTCGGCCTCGGAGTTTTTGCGGTTCCAGCGGATCGAGGACCAGAGCGAGATACCGATCAGCGTCGCGCCGCCAAGACCGGTCACGACCTCCGGGATATGCACGAGCGGTTGCACGAACATGATCACCGACAGGGCGACGATTGCATAAAAGGCGCCATGTTCCAGAAAGCGGTATTCGGACAGCGTCCCGCGCTCGACCAGCATGATGGTCATCGAGCGGACATACATCGCGCCGATACCCAGACCGATGGCGATGACGAACAGGTTGTGGGTCAGCGCAAAGGCACCGATCACCCCGTCAAAGCTGAATGAGGCGTCCAGAACCTCAAGGTAAAGGAACGCGCCCAGACCGCCCTTGGCCCCGGCCTGCAAGGTCTGCTGCGAACTGTCCAAAAGACCGCCCAGCACCTCGACCAGCAAAAAGGTCAGAAGGCCCCAGATCGCGGATTGAAAGAACACCTGCGATTCGGCCCCCTCCAGAAAGCGCGAAAAGATCAGCACCGTCACCAGCACAACCGCGACCTCGATGCCGCGGATGGTGGCATAGCGCTGCATGCGGTCCTCAAGCCAGCGGACCCAGTGCACATCCTTTTCGTGGTCAAAGAAGAAGCTCAGGCCGACCATCATCAGGAAGGTGCCGCCAAAAGCCGCGATAGGCAGATGGGCATCCTGCATGATCCGGGAATATTCGTCGGGCTGGGTCGCAGCCAGGATCATCGCCTGCCACGGGCCGATATTGGCAGCAATGACGACGATCAGCAGCGGAAAGATCACCCGCATGCCGAAAACCGCGATGACGATACCCCAGGTCAGAAAGCGGCGCTGCCACTTCGGGGTCATCTCTTTCAGCTTGTTGGCGTTGACGATAGCGTTGTCGAAGGAAAGCGAGATTTCCAGCACCGCAAGCACGGCACAGATAAAAAAGACCGTCAGTGCACCACCGACAGTACCTGTGGTCTGCCATCCCAGCACCGCGCCAAGCGCGAGACCAAGGAAGGTGACAATGAACGACCATTTGAAATATTGCAGGGTCGGACGATGGGTTCCATTCGTCGAGCCCGCCGCAGACGGGGTGTTTCCTTGCTGCATGTCAGAACAAGATCCAGGCGGCTGGTAAAAGATCGATGCCGACATCACGAACGTGCCGCCACGTCCGCCAGAGGGGCCCGGACATCAAACTGCGTTCACGAGGACGCGAACGGGCGAAAGATGGCGAATCACAGTCACGATTGCAAGGGTTTCCCATCAATCGCGGCATTTTCCTGCGCGAAGAATTCGCTCGCCAACACCGGCAAGGCGATCTGCGCCAGCAGCCCACCACCGCCCGCGCCTTCGCCCAAAGTCAGCCTGCCCCCGAAAAGACTGGAAATTTCCAGCGCCACCGGCAGGCCCAGCCCCATGCCCGGCCCGGTCGTCTCACCCCGGCTGAAACGGCTGACGGCGGCGGCACGCGCCCCGGTCGGGATGCCGGGGCCGTTGTCCTCGACCTCCAGAACCGCCGCGCCGCCGTCGCGCCTGACGCGGACAGTCACCACCGCCGCCCGTCCTGCGTGAAGCAGCGCGTTCGAGATCAGGTTGCTCAGTGCCTCGCCCAGCAACAGGGGTTCGGCCCGGACCAGCAACGACCCCTCGCCCTCAAAGCCAAGGTCGATCCCGGCCTCGGCTGCGGCGGGGATATGTTCGGCGGTCAGATCGCGGGCCAGAGCCACCAGATCCAGCGGGGCGGCCAAAGCCGCGCCCTCGGCGGTATCCACCCGAGCCAGCAGCAAAAGCTGGGCAAGGATACGTTCTGCATGGGCCACCGCGGCATCGCCCTTGGCGGCAGCGGCCTGCGCCTCGGGCAGGGTCGCGGCCCGTGCCGCCAGCGCCAGCTGGGTGCGTACCACAGTCAGGGGCGTTCTGAGCTGATGCCCGGCATTGCCGGTGAAATTGCGCATCCCGTCCAGCGCCGCCCCCAGCCGGCGCATGAACCCGTTGACCGTCCCGACCAGCCCGCGCACCTCGGATGGCACCTGCGTCCCGATCGGGCTCAGGTCATCGGGGCTGCGGGCCGCGATCTCTTCGCTCAGCCGGTAAAGCGGGCGCAGGGACAGGGTCACCGCGATCCAGACGATCAGCGCCGCCCCGGCAATCATCAGCCCCAGCCGCAGGGCCGAGCGCATCAGGATTGCCCGCGTCAGTTCGCGCCGGGCATTTGTGGTCTCGGCCACGGTGACCACAAAGGGCACCTCGTCGATCCCGGTCGAGGCGGCACGGGCAAGGCTTGCCACCCGCACCGGCTCGCCCCGGAAAACATCATCGGCATAGGCCGGTCCGCTGCCCGGACGCGCCGGTGCCATGGGCAGATCGCCATAGCCGGTTACGATATGGCCCGGCGGACCATCGACGCGGTAAAACACCCGGTCCTGCGCGGCGGAACTTAGCATCTCCAGCGCGCCATAAGGGATCTCGATGGCGATACGGCCGTTTTCGTCAAGCGAGGCGCGCTCGGCAATGACAAGGGCCGAGCCCGCCAGCACCCGGTCGGCCAGCGCGTTGGCCATGCGCACCGCCTCGCGCCAGGTGTCGATCAGGGCCGCCGTTCCCAGCACAAGCGTCGCCAGCAACAGCCACGCAAGCAGGCGGCGACGCAGGGAAAAGGGCCGCCGGATCAAGGCGCCGCCCGGTCAAGGAAATAGCCGATGCCGCGCGCGGTGCGTACCGTCAGCCCGGCCGGAGCCAGCCGCTTGCGCAGCCGACTGACATATTGCTCGATCGCATTCGCGGACAGGTCATCCTCAAGCGAGGTCAGCGACTGCACAATGGCGTCGCGCGTCACCACTTTGCCGGCGCGCATGATCAGCAGCTCCAGCAACCCGCGTTCCCGCGCCGGCAGGTCCAGAGGCTGCCCCGCCAGCATGAAGCTGCGTGCCGTCTGGTCCAGCACCAGATCGCCAAAGCTGACGGTCGAGTTGCGCAGCCCCGCCTGACGCCGCAGAAGCGAGCGGATGCGGGCCTCGAACTCTCCGATGTCAAAGGGTTTGATCAGGTAGTCGTCGGCGCCAAGGTCAAGGCCGCGCACCCGCTCTTCGGGCGCGCCACGGGCGGTCAGGATCATCACCGCCGCCGGGTTGCGCCGCGCGCGCATTGCCCGCAGGACCTCCAGCCCGTCCATCTGGGGCAGGTTCAGATCCAGGATCACCAGATCAAAGCTTTCCGCCGCCGCCAGCGCCTCGGCCGAGGCCCCGTCATGGACCACATCCACCGCATAGCCTGACTGCCGCAAAAGGGCGGTCAGCCCCTCGGCCAGCGACAGGTTGTCCTCGACAAGCAGGATGCGCATGGTTTCCCCCTTGCGACGCACCCTAGCGGCGCAAGGCAGACTTGTGAACGGCCCACCGCTTTGGCAAAGTCGCAGATCATGCGCCTGTTCGACCGTATCATGCCAGCCATCGCCACGGCACTTACGCTGTGGGCAGGCGGCGTGTCCGCGCAGGTTACCCTGTTCCCGGCCCCCGACGATCAGACGCAAGAGCTGTCGATCTATTCCTCGCTCGACAATGATCTGGCCGCACCGCTGATTGCGGCCTTTCAGGCCCGGCACCCGGACGTCACGGTGCGTTATGAAAACCTGCTGACGACCGAGCTGCACGACCGCATCGTGGCCGAGACCAGATCAGGCACAGGAACGGCGGATTTTGCCTTTTCCTCGGCCATGGATCTGCAGGTCAAACTGGCCAACGACGGCTATGCCCGCGCGGTCGAGACCCCGGACACGCCCGACTGGCCCGATTGGGCAAACTGGCGCGACACCGCCTATGCGCTGACCTTTGAACCCGCGGTCTTTGCCTATCACAAGCCCAGCTTTGCCGGGCGCGAACCTCCGGCCACACGCGCCGATCTGATGCGCTGGATGGCCGAACACCCGGCCGGGGCGCGGGGCCGGATCGGCACCTATGACGTGGCGCGCTCGGGCGTGGGCTATCTGTTTCTGGCCCGCGATCAGGAGCTTTATCCAAATATCTGGTCGGTGGTGCGTGCCATGGGCCGGGCAGAGGTGCAGCAATTCCCGACCTCGGCCGATCTGCTGGAACGGATCGCCGACGGACGGCTGGCGGTGGGCTATAACCTGCTGGGCTCATATGCCGCCGACTGGGCGCGGCGCCATCCCGACGTGGGTGTGATCCTGCCGCGCGACTTTACTGTCGTCGTCTCACGCGTGGCGCTGGTGCCTGCGGCGGCGCGTCAGCCCGGGCTTGGCGCGGATTTCCTGGCCTTTCTGATGTCGCCCGAGGGGCAGGGCCTGCTGTCACGTACTCTGCGGCTGTCAGCGGTCAGCCTTGAGGTCTCGGGCCAGCCGGGACCGGCGGGCGGCATGCAGGATCTGGCCGGGCTGCGGCTGAAGCCGGTGCCGGTCAGTCCCGGCCTGCTCGCCTATCTGGATCAGGCGACACGGGCGAGCCTGCTTGGCCGCTGGAACAGTGCTTTGGCCGGGCAATAGCGCCGACGACGATTTTCGCCACCATGTCAGGTCCATGACAGCTTTCTGTGCTGGAAAGGTGACAGGACCCGCCTGCGCGCGGGTTCAGGAGGACGTCCGCATTCCGGGAGAAATGCGGGCCAAAGCCAGAAAAACGAATGATGGGACCGGCGCCGATGCGTCCGGCCCGATGCGGAGGAAGACCATGAAGCAATTCGTTCTTGCCAGCCTGTTTGCGGCGGCCACTGCCCTGCCGGCCATGGCCGATTACACCATCATCGCGCCCGCCAACCCCGGCGGCGGCTGGGACCAGACCGCGCGCACCATGCAGACCGTGATGCAAGAAGAAGGCATCTCGAAATCGGTGCAGGTACAGAACGTGCCCGGCGCCGGCGGCACCATCGGGCTGGCGCAATTCGCCAACCAGAACAAGGGCAACCCCGACACGCTGATCGTCGGCGGCTATGTCATGGTCGGCGCGATCCTGACCAACAATTCGCCCGTTTCGCTTAAGGATGTGACGCCCATCGCCCGCCTGACCGGCGAATATGAGGCGATCGTGGTTCCCGCCGCCTCGCCCATCCAGGACATCAACGGCCTAGTCGAGGCGCTGAAGGCTGATCCCGGCGCGGTCAGCTGGGCCGGTGGCTCGGCCGGTGGCACCGACCATATCGCCGTTGGCCTGATCGCCAAAGCCGCAGGCGTCGATCCGACCAAGATCAACTACATCGCTTATTCCGGTGGCGGCGAGGCTCTGGCCGCGATCCTTGGCAATCAGGTGACTGCGGGCATTTCCTCTCTGGGCGAGTTCGAGGCCCAGATCCAGGCTGGCACCCTGCGCCTTCTGGCCGTCACCTCGCCCGAGCGGCTTGAAGGCGTCGATGCCCCGACCCTGCAAGAGGCCGGTCTGGACGTCACGCTTGAGAACTGGCGCATGGTCGCCGCTGCCCCCGGCCTGAGCGACGAGCAAAAGGCCAAGGTGACCGCCGATGTCGAAAAAATGGTGAAATCCGAAAACTGGCAGAAACAGCTGGCCGACAAGGGCTGGATGGACACATATCTGGCCGGTCCCGAATTCGAGGCCCAGCTTGAAAAAGACGTGGCCGCGACCGGCGCCATCCTCAAGGACATCGGTCTGGTGAAATGAGCGTATCTCGCCATGAACCGCCGCGCCGCCGTGATACGGCGGCGCTCATCGTCGCCGCCGGTCTGGTGGTGATCGGGGCCGTGCTGCTGTGGGACAGCAGCCGGCTTGCCGATCTGGGCGGCTATTCGGGCGTCGGCCCGGCCAGCGTGCCGCGCGTGGTGGGCGTGGCGCTGATCGGTCTGGCCATCTGGACCGCCGTCGAGGCCATGCGCGGCGATTTCCCCTTGCGTGCACCACAGAACATCCCGCCGGTGCTGTGGATCGTGGCGGGTCTGGCGGCACAGCTGATTCTGCTGAATGTAGCGGGCTTTTCCATCGCCACGGGGCTGCTCTTTGCCTTTACCGCCCGGGCCTTTGGCAAGCGCAATCTGGCCATGACCATCCCGATCGGCATCGCCGTTTCCTTTGTGGTCTGGACGATTTTCTCGCAACTTCTGATGCTGCACCTGCCTGCCGGGCCGCTTGAGCATCTGGTCTTTCCGCGGGGCTGAGCGATGAGTGCATTCGAATTTCTGCTGCAAGGCCTGGCCACGGCCGCCGACCCGATGATGCTGCTTTACGCACTGGTCGGGGTGACGCTTGGGACCGCTGTCGGCGTTCTGCCCGGCATCGGCCCCGCGCTGACCGTGGCGCTGCTGTTGCCTGTCACCTATCGGCTGGACCCGGCCGGATCGCTGATCATGTTCGCCGGCATCTATTACGGCGGCATGTACGGCGGCTCGACCACCTCGATCCTGCTCAACACCCCGGGCGAAAGCGCCTCGATCATCACCGCGCTCGAAGGGAACAAGATGGCCCGCAAGGGGCGCGGCGGCCCCGCGCTGGCCACCGCCGCCATCGGCTCATTCATCGCCGGGCTGATCGCGACGCTGCTGCTGGCCTTTCTGGCACCCACTATCGTCAAGGTGGCGCTGGTTTTTGGTGCGCGCGAATATTTCGCGCTGATGGTGCTGGCCTTTGTCACCGTCTCGGCCGCATTTGGCGATTCTGCCCTGCGCGGGCTGACGTCGCTGTTTCTGGGGCTGGCGCTGGCCTGTGTCGGTATCGACCAGCTGACCGGACAGGCACGGCTGTCCTTTGGCGTACCCGAACTGCTTGACGGTATCGAGGTCACGACCATGGCCGTCGCCATGTTCGCCGTGGGCGAGGCATTGTTCATCGCCGGTCAGCGCGTGCAGGTCGATGAGGAGGTCACAGCGGTTCGCGGCTCGATCTGGATGAGCCGCAAGGACTGGGCCCGCTCGTGGAAACCGTGGCTGCGCGGCACGTTCATCGGCTTTCCCATCGGTGCCATGCCTGCAGGCGGGGCCGAGATCGGCACCTTCCTGTCCTATGCCGCCGAGAAAAAGCTGACCAGACACCCCGAAGAGTTCGGCCACGGTGCAATCGAGGGCGTTGCCGGTCCCGAGGCCGCGAACAACGCCAGCGCCGCCGGTACCCTGGTGCCGCTGCTGACGCTGGGCCTGCCGACCTCGGCCACCGCGGCGATCATGCTGGCCGGGTTCCAGCAGTTCGGCCTGCAACCGGGACCGCTGCTGTTTGCCACCAACCCGACGCTGGTCTGGGGGCTGATCGCCTCGCTTCTGATCGCGAACGCGATGCTTCTGGTGCTGAACCTGCCGATGATCGGTCTGTGGGTCAAGCTGCTCAAGGTGCCGAAACCGTGGCTCTATGCGGGCATCCTGCTGTTTGCCACGCTGGGCACCATCGGGGCCAACCCCTCAAGCTTTGAACTGGGGCTGTTGCTTGCCTTTGGTGTGCTCGGCTATCTGATGCGGCTCTTTGGCTATCCGATCGCGCCGATCGTTGTCGGCCTGATCCTTGGCCCGATGGCCGAGCAGCAGTTGCGCCGGGCCTTGTCGATCAGCCAGGGCGACTGGCTTTACCTGATCCAGTCACCGATCGCGGCCACCCTGCTGGCCATCGCCGCACTGGCGCTGATCGTACCGCTGATCCTGCGCGCACGCGGCAAGGGCGAGATGCTGAGCCAGCTTGCCGCCGAAGAGGACTGATCCAAAGGACCAGCCCTTTTTCCGAACCAAGGCCGCCCGCCATGTCCTGACCGCATGGCGGGCTTGCCATTTTGCTGCGTTGCAGAACAGCCGTCATGGCCCCATCTGTCTGGTGTCGACAGTTCGACAGATTCACATGACACACAGGCCGTAAAATGCACCGCGCCCTTCACTCGCTTACCTCGGTTCTTTCGACCATCCGGGCCGCCATCGCCGTCGCCTCGGCGACCGAGGCACATCGTCACCCCGCCGCCGCAGACCTGCGCCGTCTGGGTATCGACGAAGCCCGCTTTGCCAAGATCCATCTCTGATACCTTGCCGAAAGGCGCGGCGCCCCCTGGCGCCCGCGCCTGACAGGCACCGCCGGGCAGTTCCCCCGGTCAAAGGGACAGGGCGTAACATCTGCATATCACACAAATGCAGGTGCCCGAGCTTGTTCCCGGGACGATCATCCGGTATCTATCCCCGGCAATACGGTCCGGGGCGCAGTGGCAGCCGTGGGCGTAGCCCTGAACAGCAAGCCGGATATGCGTCCCACCCACGATCCGCCCGCCACATCAGCCTTGTCCCGCCAGACCATCGCCGCGCTTGTCGTCACCCACAACCGGCTTGACCGGCTGCGCGAGACGCTAACGCGACTGCTTGCCGAGGATCTGGATCAGATCCTTGTTTTTGACAACGCCTCGGGCGACGGTACGCGCGACTATCTGGACGCAATGGACGATCCGCGGCTGATCGTCATACATCACCCTGAAAATCTTGGGGGCGCAGGCGGTTTTTCCCGTGGCCTGCGCCTGTTGGTCAAAGGTTACGACCCTGACTGGGTTGTTCTGATGGATGACGACGGACGCCCCGCTCCCGGCCAGATCGCCCGTTTTCGCAGCCTTGATCTAAGCGGCTGGGACGCGCTTGGCGCCGCGGTGCTGACACCTTCGGGTCAGGTGTGCGAGATGAACCGCCCCTATCGCAACCCGTTCTGGCACCTGCCCGAGTTTCTGCGCACCCTGACCCGGGGCCGCAAAGGCTTTCATCTGGGTAATGACAACTATCGCGCCGATGCCGCGCCGGTCGGGATCGACATGACCTCATTTGTCGGTCTGTTTCTGTCGCGCGCCAGCATTTCCCGCGCCGGATATCCCGATGAGCGGCTGTTCATCTATGGCGACGACCAGCTTTACACGCTGGAAATGCGGCGCAAGGGGCTGCGCATCGGCTTTTTGCCCGCGGTCCGGTTTGAGCATGACACCGGCTCGATCCAGCCCGGCGGGCATCTGGTGCTGCGCCCGCTGTGGAAGGTCTATTACATGTACCGCAACGCGCTTATGGCCTATCGCGTGGCGGCGGGGCCCTGGTTCTGGCCATTGCTGCCAGTGCTGGCGCTGAAATGGCTGCGGCAGGCACGTCGCTATGGCCCCGACGCGGGGCGCTATCGCACAATCCTGCGGCAAGCCTTCATGGACGGGCTGTTGCGCAGGCTGGACCGGCCGCATGCCCAAGTCGTCGCGATGGCGGAAAAGCCGGACTAACCGCGCACCGCAAACCGCATGATCGCCGACAGGATGGCCTGAAAGCTGCGCCGCGCCCGGTCGCTTTCGCGTCGGGCACGCAGATAGCCATGAGGCAATTCAGGCTCATTGCGCCACTCGGCGGCAACACCAGCCGCGCGCAGCCGCTGCACATAATCCCGTGCGTCATCGCGCAGGGGATCGACATCGGCGCTGACGACAAAAGCAGGGGCTACACCGGCCAGATCCTCGACCTGCAGGGGCAAAGCCAAGGGATCAACCGGCCCATCGCCATGCAAGGCCGCGTGATAGGTGGCCAGATCCTCGGTCCGTAGCAGCGGCGCCCCGGCATTTTCGCGATAAGAGGGCGCGCTGCCATCTCCGCCAAGCCCCGGATAGATCAGCACCTGCCCCAAGGGCTGGCGCTGCCCGCGCCGCGACAGGCACAGCGCAGCGGAAAGCATCCCACCCGCACTGTCGCCCGCGATCACCGCCGGACGGTCCAGAGCATCCCAGACCGCCTGCACGTCCTGGATCTGGGCTGGCCAGCGATGTCCGGGCGCAAGGCGGTAGTCGATGGCGATAACCTGCAGGCCGGTCGCATCGGCGATTTCGGCACAAACATCGTCATGGCTGTCCAGCCCGCCGACCACAAAGCCGCCGCCATGCACATAGACGACCGAAACCGCGCTATCCGCACCATAAACGCGGCAGGGCACGCCGCCGATACGGCGATCCCCGACCACAAGGCCCGGAGGGCGCGGGCCGCGAAAGACCGCGCACATCGCGTCGTAAAAGCGGCGGTTGTCAGCGGCGCTGGCGCCATTCGCCTCGGGCGGATAGGCGGCCTCGGTCCGGGCGATAAAGCCTAGCACCTGCGGGTCCGAAATCATGGCTCATCACCTGCAACGCGGCCCTCGGCGATGCGGTGGGTCAGCCAATCCGGGTCCATCTGCGGAACCGATGCCAGCAGCTCGCGCGTGTAATCATGGCGCGGCGGGTCCAGAACGTCGGGCTTGGGACCGCGATCCATGACCCGGCCACCCTTCATCACCACCACCTCATCGGCAATGGCGCGCACCGTGGCAATGTCATGGGTGATGAACATATAGCTGGCCCCGGTTTCGTCCTGTACCTTGCTGAGCAGGCGTAAGATCCCCTCGGCCACCAACTGGTCAAGGGCGCTTGTCACCTCGTCGCAAATGATGAACTCGGGGTCGGCGGCCAGAGCGCGCGCAATGCCGATACGCTGCTTTTGCCCGCCCGACAGCTCACCCGGCAGGCGGTCCAGGAAACGCGCGGGGTCCAGCTCGATCTGCTCCATCAGCTCCATCAGCCGGGTCTCGCGCGCCTTTCCGGTCAGGCCCAGATAGAACTGCAAGGGGCGCGACAGGATCTGACGGATGGTCTGGCGCGGGTTCAGCGCCGTATCGGCCATCTGATAGATCATCTGCACCGCCCGCTTTTGCTCAAGCGTGCGCTGCGCGAGACGCGGCGGCAAAGCGGTACCGTTCAGCGAGATGCTGCCCAGCCGCGGCGGCAGCAGCCCGGTGATGACCCGCGCCGTTGTCGACTTGCCCGAGCCGGATTCGCCCACCACTGCCACCGTTGCCCCGCGCGGGATGTCAAAGCTGACGTCCGAAAGCACATCTAGCGTGGAATAGCCCGCCGTCACCTCGCGGATACTGATCGCCGGCGCGCTGGCCTGAGGCAGGGCACGCTCGGGCCGGCGGAACTCGCGCACCGCCCAAAGCGAGCGGGTATAGTCCTGCTTTGGTGCCCCGATCATCTGACGGGTCAGGGCCTCTTCGACCTCGCGGCCGTGGCGCATGACCTTGATGCGATCGGCCATCTGGGCCACCACCGCAAGGTCATGGGTGATATAGATGGCCGCCGTTCCGGTTGTCTCGACCGCCTCGCGGATCGCGGCAAGAACGCCGATCTGCGTGGTGACGTCCAAGGCCGTCGTCGGCTCGTCAAAGACGATCAGGTCAGGCTTGCAGGCCATCGCCATGGCGACCATCGCCCGCTGCAACTGCCCGCCCGAGACCTGATGCGGAAACCGCAGGCCGAAATGTTCGGGATCTGGCAGATGCATTGCGGCGTAAAGCTGGCGGGCAAAGTTTTCAGACTCTGCACGGCTTGCTGTGTGATGGATCGCCGGCCCCTCGCAAAACTGGTCAAGCAACCGCCACGCCGGGTTGAAACTGGCCGCCGCAGACTGCGCAACATAGGCAACGCGGCGACCGCGAAAGGCGCGGCGCTGGCGCTCGGGCAATTGCAGCAGGTCGGTGCCGTCAAAAAGCACCCGCCCGCCCGCAAAACGCAGCCCGCCCTGGACAAAACCCAGCGCAGCAAGACCCAGCGTCGATTTCCCCGCGCCGGATTCGCCGATCAGGCCGACCACCTCACCCCGTGCGACCTTCAGATCGACGCCGTGCAGAATCGGGGTCCAGCCTTCCTCGCCCCGCGGCTCGACCTTCAGGTTTTCGATGTTCAGCAGCATGGTTCAGTCCTTCAGACCCGAGGCGCGGTGCAGCATCCAGTCCACCACGAAATTGACCGAAACCGTCAGCACCGCGATGCAGGCAGCCGGCAAGAGCGGGGTGATATCGCCAAAGGTGATCAGCGCCGCATTGTCGCGCACCATCGCACCCCAGTCCGCCATGGGCGGCGGCAGGCCAAGCCCCAGAAAGGACAGGGCCGAGATGGTCAGAAAGACAAAGCAGAAGCGCAAGCCGAATTCGGCAATCAGCGGGGCCGAGATATTGGGCAGCACCTCACGCGTGATCGTCCACCAGATACCCTCACCCCGCAGATGCGCGGCCTCGACGTAATCCATCACCATGACATTCATCGCCGTGGCCCGGGCAAGGCGAAAGACCCGGGTGGAATCCAGAACTGCAACCACCGCGATCAGGTTCATCACCCCCGGCCCCAACGCTGAAAGCGCCAGCAGCGTCAGGATCAGCGCGGGCACCGCCATCAGCACATCGACGAGGCGCGACAGCACCAGATCGACCCAGCCGCCCAGCGCCGCCGCCAAAAGCCCGGCGATGGCCCCGATACCAAAGGCCAGCGCGGTCGTGACCAGCGCGACGCCCACGGTATTGCGCGCGCCCCAGATCAGCCGCGACAGCATGTCCCGGCCAAGCGTGTCGGTGCCAAAGGGATAGGTCGCGCTCCACGGTTCGAACTGCGCGCCGACGATCTGCGCCTCGCCATAGGGGGCGAACAGCGGCGCAAAAAGTGCAATCACCGCATAGGCAAGGATGACCAGCACCCCAAGGATTGCCGTCGGCGGCATGGTTTTCAGCATCCGCATCATGGCGTCACCTCGGATGCAGCAGGCGCGGGTTCGTGGCGATTGCCAGAACATCGGCCAGCAGGTTCAAAAGGATATAGACGGCGGCAAAGATCAGCGCACAGGCCTGAACCACCGGAATGTCGCGGTTGGTGACACTGTCCACCATCAGCTGGCCCAGTCCGGGATAGACAAAAACCACCTCGACAATGACGACGCCGGTGATCAGCCATGCGATGTTCAGCGCCACCACATTGACGATCGGGGCAAGGGCGTTCGGCAGCGCGTGCCGCGTCACCACCCTCCAGCGCGAAACACCCTTGAGCCGTGCCATCGTCACATAGGGCGCACCCAACACGTTGACGACGGCCGCCCGCGTCATGCGCATCATATGCGCGGTCACCACCAGAACCAGCGTGATCGCGGGCAGGAAGGCGCGGCTCAGCATCTCGCCCAGCCGGGGTGAGGCGCCGGGATCAGCGATCGAGGGCAACCAGCCCATGCGGACCGACAGCCAGAACATCAGGATATAGGCGATGAAGAATTCGGGAAACGAGATCGCCGAAAGCGTCGCCACATTGGCGATGCGGTCAAACCAGCTGCCGCGCCACAGGGCGGACAGCAGGCCAAGCCCCACCGCCACCGGCACCGCGATCACAGCGGCATAGGCGGCAAGAAACAGCGTATTGCCCAGCCGCGCCGCCAAAAGTTCGGCCACCGGCCTGCCATTGGCGAGCGAGCGGCCAAAATCGCCCGAAAGCACGCCCCCGACCCAGTCGAGATAGCGCCAGATCAGGGGCTGATCGAGGCCAAGTTCGCGCCGGAAAGCTGCAACCGTCTCGGGCGTGGCGGACTGGCCCAGCACCTGCTGGGCGATATCGCCGGGCAGCAGGCTGACGGCCAGAAAGATCAGCACCGAGATGACGAACAGTGTAAACACCCCGATGCCCAGCCGCCCCACGATCATCCGCAGGATGGGCCGCTGTCGCCGGGCAGCGGGGGCGCTCATGCCGTTGCCTCCTTCTGGCGGACAGAACGGATGCCCGCGCCGGCATGGTCGGGATGGGGGGCCGTATCCTGCGCCGCCACCCGGTCAAGCGCCTCAAGCAGCGTGAGCGGCATCGGGATGGTGCGCCCCTCGTCCGTATCTACATGCAAGAGCATATGCTCACCCGTCGCGGCCTCGGTCCCGTCCTCGCGCAGGATGGCGTGATGCAGACGGAACCGCTTGGCGTCATGCCCCAGCAGCCGGGTCTCGACCGTCAGCAGCTCGCCGGCCTTTACCTCGGCCAGATGGCGGATATGGGTTTCAACCGTATAGGCCGAGCGACCCTGCGCACGGTATTCCGCATCCAGCCCGATATGGATCAGAAAGGCATCGGTCGCGTCACCCAGCACCTGAAGATAACGGAACTCGGTCATATGGCCGTTGTAATCGACCCAGCCACCGGCGACGCGGGCCTGATGAAGACGCAGGGGATAGCCCTCGGCCCGGGCCGGGGCGCGCGCATAGAAACCGTCCTCTTGCGCCCGGACAGTCTGGCCGACGCCCCAATCATTGGCCTTGAGCGCATGAAAGATGCCGACAAGGTTGTCGTCACGGATCCGCTCTAGCTCGCGGATACTGTGATGACCCGATTGCGCGTCGGATTGACCGGCGATGCGGTCGATCAGCGCGTCATCAAGGTCGGGCACATCCATCAGCTTGGTCCAGGGCCATTTCAGCGCCGGGCCGAACTGGCCAAGGAAATGACGCATCCCGGCTTCGCCCCCGGCGATGCGATAGGTCTCGAACAGGCCCATCTGCGCCCAGCGCAGACCAAAGCCAAAACGGATGATATCGTCGATCTCTTCGGTGGTTGCGATACCGTCATTGACCAGCCACAGGGCCTCGCGCCAGACCGCTTCCAGCAGGCGGTCACCGATATGGGCATCAATCTCGCGCGCGATCTGGACCGGCTTCATGCCGATAGCGGTCAGGATTTCGCAGGCGCGGGCCGCCGCCTCTCCGCCACCCACGACCTCGACCACCGGCAAAAGATAGACCGGATTGAAAGGATGGGCGACAAGGATACGATCAGGCAGACGCGCACCCTGCCGCAGTTCCGAGGGTTTGAAACCCGAGGTTGATGAGCCGATCAGCGCCGTTTCAGGCGCTGCATCCTCGATCTCGGCAATGATGCGATGCTTGAGATCCAGCCGCTCGGGCACGCTTTCCTGAATGTAATCGGCTTCCCGGACCGCCTCGGCCACCGAGCCCGCCCAATGGATGCGCCCCGGCCGGGGCAAAGGCGCCTGAAACAACGCCTCCCATGCCCGGGTTGCGTTCGCCAGCACCTCTGCGATGATGCGCTGCGCCTCGGGGTGGGGATCATAGACCGCGACATCATAACCCGAGAGGATAAAGCGGGCGATCCAGCCCCCGCCGATGACTCCGCCGCCGATTGCCGCAATCTTCATGCCTGCCACCACCGTTCCACGATCTTCCAGCCATCGAGGAAACGGTTCGACGCCACCTCGCCATGCGCGACCTTGTCATTGGCCACGTCGATATAGTTCACAAAAATCGGGATGATCGTCCCGCCATCCTGAGAGACCAGCCCCTGCATTTCGCGATACATCTCGGCGCGCAGGCTTTCATCCAGTTCGGCCCGCGCCTTTAGCAGCAGCTCGTTGAAACGCTGGTTATCCCAGTGGCTTTCGTTCCATTCGGCCCCTTTGGCATAGACAAGGCTGAACATGTCATCCTCGGTCGGGCGACCGTTCCAGTAGCTGACGCAGAAGGGCTTTTTCAGCCAGACATTCGACCAGTAGCCGTCGTCCGGCTCACGCTTGACGGTCAGGTCGATGCCCGCCGCCTTGGCCGATTGCTGGAACAGCTGCACCATGTCGAGCGCCCCGACCGAGGCCGCGTCCGAGGCCGAGATCTCGACCTTCAGGCCCTCCATCCCCGCCTGTTTCAGGTAATGCCTGGCCTTATCCGGATCATAGCTGTTCTGGGCCAGATCGGCAGCATAAAAGCGGTTCGCCGGAGCGATGGGGCTGTCATTGGCGATCTGGCCATGACCGCGCAGCACCTTGTCCAGAACCTCTTGCCGGTCGATGGCATATTTCAGCGCCAGCCGCACATTCGGATCGGTAAAGGGCCCCTGATCACAGAACATCGGCATGGTGTAATGGGCTGTGCCCGTCACCTCGACCAGCTGCAGGCCGGGGCGGCGCTGCAACAGGTGCAGCGTGGCCAGATCAGGCGAGTTGATGACATCGACTTCGCCCGTCATCAGCGCATTCTGGCGGGCGGTGGCGTCGTTGATGGTCAGCAACACCGCCTCGTCAAACCAGGCGCGGTCGGGTTTCCAGTAGTCATCGCGGCGCTTCAGCGTGATGCGCACGCCCGGCTCAAAGTTTTCCAGCACATAGCCGCCGGTTCCCAGGCCGGACTGCCAGTCCAGCGTGCCATCCTCATTCGCGGGCATGATGACAAAGTGATAATCCGAGGTCATATAGGCAAAGTCGGCATTGCCCGAGACCAGTTCAAAGATCACCACATTGTCGCCGTCAGCACGGATATCCTTGACCTGTTCAAGCGAGCCCTTGGCACCGGATTTGGTCTGATCGCCGCGGTGGTGGTTGAACGAGGCGATAACATCCCGCGCCGTCAGCTTGCGCCCGTCGGAAAAGGTCACGCCGTCCTTCAGCCGGAAGGTCCAGACACGGGCCTCGGCATCCGGCTCGAACTCGGCCAGTTCGGGGACGGCACGGCCCTTGGCGTCGATCTCGACCAGGTTGTTGCAGACCGCCAGCATCGCCGTCACCACCGGCCCCGCCGCGTAGGTCGCAGGGTCCAGCGTGTCCGAGGTCGCGCCGCCCAGATGGCCGATGCGCAGCCTGCCGCCACGCTTGGCCGTTTGGGCATATGCGCCGCACGGCAGGATCAGCCCCGCCGCAGCCATCCCCGCCGCGCCGGCCAGAACCCCGCGGCGGGTCAGCCCTTGCCTCGTCAGATTGATACTCATGATGGACCCCCTGTCTTGATGTTATGAATTGGTTCGGTCTGTGGCTCAGCGCCGGGTCAGTTTCAGCTTTTCGCGCACCTCCTGCGGTCCAAGGATCCGGCAGCCCATGGCGGTCAGGATGGTGGTCGCACGCTCGACCAGATCGCCGTTACTGGCCAGCACACCCTTGTCCAGCCAGATGTTGTCCTCAAGCCCGACCCGGACATTGCCGCCGGCCAAAGCGGCCTGTGCCACATAAGGCAGCTGCATCCGCCCGATCGAGAACATCGAATAGACCCAGCCGGGCGGGATGTTGTTCACCATCGCCATCAGGCTGTTGGGATCAGATGGCGCGCCATAGGGGATACCCATGCACAGCTGGATCATCACCGGATCGTCAATCAGCCCCTCATCGACCAGCGTCCTGGCAAGCCACAGATGGCCGGTGTCAAAAACCTCGATCTCGGGGCGGACGCCCGCGGCCTGAATGCGTGCAGCCATGGCGCGCAGGGTGCCGGGGGTGTTCGTCATGACGTAATCGGCTTCGGCAAAGTTCATCGTGCCGCAGTCAAGTGTGCAGATCTCGGGCAGCAACTCTTCGACATGCACCAGACGCTCACTTGCGCCGACGATGTCGGATTGCGGCGACAGGGGCAGGGGCGCTTCGGCCGAGCCAAGCACGATATCGCCGCCCATCCCCGCCGTCAGGTTCAGCACCACGTCGACCTCGGCCGAGCGCACACGGTCCACCACCTCGCGGTACAGCGCGGGATCGCGCGACGGGGCGCCGGTTTCGGGGTTGCGCACATGCACATGGGCAATGGCCGCGCCCGCTTTCGCCGCCTCGATGCAGGAATCGGCGATTTCTTTGGGCGTGATCGGCACCAGATTCGATTTCTTGTGGCTCTGACCCGAACCCGTCACCGCACAGGTGATGAAGACGTCACGGTTCATTAGTAACTCCGGCAATTTATGGCTTGGAAATCAACGTGACAGCAAATTTGCTGGCATGATTGGCTGATTTCGCCATAATCTTTGCCTATGCCGTCAAAATCTCCGCTGCATCTGACCTTTCTGCTGTTCGATGGATTTTCGAACATGGTGCTGGCCAGCGCCATCGAGCCCCTGCGGGCGGCGCGCGACCTTTCGGGGCAGCGGCTGTTTTCCTGGCAGATCACATCGCTTGACGGAGGGCCGGTGACCAGTTCGTCGCGGCTGGCGATCTCGGTCGATCTGCCGCTGGATCGGGTAGGGGCAACGGATGCGCTGATTCTCGTATCGGGCTACGGAATGCGCGACCATCTGCAGCGCGATTCGGCGCAGGCAGTACTGCGCAAGGCACGTGGCCTGCCGGTCGTGGGTGGTATCGATACCGGGGCCTGGCTGCTGGCACGGCTGGGGCTGCTTGCCGGACGCCGCGCCGCCATTCACTGGATGGAGCGTGAGGCGCTGGCCGAGGCATTTCCAGAAATCACAGTGGTTCCAGACCCTTATGCCACCGATGGCAATATCGTCACCTGCGGAGGCGCGCAAAGCGTGCTCAGCTGGTCGTTGGACCTGATCGGCGCGCAGGCAGGTGAGGCGCTGCGCTTTGACGTGGCGAATATGTTTGGCCGGGTCATGGGACGCAGCACCGACCCGGTCGAGTGGCAATTGCCCAGCCGGATGACTGACAGCGCGCTGCCATCTTCGCTGCAGCGCGCCATCGTTGCCATGCGTGAGACGGCCGAGCAGCCGTTGCCCCTGCCCCGGATTGCCGAGCGTGCGGCCCTGTCCACGCGCAGCATGGATCGGCTTTTTCACGCCCATCTGGGCCTGTCGGCAGGCGGATATTACCGGCAGATCCGGCTGTCCCACGCCCGGGCACTGGCTTTGGAAACCCGGCTGACGCTGGGCGAAATCGCCTCGCGTACCGGGTTTTCATCAGCAGCGACCCTGGCGCGGGCCTATCGCCGCGCTTTTGGGGAAACGGTGCGCAAAAGCGCCCCGCGCTAAGGTGCTACCAAAGGTGACGACGCAGAGCGTCGCCCTCTTGCGGGACCGGAGTGGTATCGCTGCGTGCATCAGACGCGCCGATATCGCGCAAAAGATGGGGCGGCAGTTCGGCCAGCGCCTTGCGGGTTTCGGGATGATCCAGCGCCGCCATGCGGTCAGGGCATGAGGATAGGCCGGGCTTATCCCGGCGCAATACACCGAACAGCATCCTGGCCAGTCCCGAGAACAGCGGACGTTGACGCTCGCATGCAAGATTGTCGGACATTTAAGTCCTCCTTTCGGTGATCGTTATTGAACAATGACCTGATCATGCTAGGTTTCCTCGACGATGGCCAACAAAGCCTCAGTACGCTTTCATAAGGCAGGCTTATGTCTATTCCCCCGCTTGCCGCCCTGCGCGCCTTTGAGGCGGTGGCGCGGCACCTGAGCTTTACCCGCGCCGCACAGGAGCTGGGCATGACCCAGGCGGCAGTCAGCTATCAGATCCGCCTGCTGGAAGAGCGGCTGGGCATGCCGCTGTTTCTGCGCAAACCGCGCGGAATCACCCTGACCGAAACGGGGGCATTGTTTGCCCGCCCGAGCATTGATGCCTTTGACATGCTGCGCGAGGCTTTTGCCGATCCTTCGGCAGATTCGGTCTCGACCCTGTCGATCTCGACCGTGCCGACTTTTGCCGGGGCCTGGCTGTCGCCGCGGCTGGGCAAATTCCAGATGAACCACCCCAACCTTGCCGTCAGACTGGAGACCAGCGACAATCTGGTCGATTTCGGGCGCGAGGATATCAGCGTGGCGATCCGCGC
>Ga0182746_1000911_pt1 | contig 32128 bp, 27 predicted proteins | sample eDN3rd30CBELigOP_FD_128881 | JGI IMG/M metagenome (GOLD analysis project Ga0182746, IMG submission 128881) | Enriched Organic Plus compost microbial communities from Emeryville, California, USA - eDNA 3rd pass 30_C BE-Lig OP (version 2) (version 2) ...
CCGCCGCCAGCTTCACCCCGGCCACACCGTTGCCCGCCGCGCCCTGCGGATTCACCGCGGCGGGGTCGATGCGCAGGATCTTGCCGCGCCGGGTGACCAGCGCCAGGTGATAGCCGTCCGGGAGCACGCCGGAGCACAGCAGCCCGGTGATATCGGGCGCCACCGGGATGTCGCGGATCTTGAACGGCAAACCGTTGCCGGTGGTGAACTTGACCCGTCCGTCGGTCCACACCGCCCACCCCAGACCCGAGGTGAGCAGCTCCCCGTGGCTGTCGGAGAACACCCCTCGGTCGTCCAGGCGCCAGGCGGTGTTGACCTTCCGCTCACGCGGGCCGTCCTCGTCGGCGCCCGACACCGTCGGGGTGGCCTCGAAGTCCAGCACGGTGCGGCGGTCGAATTCGGGCCCTTTGAACAGTTTGGCGGTCTCCACCAGCTCCTTGTCGATCACGGTGCGGCGGGCGTCCGGGTTGGACACCAGTTCGGTCAGCTCGGCGAACTCGGCGTCCAGTTTGTCGGCCTCGGCCTGCAGCTCGATCACATCGAGCTTGGTCAGCCGTCGAAGCTGCAGCGCCAGAACGTAATTGGCCTGCTCTTCGTCGATCTTGAACTGCTGTTGCAGACCCTGACGGGCGTCGTCGACGGTGTCGGAGGCTCGGATGATCGCGACGGCTTTGTCGATGTCGAGATGGATCTTCATCAGGCCGGCCACCAGATGGCGCCGGGCGGTGACCTTCTCCAGCCGGTACTCGCTGCGGTGCAACACCACCGAGTCACGCAGGTGCAGGAACGCGCCGATCAGCTCGCGCACGTTCCACCAGCGTGGCACCCGATCCTCGTCGAGCGCGACCAGGCTGGCGGCGAACGTCGACTCCAGCGGGGTCAGCGCCAGCAGCTGCTCCCGGATGGTCTCGGCGCTGTGGCCGCGCTTGGCGGTGACGACGATCCGCAGCCCGTTGCGGCGGTCGGTCAGGTCCGACATGTCGGCCACACCCGACAGCTCACCTGATTCGACCAGTGCCCGGATCCGGTCCTGCACGGTGTTGCTCGCGACCCCGGGTGGCAGCTCGGTGATGACGCAGTTCTTTCCGTCGACGGACACGGTGCCGCGCACGGTGAGCTGGCCACGTCCGGTGGTGATGTACTCCCGCAGCCCGGCGGTGCCGACCACGGTGGCCCCACAGCCCCAGTCGGGGCCGGGGATGAGCTTCACCAGCCGGTCGTCGGTCATGTTCGGGGTTTTCAGCAGCGCCCGGCAGGCGGCCATCACCTCACGCGGATTGTGCGCGGGCACCTTGGTGGCCCAGCCTTCGGCGATACCGACGGCGCCGTTGCAGAGCAGCACCGGCCACTGGGCCGGCAGCATCGTCGGCTCGGTCCACTCGCCGTCGAAGGTCTGCACCATCGGTACGGCGTGATCGTCGAGCTCGGCGGTCAGCGCGGCACCGGGAGCTGACAGCCGCATCTCGGTGTAGCGGTCCGCGGCGGGAATGTCTCCCTGGATGCGCGGGAAAGCGCCTTGTCCGTCAATGACTTTCACCCGCTGGAACTCCGCGGCCATCAGTGCGGCGGCACCATACATCGACGCGCCGCCGTGCGGGTGCAGGTTGCCGGTGACCGCCGAGCAGATCTTCGAGGACTTCTGCGGCTTGTTGCCGGGCAGCAGTTTCGACTCGTGCATCTGGTACAGCAGACGACGCTGGCCGGGCTTGAGCCCGTCGAACGCCGAGGGGATGGCGCGGTCGCTGACGCTGTAGAGCGCAAACGTCAGCTGGTAGTGATTCCAGTAGTCATCGGCGCTCTGGTCGAGCACCAGATCAGGGTTCTGCTCAGGAATATCCAGGGTGGCAGTCACAGTGTTTCCTACGTTCTAGGTCAGGTCGAGCGCTGCGGTGTCGACGCGGGCGGCGACTTCGGCCATCCAGGTGCGTCGGCCCTCCGGGGGCCCGCCGAACAAGATGTGGTGCAGCTTGGCGTCGCCGTCGTCGAGGTTCACCCGAATCACGGTGCGCCGCTGCGGATCCAGCACGGTGTTCCAGAAATCGTCGGCGTCCATCTCACCGAGACCCTTGTTGCGCTGCACCTCCACCTTGCGCTTGGAGGTGGCTTTCAACTGCGCCACGGCAGCGTCGCGTTCGGACTCGTCCTGGCAGTAGATGCGCTCCTGACCGTCCTTGACCACGAACAGCGGCGGCAGCGTCACATAAACCATGCCGGCCTCGACCAGGGGCCGGTAGAAGTCCAGGAACATCGAGATGAGGCTGGAGTTGATGTTGCCGCCGTCGGGATCGGCGTCGGAGGCGAACAGGATCCGGTCATAACGGCACAGCTCCGGATCGCAGTTGTCACGCACGCCGCAGCCCAGGATGCGTTCGATCGAGTCGAATTCGTCTTTGGCACGGGCCTTGCTCAGGGCGAAGCCGTAGACGTTGGGCGGCTTGCCTTTGAGCGGGAACGCCGCCTGGAACGTGGCGTCGCGCGCGGCTTTGATGGTGCCGAGCGCGGAATCGCCCTCGCACAGGAACAATTCGGCACCTGAGCCGCGGCCGGTCTCCCGGCTGGGCAGCAGCTTCGGGGGCAGTGACAGGTTTGTCCCCAGCCCTTTGGCTTTCGATGCCGCGCGGGAGCGGGCCTTGGCGCCCTCGGCGCTGCGCCGCGCCCGCGCCGACTCCAGCGCCAGCTTGGTCCACAGCGACACGGCGTCGTTGTTGGCAGGGTTGGCCGCCCAGATGGTGACGCTGCGCGCCACGTCCGGGGCCATCGCCACGTTCAGCGACCGTGACGACACCGCGGTCTTGGCCTGCGAATCCCAGGCCACGTCCGGGGCGCGGGTGTCCACGGCCAGCGCGGTGACCGCCGCGAAATCCTGTGGCTCCGGGCCATCCTCGCCTTTGGCCAGGCCGAGGTCGCGGATGCGGGAGGCGCGGTCGGCCAGGGCCTCGGACAGTCCCTTCATCGCGGCCGTGAGGTGCGAGCCGCCGTTCGGTGTGCGCACGGTGTTGCAGAACGCGGCCACGGTGGCCGGTTCGGCCGGTCCGGCCGTCAGCGACCAGCGGAACGGGGTCGGGCCGCGGCCGGTGGTGTACTCACCGCGGCCCTCCACGACTGCACGTACCTCCGGCACGGGATTGCCTGCGGTGGTGCACATGAGGTCCAGCAGGGTGTCGGTGCCCCACGGGCCGCTGAACGGCTCGATCAGGGCAGGCGGGACCTCCTCGCCGGGCCAGCCTTCGTCGACGACGACCAGGTGCACGCCCGGCGACATCCGCGCCGCGGCGTGGGCTCGCAGCAAGACCTCGCCGATGTCCACGGTCGAATCCGGGACCACGGCCGGGTCGAACAAGATGCGCACCGTGGTGCCGTGGGCGTCGGGCTTGCGATTGCCGACGCCGCGCAGTTTCTGGGTGTCCGCGCGGGTGAACTCAGCATTCGGATCGAAGTCTTTGCCCTCGAAGGTGCCGGGGTAGCCGCCGCCGAAGCTCTGCAGGTAGGTCTTTCCGGCCCGGCGCACCGTCACGTCGGTGCGCGCGGAGATGAAGACCGCGGCCGCGGCACCGATGCCGTTGAGGCCGGCGCCGGTGCTGGTGGCGTCGGCGTGGGCGGAGAACTTGCCGCCGGCCCGGGCGGTGCCCAGTGTCTTGACGATGCCGTTCTTGCCGGTGGTCGGGTCGGAGTCGACAGGCAGTCCGCGGCCGTCGTCGGCGACGCTGACCGAACCGTCGGCATGCAGGGTGATGGTGACGGTGGACCCGCCGTGGCTGGGATCGGCGACCTCTTCGATCGCGTTGTCCACCAGCTCGCGTAGTGCTGTGTTGAGCACGTCGAGCCCGAGGTTCACCGCCGGCCGCAGGCGGGTGTGCTGGACATCGTCGAGCTCGGTGATGTCTGCGGCGTTGTAACTCACTGCTGTCCTTTCCCACCAGGGCCGATGCCGGAGCGATCGGTTCCAACCGCTCGTTGTTGCCGGGCGGCGTAAGCATTCTCCCCCGGGAGGCAGACAGCTCCCGACAGCCACGGCCGAATGAATGGGTGCCGAATCAGGAGCCGATGCCTCGGGGATTGTGCCGGGCTGCTCCGCCGACCGCCAAAGTCATCTCTGAACAAGATGGTTTTCATGCATAGTAATCGTTGGACTTGATCGGTGGTGGGGACTCAGATTGAGGTGTGCGGCGTTTACCTCCGTTGTCGGCTCGGGGGACGACCACGTGAATGCCGCTATTTCCCAAGTGGATCCCGAAGGAGCAACCCATGCCCGTCGTCCGTTTCCAGATGTCGTCGGCACTGGACCCCGTCACCCTCATGGATGTGCTGACCGACTTCGGGCCGTCCCGTCCGAAGCGATGGCCGACGATCGACGAGGAGCACTTCCAGGTGCACGCGCTGGGGGATACCTGGGCAGAAGTGACCGAAGGCACAGCCGCCGCGTGGGAGCGCGCCCGCTACGACTGGGATACCAAGCACCGCCGCGTCACCGTGACCACCCATGACTCCAAGGTCTTCGGTCCAGGTGGTGGCTGGATATTTCAGCTCACTCCGCAGGCAACCGGCACGCGCGTCGACATCGAGCTCGTCCGCACTCCGAGCGGGCTGAAACGAAAACTGCTCGCCGCCCTGTTGCCGGTTGTCGCGCCGAGGGCGCTGAAGAAATCGTTCGCCGGGCCACTGGGCGCTAGGTGATCGACCAGAACTCCAGCAGCGTACGGATGGTCGCCACCAGCGGTAGCGGCTGATCCAGCATGGGGTGGTGGCCGGCCTCGGCGAGCTCGACGAACGGTCCGCGTAGTTGCAGCATCGACCGGATCTGGGCGGCCATCGGTGGCGGCACCACCCCGTTCTCACACCGCAAATACCCGACCCGGCAAGGGATTCGGGCAAAGGTGTTCTCCAGAAGCTCTTCGTCGGTGGGGCTCTCGTCCATGAGGTGGCCGCCGAAGATGTCGGGGTCGAACTTCCACACCCACCCGTTGTCGGTCTTGCGCACGGATTGCACGGCGATGTGGTGACCGATGTAGGGCAGCGTCACATCCTGTTTCGGTACCGCACGGAATCGGGACAGGATCTCTTCCTCGGTGGCGTAGCCGGCCGTGTCGCGGCGGCGATTGCGCAACCGGACCTCCTCCGGGGCGCGATCGCGCAGCGGGGAATCGATCACCAGGATGCTGTCGATCTGCGCGCCGTAGCGAGTGGCAGCCGAGGCGCCCACCCAGCCGCCCATGCTGTGCCCGACGATCGTCGGCCGTGCCGTGGACCCGGAGGCCTCCGAGGCGGCGAGCACCTCGCGGGCCCAGATCGACAGGGCGTATTCCTTGCGGGTGTCGCTTTCACCGTGCCCGCTCAGGTCCGGCGCGACGACGCGGTGGGTGCGGGCGAAGAACGGAGCGATGTGGTCCCACCAGCCGGAATGAGCGCCACCGCCATGGACGAACACCAGCGGAGGATTGTCCGGGTCGCCCCAGGCCCGCATGTGGATGGCGCACCCGTCGACGTCGATGGTCGAGTGTTCGGGTGTGTCTTCCAGGGCGGAGGTGAACCATGCCGGGGCATTTGCCAACGGATGCGGTGGCGACGACTGCTCACGGCGGAACATGGGACTCACCTGGTAATTCTGTCCCATCGCACCTGACCGATCGAGGGCCGGGCCTTGTGAATCGCCGCACTCGGCGCCGCGCCGGCAGTGCTCAGGACATCGCGAGGCTCACGCCGAGCCCGACCATCATCACCGCGATCAGCCCGTCGAGAACACGCCATGTCATCGGGGTCGCGAACAATCCGGCCAGGCGCCGGGCACCCAGCCCCAGGCCGGTGAACCAGACCGCACTCGCGGCCACCGCACCGGCGCCGAAGAGCCATCGTTGCTCACGGTGCTCGTTGGCCAGCGAGCCGAGCAGGACCACGGTGTCCAGGTACACGTGCGGATTCAGCCATGTCAGCGCCAGGCAGGTGACCAGCACCTCGGCCAGGCGGGCCGGCGTGCGCTCGGACGGATTGAGGGTCGACGGGCGGAAGGTGCGACGCGCGGCCAAGACGCCGTAACCGATCAGGAAGGCCGCTCCGCCGAACTTCACCACCGTCATCGCGTCAGGGTGGGCGGTGATCAACGCGCCGACCCCGGCAATGCCGGCGGCGATCAGGATCAGGTCGGAGACCGTGCACAGCGCGATGACGGCGACGATGTGCTCCCCGCGGATGCCCTGACGCAACACGAAGGCGTTCTGCGCACCGATCGCGGCGATCAACGCCATGGTGGTGAGGAATCCGATGAGCACAGGTGACGCCATGTGCTCGACGCTATGGACATCCTGCGGTCAAGTACAGCTAATGATTCTTCAGATGGATTAGGTGTGCTTATGGTCCCACCGCGTAGGGCTGTGGGATCGGGCTGTGCTGCTGTCGTTTCCAGTTCTCCGCTGGCAATTCCATTTGGAAACTGGCAAAAGTTGGCAATTGCCGGAATTAAAATGGAAAGCCCAATTGATAGCGACATTTAGTAGATTAAATGTCGCTATCATGTATCCATGGCGGCACTTCCTCCGCTCAGCTACGAGACGCTGCACTGGAGCCCGGGCCTGGACAGCAGCTACTCCCGGACGTCTCGCCGGGCCGGGCCATACCGGGCTGCGATCCCACCAGCTATCGCCGACCTACATCTGGACCTGCCGTCGGATGTGTCCGCCGCTGCCGAGGATGCCAGCCTCGCCATCACCCGATTCGATGCTGAACTCGGAGGCGAGATCGCCCCGTTCTCGGCCGTGCTCCTGCGCAGCGAGTCTGCAGCCAGCTCCCGCATCGAAAACCTCACCGCGTCCGCACGGTCCATCGCCGAAGCCGAACTTCCGGGCGCTAGAGGGAAGGCCAACGCCGAGCAGATAGTCGCCAACACGGCAGCGCTGACCGCCGCCGTCGAGCTGTCAGATCGTGTCGACGCTGAAGCCATCCTGGCCATGCATGCCGCACTGATGGTCGGGCAGTCCCGTCACACGCCGGGACGGTGGCGTACCGAGCAGGTATGGATCGGCGGCGGGAACAGCCCGCGGGGCGCGGTGTTCGCCCCGCCCCGCCACGAGCGCGTCCCCGCCGCGATCGACGATTTGATCGCCTTCGCCGCGCGCGACGATGTTGCGCTGCTCGCGCAGATCGCGGTAGCCCATGCGCAATTCGAGACCATTCATCCGTTCACCGATGGCAACGGTCGCATGGGCCGAGCACTGGTGCAGTCGATGTTGCGCAACAAGGGCTTGACCCGGCAGGTGACGGTTCCCGTGTCCGCTGGGTTGCTGTCGGATACTGACGGCTACTTTGCCGCTCTCAGCGCCTACCGAGAAGGCCATCTCGCGCCGATCGTTCAGCGGTTCGCGCACGCCAGCGAGCGCGCGGTTGTCAACGGCCGGCAGCTGATCACCCAGCTGCGTGAGATCCGGGCGAGCTGGAATAGCCGGGTCACCGCACGGTCGGACTCGGCTGTGTGGAGAGTTGCCGACCTGTTGACCCGGCGGCCACTCGTCAACGGTGTGCTCCTGCGCGAGGAGCTGGGGATCTCTACTGACCATCCCCGCCGTCACATCGGTCCTCTCACCGAGGCGGGCATCGTCGTCGAGTTCACCGACCGAGCGCGTAACCGAGCGTGGCGGGCACCTGAAATCCTGGATGCACTGGACGATTTCGCCGACCGGGCCGGACGACGCGGGTGATCACGCCGGGCGACACGTCTAAGTCGCCGGCGCGCACTGTTGGGACCGGGCTATCGGTGTGCTGCCGGGGCGGGCAATAGCGACGCTGTGGGTCGTTGTGATGGTCGTATGGCAGTCCGAGAAACGTCTTCCGGTCGGACAGGACGGCCTCGGCGCCTGCCGGCAGGTTGCGGTGCAGCGATTCAGGTAGAGCGGCCACAGTTTCATCGAGGTTTTCGTCGCCGTCTGGCCGGCGGGTGGGCGCGACTGGTAGCCATCATGATCCGCCTCCCCGGCGTTACGGTACGTATCAACGAAAGGGCTGACCATGGCCACCACCATCGAACGGATCACACACGTCGCTCAGATCCGCCGCGCCCGTGCTCGCCTCGATCGAATCGAAGAGATGCGCGCCGCCGAAGAGCTCCGCAAGCTGGGCAAGAGCCAGCGAGAAATCGCCGAGCTGCTCATCGTCACGCAACCACGCGTAGGCCGGCTATTGCGCGGTGCCGAGACGCTTGGAGATGCCCCAACTCCAGAGGAACTCATCCTGCGCGCCACCGTCGAAGGCGCACCCCGCGATCTCCTCGTCAGAGAACTGCGGGCGTATCCTTACACGTTCACCGAGTACGCCCCGGCTCCCCACGAAGGTTCTGTCCCAGGAACCTGGTCCCAGGTAAACACGGCCCACAAGCTCGGACTGCTCAGTGTGGAGGAGTATGAGAATATCCGCGTCGCAGTCCGACCGCCGACTCTGGTAACCGGGTCCATGCCGTGACCGCTGCCCTCCACGGCCGGATCGATACACTTTCCTAACGAATACCGTCGAGTGTTAGAAGTCGTTAGAGGTGGTGAGTGTCATGCAGCCAAACCCGGAGGCGGCCCAGTTCCTCCAAGAACGATTAGGGATCACCGGCGCCCAATTTGTCGCTGTATCGAAACTGCTTCCCGCGGTGTGTCCCTGGGCCACTTCCCTCACCGAGGAGGAAGCCAAGATCCTCGACGGGCATGACTTTCCCGAGGACAGAGACGCCTTCCTCGCCGCGGGCACCGAGCTTGCCGGACACGTCGCCCACCTCACCGTCGGTGCATTCACCGGTAAACAAGTGGCGGCCGGGCTGGGCATCAGCTCGTCCCGAGTACGACACAAGCGATTGGCCAGCGAACTGTGGGCTATGCCCGCTGGCCAGGGCTGGCTTTTCCCCAGGGTGCAGTTCGAGGCTGACGACAAGGGTCGCCCACACCGGCAGGTTCGCGGCCTCGACCATGTCTTCAAGGCGCTGCCCGCCGGCCTCCACTCCGTCGCCATCGCTGGATTTCTCCGCACTCCGCAGCCTGACCTTTTCCGTGACCGCTCGATGACTCCGGTGGAGTGGCTGCGCGACGGCGGCGACATCGACCAAGCTGCCACTGGGGCCGCCAACACCGACTGGTACACCGCGTGACAACACGGCCTCCCTCTGCTGCCACCTGCCGCAGAGCTATGCGCAATGCGTATCCGAGATGACGACTACAGCGTCGTCCCTGCGGCGAATTGTGGTGGTGCGTTCACCGCGCCCCAAGCAGCAACGTATTGGCGCGTGGACGTGTTCCGAGAACGCGGCCCGCACCTGAGATTCGACACGCAACCGCCACTTGCTCGCTCCCACTCCGGCATCGGGATCTGGTGTCCCGCCTCAGGTTCTACACCCGCCCTGGTGAAGCCTTCCAAGTCGCACACGTCATTGACCGGTTCGGCGGCCGTACTTCACCGCACTCAGGTTCTCCCGCCCCGTCGAACTTCTTGATCTGGCAACCGACAGCCGCGGCGCACAGCCCATTTGCGACGACGGCACCTACGTTATCGCCAAGCGGTGGGCCCGCAGTATCACCGAGGCATTCGGCAATCTCGACGGCCTGCGGTACAACAGCAGATTCGCCGACCAACCCTGCATCGCCCTCTTCGCCCCAGTTTGCGCAGCGATGCCAACTCACCCCGCATTCTCCCAGCCCCGCACAGGCGCTGCGGATTGCCGGTGCCGCAACAAAACTCGGATATCTCGTCGTTTGACGGTGACAAGCGCCGAGGTGCTGCTCCGGGCCGGAGGCCACGGTTTCGTCGCGATGACGGTCCGCGAACCATCGCTTATCGCTGTTTTCCTGCGCATTTCGCGCACCAGGTGATCCGCTCGGGCTCGACTGTCCCGCACTGGCCGCAGGTGTGTGCCAACTCCGCAAGCGTGGCCCAGACCAGCACGCGGCCATCGTCGGTGTTGGCAGTGAACATCGTCTTCGGGCCCAGGATGGTTGCGTCGATCATCTGCACCTCGGCGCCGGGTTCCACCTCGGCGAGTTCGGCGACAAGTCGGTCAATGCAGGCCTGCCAGCCTGGGCGATCGCGGGGAATGACCGGTTCGTTCACGGCTTCTCCACCATGATCGACGTCGGCTCCGCGCGAATCCGCGCTATCACGTCACGTTGCCTGTCCGACAGCATCTCCTGCGTGTAGCCGTCGCACGTGAGCGCCCACCAGACCGTGGCGGTCGACGGGCAACCGGGACAGACACGCGGACCGATGACGCCGAACCACCCTTGCCTCGGCGGGTAGTCCCACCCCGCCGCGTATGCCTCATCCGGCGTGAGCACCTCCTCGACACCACACACCTCGCACATGTGACGGAGTGACATCACGAACACACCACGGCGGAGCTCGCCGGCGCTTGGCATGAACACATCACCCGCAGCGCGGTGGGTGTAGTGCGCGGTGTCGGGCACCGGAACAACATCGACCCCGCCGACGACCACAGTCTCCCCAGACAGCATCGCCGCGAGCTCACCGCGGGTGACGAGCACCATGCCTTCGGCCGCCCCGGCGTCGGCTTGCGCTGCTGTCCGGTCGGTGCCTTCGACCGCACGTACCCGCACCAAGCCGCAAGGGGAGCCGATGGTGCGAGCGCTGCGAGTATCGTCCAACTTGTCGGTGAGCGCCTGTAGGTTTCGGGTTGTGAGCTCGACGCGGCGTGCGTCGGAGTCGTACTTCATCGCCTCTCCCTCGTCAGTCGTAGGGGATCGCAGGCTCGCCGACCGCGGACGTTAGGTCGTGCATCGGCAGCAGAGTGGTGACCGCGGTGCGGGCATTTCCACAACATGGCGGCAGCCTGCTGAACGACTATGGGTGGACCTGCATTGGTGATGGATGGGTCGATGCTCGGAACGCGTACCGGTCGCGTGGCTTCCCCACGCTGACGCCGGCGGCCAAGTTTCGAGCTTGATGGTCTCGTGTGTATCCACCTGCGAGCATTCCGAGAAGGCTGCCGCGACAGGCTCCTACGAAGCATCGCTGACATCAATACCAGCGGCGATCATCCTCGGCCACAACCACTCTCGTAGGAACAGTTGCTGACGCGACAACCCCTCTTCGGATGCTAATTGCTCCAGGAATTCCGCTTCTGGATCCAGCAACCGGACCTTGCAGTGGTGGTTTCGTTGCCGGGTTTCGGACCCGCTGCGATTGCTCCGTTTCGTGGTCGCAATGCCGCGTGCTCGGGGATTCGTCATCACGTGGGCGGACAACCTCCTTGTGTCTAGATGCTCATGCAGGGCAGTGGTGCGCGCATCATCATGTCAGTCGGATGTAACACTAGTAGGTCATATCTTTCGTTGCCCTGCAGGGTACTTGTTGCGTACCAACGAGAACCAGGAAAATAGTTCTGGACCGTGTGGAACTATGGGCGCAGCGCTGACAAGCAGTAGGTCCGCGCATTCGCAAATAGAGATTAGAGCGCAGACCACGCGGGGGCCGACTGATACACGAGGCCGCAGCACCCGATCGGGAATCCTTGTCGAGCTATGCGGTCGGCGATCGTGGTGAGATTAATCAGACCGGCAAGGGTGCAGACTGGTCGGCGACGCTTGCTGTCGGCGATGAACCGGCCATCGGTCCTCGTTCACTGCAACTGCGCGTCCGCAACCTGACCATCGGTGCGTTAATTCTAGAAGGCAGTGCAGGATTGGCTCTCTGATGGATCGCCGGATCTCGGTGCCCGAGGGCAGCTTGGGGTGCTGGCATTGCGCACCGAGGGCGACGCGCGCGCAGATATGACGGCTCTCAACGATGTGCTATCCACGGCTGTCGCACCTGGGTCGAATCTGGTGATCGCTGCGCTTCGCTGCGCTTCGCGCCCGAAAATTTGTGTTCCATGTATCACCTTGACCTTGTTATGATTTGGAATCCGAACGAGTAGTGGTTCCCCCTGAGCATTTTTGCCGTGGAACCATTGATTTGCTGCCCTCACCGTGACACGCTGACATGTACGTGTGAGAACGTTCGGAGTGTGGGCTTATGGCTGGCAATCTCGAAATCGATCTCGCTTCCGCTGTGATCGAGTATCGACCGACCATCGGGGAGCTCTGCGTCGTAGCTGCTCAACACGTCCCCGTCGGCACATTGTTGGCGGCAGTGCCCCGACGAACATTCACCTGGTATGTGGGACAACGTAATTACCCGGGTATCTACTGGTCGGTCACTGAGCGGGACCACGTGATCTATGAGTCACGTTTAGAGTTGTCGGCGCTGCTCTTCTGTGACTTCGATCGAGCGGTTCAGCGCATCAAAGCGCAGCCGTTCCGTATGGCTGTGGCCATCGATGGCCGGGTCAATCGCCACGTGCCGGACTTCCTGCTGAGCACGTCGGAGGCCACCGTGGTAGTAGATGTGGTGCGCGAAAAGCGTTTAGCAGAACCAAAAATCCAGCGTTTGTGCGAGTGGACACGCAGAGTGACACATTCGTTGTCGTGGGACTATCAGGTCATATCGGAACCGCTGCCGATGCGCCTAGCCAATCTCCGCTGCCTGGCCGGCTATCGACGCGAGGATGTCGTTGACCGCGAGACCCTGAGTGCCATACGTGAAGTGGCCGCCAATCTCGTTGGCATGCGCTTCGATGAGGCTGAGAGGTACCTCGGAGCGAAACACCCCAAGCCGCTGGTGCGCAGCGCACTTCTTCATGCGCTGTGGTGTCAGGACTTTCGCATCGATTTGGACGAACAGTTCGGTCCATCAACTCTCCTCGAGGAGTCGAAATGAACCACCACAGGATGAGCGAGTCGCGCATACCGCTAACCAACCAGCCCGGCACGCTCTCAACCGATCATTCGGCAGTATTCGTTGACCCGAGGTTCGTTAGTGTGATTTTGGCACAAGCAATCCCAGGATCACCGGGCGAGGCCAGGCTCGCCCGGTGGCTACTGACGACACGTGACAAGGCGAGACTCGAACGCATCTACCGGATCCTGCGGGAAAATACACGGAGGAGATGAACGATAGCCAGTGAGTTGAACATTCGGGAACCGTCGCTCCTTTGGATGATCAACCGATACCAGGATGTCCTGCGCTTGAAGCCGAGGTAACTGCTGCACGTGGCGTGCGGTTTGCCCTGCTATACCCGCGTATCACACAGTGTCGAAAGAGAGTTGCACGCTACCCGGAGGTCTAATGATGAATCGCGGGACTGTTCCTGTAGGGCTCGGAACAAAGTTTGAATATGACGGTGAGCACACCGAAATTCGCAAGATCGTTGAGATCGAATCCATAGGCACGGCAGTAGAGGTCGAGACCCTCGATTTGCGCCGGAAGGCGATTCGACGCTTCACTCTCAGTGAGTTGATGACCTCGGACCGGGTGCACATGATCAGCACCGGGCCAGGGCCGACATCCGACGACGTCGAAGATGTCGCAAGTGTCACGCTATCGGCGATCGAGGAGCCTGTCCGAGCCCGCGCCATCGAACGTGAAGGACACATCCAAGAAGTGTTGACCGGCTTCCAATCGGGAAGTGCGGAAACAGCATTGCCGGGTGAACCGAGGGCCCCGTATCGGCCAGATGTCCCGATGATGCAGCGCTACAACGCCAAATGCAAGGAGTTGGGCGTCTCATCGAGCGCATTCCGGGAATCGGTAAAGAAGTTCAAGGAACATGGAGTCGCTGCGCTGGTATCGCAACGCGATGTCCGCCCGGGGATCGCAAGCCGGACTGATCCGCGCTTCGTGGAGATCCTCCGTGAGGTCATGGCAGAGAGTATCAACGAGTCGAAACCGAACAAGGCGTATGTGCTTTTGGCGGCCAAGGCCAGATGTGCTGCACGGTTTGGCGAAGCGGTGAAGCTTCCGTGCGACTCGACTGGCTACGAAATCCTGGGCGAGCTCGAGAAGCAACAACCGCTATTCGTTCACAGCACGAAACGCAATCGCGACATTGCAGGCAGGCCGAAGGGGGTCTACGGCAAGCTGCAGCCGACTCGACCAGGTGAGTACCTGTTGATGGACACCACGCGCTCCGACGTGTACGCGATGGATCCACACACAATGACGTGGGTCAATTGCGAGATCACCGTCGTGATGGACTGGTTCACACGCCTGATCGTCGGTATTCGTGTAACACCGGTGTCGACAAAATCGATCGACGGTGCATGCGCCCTGTATCAGGCGATATGTCCACCACCGGCCGGGCCTGATTGGCTGCCCGAGGCGGTGTGGCCACCGGTAGGCGTGCCGCGAAATGTATTGGTGGAACTACGCAGGCTCGACCCCAAGAGTGCCTGTGCTGCGTCGCCAGCACTTGTGCCTGAGACAGTGGTGGTCGACCACGGATCCATTTTCATCAGCGAACACTTCACCAGCGTGTGCCAGCGGATGGGAATCTCCATCCAGCCCGCGAGGCTACGGACCGGACGAGACAAGGGACCGGTCGAACGATTCTTTCTCACGCTTCGCACGGGTCTGCTCCAGACCCTACCGGGTTACAAAGGCGCCGACCTATTCTCCCGCGGGCTAACTCCTGAACTAGACGCGTGGTTTTACATCGATGAATTGGAGGCAGAGATTCGCCGGTGGATCGCGGAGGAGTACCACAACACCGGCCATCGCGGACTGCGGGGGCTCGAACTGCGCAAGCTCAAGTTAACACCAGCAGAAAAGTGGGTCGAAGGAATTGCCCGCGGCGGATATGTCGAACTGCCGCGAGATCGATACCTGCCGTTGGAATTTCTTCCCGTCGAATGGCGCACCATCCAAAAACAAGGAATCCAGTGGGAGCACCGCTTTTACCAACATGAGTTCCTGTCGCGGCGGGTCGGGGTCAAGAGCCCATACCTGCATAAGGACGGAAAGTGGCCTGTCCACTACAACCCCGACGACGTGCGGACGGTGTACATGCGGGACCCTGACACCGGTCGCTGGATGACGCTCACCTGGGACGACGCCGCGGCGCTGAAGTTCCCGTTCAGCCAAGATGCTATGAAGTTCGAGCGGATTCTCGCCCTATCCGAGGACCGGTACATCAACGGGCCCATGGCGATTGCGCACTTTCTGGAACGCCGGAAACTCGGCTTGGGTACCACCGTTGCCGAACGGCGCATTGTGTTGCGGATGGCGCGGGAGCAGTCCTCCTTGATCGGGGACATTCAGGCAGCTATGGCTCAAGCCGAGGAATTCGACGACGACAGGCAAGGTGCATCGGCAGCAAACCGATGCTCGGTCACCGAGCTGGACGACCACGTCGCCGATGAACTCGACGAAGACGAACCTTTCGACACCGACGACTTCCTCGAAGAGGGCGAACGCGCCGACGGCGATTACTACTCCGATGCCTTGGACGTGAAGTGAGTAGCGCACGGGCCAAGCAGATCTCGACACCTCAACGAGCAAGAGGAGGCCGATCAGCACCGCACGGTCAGCGCGAGACACGGGATCCCGCTGAGTTTCTCGACCCCCTCACGCTGAGCCGAAAAGAAGGCTGGCGTGCATACGTCGAGGCTCCTCAACAGGAGCAGCCTGACCGGTTGAGCACGCGCCAAATCCGCAGCCTGAGTCCTGAAGCTGCAGAGGAGTACAACGAGCGCCGTAGCGTCTGGCACGCCAACTTCGGCTCCATCCAGACGGCAAACGTCAGGGCTGCGACCCGCGAGATCCGCTTGTTCGTGAAAAGCAACCAGCAACGCTCGAGACTCAAACCTGCACTCGCCCTCACCGGGCTACCTGGGCTCGGCAAGACCGAGCTTGTCAACAGTTACGCCAAGCAGTTTCACCGGCAGCGGATCAGCCGATATGGAGAGTTCACATCGAGCGGTGCCGAGCGGTGGCCGGCTTGTCGAATCGGAATGACAGGGATCACCGGGGTAAAAGAGTTTAACTGGGCTTTCCTGAACTTCTACGCTCACCCCGGCCGAGGCACAACAGACAACTTCCTGGCTCAAGCGCAGGATCTGGTGCGCGAGTGCAACACTGAACTGCTGATCATCGATGACCTCCACTTCCTTCGCGGTCAGTATCCGAAGGTCACCCACCTGAGCAACCAGTTCAAGTACATCGCCGAGAACTTGGGCGTCACCATTATTTTCATCGGTATCGGACTCGATGAGCGCGCCGCACTGATCGACGATCAGGGGTCCTATGAATCCCACGAGATGGACCAACTGTTGTGGTTCACGAAGAAGGTCAAATTCTCGAAGTATGAAACGAGAAGCGTTGCTGGAAAAAATGACTGGCACCATCTGTTGCTGACCATCGAGCAGCTCCTGGTATTGGCGAACAATCGCCCGGGCATGCTGGTCGGGGACTTGAGTTCCTACCTCCACGACCGCAGCGACGGCCATATCGGATCACTGATGACACTTCTCCGACTGGGATGCCAGTATGCGATCGAAGACGGCAGTGAACGCATCACCAAGAAACTGTTGGATACTTTCGAGATCGACAGCGCAGCTGAGCTTGGCCGGCGCCAGCTGGCAACGAAACGCCGCACCGCCTCTGCGAAATAGTGCCGCAGGCAAGCTGGGTGCACTACCGGGTTTCATCGTCGACCAGTAGTTGGGCCACGGGCAGCTCGGGCGGATCAGCGAGGTCGTAGAGACGCTCGAAGAGCAAGCCCCGCCGACCAGCCTCGACCTGAGTCAGCGCATTGCGAGTGACACCGGAACGAATCGGCAACGCTTCATGGAGCAGGCAATGTTCCAGGCGTAGCTCCTGGATGCGTGGCCCCGCTATTTGACGCCGGTACGCTCACGCGGCGGCACGTTCTGGATCGGTCTGACTAGGCCGGGTCGAGGCCCTTCAAGTAGCGGAAGAATCCGTACACGCTACTGCCCTACTAGTAGTACATTATTTGTCAGATGCTGCACAGATCGGAGGTATCCACTGCGGGGAAACTTGCCGGTAGATGCGGATCTATATCGGGCGGAGAACCTCGCGCGTCGATACTCCGCGACAATTGATGGTTCGCAAGCAGCGAACCGAGCCCATTCTGCGTTCCGCTAGATGAGGCCGGCCATGCCTTACATAGCCCCCAACGTCCGCACACTGCCTCTGAGGGTGACGCCAGTACCTGGCGAAGCCATCGATTCGTGGCTGGAAGCCATTGCCGCCCGGCACAAGGCCACTTTCGGTGCCGTGCTGGCCCAGTGCGGCATCACCGCAGCCGGCATCAAGGCAATGCCCCTTTTTTCTCCTGTCGGGCCCGTCATCGAGGCCATCGCCTACGTCGCCGGGGTCGCGCCAGAAGTCGTGTCGGCCATGACACTCATCCCCGGCTGTGCAGGCATGCCGATGTCCCGTCGACGCAGAAACGGCTGGCAGTGGCGCATCAACAGCCGTGCTTGCCCGCAGTGCCTGGCCGAAACCGACGGCCGCTGGCAATTGGTATGGCGACACAACCTCTCCTTTGCCTGCGTAAGGCATCGGTGCCTGCTCATCGATAGCTGCCCTGCGTGTCGGCATCCACTGAGAAGCCGCCCCCATCGCAGTCGCGAGGTGCCGGCACCCGGCTACTGCGCTTGCTCAACTCAACAACGGCCCGGTATCCCCCCGTTATGCGGTGCCGACCTCACTACCCCGGTCGGCGCGCTGCTAGACGGCGAGCACCCTGTACTGCGCGCCCAAGCACGCGTCGACGGCCTTCGATCAGGCTTCGCGTTTGGGCTCGCTGGTCCGGCCAGCCAGCCGAGCGAGATCGACGTCCTCAACGACGTCACCGTGCTGGCGCGTTGGATGGTGTCGGCTGTCGACCAGGTTCACCTCCAACAGGTCCTTCATGCGTTGAGTGGAAGGCCGTCGGAGCAGCTGCCGCGGCGATTCATGGACGGGGCGATCGCTGACCCCCCACACGACGTTGTGAACCCGAACGCTGCGACCACAGCCGTGAGTGTCGCGCTAGCTTTGGCGGTGCTGGATGGGGCCGGCGACCCCACATCTCGCAAACTGCTGCAGCACATCATGACCGCCGCTGCACCCGCGCGACTGACACGACCCATCGCGCACGCGGTTCGCTCGCACCTGACGAACGACACCGGGGCTGAGTACCAGTACGCGTTCGACAAGGAATACAACGAGCGCAAAGTTCTGTACCGTCTGGCATCAGCACAGGCCGTAGAGGCTGCACCACCGCTCCGTCAGGCGACACAGTGGACGCGCTGACCGCGCCCCGAAAACTTCGGCCGAGTTGGAGGAATGAGCGGCAACTGTCATCCGCAACGGCGCCGTCCCAAATGCCGCGTTGTCGCGATATGAGAGGCGCGGGCCCGAAAGGGCACCCGAGGACGGCTATTGGCAACAGTGTTGCTTCGTGCGTGGCCAGCTTTCGCCCCGCATCGCTGACTCTTCCGATAAGCCACTTCCGAACCCGCCATCACACTGTACTACTAGTAGGGCGCTGTGGCAATGTCGACCTTGGGGGTGCGCGGAACCGCAAACGGTCCTCAACTGAAATGCCCTACTAGTAGGGCTACGATTGAGTGGTGGACGAAAATGGCGGACAGGGGTCGGACCGATCCTGCTCAAACGCCGGCGCGCAGCTTTCGGCGCAGCGCCGCCGGTACGTCGGTACCCGCATCGCTCGTCTGCGCGCACAACGGGGATATGCCTCCGAGCAGCTGGCGGATCTGGCCGGCCTCACCCTCGACGAGCTCGAAGAGATTGAGAGCGGACGTCGCGGGGTTGTCTTCGAGCGTCTCCTCGACATCGCGGATGCGCTCGACGTGACCGGGGCCGAACTTGTCGACGGCATGATGTAGCGCAGGAGGTGCCCTCGCCGGTGGGGGATTCACGCCGTGGTGATCTGGCGCGCAGTTTTGGTGCGCTTGACCTGCAGGCACGCCTGCTAACTTAGGGAGGTGCCGACCCGCCCCAGTCAGGACGACCCCAAACGAGTGAAGGTTTGGGAGAGGCGGCGACGCGCACTCGGGGCTCGGGTCGTTCAACTCCGAACAGAGCGCGGGCTAACGCAGGTGGAACTCTCCGCGAAGTCGGGAATTTCCCGAAACGTCCTCATCGACGTAGAGCAAGGAAGGCGCGGTCTTCTTTACGAGCGTCTCGGCGACCTGGCCAAAGCGCTGGGCGTCAGCGCGTCCGACCTCCTCGAAGGCATCAGATAACGCGGCAGGCCAGCCGCCATGCAACTCGTGCCGCTCGGAGACCGTCCCTGAATTCGGCGCCGCCGCACGGCAGCGTGCCGTCTTGGCCGGTTCCATTCGGAACCGCGCGGTGATCTCCTTCCGGCTGCGGTAGCGGCGTGGGGGCGGTGGTGTGCTGACCACTACTAGTAGGACATTGCGCCGGCGACTTCGAGCTCCGCTGATGCTGAACCACGCGAATTCGTCTCCGGGAAACACGACCGCGATGTGATCCAGGTGTACGGCGAGTATGGGTTCGCGCGATAGGTGTCACAGAGGGGCGAGACGCTCCGGCTCGAAACCTTACTGGGACGTTAATATTCTGGAGGTATTCGAGGGCGCGATCGAAGTGCTGCGATGGTGATCGCACGCAACTGATCGAGCGAGACGTCACCGGCTGGGGCTGGCGCGTAGCGTGATCGATAAGCTGGCGAGATGAGGTCCACTCCCTTCCGTGTGCTCGCTGTATTGAGCGCTGTGGCCGCGGTGATGTTCCTTGCGTCCTGCGACGGCACGACACCGGATGAGAAGCCTCAGCCGACATCGGAAACGGCCGCGATCAACGGTGAGCCGGCGGGATCGAATGCTGGCGATTCTTCCTTCGCGGTGAGCATGATCGCCAATCATGCTCAGGCTGTGCAGGTTGCAGAATTGGTTCCGGACCGTACGACCAACTCGGACCTCGTCGAACTCGCAGCCGATATCGTGTCGTCGCGTCGGACTGAAATCGAGTTTATGAAGGCGCTCCTCGTGCAGTGGAACGCGGATGCCACCACCTCGTCGATGCCGGATCAGCCCCCGGCCAGCGCGCAGGGCTCCATCGACGAACAAACCGTGAGTCACCTGCAAGCATTGAGCAGCCAGGACTTTGACATCTTGTGGCTTCAGACGTTGATTCCGCACGCTCAGGGAGCGATCCAGATTGCCAACGCCGAGATCGCCGACGGCGAGAACGTCGATGCTCTCGGACTCGCGAAGCAGATCGTTGCTAAGCAGCAGGCGGAGATCGACCGCATGCAGCAGCTTCTCGCAAGTGGCGGTTAGAGAACTGAATCCGGAAGAAACAGGCTATGGCTTGCCGTGGCGCAGCTGATCCGCGAGATTGTTCAGGGCGTCGAGGGCGGCTCCGACCGCAACCTGGACTTCCATGGTGCGCGATATGCGTTCGCCGCTGAAGCCATTTGAGGCGGCGAGTCCGGGGATGATGAAGTGGCGGAAGCGTCGTATGACCTCGTCTTCGGAACGATCGATTTCCTCGGCGGCGAGGTAGGTCTGCTCGACGAGGAAGTCGACCATCTCGTCGATCTCGATATCAGTACGCACCTCGCCGCTCTGCTGGCCCTCGACCAGGACAGGCCCCATCGCATCCACGGCTACCTGATGAACGCGGGGATCGTGGACGGTTGCGGAGTGCTGGGCAATGAGAGCCGAGATGGATGGATCGGACGGCAGCTCTTGTGCGGTGTACACCAGCGCGGCCTCGATCTTGGCGAACACACCGGTCTTGGCCGCCATGATCGCTTCCACCTGCAATACGTGCCTGCGGGCGCGCAACAGGGCAACCTGCACGAGCATCTCCGAGACACTGCCGAGCTGGCGGAAAGCGGTGGCGCGGGAGACGCCGGCGATCTTGGCCACCACTTCCATCTGCACTGCGTTGATCCCGCGGGCCGTGATCTCCTCATCGGCTGCGCGAATCAACCGGTCCTTAACCGTGCCGTCGTCACGTGAGTGGAAGTCGACGGCGTTCACGGAGGTCAGACTACGTGATCGCACCGGCGACTTTGAGCTCGATGAGGTGGTCATCGTCGACTCCTAGTTCGCGTAGTACGTCGTCGGTGTGTTCGGCGAACTGCGGAGCGCGTTCGAGGTTGCCAGGGTCGTCGTCGAATTTCACCGGGTTCGCCACCAGGCGCTGCGGATTGCCTTCGGCGTCAACGATGCTGGCGATGCGGCCGTTGGCGGTGAGTGCTTCGTCATTGGCCATCTCCCAGGCGTCTTGTACGGGCGCCCACTGGCCGGTGCCGCGACCGAGTATTTCTTTGCATTCGGCAAAGCTGAGCTTGGCGATCGTGTCGTGAACGATGCCATAGGCAAGGTCCGCGTTTTCCGCCATGGCCTGTAGCGATGCGAAGCGTGGATCGGCAGCGTATTCGTCGAGGCCCATCAGATGGCAGAACTCCGGCCAATACCGGGTCGGCTGAAGCATCGACAGTTGCACGAATCGCCCGTCGGAGGTGCGGTACGCGCCTGTGAGCGGGTTACCCGGGGCTTGGGTGCGGCGTTCGATCTTCGGCAGCGGACCGCCCCACAGCATCGCCATGTTGACATTGAACTGGGTGGTCCAGGCACCCACCGCGAGTAGGGACACGTCGAGCACCGACGGCTGGCCTGTCACATGCCGTCCATAAAGCGCGGCTGCCACGCCACCTGCGATGGTCATGCCGCCGATGTTGTCGCCGTAAGCGCCGGCGGGCATGAATGCCGAGTGGTCGGCATCAGAGGCGTTGAGTCCGTCGGCGCTGCCGCCGCGGGCCCAGAATGCGGTCGCATCGTAGGCGCCGGCATCACTGTCGGGTCCGTGCATGCCGAATCCGCTTCCCGCCACGTAGATGATGTCGGGGTTGACGCGGCGAACGTCATCGACATCGATGTTCAGCTTCGCACGTGCAGATGGCAGATAGTTGGTGAGAAACACGTCGCTGCGCCGGACGAGTTCGTCGAAAACCGGTCGGCCGTCGGCATTGTCGAGGGCGAGACCGACGCTGCGTTTGCCGCGATTGGGCGCCTCCATGATCGGCGCGAACGATGATCCCGGTTTCGAGGCCGCGGCGCCGAGCACCTTGACCAGCCCGCGCTGGGCATCACCGGTGACCGGATGTTCGATCTTGATCACCTCGGCACCCCAGTCGGCCAGCACCGCACCGGCTGACGGCACGTAGGTGAACTGTGCCACTTCGAGAACACGAACTCCGTTGAGCGGCTTGCGCATCAGAGGTCCCAAACCAGAGGCAGGCTCTCCAACCCCAACTGCGAGCCGCTCTCGAGCATTTGCGCGTCTGGGGCCACCCGATAGTTCGGTATCCGCTTGTGCCATTCCTCAAGCGCGATCCGGAGTTCTTGACGGGCCAGGTGCGAACCGAGACACCGGTGCGGACCGGCACCGAAACCGATGTGATTGTTCGGTTTACGAGTGATGTCCACCGACGTCGCATCGGGGAAGGCGGCGTCGTCGCGGGTCGCGGCAGCCAGCGGAATGTTCACCATGTCGCCGGCCTTCATCGGGCATCCTTGAATCTCGATATCGGCCATCACCTTTCGGGCAGGAATGACGATCGCGTAGGCGCGGACGAACTCCTCGACTGCGGTCGGGATGGTGGCGGGTTCTGTAACAATCCGCTCCCGGTCGTCGTCGTTCCGGGCGAGGTGAAGGAACGCCCAGCCGAGCGTGACCGAGACGGTATCGAGGCCCGCCATGAACATCAGCAGGCAGAAAGACAGGAGATCCTGGTCGGTGACCGGCTTTCCGTCGATCTCGTAGTTCAGTGCCTTACTTACGATGTCGTCGCGTGGCTGTTCGCGACGCTCGGCAATGACGGTCGAGAACCGGCCCATCACCGCGAACATCGCGGTCATCTGCTTCTGTAATTTCTCCTCGTCACTGCCGCCGGCGTGGAGGATGTCGTGCTCCCACTCCAGGTATTGGTCGAGTTCGTCGACTGGCAGGCCCATGAGATCAAGAAAGATGGTGGTCGGAAAGCGGGTTGCGAAGTCGGCCATGAAGTCGCACGATCCGCGCTCGGCGATGCCGTCGATGAGCTCGATCGCGCGCTGCCGCACTGTCGACTCCATTCGTGCCACCGCGCCCGGGGCGAACAGCGGTCCCAGTTGGCGGCGCCACTGCTTGTGTTCGTCGCCGTCCAGCATCTCCGGAATCCACTTGATTGCAGGTTCCGGATCCAGGGCGGTCACCACACTGTTCGAGAAGACGTCCGGGTTCTGCATGATCTCCAGGATTCCCTGGTAGTTGCACACAGTCCAGAACCCAGGGCCGAATTCATTTCGGTACCAAGGGAACTGAGCACGCAGCTCGTCATACCGACGAAACCAGGTGCCCTCGGGTTCGGTTGTCGTGTAGTCGAAGGTAGCGGTCGGCACGGTCTCGGCCCGCTCACTCGTTGTCACTCTGCCTCCTACCTGCGATTCATGCAGACAATCGTCTCACTATTGCGACGAAATTAGGTAGATAGTATCAGTGAAGGAGCCCCAGTGCGAGACCTGGGACACAATTTGGGGGCGTATGAGCGCGAGCACACGGGTCAGATGACCCGCGGCAGGCGGCGCATGGTCGGGGCAGCCGGCACCGAGGGCGAGGATTCAGTAGATGATGTCGCGGACTTGAGTTTTCTCGTAGCCCTTGAGCAGGGCGGCGCCGGAGTTCTCCATGTGTTTGCGCCAGTGTGTCTCGGTCTCAACAACTTTGCGCGCGGAGACCAGATCGTAGAGCCGGGCATAGGAGCGCATGAGTTTGGTGTACTGCGCTTTCGGTACAACGTTCTGCGCGCTCTTGAGAGCGGCTGTCATGTGCCTTTCGAAGATCTCATGGAGCATGCCGGCGATCATCGCCAGGGTGGCGTTACCCGACAGTTCCACCAAGCCTCGGTGTAGCTCGGTCGTGGCCGTCGCCAGCTGTCTCGTTTCCCACGCCGTGGGGATCCCGTCGATCAGGCGTTTGAGATCTCGATGTGTCTTCGCGGTCCCGTCTTTGGCGAGCAGTCCGGCTGCATACGGCTCGATGCCGATCCGTGCTGTCATGACGTCGGTAAGAGTCGTTCCCGAAAGCGCGAGTAGCAGTCCGGCGGGCCTCGCGACGACTTCGGGCCCTGGTACGCAGACCCGGGCGCCGGTACGTGAGCCGCGACGGACCTCCACCAAGCGGTCAGATTCCAGCACCCGCACGGCTTCTCGTATCGAAGGTCGACTGACCTTGAAGTGTGCCATCAGGTCGGCCTCGTACGGCAAGAAGTCGCCGTCCTTGAGTTGCCCGTCGACGATCATCCGCCGCAGCGTGTTCGCGACCAGCTCTGCTGTTTTCGGCGAGCGAACCGCGGTAGAGGATTCCGGTGGGATCATCGGCGCGATGGGTTCCTGTCGAGGCATCCAACCCTCCTGACGGTTTCACGAAGCACACCCAGTAAACCATGTCAGCGTGGTGTGCCGTGGGTAGGCGAGTCCCTATGCTTTGACTTGCTGCATGAGTCTGATGGCCGCTGCATCGTAGGCGGCGCGGCGACGACGTCCTACCAGGAAGCTCGGTGGCGATACAAATGCCAGGTCTGGCAGCCGCTTTCGATTCGCGAGCATCTCCGCCGCCTGTTTGGTATCCCCGCATATCGCGATCGACCACAGCATCTCATCGCTGACGTGATCTGCGATCGTGTCAGGCCGGCCACTGCGAAAAGCCGTACGGATGGCCGCAACTTCGTCCTGCCAGCCGTGCAACTCGACGAGGGAATCGTAAGTTCGGACAGTCAGGTAGAACGCGATCTGCAACCGCGCCTCCCGGATCGCGCGCTGCGGGTCTTCGTCGTCGATCGCGGTGATCAGCCAACCCCAGCGCCGCAAGGAGGCGACATCGCGGCCGCTTGCCTCCGCACCTCCGGCGAGCTCGGGCTCGACCAGCTCAGTCCACCAGCGATCGGTGAACACTCCGTGGCCGAGGATGCCGTCCGCGACGCGGCCCGCGGTGCGCACCATGATCTTGTTGAACGCTCCGACCAGGATCGGTACGTCGAGCCGGCCGAAAACTGGTGCGCGGATGTCGGCGTCGATCGAGTAGAACCGGCCCTGGTACCGGATCGGCTCGCCGTTCTCGGCATGGAGAAATGCCTGGATGGCTTCGATGAGTTCGGCCATGCGCGGCGCGGGATGGTCGGCGTCGACGCCGAACCAGTCGCGATTCATCCGAGGGGTTCCCGATCCCAGGCCGAGAAACACCCTGCCGGGCGCCTGCCTGGAGAGGTGGCGGACGGCCGCGGCGTGAATGAAGGGTGAGCGCGCGAAGGCGTATGCGATGCCGGGACCCACCATCGCGGTCGCGGTGTCGCGGGCCATGTCAGCGGCGTTGACATAGGCGCTCAGGTCGGCGAATTCACCGGTACAGAAGCCAGCGGCGCCGGCCGCTTCGGCACTTGCTGCCAGCTCTCGCCCGGGCCAGGGGAGTCCCCACTTCATCATCGACCTCACAATGCGGTTGTACGTAACATAGATCACCTAGTGATATATGACCATACGTGGTCAGGCGGCGTCGTGGAAGCTCGCGGTGCCCCATGGTCGATGGCAGTTCGCGTGTGACGACCCGTGACGTCACCGATCTCGCGAATGTCGCCAGGGGACGCCGAATCCTGGGTTCCCTGGTGGCATCGCGTATCTGGACCGCACCGGCCACTTCGTGATTCGCTCCGAGTAAGGCTTGCCCGATGACTGTGGTTTCGACAGGCCGGCGCGTTCGCGCCGCCGAACGGCTACAGCGTGGTCTCTACTGGCCCTAGCGTTGTGCAGATTGAGCCCTGAGTCGTGTACACCGAGCCGCAGCCCCTGCCCGTGGTGGTGTATGTCGTCCCGGGTTTGTACGGGGCAAAGACCTGCGCGTTGCTCGGCACGGCACTGAAACCGCATACCGGCGGAGCCGACGACCCTTGCGGGGACAAGCAGACCGTAAGGGAGTTTGGGCTGATCGCTCCAGTGCACGGATACGGGGTCAGTGTCGCCCGGACCATGGTGGTCTCCGACACCTGCACCACCTCCGGCTTGGAAAGGGTGTAGCTGCAGGACGGTTCGGCCCCGCCATCGCCCGCAGGGTTGGCGCTCGCCGTGACCGCGAAGCTGAGGCCGGCGAGGGTGGTCGCGAAGCAGCTGACAATGACAGCGAGACACCGACTCATGTGCGGATGGTACAACCGGATCCGCAGTCTCAGTTGTGAATCGCGGCCGTGCGTACACGATGGACACCGTGGGATCCGAGACTGTGCAAGCTCACGAAGGCCCTCCGGCGAAACCGCCAATCCGCAAGAACATGCCGCGTGAATGGGTCGGGTAGATGTCGTTATACCTGGGGTGAGCAACCCATAGATATCCGACGTGGGGCAGGCCAGGGAATGGCAGGGGTCGGCTGCGGAGCTGTCGCGACTATGAAATAGGTACATATTTAATCCGGTAAATGGATAGATGATTGACTAGGCTCATGGGTGTGCACGCCACGCGGGGAACTGCAGTCATTTCTCCACCGGACAATCGCGGCGGTGCCAGATCGGGCCGACTGCGGTGCGGCCGGCCGGGCTCAACGAACTGGACGGTGCGCAGCTGCTCGGTTGCAGTCGCGGCGGCATCGAAATCCGGCGTTGGGCACCCGAGCGGCGGTACCTCGACCGCGCGATGCGGGGTAGGGCAGGGGTTGTGAGCCTGGCGAATTCCCATTTGAACCGGCCAATCGCATTGACACGTATATCGCGTGGTTGTTCTAAGAACGGTGGCAGAAAGTGGACATCTACTTTGGCGAAAAATGCGCGCAGCACAGTCTGAACAAAGAAATGCATCAATGGACATCTAGTCGATGTTAAATGCATTCACAGCAACGGTCGAGTAAAAGGAAATGTCCTTGCTGTCGACTCGTACCGTAGGGCGCACTACAGCTTGTATCGGAAGAGCGCAGCAACTATTTATACAGACCGTTGTGCTCCTGATAATCGGCAGGTGAGACGGCGGGCCGGGTACTGTCCAACAGGTCACAGCGGTTACCCAGTGCGCCCGATATCGAGTCAACGCAGGAGCTAAAACTGGCGTAACTGCAGGTTGTAGGGCTGTTGTGAACTTCGGGCGAAACTGTGCTGTCACATGCACCCGCTGCAAGTCTGAGACGGTTCGGCCCAATCGACACATGACTCCACAGCAAATTTGACCTATCAAACTAGGTGGTCTCGGTGGTCGGCGCCCACGCTAGTAGGCAACAGTTGCTCGTATGGAAAATTGTGGTGTACGGTTCACTCGCAACGCGCTTGTGTCTCCGATCACAAGCGCCCGGTAGTTTCCGAACTTTAGGCGCGAAGGATTCAGCGATCTTGCCAATCTGGGCGAAGACAGGAGGTGGTGCTGGTGGTTGGTGCGCAATCTGTCACCAAGCTGGTTCGCGGCATCGGAGAGTTCTTCGCGATAACACTGGACACGTTGGTTCAGATGTTCAGGCATCCGTGGGCCTGGCGCGAGTTCGTCCTGCAGACCTGGCGCGTGGCGCGGGTGGCGCTGATGCCGACCATCCTGTTGTCAGGGCCGTCACCGTGCTCACCATCGACGTCCTGCTCGTCGAGATTGCCGCTGCCGACTTTTCCGGCACCGGAGCGGCGATGGGCACGGTCACCCAGACGGGGCAGATCGTGACGGTGGTGGTGATCGCCGGTGCCGGCGCGACGATCACGTTCGCTGCCCGCGGTGCGCGGACCATCCGCGACGAGTTCGGCGCGCGACTGGTGGTCCGTCTGCGTTTAGAGCTGGTGGAGAGCGGCTCTGCCGCGTCGGGCACCAGCGGTGATGACTTCGGAGAGTTCGGCGACCCACGAACTCGACGCCGGGGTGGGGCGCCGGCGGCGACGACCCCTGTGCGCCAACGATTTCGCGATCGCAGGGGTGGAATGCGCCGAGACGTTGTGGCCTTTGAGCAAATCGGGCAGAACCTCGTCGCTGACAACGTTTCTCGCGGCGAACACGTCGATTGTGCCGTTGCGCTTGTCGCCATAGGTCACGGCTCCCGCGCGGCCCGCCTTCATATTCATATGCAGCCCAACAACATCGAAGAACTTGCCTTCGAAGTCGGGATCGTTGTCAACCTCGAAAATCTCGACCCCCCGCGGCTTGAGATAGTGATCGGCCCGGATCTCGGCGGCGGCGCCCTTGCCGATCCCAACCCCCGCGACTACTTGCTTTGCGAGCCGACAACGCCGGCACCACAACATCTCCGAGTCGACTCCGCGCCGTCGCGCGATCTACTCATCGACCACCCCATCTCTGGCCCACAACAGCGCGCGTGCCCGAACTACTCGTCGTTGCGGCAACGACGTCGAAGCAGCCATCCGCTGAAACCCCGCACAAAGCGGGCTCGAACATCGATGTCGAAAGCGACGAGCGAAGGGAGTCGGTCGGCAATGCTGAGCGCCCACGATGTCGCCATGCCGGCCTGCGCGCGGACTTCGTCGCAGAGTGCGTGGACACATACGAACAGACCTGCTGCCCTGGGTGCCGGGGCAACAGTGGTTAACGACGTACCGGAGGGTTGAGTGCCAGATGCCACTGCAGACTAGGCGCGAAGAGGCCCGTCAGCAGGACGAGGGGGTGGATTCGCCACGCCCTGATGAAGACACCGTCGTCACCAGTGTCCGGCGCGATGGTTTGACTCGGCTGCGGCTCGGCGTCGCGAAGGCGGCATCGCGGGTGGGTGCCGTTCCCGCGCGGAGCGCTGCAACGACAGGACGCGGGGTACTCCTCGCGGCCTCGGTGCTGCGATACGCCGTGACTGACACACTCACGCTGCGGCTTCCTGTGGGCGAGCTTATTCTTCAGGCTTGGAGCTTGCTCAAAGTGACGGCGACGCCGGCAGTGCTGATGGCGATACCGATCGGTGCATTGGTGGCTGTTCAGACAGCGGGCCTCGTCAATCAGATGGGGGCTAGTTCGCTTATCGGAGCTGCCACCGGGATTGGCATCATTCGGCAGGGTGCTCCGATGACGGCGGGTTTGTTGATGGGTGGTGCCGCGGCGTCTGCGATCGCCTCGGATTTTGGGGCGCGCGCGATACGCGAAGAGCTTGATGCATTACGAACGCTTGGGATCGATCCGGCACGACGGCTGGTTGTGCCGCGTTTTCTTGCGCTCATTCTGATTTCGCCGATCCTGTGTGTAATTGTCGTCGCATCGGCGGTCGCAGCCTCGTACATCATGGGGGTGACGGTCATGGATGTCACACCCGGAAGTTTCTGGATGTCATTCGGCTCATTCGCGAAGATGGTTGACGTGTGGTTTGCGATGGGCAAGGCAGTTATTTTTGCTGCGATTGTTGGTGTGATTTCTTCGCTTCGCGGTATGGAAGCCAAGGGTGGTCCGCGTGGCGTGGCAGATGCGGTGAATTCGTCGGTAGTGCTCAACGTTGTCGGTATCGTCATCGTGAATCTCGCCATCACCCAGGTGCAGACAATGTTCTTCCCGACGGAGGTGGCGTAATGGCGTTGCCGTCGCACGCTGTGGCGTCGCCATCAGCCCATCTGAGGCTGGCCCGCATGCCAATCGGGTATCTGAGCCGTACATTCAGAACCGTAGGGCAATGGGCGGTGTTTATTGCACAGACCTTCTGGACGCTGCCCATCACCGCCCGCCGGTATCGGCGGGAAACGCTGAAGGTGATGAATAGTTTGGCGTGGGGGCGGGGATCGATCATCGTCGACGGCGGGGTGATCAGCGTGCTGCTGATCCTCGGCTTCATGCTCGGCGCCATGGTGGCGATCGAAGCGTTTGCGATCCTGAACCTGGTTGGCTTTGGTGCGTTGTCCGGAATCATCGGCGGATTTGCCAATGTCCGGGAGATGGCGCCATTGGTAGCCGGGATTGCCTATGCGACTCAGGCTGGTTGCCGGATGACCGCCGAGATTGGATCGATGCGAATCGGCGATGAAATCGACGCCACCGAGGCAATGGGGCTGCGGTCAATTCCATTCGTGGTCGGCACGCGACTGGTGGGCGGTATGTTGTCGGTGGTTCCGGGCTTCATGTTTGCCCTGGTGGTCAGCTTCCTTGCTTCCAATACTGTGATCCGGTTGTTTTATAACCAGCCGGGCGGTACCTACGATCACTACTTCACGATGTTCCTTTCGACGACAGACGTCGTGTATTCCCTCGTGAAAGGTATTGTATTTTGCACCGCCGTCACGTTGGTTCATTGCTACTACGGGTTTTTTGCTTCGGGCGGACCCGTCGGTGTCGGTGAAGCTTCCGGTAGGGCAATCCGATCTAGCCTCGTCGTGATCATGGTCCTGGATTTTGCCTTGACCGTAATCATGTGGGGCGTGAAACCAGTCTTCGTGTTCAAGGGGTAGGTGGACAGGTTGCTATTCCGGATGTCGGCAGAAGCCGAGACGCGCAGGCTCACGATCATAGGTGTGGCAGTGATGTCGTGCCTGGCGCTGGCATGCGTGCTTATCGTCGCCAACCCGTTCGGCGACCGCACAGCTGACCGGATCTCGATCGTGATGGATATGCCGTATGTGGGGCAGGGCGTCACGCCGGGAACTGCGATGATGATGCACGGTGTCAATGTCGGGGAGGTCACCAGTGTTTCGAGCTTGCCCAGTGGCGGCGTTGAGCTCAGGGCGCACCTGCAGTCCGGACCTGCTGCGGGCTTGACCGACACACTCAGCCTTGATTTTCGGCCGGCGAATTATTTCGGGGTCACCGGTGTCAATCTCGTTCCAGGAGCAGGCGGGCAGGCTCTACGAGATGGCGCAAAAATCGATACGGTGCCACGCGGAAACTTCACGCTGCCTACGATGCTCTCTCGTCTGGGTGAGATTACCGACGGTGTGGTGACGCCTCAGCTGATCCACGTGATCGAAAGAGCCACTCGGTACACGGATGTCCTCAATCCGCTGATCGAGACAATGGTGATCACAGCCGATGCGTTCACCAAGGTGCAGACGGTGAGTACCGAGCAACTCTTGAGGACCACGACGGGCGTGACCGTGGTGATGCCGTCGCTCATGGCGACGCTGGCCAACGTGGGCGACAACTTCAGCCGGCGTTCGTGCATGAGTACGTTCACCGAAAAATGTCTCAGGGGCGTTCCGAACGTACCTCCAGAATTCACTGTGGGTGCAACCATTCCGGAGGATTTTTGGCGGACCAGGGCGGTACCGACGCTTGACTATGTTTCGTCGTCGTTTTTCGCCGCGATCGGAAAATTGGAGTCGTCACATACTGAAGATCTCCTTCCTGCGGTCGGTATGGTGCAGACCCTGACCGACGTGATACCGGGCCTGGTGACACCGGAGAATGTGGGCTCGAGCCTGGTGGAATTGCGAACTCGATTGGAAAAGCTGTATGCGGGATCGCCTGATCAACGGGCACTGCAAGTGCACATCGTGCTCGACAACCTTCCCGGTGTCGCGGCTCCGATCAACGCGATGGGGGGTCCGTGATGAAGCCTAGTGGTGCGTTGTGGAGATTTGCGTTGAGTGGTGTTTTCGCTCTTCTGGTGTTCATCGTGATCGTGAACCTCCTGCGGCAGCCGATTGCGGCTACCACGCGTTCGTACACGGCCGAATTCACCGACGTGGCGGGTTTGTATCTCGACTCAGACGTACGGGTCCGTGGTGTGCGTGTGGGGAAGGTTCAATCGGTCTCCCTCGAGCGCAAATCAGGGCAGAGCCTCGCTGCGGTCGAATTCAGTCTGGACAAGCGTTTCGCCGTAGTGCCTGGGACCCGGCTCGCCATCAAATACCAGGTGCTCACGGGGGCGCGCTATATCGATGTTGTCAGTCCGTCCGAGGATCCGAATGCACAGCCGTTGACCCGGGTGCCGACGAACATGACACAGCCGTCGTTCGACGTCACGACGCTGTTCAATGGTCTGCAACCCGTTCTCGCGACATTGAGCCCGGACGATATCGACAAATTCACGTCGAACGCCGCGGCCTACCTTGCGGGCGATGGCAGTGGCCTCGGGCCGATGCTGGAGAGCATCCGGACGCTGACCAGCTTCGTATCCGATCGTCAGCAGGTCATCTCGACTCTGATGCGCAATCTGGATGCCGTGGCCGGCGAACTCGGCGGGCACTCCAAACAGTTTGTCCAAATTCTGGACTGGCTGAATCGGCCGATAGACGGTGCGCTTACCGTGTTGGACGAATTCCGGAAGTCGGAGCTGTATGGTCCGGGCTTCACGTCTGCGGCCGTCAACCTCTTACACAACCTGGGATTCAAACCCGGTGCTGATCTCGACGCAGGAC
>Ga0182746_1000913_pt1 | contig 32058 bp, 26 predicted proteins | sample eDN3rd30CBELigOP_FD_128881 | JGI IMG/M metagenome (GOLD analysis project Ga0182746, IMG submission 128881) | Enriched Organic Plus compost microbial communities from Emeryville, California, USA - eDNA 3rd pass 30_C BE-Lig OP (version 2) (version 2) ...
CTGTTTGACGTGCCTATTCCGTCATCTTCCGGCTATACCAATATGCAGGACAACGCCGGTGAAATCAAGAACTGGGGGGTAGAGTTGGATGTAAACTACGATGTGGTTCGCAAGAATGACTTTACTTGGACATTGGGTGTCTTGTGGGATCACAACCGTAACGTGGTTTCCAGGTTGCCAGATGCCGAATCGTTGAATTTGGACGGTCTTTCGGGCATTTCCGGACGTGCTGTACAGGGATACCAATTGGGTGTACTCTGGGGCAAGAAATGGTTGCGAGATGCCAATAATGCCCTGGTACTGGATGTCAATGGGTTCCCTCAAGTGGCCGAAGCACAAGGGGTGATCGGGGATCCCAATCCTACCTGGCGTGGCAGTGCGTTGACAACGCTGCGTTACAAAAACTTTGCAATGGACGTGGTGATCGAAACGATGCAGGGCGGCAACATATTCGCCGGAACTTACGCTTCCCTATTACAGTATGGTATGGCACCCGAAACTGCCAATATCAGCGTAGCACCTTATGATATGATGGCATGGAACGGTCAGGTTGTTACGCAGGGAACAGAGTTTAGAGGGAATATAGAAGATTTTGGTGCGGGTCCGGTAGCGTTGGATGAAAGCTGGTACCGTCAGGGCCCGGGAAGCTACGCCGGGGCTTCCGAGCAATTTATCCAAGATGCTTCATGGACAAGGATTCAGCAATTGACACTATCTTATTCGTTGCAATCGGAGAAATTCAGAAATATGACCAAGCTCCAAGGTGTGGAGTTGGCACTTACGGGGCGTAATCTTTTTGTTTGGGCAAAAGAATTTAGGGGCAATGATCCTAATAGCAACTTGTCCGGAATAGGAACTGTACGAGGTATAGATTATTTCAATAATCCTGCCACGCGTTCCTATGTATTTACACTAAAGCTTACCTATTAAAATGTATATGATGAAACCTGCATGAATTGCAATCCACAAAAAGAGATGAATAATTCATACAAGCTTCATTGCCACTAAAAGAAAAATTATTCCAATGAAAAAGTTAGTATATATATCATGGATGACCATCGTTATCGGTTTTACGACGGCCTGCAGTAAGATCGTAGGGGGCTTGAACGACAATCCCAACCAACCGTCGGCAACGTCGCCTGACTTGCTCTTGACGGGGTTGCAATTAGGGGCAGTCACACTGCATTCAGGAGAAATGACCCGCGATGCAGGAATATTGAACGGCTATTTTCGGGGAACGGACAGACAGTACCTGACCTTATACAATTATACGATTATTAATGCTGATTTCAGCGGGCATTGGGCAGACTGTTATCGGGTCGTTCGGAATGCTATTGTTCTTGAAGAACTTGCAAAAGCAGATAATAGAGAAGGTATCATTGTTGGAATCTCCAAAGTAATGGCTGCACATACGTTTGGGGCAACTGCCGCGCTGTGGGGAGATGTCCCCTTTACAGAGGCGGGTCGCTACGTCGAATACAGCAATCCCAAGTATGATAGTCAACTGGACGTATATGCTGGTGTACAGGACATGTTGGATGAGGCGATAACCGCATTACAAAGTCCGATTGGAAGGCCGGTGGCAAATGCAGATCTGTTCTTCGATGGAGATCCTGCAAAATGGATCAAAGTAGCTCATTCGCTGAAAGCGAGATTTTACCTGCATGTGGGCGATTATGAAAAAGCGTTTGATCATGGATTATTGGGGATTATGGCTCCGGCAGATGTATGGCAAGCTGATTTTTTTATGAACGAGCTGAACGCTCAGAATCTTTATGAGCAGTTCTATCGCGGAAACCGGGCCTTCGATATGGAGACCAGTGGAACATATTTCTTTGAGTTCCTTTCTCCTACAGGTAGTGCCTACCGTGGAGATATGAAAACCAATGAAACTGCACGGTTCAATTATTTGGTGACCACGACAGGTGGTCGCTCTATCAACAATATTACAGCGAATGGAGCATTTGGACCTACGGCACCTTACAAGTTGTTTTCATATGAAGAGAACCTGTTGATCTTAGCGGAGGCGGCATATTATCTGGACGGATTTACCGAATCGTTGAACTTCCTGAATACTTTACGCGCTTATTACCGTACAGGAGCACATGTAAACGGTACTACTACAGGTGTGCAATACGACGACTACGTTGCTTCCGATTTCGTAGGGTCAGGTATGGCAGCAGTTTCTGGTCTAAGCCAGGATCAAGCTTTATTGAGAAAGATATTAGAGGAAAAATACATATTGTTCTATTCACATATAGAGGGTTTCATCGACATGCGACGCACAATGGACGAGGTTTATGGACTTCCGCTCCCACCGAATGTAGGCACGCGGCTGCCACAGCGTTTTCTCTATCCGCAGACAGAACTGGATCGAAATATAAACAAGCCAGCAGTTATCCCTAGCTTGTACGATAAAACGCCTGTCAATCAATAACTTTTGGTACAAACAATGATACTAAAGATGAAAAGCAGATATAGAAATATGAAATCAACATTATTTGTGCTGCTGTTGATGTGGGCCGGTTTTTCGACTTGTACTTCTCAATCTCTATTGCCCGCGGGTAGTGGTATTTTCCATTTCTCAACGCATCCGGCACTTCGAGGTGACAGTATAAGGGTATTTTATCACAGACCAGTAGGGAAGGTTGCAGAGTTTCCGGTGCTTTTTGTCATGCATGGGGTAAATCGAAATGCAGATACCTATCGTGACAACTGGGTAGAGTTGTCCGAAAAATATAAAATATTGGTTATTGTTCCAGAATTTACCAAAGAACGATTTCCGGGCAGCCGTATGTACAATTATGGCAATTTGTGGTCTAAGGATGGCAAGCTTAATGCGGAACAGGATTGGACCTATTCGTTCATCGATCCAATCTTTGAGGAAGTTGTACGGCTCAGTGGAAGCAAAGCGAAGCAATATGATCTGTTTGGCCATTCGGCAGGTGCACAGTTTGCACACCGTTTCTTTCTGTTTAAACGGAATACCAAAGTTAGCCGCGTAGTAGCTGCCAATGCGGGCAGTTATACGATGTTAGATACCGGAGTAGATTTTCCTTTCGGAGTGAAAGGAATGGAAATGGACGAGGATAGATTGAAATCCCTGTTAGCAGGTGATCTCATCGTGCAACTCGGTGAAGAAGATACGGATCCGAAGCACCGTAACCTGAATGTCACACCGGAAGCTATGAAGCAAGGGGCATATCGATTTGAACGGGGTATGAATTTTTATGAGAGTGCTAAAGAATGTGCTGATAGATTGGGTGTCAGCTTTGGTTGGACGCTCCGTACGGTAGCCGGTGTGGCGCACGATAATGCCGAGATGGCTTTGGATATTGCCGGTTATCTTTATTCCGGTAATAAGAGCGGGAATGCCGGTGAAAACCGCTCGTCCAAGACACATCAATTTTTTAAAGAATAACCATCTCCTCGACGATCACTTGTCCGACATGTTCGTTTACGCGGCCGATGATTTGTCTTTTCATGATGGTGAGTTCGTGCTTGATCACGGCCGATTCTACCTTGACAAAAAGTTTCTTGTCTTTGACGTATATCTGCTGGGTACGTTTGGCGATATAAGGGCCTATGATCTCCGGCCAAGCAGAGACTATGGAAGATACATCAAATTTTTGGCGCAAGCGATAGGCGTCTAGCCATTTTTCGACAGCCTGTTTGATGCTGATGTCGTCTTTTGCCGGAACTTTATCGAAATCTTGCTTAGCCATTTGTTTTGTTGTCTATAGCAAAGGTACAGATTTATCCGTTCAACTTACCCTCACTTATAGCGAATATACGGATTGGGCGCTCTATCTCTTCAAAGATACGACGGATTCTGTCAGCATTCGTATCCGTGATGAATATCTGTCCAAATTCGTCGTTCGATACCATCTGCATGAGCTTTTTGGTGCGGTTGTCGTCCAGTTTGTCAAATATATCGTCCAAAAGCAGCAAAGGTTTGAACTTCTTTTGTGCCGTCAGGAAGCTGTATTGTGCCAATTTGAGTGCGATCAAAAAAGATTTTTGTTGCCCTTGTGAACCAAACTTTTTGAGTGGCATATTGTCGTGTATGGTAAACAGCAGGTCGTCCTTGTGGATACCTTGTGTCGTCCGTTCCAGGATTCTGTCTTTGTCCAGGCTTTCTTCGAGCAATCGTCCTAGCCGATGATGATGTAGTGCAGAATCGTACACTAGAGAAACATCTTCTGCACCTTCGGACAGAAAACGGTAGTGTCGCTGAAAGAAAGAGGCAAACTCTTCCATAAACATTTTGCGCCGTTCGTAAATCGTTTCACCTACCTCGCTGAGTTGCATATTGAGTACTTCCAACAAGCCGGTGTCCAGCACACCTTTCTCACGTATATTTTTCAGTAGGGTGTTGCGTTGCAATAAGATCCTGTTGTAGAGAATCAGTGTGTCCAGGTATTTATTGTCCGTCTGGGAGATGACATTGTCCACAAACTTGCGGCGCTCTTCACTGCCTTCGGTGATGATGATACTGTCATTAGGAGAGATCATAACCAACGGAAATTGACCAATGTGATCGGCAAGACGTTCGTAGTCCTTTTTGTTACGTTTGAACTGCTTTTTTTGGTTGCGCTTGAGACTACATGAGATGTGGTCGGACACTTCCTTACGTATGAAATCACCCTGTACGATGAACCATTCTTCGCCGCTTTTGATATGTTGGGAATCTATGGGATTGAAATAGGATTTGCACAGGGAAAGATAATGGATGGCATCCAGCAGATTGGTTTTTCCGGCGCCGTTTGCTCCTGTAAAAGCATTGACTTCCGGCAAGAAAGCCAAAGTAGATTCGGAATAATTCTTAAAATTCAGTACCGTAAGCTGCTTTAACCACATAAGTAGGACAAAGATACGGTTTTCGCCGAGAGAACTTTACTTTACCTCTTCAAAGTCGATAAATTCTCCTGCCGTGGCCGGTCCTTTTCGTTTCTCTTCCTGTTGTGGGACGTAATCTACACGTACCTTTCCCTCGTTGTGTGGGGAAGAGTAGTCCTGGCGGGTGTCGTAAGAGTCTGACTGACCAAACGGTTGCCCATATGTATAGGTGTATTGTGATTGCTGCGCTTTCTTCATCATACGTTCTGTCAGCTTCCGCATAGCATAAGGAACCAGAAGCCGCATCGAAAATTTAAAAACGTAATAAAATGCAACCGTGAACAATATAAAATATAACAGTGTACTCATTTTCTCATCTATTTCTTCAAATATACCAAAAATGTAGACAGGCTTAGGTCAAAAGAATGTCAGACTGTCATGGCTTAACAAATTTTAACCCATAGGGTATGACTGTAAGCTATGTGCTTTAGACCATAGGCCGATTTGTATATACATTAAGAACAAGAGCCTACAGCCTATTGCCTTTGCGCTTTCTTTATACTTTCATAGAGTGCTTCGGGCTTATGTGTACCGATAATGTAGACCAATCCATCTCGGTCTGTCAGCCAGACCGCCTCTTTTCCGCCTGCGTAAAACCTGATTTTCCCATTCTTGTGCAGGTTGTACACAGGGTTGTTGAAAATAAAGCGGCTATATTCCTTTTTCTCCACCTTGACGATGGAGGATAGATCTATCTTGACCAGACTCGTCGTCCACAGGCCACTCAGTGTGATATTATTATTGGATACCACTGTCTGATAATGTAGCAGGTACATCATGACGACCGAGACCAATATAATGGCCGATCCCACGATAAAGAACAACTGGCGTGAGGCCAGGTGGTCAAAATTGAGATAATACGCAATAAAACAAAATAGGGCCAACGTCAATCGGATGCTTATCCATGACTTGTCCCGTCCCAGGTATTGCCGTTCTTTAAAAATATAATCCTGATTCATACCTACAGCTTATGACGAACTAATGTAAGGACTTTTTGTGTATTTTCCGTAATTTTATAGCGTTCGTCTATTTGATGGCCACTTATCCATAGGATATCCCCGTTTCCGTTTACCCAAATAGGAATACGCTTTTTTTCAAATAGATTGATCTTTCTGTCAATGAAAAAATCGCTTAACTTTTTCTTTCCCTGCATACCCAATGGCTGAAAATAATCCCCTTCACGCCAGGCTCTTACCGTCAAGGGGAACACTAATTTTGTGATATCCAATTTGGCTGTGGAGCGATCCTTCACAATAGTCCGATCTTCCGAAACAGACAGTTCAAAAGAGTACGCTGCCCAATGGATTTTTTGTTGGCCTTCATGGATAGTCAACTCGTCAATTTCGTTGGACTTTTCTTGCAGAATCAGTTGGTCGCGATCCAGTAGCAATCCATGGGAGGGGGATTCGAAAATCCGGCCCGGCTCACTGTCCAAAGCATCTTTAAGATCTTCCAAGACCGATTTAGAAAAACCGAACGGCTCGAAAAGAAGAAACAACAGGCCAGTATCCTTGTCTTGTATGTCTGCCTTGTGGATAGTCCATTGGTTTTGTTTTTGCACTACAAAGAGCTGTTGGCGCAAGGTGTGTACAAAGTTTTGCAACACGGCATAGGTTTCTTGAAATCGACTGATGTTTTCATTCATGATGGGAATGAAGTCGGCGTTTAATTGTTCAAACTGAGGTATGATATCGAGACGTATCTTGTTTCTGGCATACTTGGTCGAAAAATTTGAAGCATCATCCCGGTAGGGTATATCCCATTGGGCTACAGCCTGCTCGATTTCTTTGGATTCCAAGAAAAGCAGAGGACGGATAATGTTACCACGTTTGGGTAGTATACCGCGTAAGCCTTGTAGACCGGTGCCTCGGACAAGATTGAGCAGCACGGTCTCTACATGGTCGTTTTTGTGCTGTGCCACTGCTATTGCTGTACAGTTGCGCTCTCCTGCCAATCGTTCAAACCAGGCATAGCGCAGTTCCCGTGCCGCCATCTGTATCGAAAGTTTGTGCGTTGTAGCATAGTCTTCTGTGTCAAACCGTTGGACATGATGCGGTATGCCGAGATTACCGCAGTATTCGCGTACCAACAGTTCGTCCTTGTCAGATTCTTCTCCTCGCAATCCGAAATTGCAGTGAACCACTTCTATATCTATTTTCAGGTCATGGAAAAGCCGTAGCATCAGCATGGAGTCCTTTCCTCCGCTTACGGCCAGTAAAATCCGGTCTCCCGTTTTCCACAGGTGATTTTTTTCACAAAAAGCCTTAAACCTTTTTAGGAGTTCCATAGGTCAAAAGTAGTGAATAATTGCTGGATTGCAGTACACCATAGCCTACGGTCCAGATCGTAGGTTAAAGAGATGCCGGTAAAATTTAGCAATTAACATTTTTTTGGTATTAATTTATCTATTTTTGCGACTATGAAACATTGGGTTGTTTTTTTGTTTTGTTTGCTCCAAATGGGGGTGTCTTATGCACAGACCCCGCAAACAGGCAATGTACGATCCAATGCCGATAGATTAAACTTGGTTTCGTCCAATAGTGGTCGTATCAATGCAAAGACGGGGCACATGGTCTTTTATCGACCAGTCTACGAGCACAAAGGCAATACACTATCTGCCGATAGCGGATATATCTATGAGGATGAGATCAAGCGACAGTTTTTTGAGGCCTTTGGCAATGTCGTGATTACACAGCCTTCGGGTACGGTCATTTATTCTGACAGGTTGCATTATGATGCTGCGGCACAGCACGCCCGATTGACCGGCAATGTCAAGATGGTCGATGGAACCTCTGTTCTGACGACCAATTACATGACCTACAATATGCGTTCGAAGACGGGAACCTATCAAAATGGAGGCCGGATTGTGTCCCGTGGAGATACCATCACATCCAAAACCGCCTATTACTTTGAAAATACTTCAGACGCTTACTTCCGATATAAGGTCGTCGTCCGCACGCCTAATGTCAAGGTGTATACAGACAGTATGCGGTACAACTCGCTCACTAAGGAAACTTATTTCTTTGGCCCAACCAATATAAAAGGGAATAAAGGCGAAAACCTCTATACCGAACGAGGTACATACAACACCGGTACAGGTATAGCCAAGTTCAACAAAAATAACCTCTATACAGAAGGCACTAAATTCCTGAAAGGGGATAGTCTGTATTACAACCGGGATAATGGAGTGGGGGAAGCTTTCCGTAATGTAGTTTTTGTGGATACACTGGACAAATTTTATGCGTATGGTGGCAAAGGGGTCTATCTGCAAGCCGATGAATCTATTTTGATGACCGAGAAGCCATTGGTCATCACCGTCGTCAAAAATGATAGTACGGCGCAGGAAAGCCAAGTGGACAGTGTGGACGTAGAAACCAAAAAGTCAAAAAAAGAACTCAAGCGGGAGAAAAAAGAAGCTGAAAAAGAAGCGGCTGAATCTATCGTAGCCGAAAAAGACAGCACTGGTACCGATATAGTACCCTTATCGAAGACAGAAAAGGACAGCATCGCTTCGGCAAAGGTAGATTCCGTTTACCTCACGGCCGATACCCTCTATTCGAAAATGATCCCGGCAAAAGACTACCATCCCTTACAGCTCAACTTGGATAGAAGCGGTGGCCAGCTCTTGGATGAGAAAGAACCGGACTATGGCGATGATGAGGAAGGCGAGAAGCCGATAGGACAAGATAGCATAGCGGGAGTGGCGATAGAATCCGTGCGGGCGGATAGCCTCGCGCAGAAGGATAGCAGCAGGGTAGAAATACCCGAATCTTTGACACCAAAGGATACCGTAAGTACACCCAAAACTAAGAAACCGGTGGGGTCCCCTAAGCTTCAGAAACCGCCCCAAGAGGGGCGAATAGAGGTAGAGCTGAAGGCCGATAGTACCTTACGTCAAGAGGCCATCATTCCAACAGGAAATGAAGCGGACGACAAGATTACAGAGGCGCTGAGGGTTGCCCAGACCCCCGATACATCGACTGCTGACATACCGGTGGTCGTACCGGACTCCACAGCCAACCTTGCCGATACAGCCAAGACACGGATCGTAAGGGCATATTACAATGTGCGTCTTTTCAAGTCAGATCTACAGGCTGTAGCCGATTCGGCTTACTATGGTATGCTCGATTCCATGTTTCGATTTATGGGGCGACCGATGGTCTGGGCACAGGGATCACAGATTTCGGCCGACACGATCTATATGCAAATGGTCAATGGGCAGTTGGACAATGCCCTGTTAAAGAATAATGCTTTTATGGTCAATGCGGTGCTCGACACGGTCAAGTTCAACCAGCTCAAAGGCCGGAAAATAACAGCTTTCTTTGCCAATAACAATATAGACAGGATATTTGTCGATGGTAACGCCGAAAATATTTCTTTTGCCGCCGATGAAAAAAGCAAGATCATTACTGAGATGCTGCACGACCGAGGTGCACGGATCAAGGTTAAAATGCAAAATAAAGAAATCATCGATTATATTACGATCCGTAAAGTAGACCAAAAGGTATATCCATTCAATATGGTCAATCAGGAAAATGAAATTCTGCAAGGTTTTATATGGCGACCCCAGGATCGACCTACCTCAAAAGAAGATCTCTTAAATAGGAAGCGCGAGTTGCCAAAAGAAAATGTTCCCCCGGACAGCACAAGGGCACAGGACAGCTTGGCCATTGGCAAGGAGGCTGTTTCTCCAAGCGAAATAACTATAGATCAGGAAAAAAAGATAGAGAACCAATCTATGGATAAAGGAGAGACGGAGCGTACCGAGGGAACACAGGATGGTCATACTGTCCAATCTGAAACAAGAAGAAAAGAGGAAGACGATGGGTCTAAACAGGAGAAAGAAACTGGAACGGATCCCAATTTGTGACCAGGTCTGACTATTTCAATACCAGCTTTGTAGGGACGATGATTTCCTTGGGAGCTATTGGCTCTTTGCTATGAAGTATCTCAAATAGTATTTCAGCGGCTTTTCTTCCTTGTTCATCGGGATACTGCTCTATGCTTCCCAATGGTGGGTTTTCGATATACTTCCATAAAGGATAATTGGCAAAGCTGATGAAGTGCATTTCCTGTCCTATGCCGATGCCCTTTTGGCGAGCAAATTTCATGACATCCAGTGTGATGAAATCGCTACAGGAAAGAATAGCGGACGGTCGTTCGGAAAAAGCGCATATTTGATCCAAGGCTGCTCTATTGCCATCTTCGGTCAGGTCGGTGTGTACAACATATTTGTCTTCAAAGGCGATCCCATTCTTTTCTAGAGCATCCCGAAATGCGTTTGTCCGTACGGTAGACGCAAAGAGATTTTCCGGCCCGTTGATCATAGCAATCTCTTTATGCCCTCGGCTGACGAAGGCATCAATGGCCTCATTGACGCCAGCGACCAAGTCACTTTGAACCTTGTGGACACCCTCTATATCGGGTACTACATCAAAAAATACGATAGGTATATCAGCCAATACATCCATGAAGCCAAGATCAGTACTGTTTTTGGCTAGAGAGATCAATATCCCGTCTACCCGATGTTTTTTAAATGTTTGGATAATCTTCAATTGACGCTCGGGATTGTCTCGGGATTGTCCTAGGATGACTGTGTAATTGTGGTGATCAGCTAGGTCTTCAATGGCACTGATGGCCGAGGAGAAAAAAGGTTCGGAAAGATCGGGGAGCACAACACCGATAGTGTAGGTCTTGCGTTGTTTGAAAAATATAGCGGTCTGGTTGGGCTCATAATTCATCTCTTCGGCTACCTTTTTGACCCGCATGGTCGTCACCAGACCTATGCTCGGATGATCATTCAGTGCCCTGGATACCGTAGAGGGTGAAATCTTGAGTCTACGTGCTATTTCCTTTATGGTCGTTGGTTTGTTCGGATTCGTCATGACGCCTATTTTTGTAAAAAACTTATTCCTGATCCCCGGAAAGACAAGCTATCTTAATTTTACATCGCCTCTGTTAAACTTGAACATGTTGTTTCGCCGCATATTTTCCTGGATGCCTACATACGCTTTTGGACGGTTTGTCCATCCTTCTTCTCCCGAACGGAGTGCCATCATAGGAGAAAAAGAACCTGTACTGATATGGTTTAGGGCTGTGGACAACATAGATTCGCTGCGATCCCCAAAAGCCAGGAATTTGCCAGGCGCAAATTCCCAAACGTGGGCATTGGGTGTCAGTCCATTGAAATAATCGCCTTGACCGAGGGCATTGTACATTTTGAAAGAAGTCACATACAAGCCGATGTCATCATTCACGATTGGCCATTCAAAAAAACCGGCAGGCTTTCCATAGGTGTTCTCTGCGACGGCTTGACCGTTATCGTTGCTGCCGTATGTGCCGATCATGTACACCTCCATATAGGGTTTCAATGCATTGATCAGCAGCTCGCTGGCCGATGCTGATCCTTTGGTCACTAAAAAGTACACCTTTTGGAGGTCGAGTGTTCCTTTTTTGGAAATATTTATAGGAGCAAAGGGGCCGGGCTCTTCCCCGGATTTATCCCACCCAAAACTCTTGAGAAGGGCATTGATCTCATAGCGGTACATCAATTTTCCGTTTGCGCTAGGCGGCACAATTCTGTCTACGAGATATTCGGCTGTGAGGGTAGAACCGCCACCATTGTAACGTAAATCGACGACCAATTCATCTATTCCTTGTGATTCAAAGCCGTTGAAAATACTTTCAAAACGATCGTACATAGGGGTATGAGTTTCTATGTTATTCACCCATTTTTTTATGCTGACGAAAGAACTGAAAGCCAGATACCCTACTTTTTTATTGTTTGTTTCAATGACTTGATGATTTAGCACCGGATCCAGATCATATTGTGCACTGGTGATGGTCCTTGTTACTTCGTCTCCGGATGGCTTCTTGAACTTGACGGTTAGATTAGTTTCTTTCAATAGATAGTTGTCGATTTCTTTGAAATCTTTAGCGCGTTGGGAATTGTAATCTATGGCCGTATTGCCATTGATACTCATAATCCTGTCCCCTCTTTCTATTCCGGCTGAGTTGGCTGATGAGTTGTTGTCCACCATACGTATATACAGATGGGCATTATTGCCAGAGTCCTCGGTCTGCAAATAGATGACGTACATCCCAAAGCTGGTCGCTATAGCATCTTGTATCTCTCCACTAACGACGCCTTCCCGATCGAGAAAGCTAAACCGGTCAATGGGATTGCCCTTGGCATCCTTGGGGATACTGACCATCCAATCCAGGACATCTTCACCACGGGGGAAATAACGGGTGTAGTTGTGGCGGATATAATCCTTCTTGTCCAAATCGTTTATGTTCTTTGGGGGCAATTTGTCTTGCCAAAGGGAGAAGAGTTTGGTATAATAAAAAATGGAATCTTTTACCAGATTCTCAACGGCATCCGTTTCGTAAGTCTTGCTTGTTTGCGGTGGTTTTACCTCACCTTTATAGGGATCTTTGACATCTTTTTTGCAGGCTGCAAATGCAGCAACAAGCAAAAGCGCCCCTACCCATGACCATCTTTTTTTCATAATTTTCTATTTACCATTTTTGAATAAGATGTATTTCTTTCGTATCGATCCCAAACTCGTTTGCAATAAATTTGATCGGCTCATAATTTCGATACACCAGCTCATCGATAAAATAAACCCTTAATGAGTTTTTGTGTGATTCCAGTGTACCCCAGTCTACGTGTTTTAATTTGTTCAGCTGCTCAACGGGGTTTCCTCCGGTCAATATAGTTATTTTTTTTTCTTTTGCGAACAATAGGTTTAAAAAATCTTCAACTTCTTTGAATAGCAACAGCTTCAAGGGCAAATGGGCGTTGACTTTTAATCGCTCCAGGTTTTCTTTATATTTCTCGTCCAAGCCAAATGTCTGTTGCACAAGTGAAAACATAGCATCCTCTCCCTGATGGAGATAGGTGTTCTTCATAAAAGCAGTCAGTTCGGATGCATGAGGAGATCCTTCGGTAAACTCTATGAACTGGGCAAACAAATAGTATACCTGTAATAGGTAATCCTGCTTAGGATAAAGTACATCGTCCAATTCAAAACAATAAACCTCTTTGTCTAGCGGAATAGCTTGTATATTGATCATCATCTTATACGGTTACCAACACAAAATCATCTCCCGAATCGGACACGATGCACAGACCGTTCCATTCGGAATCAGCAAATACTTCGCCCGATATCATATCTTTCTTGTCCCGGAGCAGACTTAGCTGTAGATCGGCAGGAGGATCTGAAAGACAATCTATTGCAGCAAGCAGTTCTTTTGGTGGACACAGTACTTGTATGCCATACTCTTCAAACAAAAGGGATGTCTCTGCCAAGGCGAAAGCCTCTTCTTTGCCCAAAGGAAGTACATATTGGCAGGCTTTGTCTAGGGCGAGTTTCAGCAGTTCGTGTGCGTAGGTGGGATTTTGACCTCGGGGTATAGCTGTATACGCTGATTTGAGCACAGATGGGATTTCGTCTGAGGTCGTTTTCTCTATTTCAAAAGAAGCTGACAACAATTTTGCAATACGCAGGCCCAATGGCCTTGTAGCGTATGTGATCAATATCTTTTCCATTAGTCCAAGTTCACTTCAGTAATTTTTACTTTCCAACTTCTGGCTTCAAGAATAAATCAATCCATCCCGCATATGTACGGTCCTGTCCGAGATGTTGGCCAGCTCTTCATTGTGCGTCACGATAATAAACGTTTGGTTCATGGTGTCACGCAGATGAAAAAAGAGTTGGTGCAGGGCAGCCGCATTCTCTGAATCGAGATTGCCGGATGGTTCATCCGCAAGAATAATGGAAGGGTTGTTGACCAATGCCCTGGCGACAGAGACACGCTGCTGTTCGCCGCCCGACAATTGGGAAGGTTTGTGATGTGCCCTGTCGGTCACCCCCAAGATATCCAGGAGTTCCAATGCTCTTTTTTCACTTTTTGACTTTGGTTCGCCTTTGATAAAAGCCGGGATACAGACATTTTCCAATGCTGTAAACTCCGGCAATAGGTGGTGGAATTGGAACACAAACCCGATATGTTCGTTGCGAAAGGCACTTAATGCGTTCGCCGAGAGGGTATGTATAGCCTCTCCATTGATGAGCAGCTCACCCTTGTCGGCTTTGTCCAATGTACCTATAATATGTAGTAACGTGCTTTTTCCCGCTCCCGATGCACCTACTATGGTCACGATTTCGCCTTTGTCCACGGTCAGATCCACACCTTTGAGAATAGGCAGGGAGCCGTAGGATTTGAATATATTCGTTGCGCTCAATATCATCCTACGAAGTTAGTAAAATTATCCTACTAACCCTGTATGCATGAAAAACTAAGGAAAAGACATCAACCTTTCAATGGGCTGTTCATACGCTGGCATAATCGCGAATACCTTGGGTGCCACAATTTACTTTTTAACTTACTTCGCACATGCCTGGATGCCTTTTTGGACGTATCTGTTGCTAATGATACAACAATTCCCTATTTCATGCTGGTTTATGGAGATGATAAAGCATAGATATAGTAGGGATATAGTAAGGATAAAGCAGGAATATAGTAGTTTATGCATCCTGCTATATGGTAACATTGTTCTATTCTTGGAGGTAAATAAACTTAACAATATCCCTACGGAAATCAAACTTTTAATTAGGGCGAGGCAAAATAGATTCATATAGCGAGGGGAGATATGGATTGCAGGCTAAACAGACACCAAAACTAACTCAATAAAGCTATTGTCTCTTAAGAATAAAAACACTAATTTTACCACCAAATTTTTTATCGATGAACATTCACGAATATCAAGGAAAAGAAATACTGAAAAGTTTTGGCGTACGGGTACAGGAAGGTATCGTTGCCGAAACGCCTGCGCAAGCTGTCGAAGCAGCGAAAAAATTGAAGGATGATCTCAACTCGGACTGGGTTGTGGTAAAAGCACAGATCCATGCGGGTGGCCGTGGTAAAGGTGGTGGTGTCAAACTAGCCAAAAACCACGACGAAGTGTTGCAACGTGCTACCGATATCATCGGTATGCAGTTGGTTACCCCACAGACAGGCCCCGAAGGCAAGCAGGTCCACAAGGTATTGGTTGCACAAGATGTGTACTATCCTGGAGAAAGTGAAACGAAAGAATTTTACATATCCGTGTTATTGGACCGTGCTACAGGCCGCAATATCATCATGTATTCGACTGAAGGTGGTATGGATATCGAAGAAGTAGCTGAGAAAACTCCTCACCTGATCTTTAAGGAAGAAATCGATCCAAAAGTAGGACTGCAAGGTTTTCAGGCCCGTAAGATAGCTTTTAACCTGGGCTTGTCTGGTGCTGCGCACAAGGATATGGTGAAGTTTGTAGCTGCTCTGTACAAAGCCTATGATTCTATCGATGCGTCCATGTTCGAGATCAATCCGGTATTGAAAACGTCTGATGACAAAATTTTGGCGGTGGATGCGAAAGTGAATCTGGATGAAAATGCCCTTTACCGTCATGCTGATATCGCGGCGATGCGTGATCTTTCGGAAGAAGATCCTACAGAAGTAGAAGCCGGAGAATCCAATCTGAACTATGTTAAACTGGACGGTAACGTAGGTTGTATGGTCAACGGTGCCGGTCTTGCTATGGCGACCATGGACATCATCAAATTGGCGGGCGGTGAACCTGCAAATTTCCTGGATGTAGGCGGTACAGCTAATGCTGAAACGGTCAAAGCCGGATTCAACATCATCTTGAAAGATCCGAACGTAAAAGCTATCCTAATTAATATCTTTGGTGGTATCGTCCGTTGTGACCGTGTGGCTCAAGGTGTGATCGATGCTTACAAAGAAATCGGAAATATTCCGGTACCGATCATCGTGCGTCTGCAAGGTACCAATGCGGCCGAAGCGAAAAAACTGATCGACGAATCGGGCTTGCAGGTATATTCAGCTATCTTGCTGAAAGAAGCAGCGGAATTGGTAACAAAAGTATTGGAAGGGAAGTAAGTCTTTGCTTTACGATAATAAAAAGGTCGGCTTTTCCAAAAAAAAGCCGACCTTTTTATTCCCCATAAACCAACCAAATAACTTATTTTTGTCAGGCTTAAGAAAATAAGCAGATTATTATTTTTATCCTTTTTCATCACATGGAACATACACGTATCAAAGAACTATTGCAATCCGAAGAATACGGAAAAGAAGTCATTGTCAAAGGTTGGGTACGGACTTTCCGCAACAACCAATTTATTGCGATCAACGATGGTTCGTCTATCAATAATATACAGGCTGTAGTGGATTTTGAAAATACACCGGATGAGATTCTAAAAAGAATCACGACCGGAGCGGCCGTACGTGTCAAAGGGCAATTGGTGGAGTCATTGGGCAAAGGCCAAAAGGTAGAGGTGAAAGCGACCGAAGTATCGATCATCGGTGATTCCGATCCGGAAAAATATCCATTGCAACCGAAGAAGCATAGCTTGGAGTTCCTGCGTGAAATCGCCCACTTACGCATGCGTACCGGCACTTTCAATGCCGTTTTCAAAGTACGCAATGCCCTGGCATTTGCTGTTCATAAGTTTTTTCAGGACAGAGCCTTTGTCTATTGGCACTCTCCGATCATTACGGGTTCCGATGCTGAAGGTGCAGGCGAAATGTTTCGCGTCACGACGCTGGATCTTGATAGCCTCCCCCGCAATGAGCAAGGAGAGATCGATTATAAAGAAGATTTCTTTGGAAAATCAACTAATCTGACCGTATCTGGGCAATTGGAAGGCGAACTGGCGGCATTGGCCTTTGGCAATATCTACACCTTTGGGCCTACATTCCGTGCCGAAAACTCCAATACTACACGGCATTTAGCTGAATTTTGGATGATTGAACCCGAAATGGCATTCTACGAGATCGAGGACAATATGGATCTGGCCGAAGCCCTGCTCAAATATGTCATCCGATATGCTTTGGAAACCTGTCCGGAAGAGATCGAGTTTTTGAAAAATCGTTTGTTGGAAGAGGAGAAGTCAAAACCTCAAAACGAACGTTCGGAATTGAACCTTATCGAAAAACTCAATTTCATATTGGACAATGACTTCGAGCGTGTGACCTATACCGACGCGATTGAAATTCTGAAACGCAGCAAGCCCAATCAGAAGAAGCAATTCAAATACCTCATCGAGGAATGGGGGGCAGACCTGCAATCGGAACATGAACGCTATCTGGTCGAAAAACATTTTAAGAAGCCCGTTATCTTGACGGACTATCCGAGGGAAATCAAGTCGTTCTATATGAAACAGAATGAACCGGACGAGCAGGGCAGACAGACCGTGAAAGCAATGGATATCTTGTTTCCGGGTATCGGCGAAATGGTCGGTGGCTCCCAACGGGAGGAAAACCTCGAGAAGTTGCTGGCTCGTATGGCCGAAGTAGGTATCCCGGCAGAAGAGATGGAATGGTTCCTGGATACGCGTCGTTTTGGCTCGGTACCGCACTCGGGTTTTGGGGTAGGTTTTGAGCGTTTGGTGCTGTTTACAACAGGTATGACCAACATCCGTGACGTCATTCCATTCCCACGGACCCCAAAGAATGCGGAATTTTAATTTTTGTAGAGACGCAATGCATTGCGTCTCTACAGATTAATTATTATCTTTAGACTATGGAAAATATTTTTATTGTACTGGCGATCATTGGCTCCGTAGTCTATAAAATCTATACGAGCTACAAGGAGGAGATGGAAAAAGCTGCCAAAAGAAGGCAGTCTGTTCCGCCCGTCCCGCATTCGGTTCCTCCGCAACAAGGAGTTCCGGAGACACCAAGACGTCATACACCGGTTCCTACACCACCACCTGTTGTATCTTCCAAGCCTATGCCTGTCAAAAAAGTTCCCCCTGTTGTGCCATACGAAGTTCCCAAGGAAGTAAAAAAAGTTCAACAAGCCAGGGTAGAACGGGATAAAAAACGTATACAGCAGGAGACTGAACACCAATCTGTTGTCGAAAATTTCCAATTTGATCTTCGGCAGGCTGTTATTCAGTCGGCTATATTGGAGAGGCCGTATAAATAAGCCTGTCTACGCCTTTCTATATCCCGTATACGTATGGGCGAGATTGGGGTTGGACAAGTAAATATACATCTTCCGATAAGTAGGCAGATCCAATCCATATCGTTCCCCTTCTTTGACGACATATCCTGTCAGTGATTCCACTTCGGTCTTGCCTTTTTGACGTAGAAAATCAGCGTGCATAGATGTCGTGGATTCGGGCGGAGCATTGTCGAACAGTTGTAAAACCCTTTCCTTTATATTTTCCGGGACATCTATGAGCTTAGCCTGCGCCAGCAGACAGATTTCATCGGTCAGTTTTTCCAGATCGGCTCTATAGGCGGTATTTTCTTTTATCTGACCAAAAGTTTTGTTGTGATAGGACGTCGCCGTTGCGGCCGAAGAAATAAAAATAAATTTCTCCCATATCGCTGACCAGATCCGATCGGTCAAATGTACATCGATGCCCGCTTCTTCAAACAGATCGCCGAGTACCTTCAATTGTGGCGGTACTGATCCTTGTACGCCAAAGCGAATGGTCTGAAAGGTGCTGAAATTTTCAATAACGCCCGGTGCGGTCAGACGGGAGATGATATTGGCGCAGCCCTCTGCTACTAGGTTGTCTGGAAAAATGCTTTGGATACGTGCACTACTGTCTACACCATTGAGCAGGGGAAGGAAAACAGTGTTCTTACTGACTGTGGGACGCAGCTGCTGAATAGTCTCTTCAATATCGTAACTTTTGGTACAGAGGATGATATAGTCCACCTGCCCGAAAGCCCTAGGATCATCGGATACCTTGGTCGGAAATGTTGTAAACTCTCCTTGCAGCGATTTGATGTGTATGCCCCTGGACTGTATAGCCGAGAGATTTTGGCCCCTTGCCATAAAGTGTATGGTGGCTCGGTTGCTTTTTTCAAATGTGTGGGACAGCAGGCTGCCAAAGTAGCCACCCACACCTCCGATGCCAACGATAAGGATATTTGTCATGATAAAATCTTTGCTTTACTATATAAGGTATTATTAATAGAACAAAGCTACAAAGTAAAAAATCAATTGTATAGGGGAAGGGGGGGTATTTTGAAATGCAAAAGTCCCTGATGTTAAGAAATTTAAATATTTTGTCATTACCCTTGTGTGTTTGGAATGTTCTTGTTATCTTTGCACCTCGTTTTGTTGCAAAGTTATGCTCTGTGCTGAACGAAAAAGAAATGTTACGTTATTGCTTCCAACTTACTAACAAACATTTAACAAATTAAATTAACACAGAAAGATGGCAAAAGAAGTCAGTGCGTTAGTAAAATTACAAGTGAAGGGCGGTGCAGCAAATCCATCTCCTCCTGTAGGACCTGCTTTGGGTGCTAAGGGTGTGAATATCATGGATTTCTGTAAGCAGTTCAACGCTCGTACGCAAGACAAACCAGGCCAGGTATTGCCTGTTGTTATCACTGTTTATGCCGACAAATCTTTTGATTTTATCATCAAGACTCCACCGGTGGCTGTACAGCTGAAAGATGCTGCTAAGTTGAAAAGTGGATCTGGCGAGCCTAACCGTAAGAAAGTTGCTTCCATCACTTGGGAGCAAGTGGAAACGATCGCTAAGGATAAAATGCCGGATTTGAATGCATTTACAGTAGAATCGGCAATGAAAATGGTAGCTGGTACAGCTCGTAGTATGGGTATCACTGTTGCAGGTGACGCTCCTTGGAAAAATTAATTAACGAAATCAGTTTAAGAAAGTGGCTAGATTAACAAAAAATCAAAAAGCGGCACTATCCAAGATTGAAGCTGGTAAAGCGTATTCCCTACAAGAAGCTGCGGCTTTGGTAAAGGAAATCACGAACACCAAATTTGATGCTTCTGTGGACATCGACGTTCGTTTGGGCGTAGATCCCCGTAAAGCAAACCAAATGGTGCGTGGTATTGCGACATTGCCTCACGGGACTGGTAAAACTGTGCGTGTATTGGCTTTGGTAACTCCTGACAAGGAAGAAGAAGCTAAGGCCGCAGGCGCAGATTACGTCGGCCTTGATGAGTACATCAGCAAGATCGAAGGTGGATGGACTGACATTGATATCATCATTACGATGCCTTCGGTGATGGCTAAAGTGGGTAAACTGGGACGTATCCTGGGGCCTAGAAACTTGATGCCTAACCCTAAGACTGGTACAGTAACTACAGAAGTAGGCAAAGCTGTGACAGACGTAAAAGGCGGTAAGATCGATTTCAAAGTCGACAAGACAGGTATCATCCATACTTCAGTAGGAAAAGTGTCATTCCCTGCAGAGAAGATTTATGACAATGCTTTAGAGGTATTACAAACTATCTCCAAGCTAAAACCTTCTGCAGCTAAAGGAACATACTTCAAGAGTATTCACATCTCTTCAACAATGAGTCCGGGTATTCATATCGAAACTAAATCAGTAGCAGGTATTTAATCATGAGAAAAGAAGAAAAACAAGAAATTGTTCAAGCTTTGGCCGAGCAGATTAAATCGTACGGTAATTTCTACATTACAGACACTGCTGATTTAACTGTTGAAAAGATCAATGGAATCCGTCGCAAATGTTACGAGCAAGGTATTGTGATCCAGGTGGCCAAAAACACCTTGATCAAGAAAGCTTTGGTCGAAGCAGGGGTAGATTCGGAAGAAATCAACGGAGTGCTCAAAGGTGCTTCTACGATCCTATTCTCAGAGACAGGCAACGCGCCGGCAAAGTTGATCAAACAATTGCGTAAGGAAGGGGACAAACCTGTTTTGAAAGCGGCTTATATCCAAGAGACAGCTTTCGTAGGTGACAACCAACTTGACGCCTTGATCACCCTTAAATCTAAGGAAGAACTTGTTGCAGACGTTATCGCTCTATTACAATCTCCTGCGAAGAATGTTATTTCCGCGCTTCAATCGGGTGGAAATACCGTTTCAGGTTTAGTAAAAGCTTTAGAACAAAGAGGCTAACGAACACCTCATCAAACAAACAACGTTCGTACATTAATTAACAACAATATTTAAAAGTAAATTAAAAAAATCAAAATAAAATGGCAGATTTAAAACAACTTGCTGAACAGTTGGTAAACTTAACAGTAAAAGAAGTTAAAGAACTAGCTGATATCCTAAAAGACGAATACGGTATCGAGCCTGCTGCTGCTGCGGTTGCAGTTGCTGCTGGTCCTGCTGCTGGTGGCGAAGCTGCTGCAGCTGAAGAGAAAACATCTTTCGATGTGATCTTGAAAGAAGCTGGTGGTCAAAAATTGGCAGTAGTTAAGTTGGTAAAAGACTTGGCTGGTCTAGGATTGAAAGAAGCTAAAGATTTGGTAGACGCAGCACCAAAAGAATTGAAAGCTGGTGTCTCTAAAGATGAAGCTGAAGCTTTGAAAAAACAATTAGAAGAAGCAGGTGCCGTAGTTGAGATTAAGTAATCTCTCATAGCACCCTTTAGGATTAGACTCTGGTCATTTTTGCCAGAGTCTATTCCTGTTTTTTGTCATTCGCATTGGAATACATGCCTGCTGTCGTGCATTCCCATCAAATTTTAACAGCAATGTTGAGCTCAGTTTTATTAAAACTAAAATCTTATTCCCTTGGCAAACACTAATATTCAAAACGAAAGAGTAAATTTTGCTACAAGTAAGAAGGTGATTGATTATCCCGATTTCTTGGATGTGCAATTGGAGTCTTTCAGGGAGTTTTTTCAATTAGAAACTACTTCTGATAATCGCCATCAGGAAGGGTTGTACAAGGTTTTCGCAGAAAACTTCCCTATTTCTGATTCAAGAAACATTTTCGTGCTGGAGTTTTTGGATTATTTCATTGATCCTCCGCGCTATGATATACAGGAGTGTATCGAACGTGGATTGACTTACAGCGTGCCTTTAAAAGCAAAATTGAAGTTGTCTTGTAATGATGAAGAACATGAGGATTTCGAAACCATCGTACAAGATGTGTACTTAGGTACGATCCCTTATATGACCCCTAAAGGTACTTTTGTCATCAATGGTGCCGAGCGTGTCATCGTATCACAGTTGCATCGTTCCCCAGGCGTTTTCTTCGGTCAGAGTAGACACACAAATGGTACTAAACTTTATTCTGCCAGGGTCATTCCTTTCAAAGGATCTTGGATCGAGTTTGCTACAGACGTCAACAACGTCATGTACGCTTACATCGATCGTAAAAAGAAATTCCCTGTAACTACTTTATTGCGTGCTATTGGCTTTGATTCCGATAAGGAAATTTTGGAATTGTTTGATCTGGCAGACGAAGTAAAGGTCAGTAAATCGGGATTGAAGAAATACGTTGGCCGTCGTTTGGCTGCCAGGGTATTGAACAAATGGACAGAAGATTTCGTGGATGAAGATACCGGAGAAGTGGTGTCTATCGATCGTAACGAGATCATCCTTGAACGTGAAACTGTTTTAGAAGAAGATCACATTGATTTGATCATCGATGCTGGCGTGAAGTCTATCATCCTGGCAAAAGACGATGATGCAAACAATGCAGACTATTCTATCATATATAATACCTTACAAAAGGATACTTCAAACTCGGAAAAAGAAGCGGTAGAACATATCTATCGTCAACTGCGTAACGCCGAACCACCAGATGAAGAGACTGCGCGTGGTATTATCGACCGTTTGTTCTTCTCGGACAAACGTTATGATCTGGGTGATGTAGGACGTTACCGCATCAATCGCAAATTGCAGTTGGATACCGATCCCGAGACCAAAGTTTTGACTCGTCAGGATATCATTGCTATCGTGAAGTATTTGATCAACCTGATCAATTCCAAAGCCGAAGTGGATGATATCGACCACTTGTCCAACCGTCGTGTACGTACCGTAGGAGAGCAGCTTTACGCTCAATTTGGTGTAGGTCTTGCCCGTATGGCGCGTACGATCCGTGAGCGTATGAACATCCGTGACAATGAGGTGTTCACACCGACCGATCTGATCAATGCACGTACATTGTCTTCTGTCATCAATTCTTTCTTCGGAACGAACCAGCTTTCGCAGTTTATGGATCAAACGAATCCATTGGCTGAGATTACGCATAAGCGTCGTTTGTCAGCGTTAGGGCCAGGTGGTCTTTCGCGCGAACGTGCAGGTTTCGAGGTACGTGACGTTCACTATACACACTACGGGCGCTTGTGTACGATTGAGACACCGGAAGGGCCAAACATTGGTTTGATTTCTTCCCTATCCGTACATGCAAAAATCAATAATCTAGGATTTATCGAGACACCTTACCGTAGGGTAGAAAATGGTAAGGTCGTAGTCGACGAGCCTGTAGTTTATCTGTCCGCTGAGGATGAGGATGGCAAGACTATCGCTCAGGCCAATGCAATCTACGATGATAAAGGAAACTTCGAGGATGCGAAAGTAAAGGCAAGATACGAGGGTGACTTTCCGATTATCGAGCCGGAGAAACTAGACTATATGGACGTTGCGCCTAACCAGATTACATCTATTGCGGCTTCGTTGATTCCTTTCCTGGAGCACGATGATGCCAACCGTGCATTGATGGGATCGAACATGCAGCGTCAGGCGGTTCCTCTATTGCGTCCACAGGCTCCTATCGTAGGTACTGGTTTGGAAGGGCGTGTGGCCCGTGACTCCCGTACTTTGATCAATGCCGAAGGCGAAGGTGTGGTAGAATATGTAGATGCCGAAGAAATCAAGATTCGCTACGAACGTAACGATAATGATCGTTTGGTGTCTTTTGATGACGATGTGAAAACATACAGGTTGATCAAATTTAAGAAGACCAACCAGAATACCTGCATCAACTTGAAACCTATCGTGAAGAAAGGTCAGAAAGTAACCAAAGGTCAGGTGCTATGCGAAGGTTATGCTACCGAAGACGGCGAATTGGCACTGGGTCGTAACTTGAAGGTAGCCTTTATGCCTTGGCAGGGGTACAACTTTGAGGATGCGATCGTGATTTCCGAACGTGTGGTGTCTCAGGATATTTTTACTTCACTCCACATTGAGGAGTTTGAATTGGAGGTGCGTGATACCAAACGTGGTGAGGAAGAGCTGACGGCAGATATTCCTAACGTTTCGGAAGAAGCAACGAAAGACCTTGACGAGAACGGTATTATCCGTGTCGGTGCCGAGGTTAGCGAAGGCGATATCTTGATCGGTAAAATCACGCCAAAAGGTGAGTCAGATCCTTCGCCGGAAGAAAAACTATTGCGTGCCATCTTTGGTGACAAAGCGGGTGACGTCAAAGATGCTTCCTTGAAGACTCCTCCTTCCATCAAAGGTGTCGTTATCGATACAAAACTGTTCTCCCGTGCGAAGAAAATGTCCAAGGAAGTCGAGAAAAAGGCTTTGGAAAAACTGGAAACTACGCACGATAAGAACATGAAGGCATTGAAAGACCGTTTGGTCGAAAAACTATTTGCTATCGTGAATGGTAAGACCAGCCAGGGTATCTACAATGTCTATAAAGAGCTGTTGGTTGCCAAAGGAGTCAAGTTCACACAAAAGATCTTGACAGATCTTGATTATGTGAATGTCAATCCTGCCGGCTGGACGACAGACGAAGAGAAGAACGAGATGATCAAGTTGACTCTTCACAACTACAATATTAAAGTGAATGAGGAACTAGGTACGTTCAAACGTGAGAAATTTGCGGTTTCTGTGGGTGATGAGCTTCCTTCCGGCATCGTACAGATGGCGAAAGTGTATGTTGCCAAGAAACGTAAGTTGAAGGTGGGAGACAAGATGGCAGGTCGTCACGGTAACAAAGGTATCGTGGCACGTATCGTACGTGATGAAGATATGCCATTCCTGGAAGATGGAACGCCTGTGGACATCGTATTGAACCCATTGGGTGTACCTTCGCGGATGAACTTGGGTCAGATTTACGAAACCGTCTTGGGTTGGGCTGGTCAAAAATTGGGTATGAAATTCGCTACACCGATCTTTGATGGTGCCGAAATGGACCAAGTGGAAGAGTGGGTAGAGAAAGCAGCATTGCCTAAATCAGGACGTACATACTTGTACAACGGATTGACAGGTGAGCGTTTTGACCAACCGACTACAGTAGGTGTGATCTACATGCTGAAACTAGGTCACATGGTAGATGACAAGATGCACGCCCGTTCGATTGGACCATACTCGTTGATTACGCAACAACCATTGGGTGGTAAAGCCCAGTTCGGTGGTCAGCGTTTCGGAGAGATGGAGGTGTGGGCCTTGGAGGCATTTGGTGCATCCAACATCCTACAGGAGATCTTGACCGTGAAATCGGATGATGTCGTAGGTCGTGCCAAAACGTACGAGGCTATCGTCAAAGGCAACAACTTGCCGACGCCGTCTGTGCCCGAGTCGTTCAATGTATTGGTACATGAGCTTCGTGGCCTAGGATTAGATGTCACATTAGATTAATATTACCCAAAGACCTATGAGGTTTTCAAACGGCATAGCCCTCAATTTTTCCATTGAGAACAAACGCTAAAAATTAAACCTTATAGGTCTTACTAAGCTATACAACGTATGTCTTACAAAAAAGATAATAAAATCAAAAGTAACTTTACGTCGATTACGATCAGCCTGGCGTCTCCGGAGACTATTTTGGAACGTTCGAGCGGTGAAGTTACTAAACCCGAAACGATCAACTATCGTACCTATAAACCCGAACGTGATGGTTTATTCTGTGAGCGTATCTTTGGTCCTGTAAAGGACTATGAGTGTCATTGTGGTAAATACAAGCGTATCCGCTATAAAGGCATCGTGTGTGACCGTTGTGGTGTAGAAGTCACAGAAAAGAAAGTACGTCGTGAGCGTATGGGCCACATCAACCTGGTGGTGCCTGTGGCGCATATCTGGTACTTCCGCTCTTTGCCCAACAAGATCGGTTACCTGTTGGGTCTACCGACGAAAAAATTGGATATGATCATCTACTACGAACGATACGTGGTTATCCAAGCCGGTATCAAAGAAGAAGATGGTATCTCTTATATGGATTTCTTGACCGAAGAAGAGTATCTGGATATCTTGGATACTTTGCCAAAAGAAAACCAATACCTGGACGACAATGATCCGCAGAAATTCATTGCCAAGATGGGTGCAGAGGCCTTGGAAGAATTGTTGAAGCGTTTGGACTTGGATCAGTTGTCTTACGACTTACGCCACCAAGCGGCCAACGAAACTTCGCAACAACGTAAGAATGAAGCGTTGAAACGCCTTCATGTTGTAGAAGCCTTCCGTGGTGCGAATGATCGTATCGAGAACAAACCCGAGTGGATGATCGTAAAGATCGTTCCGATTATTCCACCAGAATTGCGTCCGTTGGTGCCTTTGGATGGTGGACGCTTTGCAACGTCGGATTTGAACGACCTATACCGTCGTGTCATCATCCGTAACAACCGTTTGAAACGTTTGATCGAAATCAAAGCACCTGAGGTTATCTTACGTAACGAAAAGCGTATGCTACAGGAAGCTGTCGACTCTTTGTTCGACAATTCCCGTAAGGTGAATGCCGTGAAAACAGAAGGAAACCGTGCGCTGAAGTCACTATCCGATATCTTGAAAGGTAAACAAGGACGTTTCCGTCAAAACCTGTTGGGTAAACGTGTGGATTATTCAGCCCGTTCGGTTATTGTCGTAGGTCCTCACTTGAAATTGCATGAGTGTGGTCTTCCTAAGGATATGGCGGCAGAGCTTTACAAACCGTTTATCATCCGTAAGATGATTGAACGTGGTATTGTCAAGACTGTAAAGTCAGCCAAGAAAATCGTAGATCGCAAAGATCCTGTGGTATGGGATATCCTTGAAAATGTATTGAAAGGACACCCTGTATTGCTCAACCGTGCACCTACGCTCCACCGTTTGGGTATCCAGGCTTTCCAACCTACTTTGGTAGAAGGTAAAGCGATCCAGTTGCACCCATTGGTATGTACGGCGTTCAACGCCGATTTTGATGGTGACCAGATGGCTGTTCACTTGCCATTGGGCAATGCTGCAATCCTGGAAGCCCAAATTTTGATGTTGGCTTCGCACAATATTCTTAACCCTGCCAACGGTTCACCGGTTACAGTACCGTCGCAAGACATGGTATTGGGTCTTTATTATATTACAAAAGGCCGTAAATCCGATGAAAACCGTAAGATGAAGGGAGAAGGTACGACATTCTACTCTCCGGAAGAGGTCATCATTGCTTTGAACGAGCAACAGGTAGATCTTCACTCATGGATCAAAGTACGTACAAATGTTCTTGACAAAGATGGCCAGCTTAAACAGCAGATCATCGAGACTACGGTAGGCCGTGTTATCTTTAACCAGATCGTACCCGAAGAAGTCGGTTATATCAACGAGATTCTGACGAAAAAATCTTTGCGTAACGTCATTGGAGAAATCGTAAAGAATACAGGTATGGCACGTGCAGCCAAATTCTTGGATGACATGAAGGAACTTGGTTTTCAGACGGCATTCAAGGGTGGTCTTTCGTTCAACCTGCAAGACTTGAATATTCCTGCGGCTAAAGCAGATTTGATTGCACAAGCTACGGCTGAAGTAGACGAAGTAATGAACAACTATAACATGGGTTTCATTACGAACAACGAGCGTTACAATCAGATCATCGATATCTGGACACGTATCAACAACCGGCTGACGGCGCACGTGATGGATATCCTGTCCAATGACAATCAAGGCTTCAACTCTGTATATATGATGTTGGATTCTGGTGCCCGTGGTTCGAAAGAGCAGATCCGTCAGTTGTGCGGTATGCGGGGCCTGATGGCAAAACCTCAAAAATCCGGTACTTCGGGTGGGGAGATCATCGAAAACCCGATTTTGTCCAACTTCAAAGAAGGTCTGTCCGTACTAGAGTACTTTATCTCTACACACGGTGCGCGTAAAGGTCTTGCCGATACGGCGTTGAAAACGGCCGATGCGGGTTACCTGACCCGTCGTCTCCATGACGTCGCACAGGATATGATCGTAGTCGAGCAAGATTGTGCTACATTGCGTGGTATCTATACGACTGCATTGAAGGATAATGATGACATTGTCGAACCATTGTACGAGCGTATTCTGGGTCGTACGCCACTGAATGATGTCTATCATCCAGAAACGAACGAACTGATCGTCGCTGCCAATGAAGATATTACCGAAGAGATTGCAGAAGCAATAGAGCAAGCTGGTATCGAAGGTATAGAAATACGTTCGGTATTGACTTGTGAGTCGAAACGCGGTGTCTGTGCAAGCTGCTATGGACGCAACCTAGCTTCCGGCAAGCGTGTACAACTGGGTGAAGCTGTGGGTGTCATCGCCGCACAGTCTATCGGTGAGCCAGGTACACAGTTGACACTTCGTACGTTCCACGTTGGGGGTACAGCATCCAATATTGCTGCCGAATCTACCATCATTGCCAAGTACGAAGGTACAGTAGAATTCGAAAACGTACGTACCGTAGAAAAGCAGGGTGAAGAAGGAGCCTATCATATTGTATTGGGTCGTTCGGGCGAAATCAAGATTGTCAATGCTGATCGCAAAGTCGTGTACCAGCAAATTATTCCTTACGGTTCGAACCTTTTTGTAAAAGATGGGGAGAAAGTCGAGAAAGGCCAGAAACTGGTCGATTGGGATCCATATAATGCCGTGATTATTTCCGAATTTGCGGGTAAGATTGAATTCGACGCCATTATTGAAGGAGTTACTTTCCGTGAAGAGTCTGATGAGCAAACCGGACACAAAGAAAAGGTCATCATTGAGACCCGTGATAAAACGAAGAACCCTACCATCAAGGTTGTCGATACCAAAGGCGAGATCATTCGTTCGTACAACATTCCGGTAGGAGCGCACGTATCGGTTTCCGATGGACAGAAAGTGAAAGAAGGAGCTATATTGGTCAAGATCCCACGTTCTACTGGTAAGACACGAGATATCACAGGAGGTCTTCCACGTGTGACCGAATTGTTTGAGGCACGTAATCCTTCCAACCCAGCTGTGGTGACGGAGATTGATGGTGTCGTGTCTTTGGGTGGTGTGAAACGTGGTAACCGTGAGATTTCGATTGAATCCCGTGATGGACAAGTGAAGAAATATTTGGTGCCGCTTTCTAAGCATATCCTTGTACAGGACAATGACTTTGTCAAAGCAGGTATGCCTTTGTCGGATGGACAGATCGCTCCTGGTGATATCCTATCGATCAAAGGACCGGCTGCCGTACAGGAATATATCGTAAATGGTATTCAGGAAGTTTACCGTCTGCAAGGTGTGAAGATCAACGATAAGCACTTCGAGACGATCGTACACCAAATGATGCAGAAAGTCAACATCGAGGATCCGGGAGATACACGTTTCTTGGAAAAAGAAGCTGTAAACAAATGGGACTTCATGGAGGAGAACGATTCCTTGTACGACAAGAAAGTTGTCGTAGAGGCAGGGGATTCCAAAACCCTACGTGCAGGACAGATCGTTACTTTACGTAAGCTACGTGAAGAGAATTCCAACCTGAAGCGTCAGGATATGAAATTGGTAGAGGTGCGTGATGCGATCCCTGCTACTTCCAGTCCGTTGCTGCAAGGTATTACGAGGGCTTCCCTGGGTACGAAATCGTTCATCTCGGCAGCTTCCTTCCAGGAGACAACTAAAGTGCTGAACGAGGCTGCTATCGCAGGTAAGCGTGATGATTTGTTGGGATTGAAAGAAAACGTCATCGTTGGACACTTGATTCCTTCAGGTACAGGTTTACGTCAGTACAGCAATATCATTGTCGGTTCCCGTGAGGAGTACGATCAGTTATTGGCTTCGAAAGAAGAAGATTAGTGTTTAGTATTGCGATATGCGTAGTGCGTATTGTGAAATGAAAGATAAAATCCCGTTCGAAAGAGCGGGATTTTTTTGTTTTGCAGAGACGTAAGATTTTGGGTGCACGACAAAATGCAGATTGTTGAAAAAGCATTGTCATTCCGACGATAGGAGGAATCTATCTTTGTGGCTAACAGATGTCTCCTATCGTCGACATGACATACAAACGGATTTTTATCGTGCATCCTAAGATTTTACTTTACGTCTCTACAAATTTTTTTTAAATTCAACTATATTTTAGGACTAGAAAGGGGAATGAATATGAGAAAATTAAAGGTCGACAAGGCGTATATCAATGGACAGTGGATTGCGGGAGCAGATACGTTTGATGTCGTGGAGCCGGCAACAGGATCGGTAGTTGAAAAGGTAGCCGACTTGCGTATTGCCGAAGTACAGAGTGCTATAGAGGCAGCCCATACAGCATGGTCATCCTTTAAGGCAAGTGATGTCACGCAAAGGGCTGCCTTACTGGAAACGTGGTACAGATTGATACTGGAGCACAGGCAAGAATTGGCAGAGATCATAACCCTGGAATCCGGAAAACCTTTGACCGAAAGCTTGGGGGAGGTCGATTACGGCGCATCCTTTGTTCTCTGGTTTGCAGAAGAAAGCAAGCGGAGCTATGGAGAGACCATTCCGGGACCAAGGGTATCCAACAAGATCCTGACCATCAAGCAAGGTATAGGTGTCGTGGCAGCCATTACACCTTGGAATTTTCCGTTGGCTATGGTCACGCGAAAAGTAGCGCCAGCCATTGCGGCGGGCTGTACCGTGGTGCTGCGTCCGGCTTCGCAGACACCATTAACAGCATTGGCGCTGGCCGTTCTTGCCGAAAGAGCAGGATGCCCTGACGGCGTGCTCAATGTGGTGACAGGAAAAGATTCGTCAGGTATGGGCCATGAATTGAGCACAAATCCATTGATTCGAAAACTATCGTTCACGGGGTCGACTTCCGTCGGAAAGGTGTTGATGAAGCAAGCCGCCGACAATGTGAAAAAAGTATCCTTGGAGCTTGGAGGCAATGCACCTTTTATCGTTTTTGAAGATGCTGATATAGAAGCCGCTGTGGAGGGTGCTGTCTATGCGAAGTTCCGCAATTCGGGACAGACCTGTGTAGCGGTAAACCGTTTTTTGGTACAGGATTCAATTTTTGATCAATTTTCGCAGCGGTTGACCGATGCCGTAAAAATGTTGAAGGTTGGTTATGGTATGGACGACGATGTGCAGATAGGACCTTTAATCAATCAAAATGGTTTGGATAAAGTGCAGGAACATGTCACGGATGCCGTGGGCAAAGGTGCTCGTATATTGACAGGAGGTAAGGTGATCGAAGGATTGTTTTATGCACCTACCGTACTGGCTGATGTCTCGGCAGATACGTTGATAGCGAAAGAAGAAACATTTGGCCCAGTGGTCTCGTTATTCAGGTTTAAGACGGAGGAGGAAGCAATCCAAATGGCCAATAATACCGAGTTTGGTCTGGCATCGTATTTTTACAGCAATGATGTACATCGTTGTTGGCGTGTAGCCGAAGCGTTAGAAGTGGGCATAGTCGGCGTGAATGAGGGACGCATTTCCTTTGCCGGAGCTCCTTTTGGCGGTATCAAGGAGTCCGGAGTGGGTAGAGAGGGGTCACGATATGGGCTGGATGAATACATGGAGTTGAAGTATATCAATTTTGGCAGAGGTAAGTAAGAGTACGCTTTTTTTATCAGTCTGAAGTGCAATAGATAGATTTCTTAAATTCAAAAAATAGGATTATAGGCATAATAACTTTTAGAAAAAAATACTTTTTTGGGTTATAACCATAAAAAAAATGTACCGGTACAAGAGTTTACTCTTCATCAGCCTTACTCTTTAAGAGGCTCATGAAGGATACATAAAAATAAGGTGTTGTTAATTCAGATAGATTGTCATTCCGACGTTAGGAGGAATCTACTGATAAACAGATGGTTATTCATTCGTGTTAGCCGTCAATGGCATGAATGATTGCTTTGCAATTCCTATCGTCAGCATGACAAATAGCTATACAAATTTATCAACTCAAAAAATAAAAAATAGTATCGTATACATAGTGGATAGTAGTAGGAAAATAAGTGTGTGTCAAATAATTTTGCATATAGCCAAAAGGGAAGGAAGTTTCGCAAATTGTATTGAAAAAATCGAGAAAAATATTTTTTAGGATAAACGTTACCGGAAAATATCTTATCTTGGTGCATTATGGTCAATGGAATAAAAAATGGTAATTATATATTTCTTTAACCAAACTTTGTCGTCATTTCGATGAGGAGGTACGACGAAGAGAAATCTATGGCCAGATAGGACATTAATCCAATTCATCCATAGATTTCTCCTCATTCTTC
>Ga0182746_1000914_pt1 | contig 31977 bp, 27 predicted proteins | sample eDN3rd30CBELigOP_FD_128881 | JGI IMG/M metagenome (GOLD analysis project Ga0182746, IMG submission 128881) | Enriched Organic Plus compost microbial communities from Emeryville, California, USA - eDNA 3rd pass 30_C BE-Lig OP (version 2) (version 2) ...
CCGGCAGGCAGGATGCCTGCGCCCGCCGTACCCGGCGGGTAAGAAGCCGGGTGAGCCTGGATGGCGTATCCCGTTTAAAGAGACTTATCCACAGCCGACCCACTTAGTCTAGAAAGTCCCCAGCCGCTTAGAAGCGGCGGTCGTGCAGGCGGAAGCGTTGGAAAATACCGTTATCGCCTTCGGAGGCGGGCAGACGGCCGGTTTGGGCTTTATTCACGCAAGCCAGGCGCGCGTCATCGCTGAGGTCTTTGTCTTCGCCGCAGGCATCGAGAGCTTGCGGGTTGAAGCTTTTGCCCTTCACACTGTCCCAGCACTTCCAGAAAGCGTCGTCGTCTTTCTGCAAATTGCAAACAGCGGCCGCGTACCAATCGACGTCGTCTTTTTCCGTGCGCTCTTTGCACTGGGCGATGTCTTTTTCACCGATAAAGCGATCACAAAATCCGGAAGGATTGGCGGGTTCTAAAGCCAGCGCGATCAAAGGGACAGAGGCGATAAGCAAAACGGACTGCACGATCGTTTTCATGAAGCGACCTTTATCTTAAATAAAACGGAGTACATGGCTTTGAGCATGTCCGGATCATAACGACCCGCGAGTTTTTCTTTCATCATGGTCACAGCATCCATCGGCGTCATTGGCACATTGTAAGAACGCTGTGTGGTCATTGCATCGTAAGTATCGGTGATGGCGACAATGCGTGCGAAAGGATGAATTTCATCGGCGACAAGCTGTTGCGGATAACCGTTGCCCGCCCAGGATTCATGATGTTCAAAGCAGGCCGCTTTGATGGCGTCGCTGATATTCGGGTGATTGTTTAAAATAACCAAACCATACTGCGGGTGCATTTTCATCTGCTCCCACTCGGCATCGGTAAGGCCCCCTTTTTTGCAAAGAATATCCAGGCTCACATTGCGCTTACCGATATCGTGGAAAAGCGCGCCGACGCCGAGTTCTTCCAAAGTTTTTGCGTCATACCCCAGGGCTTTGCCTAAACCCAAAGAGTAGATGCTCACATCCAAAGAGTGGTTGTAGGTGTAAAAATCATGGCCCGAAAGTGAAATCATAAAGCCCATGGCTTCCGGAGCGTTTTCCATCAAATCGATAAAATCGGTGATGATCGGGCGAGAATCATCGAGAGCCTGATTCACATCCGGATTTTCAAACAAGTCTTCCATCAACGCCACAGAAGACTCGCGCAGGATTTTGGCTTTTTCAAAAGGATCGATCAGATCCGAATTCATTTCTTCGCGCACCCAGTCGCGGTATTTCTGCTTATCTTCGAGTTTTACGAAGAAAGAATCCCCGGTGTCCTTGCGGTGCATGGTTTTGATTTTACCGTCAGAGAGGCGATCGCCGGCGCGCAGATAAAGGATGTGCTTCTGATCAACGTAGACATAAATATCGAAGCTGGTGACTTTGTCGGGCCGGATCGTATTCAAGCGAATGCGGAAAAAAGAAGAAGACTCCATATTCAAATTCTGCCATGGATACATTGACTTAGAAACAAAATCCTGAATAATCGAGGACGATGGGCCTTCGTCTAGATTCACACATTCAATACCTTAAGGGCGTCGGCCCGAAGCTCGGAGATCTCTTCACGCGCAAGGGATTAAAGACATTGGCGGACCTGTTTGAGTTCTATCCGCGAGCCTATGAGGACCAGAGAGCCGCTCGCAACATTGCCAGTCTCAAACCGGATGATATCGTCAGCATCAAAGCTCAAGTTGTGACAGTTCATAGTATCAATATGGGACGCTCCACGCGCAAAATGTATGACGTGGTTGTCCGCGATGCCACCGGCCAGATTCACTGCAAATACTTCCGCGTTCCTTACAAAGGTTACTTTGAACGCTTCAAGCCTTTCAAAGAAGTTCGTGTTGTCGGCAAGGTCACCGAATACCGGGGCCGCATTGAGTTTCATCATCCCGACATCCGCGATATTGAACCTGATGAGGAAACTCAGGACGCTTTGATTCCGCTCTACACGGAAATCGAGGGACTGGCGACCGCGAAAATCATGAAGCTTGTCCGTCAGGCCTTTGCGCAAATGGAAGAGTGGCCTGCGGAAGCTTTGCCGAAATGGATTTTAGAAAAATACCGTCTGCAAACGCGTCAAGAGGCACTTAAAGAGATTCATTTCCCGGATCCGGCAAAAGCCGCTGAATATGCGGAATTCAAAAGTTCCGCGCAAAGGCGGATCATCTTTGATGAATTCTTTTGGCTGGAGTTGTATCTCGCTTCCCGGAAGAGTGGTTTTCAAAAAGAAGGCGCTCCGCAAATTCGCAACAAGGGCGAAAAGATCAAAGCCCTGGCGGAAAGCCTGCCTTTTGCGATGACCGGCGCGCAGAAAAGAGTTTTCACTGAGATCAAAGCCGACATGGAAAAAACGCATCCCATGCATCGCATGGTGCAAGGGGATGTGGGAAGCGGTAAAACGCTGGTGAGTTTTATGGCGGCTCTTTACGCTGCGGAAAGTGGCTTCCAGTCCTGTCTTATGGCGCCGACGGAAATCCTCGCGGAACAGCACTATAAAAACGCGCGAAAAATTCTCGCTCCACTGGGAATACGCCTGGCTCTTCTTGTAGGCAAAAGCAAAGCCTCCGAGCGCAAAGAGATGCTGGCCGCTTTAGCCGCGGGAGATATCGATTTGATTATCGGCACGCATGCGCTGATCGAAGATGAAGTTCGGTTTAACAATCTGGGACTTGTGATTATCGATGAGCAGCACCGCTTTGGGGTGGAGCAAAGAGGGGTCTTAAAAAACAAAGGCCGCTCGCCGCACTTTCTGGTGATGACGGCAACACCGATTCCAAGAACTTTGGCGATGACGGTGTATGGTGATTTGGATGTTTCGATTATTGATGAAATGCCCGCGGGCCGCAGTCCGATTCAAACCCGCGCGACCTTTGAAAGCAAACGCCCTCAGGCTTTGCAGTTCATGGTCGAACAAATTCAAAAAGGGCGGCAAGCGTACATCGTTTATCCGCTCGTCGAAGAAAGCGAAAAGATTGATCTTAAGGATGCTGTTTCTGAGTATGAAAAATTGAAAACGCAGTTTCCGCAGATCACTTTCGGTCTCTTGCACGGGAAAATGAAGCCGGACGAAAAAGACGCGGTGATGGAGCAGTTCCGTAATAAAGAAATCCAGGTTCTTGTTTCCACTACTGTGATTGAAGTCGGCGTGGACGTTCCCAACGCCAATATCATGATCATTGAACATGCCGAGCGCTTTGGACTTTCGCAGTTGCATCAGTTGCGCGGTCGTGTCGGCCGAGGCGAACACAAAAGTTTCTGTATTCTCATCATGGGCTACGCCGTTTCCGAAGAAGGGCGCAAACGCACCGAAATGATGGAAAAAACCTCGGACGGATTTAAGATCGCGGAATTTGATTTGGAAATGCGCGGTCCCGGTGAATTTATGGGGACACGTCAATCAGGACTTTCCGGATTTAAGCTTGCGAACCTTGTGCGTGATATGGCGATCTTGCAACAAGCCCGGGAAGCCGCCTTTGAAGTCTTGCGCAAAGATCCTTCACTGAGTTCGCCAGAGAACAAAGGCCTGCGCGATGAACTTCTGCGCGAACACGGCCCCGCGGCGCTTGCGGGAATTGCTTAAAGCTTTTCAATTCCGTGCTGGGCCATCAGCTCTTTCATGTAAGCTGGGGGAAGGGCGTTTTTGTAAATCGGCTTTTGATACCAGCTGCGCAGGATTTCTTTATAGCGACCGGATTTGTGCAAATGTTTGAGCCCCGCATTGAAGCGCGCGATGATCTCCGGGCCGTTTTTTAATTTTTTCGAAATGACCAGGCAATACTCCGCACGGTTGATCATGCGGGGATGGTGTGTGAATTTATTGGTCTCCGCGCCGTAGAGTTTGCGCAAATATACATAGCCCACTTCGACGTCGCTGGGTACGGCTTGCACCCGCTCTGACATCAGCATCGCGAAACTTTGTGTGTCGGAGGTCAGTCTGAGAACTTTGATGACACCTTTTTCTTCCGCAGTGATGAATTTATCACCCATGCCGCCATAGCCGCGTGTGGTGGCGATGGTAATATCCTTGAGATCGTTATAGTCGCGCCACTTCAGCGGATAACTTTTCAGGTGAAAGAAAGCGTAATAGCCGGTGTAGATCGGTTCACTGTAGTAGTAAACCTTTTCACGGTCGGGCAAGTGCACAAAGGCGATGGTGCCGTTGCGTTCGCCGTTTTTGGAAAGCTCCGCCGCCCGCGCCCAAGGGAAAAACTGCAAATCAATGGGGGTTTCGGAATGGGCGAAAGCTTCTTTGGTGATTTGGGCAATGAGGCCGTTGTTTTCCAGTGAGGAAGAAATGAAAGGAGCCCACTCGCCGGTGGAAAGAGTCACCGTCTGCATGCGTTTGGCGGCTTGTGCACAAAAGCAGATCCCAAAAAACAAAACAAACAAAACAGTTTTGAGTCGCAACACGAAGGCTCTCCTTACTCTGCAATTATGGAGCAGAAAATCCGGCGAAGCACTTGCTATTTTTTCTGCTTGCGTGCGGATTTTTTCTTTGTCATTCTGATCGCAAGATCACAAGGATGTGTTCGTGAAAAACAGAATATTCAGCATTGTTACGGCATCATTTTTTATTTCTCTCAGCTCTTGGGCGGCCACTCCCAACTATCAAGTTAATATGCGCGTGGGCCTTAAGGGGCAATCTCCTATTTCCATCAACACAGTTGCGAAATCCGGCAAAAAGAGTTTTGTCAGCCAGTTCTCTGACGACGGACAAACCGAAACTCTGGTGGAGGTTTTTGCAAAAAAATCTCAAGTGAATAAAAAAGATGGCTTATTCATGGATGTGCAAGTCACCAAACGTGTGCGAGGACAGGCGAAGGTCACTGAGCGCGCACAAATCTTCGCTCCGGAAAACCAGGAAATGGAGTTCGGCGTGAATTCCAAAGGGCGAACTGCGGGGAACCTTTCCCTGGCTGTGATGGCTCATCAACTCTAGTGCAATCACTCAGCGCGGCATGTGATTTCCTGATTGCGCCCCGACTTGGGTCGTGATCTGATTTTTCTCCATAGAGGGGGAAATCTATGAATCATCTTGTGAAGAAAATCACAGCGGCCGCCGCGGTTGCAGCTTTGTCTGCCGGCACGGCTCAAGCCGGAACGCTTTTAAAGTTCAATTCCGGAGCTGTTGATACCAGCAAAATCTCTAATCAGTTCAATGCTTCATGGGCGGGCACAACCCAGGCCACGGAGTACATCGTTCAATTCAAAAAAGCGGTCACTGAAGCTGATAAAGCAAAACTTCAAGGACAGTTTGAAGTTTTCGGCTATCTTCCTGATGATGCTTTGGTTGTGCGCGGAACTTTCGCGAAGCTGCAAAGTTTTAAAAAGGCGCACTCTGCAGTTCAAGCTGTCGTACCGTATGCGGCTGCTTACAAAATCAGCTCTGAATTCGGTGCAGCCAGCATCTTTAATAAAGACACTGTTCAAAGCGCATTGATCCGCACGTTCAAGGCTTCCGAGTCTGAAGCGATCGCGGCGAAAATCGCGCAATTACCTCAAGTGGAACTTCAAGTTGTTGATGGAAAGTCTATTGTTGCTTTGATTCCTCGCGGATCTGTGGCAGCAGTGGCGGCGTTGACGGGCGTTGAAAACGTTCAACCGACTCCGGAAATGCAGGCCTTCCACTTTACGATGGATCAGGATCTTACTTCCGATGTTCATGCGACAGCGGCAGGGGATTACTCTGATTTGACGGGCGATGAGCCGGGCACACGTGTGATGAAATTTGACGCTGCTTGGGCGCAAGGCTTTACCGGCCGTGGACAGATCGTTTCCATGGCGGATACGGGTCTTGATTCCGGTAACATCAGCACCATCCACCGCGATTTTGCTGGCGGCGTTCTGTCCGGTTATCCGTTCGGTTTGTGGTCTAAAACTTGGGACGATCCGATGGGTCACGGCACGCACGTGGCGGGCTCTGTTTTGGGTCGCGGCACTTCCTCCAAAGGTCTTTTGAAAGGCGGCGCTTATGAAGCGCAAATGGTAGCGGAGGGCATGTGGTCCCCAATGCTCAACAACTTGAGTGTTCCTTCCAAGCTTGGTGATCTTTTCACGAAAGCTTATGCTGATGGCGCGCGCATTCACACCAACTCTTGGGGTGGTGCTCGAAACTTCGGTGCTTACGATAACTTCGCCGTGCAAGTGGATGAATGGCTTTACAATAATCCTGACATGCTGGTTTTGTTCGCCGCGGGTAACAGCGGTGCGGATAAAGACAAAGACGGTCGCATTGACGGCAATTCCATGTCTTCTCCAGGCACTGCGAAAAACGTTCTGACTGTGGGTGCGTCTGAGAACAAAGTTTCCACGGGCGGTATCCAAGTGCCGATCAGCAAACTTCGCGCGGCGAAAGATGAGTGGCCGGCGGAACCAATCTACAGCGATTACATCTCCAACAATGAAAATGGTTTGGCGATGTTCTCTTCTCGTGGTCCAACGACAGACGGCCGTACCAAGCCTGATATCGTGGCTCCGGGCACAAACATCCTGAGCGTGCGCTCGCAAACCAAAGGTGCTTCTGAATTGTGGGGCGCTTACAACCAAGACTACGTATGGTCCGGTGGTACTTCCATGGCGACTCCGCTGACGGCGGGTGCGGTGGCTGTGGCTCGTCAGGTGCTGGTTGAAAAATGGGGCTTCCAATCTCCATCAGCGGCTTTGATGAAAGCGACTATGTTGCACACGGCGGTTGAGATGTATCCAGGTCAATTCGGTGAGATCGGCAAAGGACGTGGTCAGGAGATTTTGACTCGTCGCCCGAACTCTGACGAAGGTTACGGCCGTGTGGATGTTTCCAACATCGTGAGCTTGGCGGCGCCAACGAAGTTGATCGACAACCGTCAAGGTGTCGCGCAAGGAGCTGAGGATTCTTATGAGTTCACATTGTCCCGTCCAGGTAAGCTTTACGCCAATTTGGTGTGGACGGATGCGCCGGGTTCTCCGAATGCGGCTCAGGCTTTGGTGAACGACCTCGACTTAGTGCTAATTATGCCGAATGGACAAACTTTAAGTATGAACGATCACATCAACAACCTTGAGATGATCGAGAAAAGCGACCTTCCTGCGGGCACTTACAAACTTGTTGTGAAGGGTTATAAGGTTCCACAAGGCAAAAACGGCGCTCAAGCCTACGCTTTGGTGTACACTGCAGTAGAACTCTAGTTTCTGCTCTAAAGTATTGAAATCACTTCTAAAGGCCCGGTTCATCCGGGCCTTTTTATTTCCTAAAAAAGCTCTGAAATAATTTCCTTACACGGCGCTCTGATTTGATAACTCGTGTCAAATTTGATAGAACAAGCGAGGTCGTAACCCTATCCAATTCAGGGGAGGTTCTTTGATGCAAACGTTTAAAATCGGCGATAATGCAGTTTATCCCGGCTATGGCGTTGTAAAAGTGGTTTCTATTGAAACCAAAGAGATGTTGGGCACAAAGACAACATTCTACAATATGCAATTGGTGGATACGGGCCTCAAAATCATGATTCCGACAACCAACGTGAAGTCCGCAGGACTTCGCCCCATTATCTCTAAAGATGAAGCTTCACGTGTTGTTGGTATTCTCAAAGAAAAAGACATCAAGATCGACAACCAAACATGGAATCGCCGTTATCGCGAGTACATGGAGAAAATCAAGACTGGGTCTGTATTCGAAATTGCTGAAGTTTTACGCGATTTGTTCCTCTTAAAAGCGGACAAAGAGCTTTCATTCGGCGAGCGCAAGATGCTTGATTCCGCGCGCAGCCTGCTTTTGAAAGAGCTCACCTTGGCGACAAGCCAAGAAGAACTGTTCAAGGAAGAAGAAGTCAAAGCCATCTTCGGTATCACAGCTTAAGCGGCATACGTCGGCAGTGCTGCCGAAGCGCCTGTGGCGCGGAGGTTGAAGCAGAGCTGGACGAACTCTAAAAAACATAATAAATTCGAGGCTTGGTTTCACGACCAAGCCTTTTTTATTTTTTGGAGCGCCAATCATGACCTCAAAAATTTCTCCACATCCTCGCGTCCGTTTTGCCCCGTCACCGACAGGTTATCTGCATGTCGGCGGAGCCAGAACCGCTCTGTATAACTATCTTTTTGCCAAGAAAAACGGCGGCGAATTTATTTTGCGCATCGAGGACACCGATGAAGCGCGCTCCACCGAAGAATCCCTGCGGGGCGTGGTTGATGATTTGGTGTGGCTGAATTTGCTCTGGGATGAAGGCGTTGATCCCAAGACTTTGAAAGACGTCGGTCCCCACGGTCCGTACCGTCAAAGCGAGCGCCAGCATATTTACAAAAAATACGCCGATCAATTGCTCGAGCAGGGCAAGGCTTACTACTGCTTTTTGACCGATGAAGAAATCGAAAAACAAAGAGAGGAAGCCAAAGCGCAAGGTCTTTCTCCGCATGTGAATTCTCCGTATCAGGATTGGCCTTTGCAAAAAGCGTTGGACCATATCAAGGCGGGGAATAAAGGTGTCGTGCGTTTTAAAACCCGTGGCCTTGCCAAGGATTATATTTTTACGGATTTGGTTCGCGGTGAAGTGAAGTTTCCTTCCGACATGGTCGGTGACTTTGTCCTGCTTCGTTCAGATGGAATGCCGGTTTATAACTTCTGCTGCGTGGTTGACGATCACTTGATGAAGATCACCCATGTCTTCCGTGCCGAAGAGCATCTCCCGAACACTTTGCGCCAGATGATGATCTATGAAGCTTTGAACTGGCCTTTGCCTGAGTTTGGTCACATGGCTTTGATTCTCGATGAAGACCGTCAAAAACTTTCCAAGCGCAAAGGCGCTGTGGCCTGCGGTCAGCTCAAAGAAGAAGGTTATCTGGCTTCCGCGGTTTTGAACTTCATTGCGCTTTTGGGATGGTCGCATCCCGAAGGTAAAGAGATCATGACGGTGGAGGATATGCTTCAGGCGTTTGATATTTCCCGCTTGAATCCTTCCGGTGCGATCTTTGACCGTGTGAAATTCAAGTGGATGAACTCCATGCATTTGCGTGCGCTTCCGAATGCGGAGCTGTGGAAAGCGATTCAGCCCTTCTTAGCCCGCGAGAATATGGAATTGCCGCAGGACCCGGTATGGCAGGACAAATCTTTGTCGCTCTTTAAACCGTACATGGAAATCCTGGCCGACGCGATTGAGCTTTACCGTCCACTTAATGACAAATCCTATGTGATCTTGCCGGAAGCTGACGAGACTTTGAAGTGGGAGCCGACCAAGGCGGTTTTGAGTGCGTGGCTTGAGCTGATTAAAAATCACTCTGGCGACTACATGACGGAAGATGAGTTTTTGAAATATCAAGACGAAGTGAAAAACAAAACCGGCGCTAAAGGAAAGCATTTGTTCATGCCTATCCGTGTGGCCGTGATCGGAAAACCTCACGGGGCGGAATTAAAAATTCTTGTGCCGTTGCTGAAAAAATCTTCGCTGATCAGCCGTGCCGAACAGGCCTTGGCAAAAACATAAGGTGAACCATGTCGCTTAAGATTTACAACTCTCAGTCCCGACAGCTTGAAGACTTCGTGCCGCTCACACCTGGGCAAGTCAAAATGTATGTGTGCGGTCCGACGGTGTATCACTACCTGCATGTCGGAAACTTCCGGGGAGTTGTGTTTTTCAATCTCGTGCGCAATTGGCTCGAGCATCGCGGTTATAAGGTGACCTATGCTTTGAATTTCACCGATGTCGATGACAAGATCATCGCCCGCGCGAAAGAAGTCGGCATGACTCCCACGGAGCTTTCGGAAAAATACATCGCCGAGTACAAGAAAGATTTCGCCGCTTTGGGTTTGCGTCCCCATGATATGAATCCCAAGGTGACTGAAAACATGGACGAGATTGTATCCATGGTGAATACGCTGATCAAAAACCAAAAGGCTTACGAAACTCAAGGGGATGTGATGTATTCCATCGAGTCTTTCCAGGATTATGGAAAACTCAGTGGCCGTCACACCGATGAATTGCAAGCCGGCGCCCGTGTGGATGTTGATGAAAAAAAGCGCAATCCTTTGGATTTCGCTCTATGGAAGGCCGCCAAGCCCGGAGAAATTTCCTGGCCTTCGCCGTGGGGTCCGGGCCGTCCGGGCTGGCATATTGAGTGTTCGGCGATGATTCATAAAATCTTCGGCGATCAGATCGATATTCATGGCGGCGGGATGGATTTGATTTTCCCACATCATGAAAATGAAATCGCGCAAAGTGAAGGCTGCACCGGCAAACATTTTGTGAAATATTGGATGCACAATAATATGCTCAACTTCGGCGGACAGAAAATGTCGAAGTCGCTCGGGAATATCGTCACGATGCGCGAGTTTTTAGAGAAAAACAGCGCGGAACTCTACAAGTGGATGATTCTTTCCGTGCACTACCGCACGATGAGTGATTTCAGTGATGCGGCCTTGGAAAGATCCGTTTCGGGTCTGGCGCGTGTTTATTCCGCGCTGGCCTTGGCGGAAAGTTATCTGCCGGAAGAGGTTTTAAGCTCTGAATCCGCGACAGGTGGCCTTGTGCCGGAAGCCTCTTTTGCGAAAATCACCGAGGAAGCTTGGCAGAAAGTCGAAGCGGCGTTGGACAATGATTTTGCAACACCGGAGGCTTTTGCCACTTTGTTTGAAGTCGTTCGTCAGTTCAACAATCAAGTGCGCCGCGGTTTGAAAGCCAACCCCGCGATTCAAGGTAAGGCGCTGGCCTTCCGTGGTTTCGTAAAAAAATTCGGAAAGCTGATGAGTCTTTTCCAAGAACCCGCGGGCGAGTTCTTGATCAAACTGGATGACCTGCTTTTAAAGAAAATGAATTTGGAAAGAGCGGCGATTGATGCGCTGGTGGCGGAACGTGCCAAAGCCCGTGAAGCCAAGGATTTTGCGAAATCCGACGAGCTTCGCAATCAGCTGACCGCGATGGGCATTTCTGTCAGTGACACGCCCACCGGGTCTTTCTGGGAAGTTCACAAATAAATCACAATCCGGCGATGACGGAATTTAGATCTGTCTTCGCCATTTTGCCTTTAAGAATCGGTGCGCGGGTGCTTTTGCTTACGACACCGAAGGGAATATCGCCCCACCATTTCTCAACCAAAGTGCCGTCCGCCGCGGTGGTGACTGTCTTGCAAGTTTCATAAATTCCCGCGGGGGCCGCGATCTTTTCAAGCTTTCCGCCTTGAGCTTCGCATTGAGCGAGAATTTTTTTGAATTGATCGCGTGTGAAAAGGTGTTCTTCTTCCACGGTCTTGCTGGTGGTTTCAGCTCCCATGGTCGCTTCAAATTTTACGACCCAGCGGGACGTGTCTTTATTAAAGCTCATAACTTCTTTGGTGATTTTCACGGGGACAGCAGTTCCATTGGCTTGAGTCACAGAGCCCGTCCACTGCACACGATCGCCCACGCTGGGATATGCCCACGCCGTTCCGGCTAGCAAGAGGGCGAATAAAAAGCTCCCTGTTTTTAGAATCATAGGACCTCCTTATCCTTTCTTACAGCCCTTCAGTGGGCTGATGTTAAGAAATCTTGGCATGGACAGGAGTCTTGGGGTGCTGAACTTTTTGAAAGGTGTTATCAATCAACCTATTCAAGCACAAGCACGTGAGTTTTCACACGCTCGATATCGGCGTCATTCATGAGTTGCTCACGATAACGTCCTTCCAAGAACATGTGCGCCTGATCTTTGTAGAATGGCGAAAGCATGTGCCCGGAAGTTCCAATCGGATTGATGCCCCAGCTTTTTTGCGGATTTGCAAAATCAATAATCCGGCGGGTGGAAGGACCCGCAACAACCTTAAAGTCACCACCGAGCGCGCGCATTTTATTGTTGTTGATGTCATTGTAAGAACCCGGCATCGGATATGGTCCCAGGTTGAAGATTTTATTTAGCGGCGCGATTCGTCCAAGCGGATGCACGTACTCAATCGTGTGCAAACGTCCCCACTCCGGCAAAGAGGCGAGAGCTTTCGTCGCGTTCCTGAAACCCTGATTGATGATGTCACTATAGTTCTTATCACTCCACCATGCTGAGGAGGGATTTAAGATGGCGCGCTCATAAAACACCCATGCATAAGGGGTGTTGAGATAAGCCGTGCGGGTTTTCTCGTCCAGAGAAGCCAGCATCAAAAGAATATTTTCGTTGTTCCACTGATGATAGAGACTCGCGGCCTGAGAAGTGATCTCCGAGCGCAGGTTCCATTCTTTAAGAAGCTGGATTTGTTTTTCGTGAGACCCGTCATCACGCACTTGGGAAAGAAGCTGCGCGAGAATTTTCTTGTTTTGGGCGTTGTAGTTTTCTGTTTGCAGGACCTTGGTGTCCTCGACATTCCAGCGCTCTTTTTGCGACAGAGCTTCCGTGATGGTTTGATAGCGGTCATCCGATTGCCAATCACCACGAATGGTGGCGGGCAATCCCGGCGGGCGGGAATTGGCGGTGACGATAACTCCCGACGGTGGATTTACCAAGTGAGGTTTTTCTTGCCACGTTAAGAGGCGCGCGTATTCATCTTTGCCGCTGGCTCCATCAAGAATAAGATCCGAGTGAGGGTTCTGCTTTACAGCCATGTCGCCAAAGACCCACCAGGCGATATTTTCCGGATCGGCGTACATCACATTCAGCCCGGGAGCCGTGGCGAATTGCAGAGCGGATTCAAACTCCGCCATGGTTTTGGCTTCGCCCATGCGCTGGAGCGCTTTCATCGGATTGTTTTCAAGTTTATGAAACGCCCATTTGAGCGCGAGATTTTTCTCATCCAGCACTTCGTTCAACAAAGGACCGTGGGGAGTTTCAATCATCGTAAGAACCACGTCGGGTTCTCCTTTGACTTTGATCACCTCTTGCCATTCCTGATAAGGCACGGGTTCGTTTTGATAAAGAACTGTTTTATTTTTCGTATCCAGAGTTTCGCGATAAAGATCCATGTCGTCAGCCAAGGACATCGTAAAACCCCATGCATGACGAGAAGTGTGTCCCAGAACTGCAAACGGCACGAGCGGAAGATAATGGCCGTAGATTTCAAACTCCGGCGTCTGTAAGTGAGCTTCAAACCACACGGCGGGTGCGGAAAAACCAATGTGCGGATCGTTGGCGAAAATACTTTTTCCAGACTGAGAACGGGAAGGCGCAATCAACCAAGCGTTGCTGCCCTCAAAAACCGGCGCAAAGAGGCCTTCAGTGCCAAGATCTAAGGGGCGTGGCAAGGAATACGCAGCCAAGTGCAAGGGGCCTTGAAGCGGATCATTGCGCAAGGTTTGAAATTGCTCGCGCGGCAATTTCTTAGCAAGTTCCGTCATCACCGGGTCCGCTTTTAAGGCGATACCGAAACTGTACGCCATGTGACCAGTCATAATGTAAGCATCCAGCGGAGTGAACGGAGCCGGCTTCGGCATGCGCAGCAAAGTCATTTCATAAGGCAGTGGAAAATGAGCGATGTACTGATTGATGCCGTCGAAGTAAGCCTCCATTTCATTCCAAAGCTGGGCGTCGAAGCGTCCTTGTTCTTTTTCGGCTTGAAGCATGCGCTCCATGGAGCGTTTCAACATCAGGTTGCGATAAAGGGTGTCGTTTTTAACGGCCAAAGGCCCAAAGACTTCACTCAATGTTCCTTGAGTCAGACGGCGGGACAGTTCGAGCTGAAACAACCTTTCGCTGGCTTGAACAAAACCCAAAGCGCGCAAGGCATCGAGTTTGGTCTGGGCTTTAATATGGGGAATACCGTAAGCATCACGGGTGACGGTGACGGGATGTGAGAGATTCTGAATTTTCAGAGTGCCGTCGAGGGGAGCGAGGGATCTTCGCATCACCATATAACCGGTGACAGCAAGCACACAGAGAAGAAGCGCAAAACCAATCAGAGTTCTTTTAAGAAGTTTCATATTTAAGGCGTAACATTAGTTTCACTCAGGCGCGAGCGAGACTATTGTCACTCTGCATAAGACGCAGTGTGGACCGCAAAAAAGTTCCGTCGTTAAGGGATTTCTTTGGTAAACTCGAAGGGATGCCCTCACCTTATAAAAAGAACTTTCAATTAGTCTCTGAGTTTAAACCTTCCGGTGACCAGCCGCGCGCGATTGCGCAGATGCTGGAAAACTTTGACGTGGGTTTAAAACATCAAACGCTGCTCGGTGTGACCGGATCGGGAAAGACTTTCTCGATGGCGCACACGATTGCGCAACTGAATCAGCCGGCGTTGGTTCTGGCTCCGAATAAAACTTTGGCGGCGCAACTCTATGCGGAGTTCAAAGAACTTTTTCCTCACAACGCCGTGGAGTACTTCGTCAGTTACTACGATTACTATCAGCCCGAAGCGTATATTCCTTCGACGGACACTTACATTGAAAAAGACTCGGCCATCAATGAGCAGATCGATCGCATGCGCCACTCGGCAACGCGCTCTTTGTTTGATCGCCGGGATGTGATTATTGTCAGCTCCGTTTCTTGTATCTACGGTTTGGGTTCGCCGGAAGCCTACGAAGGCATGATGATTCAAATCGTCGCCAACACCGAAATGAAGCGCGACCATTTGCTGCGTGAACTGATCCGTATTCAGTATCAAAGAAACAACGTCGACTTTTCGCGCGGAACCGTGCGCGTGCGCGGCGATAATGTGGAAATCTTCCCGCCGTACGAAGAAGACCGCGCCGTGCGTGTTGAGTTTTTCGGCGATTTTATCGAGCGTCTTTCCTGGATTGATCCGCTCACGGGCCAAGTTTTGGAAGAGCTCGATCAGATCGGTATTTATCCCGGAAGTCACCACGTTACCAGTGAAGACAATCTTAAGCGCGCCATCCGCAGCATCCAAGAAGAGCTGCGCGAGCGTCTGGCGGAGCTCAATAAGGAAATGAAATTCCTCGAAGCTCAGCGTTTGGAGCAAAGAACTTACTACGACATCGAGATGATGGAGCAGATGGGTTTTTGTCCCGGCATTGAAAACTACTCCCGCCATATGACCGGCCGTGGACCTGGTGAGCCGCCACCGACGTTGCTTGAATATTTTCCGAAAGACTTCGTGACTTTTGTCGACGAGTCCCACGTCACGATTCCACAGATTGGCGGTATGTACCGTGGGGACCGCGCTCGGAAAATGACTCTGGTCGAGCACGGCTTCCGTCTTCCATCGGCGTTGGACAACCGTCCTTTGAACTTTAAAGAGTTCGAGAGCATGATGGATAAGGTCGTTTATGTTTCGGCCACGCCAGGCAACTATGAGTTGCAAAAATCCGAAGGAATCATTGTGGAACAGATCATCCGTCCGACGGGTCTTATCGATCCGATCGTCGAGGTGCGCCCGGTGAAACACCAGGTGGATGATCTGCTTAAAGAAATCCGTGAGCGTGTGAAACGCCAAGAGCGTGTTTTGATCACAACCCTCACCAAGCGTTCGGCGGAAGACCTTACTGAGTACTATGAAAGCCTCGGCATTAAAGTAAAATACTTGCACAGTGAGATCCACACGGTGGAACGCACGGAAATTCTGCGGGATCTGCGCCTGGGTGTTTTCGATGTTCTGGTTGGTATCAATCTTCTGCGCGAAGGTTTGGACATCCCTGAAGTGAGCCTTGTAGGAATCACTGATGCCGATAAGGAAGGTTTCTTGCGCTCTGAGCGGTCTTTAATTCAGACCATTGGTCGTGCCGCTCGTAATATCAACGGCCGTGTGATTCTGTATGCGGACACCATCACTGAGAGCATAGAGAAAGCCATGGGTGAGACCGAACGCCGCCGCCGTATTCAGCAGGAATACAATGAAAAGAACGGCATTACTCCGCAAACCATTCGTAAGCGTATCAAAGAGGGCTTGGGTGAAGTCTTCGATGGAACTCTGGCGTCCACGGTTCTGACCGGTGATGCGAAAACCGGTGCGGTGGTGAATAAGTTCGCGCACCAGCCGGAAAAGCTGCAAAAGGAAATCGAAAAGCTGCGCGCAAAAATGAAAGAACATTCCGCGAATCTGGAGTTTGAAGAAGCCGCCAAAGTGCGCGATGAAATCAAACGTTTGCAAATCACGGAACTGACTTTGCGAAGCGGTGAAGTGGAAAGCGATAGTGCGGAGGTCGTCAAGGATGGCCTCAAGTAGGTTTGAAGAAGTCCGCGACAAAGTAAAAGAATTCCCCACGCAGAGTGGGGTTTACCTGATGAAGAACGTCACCGATAAGATTATTTATATCGGCAAGGCGAAAAATCTCCGTCATCGGGTGCGCAGCTACTTCACCGACAATAAAGATCATTCTCCGAAGACGCGTCTTTTGGTTCAGCACATCCACGAAGTGGAATACATTCTGACCAAAACCGAGGTTGAAGCTTTCTTGCTGGAAGCGTCTTTAATTAAAAAGCACCGTCCTAAATACAACATCCGGCTGCGCGATGATAAGGCGTATCCGTACATCCGTTTGACGTGGGGAGATGATTATCCTCGACTGTATTTGGCCCGCCGGGTGAAAAAAGACGGCTCACTGTATTTTGGACCTTACACATCCGGTTTTGCCGTGCATGGCACGATTCGATTCTTAAATCGAACTTTCAAAATACGCGATTGCGCCGATGCGATGTTTAAAACCCGCACACGGCCCTGCATGACTTATCAGATCGGACGTTGTACCGCGCCTTGTGTGCGCTACATCTCCAAAGAGGAGTACCGCAACGAAGTCGAAGGCGCGAAGTTGTTTTTGAAAGGCCAAAACAAGAAGGTCATTAAATCCATGACCGAGAAAATGATGACGGCGGCCGAAGAAGAAAAGTTCGAAGTCGCCGCGCGCTTGCGCGACTCCGTTCAGGCCATCAAGGCGATTTTGGAAAAACAAGCCGTGATCAACGACACGTCTGAAAAAGACCTGGATGCCGTGGGCTTTTATGGGGATGAACGCGGCTGTTTGATTGAAACCGTGCACGTGCGCGCCGGCCGTGTCATCGGCACGCGTCCGCATTTCCTTTCACACTTTGATCCGAATGATTTGGCCGAAGATCCGCGTGAATGGATGGTGGATTTCCTCAATCAATATTATGAAGACAACTTTATTCCCGACGACGTGCTTTTGCCTTTGGATATCGGCCAGGATTTGACCAAGCTGATGGGCGAAGTTTTGAAAGAGCGTTCCGGCAATAAAGTCGGTGTGCGCTTTGCCACGGATGAACGGGGGCGCACGCTTGTCGAAATGGCCAACGAAAACGCCAAGGCGCATTTCCTGAAATATGTTTCCAAGTCCGAAGAGAAAGTGCGGGGTCTGGAGGAGATCAAAGAGAAATTCTCTCTGCCGGAGTTGCCTCGCCGTATCGAGTGTTACGATATTTCGACCTTCCAAGGAGCGGAAACCGTGGCCTCACAGGTGGTTTTTGAAGAGGGTGTGCCTGCCAAGGATCACTATCGCCGCTACAAAATTAGAACTGTGACTGGCATCGATGACTTTGCTTCCATGTATGAGGTTTTAAGTCGCCGCTTTAAGCACACGGAGTATGAAGATCCCCAGCTGATCGTGATCGACGGTGGTAAAGGGCAGTTGGCGCAAGCCGTGCGTATTCTTGAAGAGATCGGCCGCCGGGATATTCCGGTGGTGGGATTGGCCAAAGCGCGCACCGAAAGAGATTTCCAAAAGCAAGAGGTCGAATCCACGGAAGAGCGTTTCTTCCTCCCGGGCCGGGCGAATCCTATTACTTTTAAACATAATTCCGAAGCCTTGCATATTCTCACAGGCATCCGTGACGAGGCCCATCGCTTTGCCATCACTTACCACCGCAAGCTGCGTGAAAGCACTTCGCTGGAGAGTGAATTGGATTACGTCGTGGGCCTGGGCGAAAAAAGAAAGAAACTTCTTTTGACTCGCTTCAACTCTATTGATGAAATCAAGATGGCCGTGCCTGAAGAGATTGCCGCCATCAAAGGTTTCAACCGTGTGTTGGCGGAACGCATTCTTCTTCAGCTCAATGAGCCGGATGACGAAGAAGTTGAGGTTGAGGAGTGAAGAGTCACGCCCTGTTAGTGGGTCTGGGTATTTTTCTAAGCCGTATCGCGGGTCTGGTCCGTGAACGGGTCTTTGCTCATTTCTTTGGAAATTCCGACGCCGGGGATGCTTTTAAAGCCGCTCTGAAAATTCCCAACTTTTTGCAAAATCTTTTTGGTGAAGGCGTTTTATCCGCAAGCTTTATTCCGGTCTATGCGCAGCTTTTAGCAAAAAAGCATGACGAAGATGCGGCGAAGGTCGCTTCAGTTATCGGCAGCTTGCTTTTTCTGATGACCTCGCTTTTGGTAGTCGCCGGTGTTTTCTTAACGCCGTTTTTAATTGGTCTCATTGCTCCCGGTTTTACGGGGGAAAAGCGCGAACTGACCATTCACATCGTGCAGATTCTTTTCCCGGGCACGGGCTTTTTGGTGATGTCGGCGTGGTGTCTGGGAATTCTCAATTCGCATCGCAAATTTTTTCTGTCTTACGTCGCGCCGGTTATTTGGAATGTCGCGATCATTGCGACATTGGTGATCTGGGGTCATCAGCAAGAGCAGTTTCCTTTAGCGATCACCGTGTCTTGGGGCTTGGTGGCGGGAAGTTTTCTGCAGTTCGCGGTGCAACTGCCTTCGGCGTGGCGCTTAGGACGAAAACTTTCCCCATCATTGGATGTGAAGATGACCCACGTGCGCACGGTGGTAAAAAACTTTGTGCCGGTGGTGATCTCCCGCGGTGTTGTGCAGATCAGTGCCTATATCGACAATATGCTTGCCAGCCTTTTACCGACAGGCGCGGTGTCGGCTTTGGCCTATGCGCAGACCTTGTATCTTTTGCCGGTGAGTTTGTTTGGTATGAGTGTTTCAGTGGCGGAGCTTCCCGCGATGTCTCAAGCGACGGGCTCTGAGCATGAAATCAAAGAATATCTGCAAGGTCGTTTGAACCGGGGATTAGAACAGATTGCGTTTTTTATTATTCCTTCCGTTGTTGGCTTTTTACTTTTGGGAAATCTGATTGTCGGAGCGGTTTTTCAAACCGGGGAATTTCAGGAAGAAAATACGCGCTATGTGTGGATGGTGCTTGCGGGCTCCACCGTGGGTCTTTTAGCTTCGACATTAGGGCGCCTTTATTCCTCGACGTTTTACTCATTGAAAGACACTCGCACGCCGCTGCAGTTTGCGATTGTGCGCGTGATTTTTACGACATTGCTCGGAGTGCTTTTTGCCTTTTATCTGCCCAAAGCAATCGGTCTTGAGGCTCAATGGGGAACTCCAGGACTGACGGCTTCGGCCGGGATCGCGGGCTGGATCGAATTTTATTTTTTAAGAAAAGCGCTGAATAAAAAAATCGGTCACACCGGTTTAAGCCTGAAATACCAAATCAAAGTGTGGACCGTGGCCCTCATCAGCGCCGCCGTAGGAGCGGCAACCGTGTACTTCGCCGTGCCCGCGCACTTGCACATCATCATCAAAGCAGTGATTGGCCTTGGCATCTACGGCATTCTGTATTTCAGCCTCGGCACCGCCCTCAATATTCCGCAAGCGCGCAGCGCTCTCCGTCGCGTCCTCCGCCGCTAAATTGTTTTAAAATCGTCTTTCGGTGTCTTACCATCGAGTGGCCCAGCCGAAGAGGTCGATGTAAATATTGTCGGTCGGGAAGGCGAAGCGCAAGCGGCCGTTGAAGGAGCCTTCGTGCCAAGGCCGGAACTCGACGCGGGTGAGGCAAGCTTGTCCTGGGAATAGATATGGCGGGCAGTTGCTCCACGCCCAGAAGGCGGAACCTATGATGAAAACACCGCGCAGGTAAACCGGTTGGTTGCCGACGTTGCGCAAAGTGAAATCAGCATAGCGACTGAAGTTCACCGGCACGCTTCCAAAATTGTAGTAGTAATAGCGGTCATACTGAGTTTTCAGAGGCTTGTCGCCCAGGGTGACCTCCAGAGATGGCTTCGCTCCCGCGGGGAGCGCGATAAAAGCAGTGAGTAAAAGGCCCAAAAGAAATCTCATAATCCACCTCCGGTTTTCTGCTTTCTATTTTTTTACAAGAAGAAATTGGTCGCAAAGTTTTTCCGTAGTATGCTCTTCTTGTCATGAACGACTCTTCCGTCTGGTCACCGATGAAATTTTCGATCTACAGGTCCTTCTGGATCTGCGCATTCATGTCAAATCTCGGAACTTGGATTCAAGACGTGGCGGCAAGCTGGGTGATGACACATTTGAACACCTCGCCTCTGGTGATTTCTTTGCTTTCGTTCTCTGGGAGTTTGCCGATTCTTTTTCTCAGCATTCCCGCAGGCTACGTCGCGGATCTTGGTCATCGTCGCACGGTTCTTCTTTTTGCCCAAGGTCTGATGTTTTTTGCCGCGGGTCTTTTGGCTTATCTCGTGTGGACTGAGAAGGTCACGGAACTTTCTTTGCTGAGTTTGTCCTTTATCATGGGCGTGGGAGTGGCTCTCACCAATCCCGCTTTTCAGTCCGTGCTCACGGATTTGGTCCCGGCGCAAATGCAAGCATCCGCGGTGTTGGTTTATTACATGGGTATTAATATCACGCGGGTCTTAGGGCCCTCGATTGGCGGGGGTGTGCTCAGCGCTTTTGGTCCTTCCAGCGCGTTCTTCCTGAACAGTATTTCCTTCTTAGGCTTGATTGTGTTTTTTGTGATCTGGCCAGTGAAGACAGCGCAGGAAAAACAGCAGATAAAACTTGTTCCGGAAGACTGGCTGCCGCTTTTTTCTCTGCACAATTTAAAACTGTGGGTTGAGATTTTCATAGTCACCTTCTTTGCTTCCTCTTTGTGGGCTTTGTATCCCACGCGCGGACGGGTGGAGATGGCGTTAAGCTCTTTGCAGTATGGATCGCTTTTGGGTTTCTTTGGTTTAGGAGCTTGTTTGAGTGCCGTGCTTTCAGAAAGAATCATGCAGCCTCATCGCACACAGAAATCTCTGGCGGGTTCTTACATCGTTTACGCAGTAGGAATTTTGCTTTTAGGTTTTGCTCCCACCTATCCGGTTCTTTGCGCGGCCATGTTTTGCGGTGGAACCGGATGGCTTGTGCTAGCGACGCTGATGAATATGTCTTCACGTCAAATCACAGGAGCTTCGCGTTTAAAAGCGACTATGCTGGGTGTCTTTTTGGCAGTGTTCTATGCGGGCATGGCGTTAGGAGCGGTGACGTGGGGAGCTGTGGCCCGCGTCAGTCATTCGTGGACAGCGCTTCTCATTGCCGGAGTAGGTCTGTTTCTTATTGGTTTTGCAAAAGCTTTGCGTGCTTCGGTAACAAACAAATTATAGCGGTGCATTAGGTTCCGGTTTTGTTAGTCTAGAGTCGGCCTTGCGGGTAAAATCCGCTCATGAAAGATTACATTCAGTATTTGCAGGATGTCCTGGGTCTTCAAAATGTCATGCTTCCTCCTTCTGACAAGGAAGTGGCAGGGGCGCGTTTTTTTACTGAAGAAGGCCCGTTTGCTCCCTCCGCGATTCAGCATTATGAATTGGTCTTTCTGAATATTCTCACGCAAAGCAAAGAAAGTTTTTTTATTCCTGAAGTCCGTGATCTTTTCGAAAAAATGAAAGCGGCGATGAAGCTTAAAAACATTCAAGTTCTTGAGCTGGACTGCACCGTCGAGGATCGTTCACGTCTGCCGTCCGAGTTGGCTGAAGTGTGCGAAGGTAAAGTCGTTGTCGTGTTCAGCTCTTTCCCCAAAGACATCGGTGAATTGATTTTTAAAGGTCCGGGCAAGTGGATCGAAACTTACAGTCCGGCCTATTTGTTGGAAGACGCCGCCGCCAAAAAAGTGGTGTGGAACGATTTGCAGAAAGTGATGAAGGAGCTGGGTCTATGAAGCTTCTTGTGCAGGTTCTCGCTCTGATTCTAGTTCTTGCCATTAAAGCTCAAGCGAATTGCACCATCGCCGTGACCATCAATGAAGCGATCACGGCCTCCACCTCCGATTATTTGGAACGAGCGGAAAAGCGCGCCAAAGACAAACAGTGCGACTCTATCTACATGCGTATGAACACACCGGGCGGAAATCTGCAAAGCACGCGTTTGATTGTTGAAAGAATTCTGGCGTCACCGGTGCCGTATCTTTGTTTGATCACTCCTAGTGGTGGACACGCGGGCAGTGCCGGCGCCATTATTTTGCAAGCCTGCCACGTCAATGGCGGAGTCACGGCCACCAATATCGGTGCGGCCACTCCGATTTTGGGAACAGGTGAACAGATTTCCGAAGACTTGCGCAAAAAACTTATTAACGACACCGTCAGTTGGATGGAAGGTGTGACTCAGCTGCGCGGGCGCAGTTTGAAATTTTCTAAAGAGATTATCACCGAAGCGCGTTCCGTGAGCGCGGAGGAAGCGCACAAGGAAAAGGCTTTGGATATCGTGGCTCCGAATGAGCTTGAATTCTTACGTGCAGCTGCAGGCCGTGTCACTGTCATCGGTGAAAAAAAAGATGTCACCGTGAAAGTGGGTGATCTTGTCGAGTTTGCGCCGGACCTGCGCTACAAAGTTTTAAGTTTTATTGCGGATCCTGAGTTTGCCTACTTGCTTTTCATGGGAAGCTTGGCGCTCTTGTATGTGGAGATCACGCATCCAGGGCTTGTCGCTCCCGGTGTGATCGGAGGGATCGGCTTGGTGCTTTCGCTTGTGGCCTTCCATAAGCTGGATGTGGCCTGGGGCGGACTTGCTTTGATTTTGCTCGGCATTGCCTTTTTAATTCTCGAAATTTTTATTCCCAGTTTCGGAGCTTTGGGTATTGGCGGCTTGATCGCCGTCTTTGTCGGAAGTCTTTTCTTGTATGATGCGCAAACAACGGGATACACCTTGCCGATTTCTTTGATTCTTTCTGTGGTGGGCGTGCTAGGCGCTGTGTTTATTGGTGTCGGATATCTTGCTTTAAAAACCATCCGTCACAAATCCAGCGACGTGGATTCGGATTTGAAAAGCACCGAAGGTGTCGTGGTTTCCAGCGAGGCTTCCGGGCATCGCGGGCAGATTCAGATCATGGGTGAAACTTGGAACTATGTTTCTGAAGATTCGTTACAAAAGGGCGATCGCGTGAACGTTACGGATCGTCAGGGCCTGACATTGAATGTGAAGAAAGTGAAATAAGGAGACAGCAATGGAATTCTTAATAGCGATAGTGATTATCGGCGGGATCATCCTAACTTCGATGGTCAAAATCTTGAATGATTGGGAGCGCGGCGTGGTCTTGCGCCTGGGTAAAGCCGTGGGTGTGCGTGGACCTGGTTTGATTCTTTTGATTCCTTTTATTGAGCGCATGATCAAAATCGACACGCGCACTGTCGCTATGGACGTGCAGCCGCAAGACGTGATCACCAAAGACAACGTCAGCATGCAGGTGAACGCCGTGGTTTACTTCAAGGTGATTTCTCCGTTGGAGGCGATCACAAAAATCGAAGACTACTACTTTGCGACCAGTCAGCTGGCGCAAACGACTTTGCGTTCGGTGATGGGTCAGTATCCCTTGGACGATGTTCTCGAGCACCGTGATAAAATCAACACGGCTTTGCAAGGCATCCTGGATAAGCACACCGAATCTTGGGGTATTAAAGTCACCTTGGTGGAAGTAAAACAAATCGATCTGCCTAAAGAGATGCAAAGAGCAATGGCTCGTGAGGCGGAAGCTGAGCGTGAGCGCCGTGCTAAAGTTATCAGCGCGGAAGGCGAAGTGCAGCGTGCGCAAAAGCTGCAAGAGGCTTCTTTAACACTAGCGGGATCTCCTTCGGCGTTGCAGCTTGCCTATATGCAGACATTGACTGAAATCGCTGGTGATAAAACGAACACGATCTTGTTCCCGATGCCGCTGGATATCATCAAGCCCCTTCTCGAAATGGCAAATAACAAAAACTAGACTTTCATCCTCCGCCCTTGGTGCGGTTTAATAAGGAAGGACAAGGCAGGACGCCTTGTCCGGCACCTCTAGGACGGAGTGAGAGTGAAACTGGTTTTTGCATCTTTGTGCTTCATCTTTGTCTACATCAGTTTTCTGCCTGACGCTCGTTCGACCTTTGTCGGCGGCTCAGAATTGGTTCGCGTCCGTCTGCTGACCACCACTGCAAAAGTTGAAATCTCCGGCGTTGCTTTGCGTTTTCAAAATGCGGAGCATCCTTATCGTCCCGTCGCCATTCCACAAAACAACCGCGCCGAAGCCCGTCTTCTTGAAAAAGACGGCCGCCAATTCTGGGCCGTGCGTTTCAATGACCGTGATCCTGAGCAGCTCTTTGCGCAAAAATACCTGATGGTGCAGGGAGAGAATCTGCGCCTGGGGGCGAAGTCTTTGCCGTCACGAGTTCTTTTAAGTTCCAGTGCTCCTCGCAAAATCGATGTGGTCGGCGTGATGCCTTTGGAAGAATACGTTGTCGGCGTGCTGGCCAGTGAAATGCCTTTATCCTGGCCGCTGGAAACTTTAAAGGCGCAAGCGGTGGCCGCACGCTCCTACGCTTTGGCGGTGATGGAAGAACGTAAAGACAAACCGTTTCATCTTGAAAGCAGTATTCTCGATCAAGTGTTTCGTCATGTGCTGGCTGAGGATGAAAATGATCCGCTCATAAAGAAAGCCGTGCAGGCGGTGCGCGAAACGCAAGGCTTGAAACTGTACACCGCTGACGGCCGTCACGTGCTCAAGGCCTTTTTCCATTCCGATTGCGGCGGAAAAACCACCACGGCGAAAAATGTTTGGAACACGAGTGTGAATTCCGGTGTGACCACCGACAGTTCTTGTCCGACAAATCCGCGCGCACATTGGAAACTCGCCCTGGATAAGCAGGAGCTGAGCCGCCGTTTGGGCGTGAAAGATGTTTTAAAATTAGAGCTTGTGAAAATTCCTTCCGAAGACCGCGTGAAAGCCGTGCGTGTGGCATTCAATGATTCCTCCGAAAAAATTATCAGCGCCAATGATTTTCGCCAAAAATTAGGTTTCCAGGATTTGCGCAGTTCACTTTTTGATCTCAAAAAAATGGGGGATCAGTTTCTTTTTGAAGGCCGGGGTTACGGTCACGGCGTGGGGCTTTGTCAGTGGGGCAGCCGCGTCCTGGGACAACAAGGCCGCAATTATAAACAAATCCTAACGCACTATTATCCTCTGGCTAGACTAAAGTAAGTTCAGCAGTTCGCTAAAACGCCCGAAAAGAACAAGTATGAAAAGTATCTTACTTTTTCTTTTTGTTGGCGTTCTTTCTTTCAAACTCTTTGCGACGGAAGCAGAAGGTCCGTGCCTTGATTGTGAAACTGAAAACAAAGCGGTGACGCCACTGAAAAAAGTCGCGGATGCTTTGAAAACCGGAAACAGTCATTGGATCGACGGCTACTTTATCGCTGACACCAAAGTCGTCGGTAAAGAACTCGATGTCGTATTTAAAAATCCTTCCGACTTGAATATTTCCACGGACCGTTTGGGGACAGTGAACACTCTGTATTGGAATTTCCTGGGACAAAGTTCTTTGCAAGAAGCGCTGAAGGTGACGAAAAATTCCGCCGGCACTTTGAAGCAGGAAGAAAAGCTTTTGCTTTTAAGTATGATCGGCAGCCGTCTTTCCGGCGGCTACAGTGTCACAGGCACGGAGAACAAAAATCTTGAAGCCGTTTATCAAAACGCCGTCAAGGCTGCGCGCGAAGGTGGCGTGTGCGGTGATATTCATAATCTTCTGGGAGAAGTCGCCAAGAGCCTGGGCTTTGAAGCCGTGGGACGACACAACGGTCAGTGGCAGCAAGATCTCAGCAAAGACAACACCGGTGGACACGCGATCTTGCATTTCCGTGATCCGAAAACAGGTGAGTATTACGTGCAAAACTATTCACAGATTTTTAATACCAAACAAAAAAATCTGCCTTCGGCGGTCGATGTCTCCTCCAAAGTGCTGGGCGTTTTGACCGGCACGCAGTATGTGGAATCTCGCCCTGGAAAATTGCACGAATATGTTCCGGCGACCTCGCAATGGGTGCAAGATCGAATCGAAGGTGTGGCGCGCTTTAAGCCGGATTCTTCGGCATTGACAATCAAAGTGGGTCAGAACGAGCAAACTCTGGCGGCGCAATTTGGAAATGATTCGGTGAAAGGCTTTATGCTTGGAACCAAGGTCATGACTGATGAGGGGGCTTACCGTTTGGAAGCTGCCGGCGTTTCTGCGCGCACAGGTACTAGCATTATAACCGACGGAATGCTTGTCGATGAGGTCGGAGCCACCGCGGAAGTGTACGGCGGTGCTTTGAAAATTTCCGCTCCGGGCTTTGACGCCAACACGGGAACTTTCCGTGAAGGTGAAAGGAACACACTCTTTTTCGGGTCCAACCTTAAAGGCACGGCTCGTATTAACGACACGACGGGAAAACTTGAAGTGAATACGGTGAATCTGGATTTGCGCCCGGCGTTTGGCGATCAAACAAAGAGCGTGACCTCCGGCACGCGCACGGAAATGAAAGCCGGTGTGGATCATCAGTGGAAAGATTTGAATCTCACTGTTTCCGCGGATCGCACCTGGAGCTGGATGCCAATGGATATCGAACAGCACCATAAGAACAAACTCACAACCACCTACGACCGTGTCGGTGTTTTGTATGACACCAGCAAGCCCGATAAAAAAGAGGCGTACCTGATTGTCGGTACGGATGTGTATTTCCTCGAAGGAGTGAACGTCAGCTCGGCCGTGGCTTTGAAAAACTCTATCAAAGCCGTTATTCCGACCGAAAAGCTCGGAACGTTCAGCGTGGGTGCGGATCTGGGAAGAGTGGTCGCCAACAAGAGTAAGGATCCGTTCTATGACACAGTTCCGGTTTCATCCGTGCACATTGATTGGACGAAGAAGCTGAGCAAGCTTGTGGAAGTGGGCGCTTCTGTTTCGCAAACCCAAGGAAATCAGATCACGCCGTTCGGGGTGATTGGACCGGTGACTCCGGTGATGGGAACCCCGGAAAGAAAAGTGCAGGGTATGATTTATCTGCACGCGAAATTCTAAAAAGGAAACAGGCGTTGAGAACAAAAAAAGGAACTCCCCGCAAGAGAGTTCCTTTTTTATTTTTTGGCCAAGCGATAATTTTAGAATCCCAAAAAGACGCGAGCCGCGAACATGAAGACTGCGCCAAGGATCAATACGCTGGTAGCTGAGATTGTCATGTTTAATTCCTTTATAAAAAACCTACGTTTCCCATTTCGGTAAGATGAGGAAAAATCTTAAATATTTCCTTTTTCGTCGAACTTTTTGCCATCTCAAGATGTGACAGGGGTGCCAAAATTGCGCTCCCCCCTAGGACATTAGACGCTGACACTGTGTTTGTTTCACCCTGAGAATACCCCAAAAACCTGAGGCGTTTCGTCAGTTTATGCGGGTTTGGCGAGGTTGGCACAGGCATCGCAAAGAAGTCTTGGTGAGAGGTCCCTGATAAACCGGATCTCTTAAGAGAGGCTGATATGAAAACATTCAACTCTAAACTGATCGTCCTTCTGGCGGCATTCTCCCTTCTGGGTGTGGGCTGCGGTAAGAGCCAACAGTTTCAGACCGACTCCGTAGGAGGAGGTTATCAGCCCATCGTCAATGACGGTTCCATCCCGGTTTCTCCAGATGGTTCTGGTGTTGGCACAAGCACTGGTGGTACGACGGGTTCAAACACTGTGGACTTCACTCCGGTGTCTATCGCTGAGTTCAACTCTTATGTGGCGATGCACCCACTGAACAACCCAACGAACTTTAAGATCACTGTTGATATGCAAAACGCCGGCAACGGCCGCTACGCAGGTACTGTGAAACTGTCCTACGTAGATACGGGTTATCAATACGAAGGCAAGTTTGAAGCGGGTTCCGGCACAAACGTGAGCTATAAGGGTATGAAGGACAATGGTTTGATGGAAGCAGAATTCAACCGCTGGTTCATCATCGACGGTAAGTACTACTTCTCTGCCTTCTTCCAGGATGCTTACGGTGCGATCGTACTTGTGTTCGACAACTACGTAAACCAAGGTGACGCTCAAGGTTCAGGTTATGTGTCTGGTTCTGTGTACTACAAGAACTTCGCACAATCCTACGCTCAACAGTCACCGTACAGAAAATGCTGGTACATCTACGACGGTCCTTACAACTGCCGCGCTTCTGCTGTGATCAACAAAAACACTCCATACCCTGGAGACGGTTACAGAAAGCTGGGCACATTCAGCGGTCTGTCTAAAGCGGCGGCGATGAAATAAAGAATAAAGCGCCTGACGCCGCAAGCGCCGGGCGATGAAAGAAAGTTTTAGAACGATTTTTAAGAGGAATTATTAACTAGGAGAGAGATATGGAAAGACTTAATAAAAAAGCTTTAAGTTTTCCAGCAAGAGTTTTCACCCGAGTTTTCGCAGTGCTGGGAATGGTCCTGGCCTTAGCGGCCTGCGGAAATAAAGACGGCGGAGGCGGCACCGTAGTTCCACCGATCTACGGCAACGGCTGCACCAACTGCGCGGGAAGTATTCCAACACCGACATTGTTGACGACGTTTGCATCACAAAGCGCTAACGCGAACATTGTATTCTCCAACATGCAAATGTTTGGAGAGTCCAGCCGAATCATGCCGAATGCGTCAGGCAATCTTTACCGCAACTACGTAGGTCCGATTGCTGTGCAAGGTCAGATGACGGTCGCGGCGGCAGAGGTGGATCCTTACAATCCAGCCTGCACCATTCAGCCGGGAGTTTACTCTCTGCAAACTTACTCTGTGGGTCAAATGGGTTATGCCGGTGGCGGTATCGTGATTCCAACACTGCTGAGTACTACGGGCGCTATCGAGATCCGCATCGACAGCCCTTCCACAACAATGGATGGTGCTCTGCTCGAAGGTAACGGCACAAGACTCTATGCGAAGGTCACAGTTCTGAGAGTGAACGGTTACAACTGCTCGTCCACTTTCTTTGGTATCTTCCAATAATTGAGATTCAAGATTAAAACCACCAAACCCTGGAGCGAAAACTCCGGGGTTTTTTATTTTTCGCCGTGAACCTTAATAAAATCTGTACATAATATTTCTTGCGCTTAGAGGAAAGTCTGGGTCTAATGTTGATATGGAATTACCTCTTTGGATCGACTTCTTTGATGAATTGCAAAATGTACGAGGGCGTTCTCAAAATACGGTGATGGCTTATCGCCGGGACCTCGAACTCTTTATTGAGTACCGCAAAACCAGTAAAACCATTCCGGGTTTTTACGAGTTTATGAAAAAGAATAAACTCTCGACGCGTTCACAAGCACGTGTGATCTCTTCGCTGCGAACGTACTTTAAGTTCTGCGAGACCCGTGGAATGAAATGCCCGGAACTGCGCGAGCTGCGTCCACCGAAAGTCAAGGTGGGGCTGCCGAAGGTTCTTACTCCGCAAGAGTTCCAGCAACTTTTTGATGCGGCGGAAGTAACGGATCCAGTGAAGACGGCGCGCAATCAGCTGACGTTGCTCTTTCTGTACGGTTTGGGTTGCCGCGTTTCTGAGTTGATTGCTTTGAATGTTGTGGATTTCAATCCTACTGACCGCTGGATTAAAGTTCTCGGTAAAGGAAGCAAAGAGCGTTTGGTTCCTTTGACTGAGAAGCTTGCGGAAAACCTGACGGTGTATTTAAAAGAGCATCGTCCGGTTTTGATGAAAGAAAATTCCCCGTCTATTTTGATCAATGACCGTGGCCATCGCCCTTCGCGTGTGGATGTGTGGAGATGGCTGGCTTCGTGGTCTGCGAAGGCGGGATTCCCGGAGCCGGTGAATCCGCACCGTTTCCGCCACGGTTGTGCCACGGCATTGCTGGAAAGTGGTGCGGACTTGCGCTCCATTCAAATGTTGCTTGGACACGCGAGCATTCAGACAACCCAAATTTATACAAGTGTGACCACCAATACGATGTCGCGAACTATTGAGGACCACCATCCGCTGTCGCGTATGCCGGAAGTTGAAAAGTAATAATTGTTCTTGTCCGGACTTCGTAAGGGCCTCTCGCTGAGAGGCCCTTTGTTTTTTGTACGACCGTGCCGCTCTTTTTGCTCTGTGGCTGCGGTATGAAAATACAATCGCTGATCCGTGAAAATGACCGCCTTGTTCCTGTTGATGTTGAACTGAGCTTTTTGCCGGGCTTACCGCAAATTCAATTTCTGGGTTTGCCGGATCAAGCCATCAAAGAAAGCATTCACCGTATTAAAAGTGCTCTGCGCTCGCAGGGTTTTGAATTTCCCAAGGCACAGCAAGTTCTCGTGAATTTACGTCCGCCGCATCTCAAGAAAAGCTCGCGCGGTTTGGAGCTGGCGGTGGCTTTGGGACTTTTGTGGGAAAGCGGGCAAGCGCGCAAACCAGACGCCGAATCTGTTTTGATTTATGGAGAGCTGTCTTTAAACGGCGAAGTTTTTGAACCGGATGATCTCGCCGAAGACTTTGAGCCTGGCGACGACACTTTGGTGTGGACCGGTACTTACGAAAATCGTCCCGCACCTTTTCGTCGCGCGTGCATATCAGAACTGAAAGGTCTTGAAACTCCGGAACTGTTTGCTGCATCACCGCGACAGTATCAACCGGAGCGCCCCGTATTCGGACTGGATTTAGAATTTCCTGAGCGCCAAGCGGAAATGCTGAAGCTGGTGGCTCTCGGTGAACATTCGCTTTTGCTGGCGGGGCCCGCGGGGTCCGGCAAGAGCACCTTCGCTAAAACTTTATTATCGTTATTGCAAACGCCAACGTCTGAGGAACTGCAGGAAATTGTTCGCAACAATAAAACCGGCGGTGCGGAAGACTTGCGCTGGCGTCCTTTGGTGCACCCCCATCATTCAACGTCGCCCCTCGGCTTGATCGGTGGGGGTGCTCCTCCCTTTAAAGGCGAAATCACTCGTGCTCATAAAGGTCTTTTGATTCTGGATGAGCTTTTGGAGTTTCATCCGCGCGCCCAAGAAGCCCTGCGCGAACCGATGGAAGAGTTCCGCATTCGTATTCGTCGCGGCCGTTTCCATGACGAGTATCCTGCCGAGGCTTTGGTTGTCGCCACAACGAACTTATGTCCGTGTGGAGATTGGGTGCCACAATCGAAAGTCGTTTGCGGTCGCTCTTTAAAAAAATGTCAGTCGTATCTTGAAAGACTGTCGGGGCCTCTTGTGGATCGCTTTCAGTTGATCTTTTTCACGCAAAAACGGGAATCGGGGAATGTGGTTTCCGGTTTGGAAATTCTGAAAACTCTTGAAGACGTAAGAGCTTTCAGAGGTGAACTTGCGCGGCAGGATACGCGCTTTGCGAAAGTGACGGGACGCTGGACATGGGAAGAGCTGGTTCAGGATCTGCCAAAGTTTTATCTTGAACAGTTGTTTCCTAAAGAGCTGGCATCACGCCGCCGCGACCTTGCGACATTGCGTGTGGCACGCACCTATGCCGATTTGGAAAAAAGCGCACGCATGGAACCGCGCCATGTGGAAAGAGCGCTCAAGGTTACTTACGTGCCGTTTGAATCTTTGAAGCGTTTAGGAGGGTAGTCATGAACAAGATACTGTACGCGTTAGAGGGTTCGAATGCCGCGGATTAAGTATGCAGAGGCTCCAGCAAGTCGTATCTCCGTGTGGGTCTCTTGTCGTGACCATGATTTTCCTATTGTGGAAATTTGCAAAGGAGAGCAGGGCGCATACGAAGCTCACTTAAAGCTCAACCTTTTCGATTTTTCCGTGGTCGAAGTGGAAGGTTTTTCGCTCGCGGCTGTGAAAAATCTGGTGGAAGAACTGCGGCCGTATAAATCCTTGTTTTTGCGAGATTGGTATGAAATCACCCAAGAAATTTAACTACGGCTCTGTTGAAGTCGAAGAAGGAGCGCTGTCTGCGGTAAATATCAAAATCCGGGTGACAGCCATGATTGACGGCGATGTACTAAAAGAACTCAAACACCGCGCATCCCGCGATAAAATCAAATATCAAACCTTGCTGAACAAGCTTTTAAGGTTCTTCCCCATTAACTAGATAAGGCGATGAGTCAAAAAAGATAAGCATAAGTCCTCTTTTTCGATACGATTTGTTTGTCGAGAACGAATAGTAAGAAAGGAAAAGGACCTATGCTCAATGA
>Ga0182746_1000915_pt1 | contig 31945 bp, 27 predicted proteins | sample eDN3rd30CBELigOP_FD_128881 | JGI IMG/M metagenome (GOLD analysis project Ga0182746, IMG submission 128881) | Enriched Organic Plus compost microbial communities from Emeryville, California, USA - eDNA 3rd pass 30_C BE-Lig OP (version 2) (version 2) ...
AAATCAAAACCAACAATTGTGGGATTTCATTGCATCTTTGAGTGAAGAAATTCAGGATGAATATTGGCAAAATATCAATCCAGGTTTCTACGGAGTGTCCGAGAACGAAATAACGTTTGGGATAAATAAGCTTATAAAATACAAGCGTTTCTTTTCTGCTATTGATGTTTCTAGTCACTTTATAGAAATACTACCCAGTGAGCTTCTTTCCGAAATACTTTTTAAGTCGGGAACAGAAGAGTCGAATGAAGCACCACGATTTAAAGGATATGAGATTGAACGGATTTTTGATGAACTTGATAAACGAAAAGATATCGATAAATCCACAATAATTAAATTAGAATGGCTATTTCTACCAATATTGGATTCTTATGGCACGAGACGAAATCCTAAAGTTTTAGAAGAGGAATTGACCACCAATCCCGAGTTTTTTATCGAAATTTTAAAATGGGTTTATCTACCAAAAGATAGAGCACTATTGGATAAAGAAAGAGAGGGACTTTCTGATGATTTAATCCAAAACAGAGCGAAACAAGCCTATCATTTACTTCATTCTTGGAAGAAGATTCCGGGTATGAAAGAAGATAAATCGATTGATGCACCAGCATTACAAGAATGGGTTGTTAAGGTAAGGCAATTGGCTAAAGCAGTTGATAGATTAGAGGTTGCCGATTCCGAAATTGGTAAGATATTGGCTCAATATCCCGAGAATATCCCGGAGTGGCCAGAGGAGACTATATTCCAAGTCATTGAAGATGTTAACACACGTAGTATTAAAAGCGGTTATTCTACAGCTATGTTTAACAAAAGAGGGTCGACTTCAAGGGGGCCATACGATGGAGGGAATATTGAACGGGCAAAAGCCCATTATTTCGAAAAATTAGAAACTGATTTCAAGTACAAATACCCAAACGTTGCTGAAATATTTAAGCATATGAAACAAGGATATTTGGAGGATGCCAAGAGAGAAGACGAGGAAGCCCAACGTAACAAATTGGAATATTAAGTTAAAGTTTCTATTTTTTGACCTATTCAATCGTTGTTTAGGTTGATTAACATCCAAATCGTGTTGATATGGACTGTCTTTCAGTTGGTTTATTTTTCGCAAATCTTCTAAAAAAGAGTTCGAGTTTTGTATCTTTGGCTCCACAAAAACGCTTGTAATTCAGTACCTTACAAGATTCACACCCAAAACTACACCCAGTTTTGGGTGTTTTGTCATAAAAAACCTATTCTAGTTCTTTCATTATTTCCTGAACTACCTCTGCCCTCAAACTGTAATCTTACCCTAGCTAGCTACACCCATAACTAAAGAATTCCACACCAAGGGTGCAGAGGTACTTAAAAACATCAAATATTATAAGCTAGTCAAAAAAAGCATACTAAAAAGCATAAAAAAAATCCCCAACATTTCTTAAGATGTTGGGGATATGGAGTATTAATGAATATTCCGACAAAAGTACACCACGGGTTCCGGACGAAAGTACACCAGATTTAGTGACCAATAACCCGAGCTATTTTACAACTGGATTGTATTAACTTTTCAAACTTAATGATTTTTTTTCTTTCTCAAAGACTTCCCCTGTAGTGAGAGTCTGTGTGCGGAAGCTGTCAATCTGTCCATTATCGCATCCGCAAGTGTTGGCTCATCAATAAAGTTGTACCATGCTTCAACCGGAAGCTGAGAAGTTATGATAACTGAGCTATTTCCATATCGGTCTTCCAATATATCCAGCAGTGCAAGCCGAGTGTCGGCGTCTATAGATTTTAACCCGAAGTCATCCAATATGAGTAACTTTTGGTTTGCAATTCCCTTTATCCATTTCAGATACGTACCATCAAGCCTGGTCTGTACAACGGTATCCATAAAACGGTTCATGCTGAAGTATAGTGTTTTAAAGCCTAGCAGACAGGCCGACCTTCCCAGTGCACAGGCTAAAAAACTCTTACCTGATCCTGTAGCTCCTGTGATAAGAACATTTTCTCCACGATGTATAAAAGAGCCGTCTGAAAGTCGGAGCACCTGTTCACGAGTGATGCCCCTTTCTGCATTGCAGATGATCTCTTCCGGAAGAGCGTTGTACCTGAGCCGGCTGGCTTTGAGATATTTTTGGGTTCTGGCATGGTCCCGGTATTCGAGTTCGGCCTGTACCATAGATCCCAATAGCTCATGGACATCCTGGATTTCGTGTACTGGTAAGGAGGCGACTGCTTCATAGCGGCGGGCCATGCCAGTCAGCCGCATTGATCTGAGCTGCTCGATAGTTTGATCTGTGTTCATTTCTGTTGTTGATTTATGTGTCTATTTTTATTTATATTCATCAGCCCCCCGGATGTTCCGGTGTAGTGGAATGCTATAACCGGCAGTGTGGCGATCATCTTTTTCCAGCATGTCCATCTTGTTGTCAAGGATATTTTTTATGGCCATATAATTAAAGCGGTGGCCTTTTAGCCCTCTTTGGCAGGCGGCTTCTATGCGGTCTGGATAAAGTGATGCCAGTCTGAGGAGTCCCTGACAGGCTTGATAGGATTGGTCAATGATCAGTTTGCTGTCCATTACCTTTTGAAAGTATTCGCGGGTGGCAACGCCGTATTTTTCTGCCCTTGAAAGATAGTCATCAGGATTCCAGGCCAGGCGCTCGCGAAAGTGGCGGTGATGTGGTGGTTCATGATTTCTGTCGGTCGTATAACCGTGTTTTTTATAGCTGCGCCTGTGAAGGGCTACACGCGTGCTTCCGATGTATATTTCAACGGTATCGGTACAATAAATAATATTTACCGTGCTTCCGATATGTTTGGAAGGTACACTGTAGAAGTGCCAGTCCTCACCCAGTACCACATGATAATCACGTTGCACCTTTGCACGTGTATAGTGTTTTATTATGAAAGAGCTTTCCGGCAGTGGATTTAAGATCGGTTTCTCACTACTTTCAAAAAGCTCTGTTCTGCTGAAAGTCTTGCGCTGGAAGTTTTTCTGATGGTGTTCTTTAAGCTGTAGACCTATCGCCAGGTTCAGTTCACTGATACTTTTAAAGGTCTCATTTCGGAGTGGAGCGTATATCCGTTGATAGGTTATTTTAACAGCACCTTCCACTGATGCCTTATCCCTGGGTTTTGCAGGACGTGTGGCCAGGAGCGCTATGTTGTTATGATTGGCCCATTGCTCCAGCATATCGGCGAACTTTGGTTCGTAACGGTTACTGCGCACGACCCACTGTTTCATATTGTCCGACTTTACCGATAAGGGTACACCTCCAAAATAGCCGAGAGCATTGTTAAGCGCCCGTAATACCTGCGGCAGGGATGCATTAATCAGCGCTTCCACATAACTATAGCCGCTAAAGGGCAATATGGCCACCAGCACGGGACAGGCTATCAGTTCACCACTGTCGGTATCCACATAATGGAGCATATCACCAGCAAAGTCTACCTGCAGCAGCTTCCCGGGCTCATGTTCAAAACGCATGGTGGCTCCCTGTTTGCGGATATGTTCCTGTAGAAGCTCACAGAATCTGGAATAGCCAAAGCCATCGGGATATTCATTAATATATTCCTGCCATAACAGCTGACGCGTAACACCTACACGACGGAGTTCGGAAAATAGATAGGAAAACTGCGATTCAAGATGTATCCGGCGGGGATCTTTTTCTATCTGTTCCGCTTTGCCCGCATTAAGATAAGCCTCCAGCTCGGCATCTGAAAAAAGGAGCAGTTCCGCAATACTGAATCCGCTGTCGGCGAACCGCTGCAAATAACTTGCGATGGTGCGTCTATTGATTCCGGTCTCCCTTTCGATGGAACGCTGGGAAAAGCCACGTTCCAAAAACAGCAATATCTGTCTTATCTTCTGCATATTTAGAGGTCTGTTTGCCATATCGTTAGGTCTTATACAGGCCCAACTTAGCAATCTTTTTTTCTTAAATATCCAGTGGTGTAGTTTGCCGCGGAATTATTGGTGCACTTTGTGTCGGAATGACAGTCTTTCTAGAACAGTTTAAAAGACCGCCAACTTATAATTAGGCTGCTAAAAATTTACACCAAAGTGGTGCATTTTGCAGCGGAATCACTGGTGTACTTTGGAGCGGAATAGTGGTGTAGTATGGTGCGGAATATGCAGTATTAATACTATTACAAACTTACAACGGCAGCTCATTCAATATTTTTTTTTGCAATCGCCAATTGGGTAAGAATTGATCCATCAACGCAATAAAACGCTTGTTGTGATTTCGTTCTAATAAATGAACTAATTCGTGTACGACAATATACTCAATGCAGTCCAATGGTTTTTTAGCTAGCTCAATATTAAACCAGATCCGTGAATGATCAGTAGCACAACTGCCCCACTTGGTTTTCATCTTACGAATTTTAAAAGCAGGCACCTCAATATCCATTTGTTTTGCATACTTTTCAATCATTACTTGTAATCGTCTTCGTAATTCATTTCGATAGTAAGCGTACAATTGTTTTTCTAATAAAGCCTTGTCATTCGTGTTTTTGGTGTAAATCGTAAGACTCTTTCCCTCAGGATGCACCTTGTTTTTTGTAGCCCCTATTAATTTTAACAAATAGCGCTCACCAAATAAATAATGACTTTCCCGGTTGACATACAATCGAGGTTCTTCTCTGGATTGCTCTCGAAATTTTCGTTGTTCCTTCTTTATCCAAGCTAATTTTGTGGCCGCATAAATTTTCACTTTCTCCAAATCATAAAATTCGGGTGAAGCAATAGTGACGTGCCCTTTTGGCGGATGCACGCTCAGATGCAAATTTTTTATCGGTTTGAAAGTTACCTCTATATCCACCTGCCCAATCTTCAATTGTTCCTTTCGCATTAATATTCGTCTTTATGAGCCTCGATTACTTTGTATATTTCGTTTACTTTGTTCACGTCATTTACCACGTTAAATATAGCTTTCTTCAGCAATTTCTGCTTGGCAATATTTTCTCGAAAACCTTCTTGTTTGGCGTATTGAACAGCCTCTTCACAAGCTAAGGCTAAAGTCTCATCATTATCCAACGTGTGATATAAAGCGACTTTACCTTTGGTGTTTAATGACGAGGGAACGTCATCTGTTTTGCCTTTATTGACTTGACGGATCAGTTCCGCCATTTCTACTAAATACTGTTGATAATTGATGGATTCTTGTTTTCTGCGTTCTATAAGCTCTTGAAGCAAAACAGACATCTGATCGAAGTACTTGGGATCCAGCAAATGCTCTTCTACAATTTTAGAACGAACATTATTTTCAATGGTTTCAGCTACCGCTTCGGGACTACTTTTAATTTCATTCGGTAAGTTGTCAATCGCTTTTTCCATATTGGTTTCTAACAAATCCAACAAGGAAATATCTTCAAAAGGACTAATCGTTTCCGATTCTTCTGCTTTAATGTAGGTATCAATCAAGAAACGCATATCGGCTTCATAGGCTTTCAAGTCAATGGTTTCCCCACTGGCAATGCGGATGACTTCTCTTAGATTCAAATAATCATCTAATTTCTGATGGAACGTATTGATTTCTTTTTCCGTAAATCCAGCCTCCGAAAAATCAGCTTTCAGATTCGCATAGGCGCGGATATATTCTACAATGGCTTTGTACAATGCCATACGCTTGTATTCATTAGCCTTTAGATCGTCTTCATTTTCTGTATTGCCACAGAAATAGTGAATATAATCCAATTGTGATTTAGGCAAAGCGACATTTTCGCAAATGCTTTCTACGGTTTCCATCGCTGTCCACAATCTATCTTTGGCTATCTTCAAGCGGTCTTTGATATGAATTTCGACCTCTTCTTTCGAAAAACCTTCCGAATCTAACTCGGAAGTATATACATTAATGGCATCTGTTACATTGCCAAATAGTTCCATATAATCTACGATATACCCATAATCTTTATCGTCGGTATCCAGACGGTTTACCCGACAAATGGCTTGAAACAAGGTATGGTCTTGCATCTTTTTATCGATGTAGATATACGAACACGGGGGCGCATCAAATCCGGTTAATAATTTTGAAACCACAATTAATAACTTCATCCGTGCCGGCTCTTTTCTAAACTGCTCTTTCGAATCGGTTTCGTACGTTTCAGTTTTGGATTTATTGCCTTTGACACTTACATTCTTCAATAATTCTACATAGGTATTGTAGATATATTCCTTATCGGTTTCGTTATCTGCGCCGGTATCTTCCAATGAAATATCTCTTGCATTGGGATTATAAGAAGTGATAATTGCGCATTTGTTTTTTAATTCGGTTTGTAAAAATAAGTTGTAATATTTACACGCTTCGTAAATGCTTGATGCCACCAAAATTGCATTTCCCATTTGCGATTTCAACCGCGGTTTGGTAGAGAAATCCAACAAGATATCCGACACAATCATTTCCATTCGACTCTTTGAGCTCAACACATTTTGCATCGTTCCCCATTTCTTTTTCAGCTCATTTTTTTGGAAATCATTCAATCCGGCTGTTTTTGAATCAAACCACTGATCGACTTTTGTTTGAGAGGTTAATCGCTGTTCAATAGAACGTCCTTCGTACATCAAATCTTTCACTACACCGTCCTCAACCGCTTCATTAAATTTATACGTATGAATGTATCGACCAAAAACATCCATCGTTGTTTTTTTATCTTGCTTCAACAAAGGAGTTCCTGTAAATCCGATGAAAACGGCGTTTTGCAATACCGCTTTCATAATTTGATTGAGTTTACCCCCTTGCGTACGGTGGGCTTCGTCTATAAAAACAAAAATCTCGCCTTGGGTTTGTACCGGATTTTCTTGTAATTCTTTTAAAAACGCATCGAAATTGGTTTCAGATTTATTTCCGAATTTATGAATCAAGGAACAAATCAATCGAGGTTTAGAGGCTTGCAAAAATTGCATCAGTTCTTTTCCCGAACGGGTTTTGGCAATGTCGGTTTCACCCACGTCGTTAAATACCCGCTCAATTTGGCCATCCAACTCGGTTCTATCGGTCAATATCACCAATCGCGAATTGGCTACATTTTCCAATATCCATTTCCCCAACATCACCATCATCAAGGATTTGCCCGATCCTTGGGTATGCCAAATGATGCCGCCTTCTTTCCGGCGTACAAATTCTTGCGAGGCTTTCAAGGCAAAATACTGATGAGGTCGAGGTAATTTTTTTACGCCCGCATCAAACACCACAGCGTTATAGATAATATCCAAGAAACGTTCCTTCACGCACAATTTTTTCAGGTATTTATCTAATTTATACGCTGTATTGTCGTGTTCATCCTCTTTCCAACTTAAAAAATATTTGGCAGGCGTCTCTATTGTTCCGTATTTTAATCCTTGGGTATTATTCCCGGCCAATATAAATTGAACCGTTGTATAAAACCACTCGTTAAAATGTTCTTTCTGATTTGATATCGATTGATTTACCGATTCGGCAATATCGGTTGTCCCACGTTTCAACTCCAATACACCTAACGCAATCCCATTGACATACAACACAATATCCGGGCGACGAACGTGCTGCCCTTTGGTTAAGGTCACCTCTTCTGCAATACCAAAATCGTTATTGCGCCAGTCTTTCCAATCAATCGGAAAAATGGTATCAAATTGTTCACCCAATTCTGGTCGCGCTTTCACACCATAGCGAATGGTTTCATAAAAGGTTTTATTACGATGGTATAAATTACCCGCATGTGTAGTAGCCAAATCCGTCAATTCCTTCACCGCTTTATTGGCTAAGGTTTCCGAATACCCTCGTTTCAGTAGATTCTTTTTCAAAATATCCGCCTCTACGTTACTATTATGTTCACGTTTCTCCCAATTGCCATAATAGGTGTACTCCAATTGCTCTTGAAACAATTGAATGATACGATTTTGGGTGTTGCGTTCGATTGGGTTAATCATGGGTTAAGTCTTAAATTTATATAGTTTATTTAAACAATATTCTGTTTTAAAAGAGAGATTATAACATCATTATGACTACTAATCTCATCCACAAACCATTGCGGATACTTCATCATTTCCATTTGTTTGACACTATCTTTCGACTTGGAATTGATGTAATGCTCTTTTTTTGACTGTGGTAAATAATTACTCAATTTAGAATTATTACTATGCGATATCAAGCATAAATTACCGATACAATTTAATACTTTTTCATCATTTATTCTTTCACCGCTTATTGGATTTTGTGGATAATAATGCTCCACCGAACTTCTGAATGAAAAGGCAAAATCTTTCAATTCCTCCTTATTTCTTTCCCAAAGTAAATAGTCTATATAATTAAATACCAGGTTATTTCTTATTTTGCCATAATACAACAAATCTTCATCAAATTCCCATTGTGTATCATCGCAATCAGCCAGTAACAAACGATCGTAACCAATCTCTTGTTTACCATTGATGAATCTATATTTTAAAAATTTCTTCGCAATAGCAATCAAGGCATTTTTGTATCGTTCAGCATCTATGTTGGATGGATTTTCTATCCCTGAAATATTTTCATCAAAACTGTAAACCGTGTTTAAATAATGTAAGGTTTCTACTAACCAATGTTTATAGACCAATGTAGGTGTGGAAACATGAAACATGGATAATAAAAGAATTAACTCATCATTGGTGGCCTTATCTGTATAGGTATTTACATAATTGTAAGATTCCTTTTCTCTTATTCCTGCTATTTTTGGATAAAATTTCACCGACTCTAAAGTCCAAAAATCTTCTCCGGGTAAATATTTTCTTTTTAATACATATTGATCGAGCAAAAACTTGGTCTTTACTAATTGATACGCAAAATCCAATACAAATTGTTTTTTATTGGTTGATGTATCTAATGCTGTTTTAAAGAATTTTAATAAACGCTTATCATCCAAACTAATATCCTTCTGCGAAGGCAACATCAACTTTAAGACATGCAATAAAAAGTTTTCGAAATTGATCACCGGTTGGTATTGATTGGCATCCGATTCGTTGACTACATCTTCATTCTGAAGATTTTTTATCTTCTCATTTAAATCTGAGACCTGCTCCGATTCAACGATCTCATCAAATGTTATCCCTTCATTTTCTTTTTGTACCTTATCTGCATTTTGAGACAATAAGGTAAATAGTGATTGACTATCTTTTGCGATAAATTGAAACCAGCGTTCTCCAAAAAGTACGTCTCTATATTTTTTAGGAAACAACAATTGTACATAGTTATCCATCTGCGAACACGCATCCCATATCAAATGAAAATGTTTTCTTATTCCAAGCGAATCCTCCAAATCATTCAATTCGTTCATCATTCTTGCTTTCAGAATTTCATGTTTCTCCAGTTGTTCTCCTCGTGAGTTCATGATTTCAAAATAATGATTCAAATCTGTATCCAAAGGAACTTGAACGCGGATAATAGTGACTTTTTCGAATAAATAAGTGATAAAACCTTCAAATGATTTATCCGCTAATTGTGCCTCTTTTGTCGTAGACGAAAACAGGTCAACCAATTTTAGAAGTTGTGCTTTTATAATTCGAACCCCATTTACAATGTTTTCGTTGTAATCTGTAAAATTGGGTTGCGAAGTACCATTATGGTACACAAATTCTATGGTTTTTTCTGCAATAGGTCTCGACTCAAACGTGATGTTCGTTTTTAATATGTGAGCATCCTTTAGTTGCACTTTCTCTTCTTTCACCAATTCACGCAAAGCACAAATCAGTAAATTGAAAGTCGTTAAGCGTTGTTGCCCATCAATAGTTTCAAAACATACCGCCTCACTCGTTCTTCTGAGATTCACCACTAAAGTACCGATATAATAATTTTTCGACGCTTCTTCAATGTAGTAGTCTTTTACATCCTCGATCAACTGAATAATTTGCTTGTCTTCCCATTCATAATTACGTTGATAAACAGGAATCAAATAGGCATCAGCAGTGGCAAATAAAGAGCCTATACTTAGGTTGGTTAGTTCACTCTGATTACTTTGCATAGTAATGGTTTTCTTTAAAGAATTTTACGATTCGCTTGTCCATTCTTCTTGAATCTTCTTTTTCAAAATCTAGGATTTTTTGGAACGAAGGCAAATTCAAACCGTCCGATTTGATCACTTCTTTAGGATGAATGGCATTTTTAATCACTAAAAACAAATTGTTGTTTAAAACATAATTATCGATGCTATCAAATCCTAAGCGTTGGTATTCAAAACGCAGGTAGAACGTCCAGATAAATGCTTTTTCTACAAATGCATCAAGGGCATTGGTCCCAAATTTATCCATGTAAAATATGGTAATGCATTCAAATAAATCTTTCAAATACAACTCTCCATCGCGATAGCTATACTGATTTCGGTAGATGTATTTCACCAGCAATTCTGTTCGTGAACATTCATTATCCAACGTACCTTGAGGTTTTAAAAATTGTTGTTTAAAACGCTCGTTGATACCCAAATAATAATGGATATATTCAAAAAAACGTCGTCCGTTAATCATCAACTGATCGATTTGAAACGGAAAATCCATCTTTTGTTTATCTATTTTTCGCTCTATATTCGCATTATAGTTATCCACTAAATGATGGGCTATTTGCAAACTCTTTACGTAAGGATATGCTTCTATTTTATCGATACTAATTCCTTTAAAACTATCGATGTGTTCTTTTTTAAAATAACGTGAAGATCGGCTATTGCTCCATCCTTTTATTCGAAACAGATATTCAGAAAATAATTCATGCAGTTTATGGGTAGCATAACGTTCCCATTGATCGATAATCTCGGTTTGTATGGCTCTTTCATTCGCATCAAATTCACGAAGATGAAAGGCTTTTAACAGATCGTGCGGATATAAATCTTTCCCTCTTGAGTTTTGAGAATCAAAAAATTGAAAAGCCTCCGTTTCATCATGAATGAAAAAGACCACGACCTGAAAATTTTTGATGAACTGTGTAATGGTTTGATCATCAAAATGCTGAATCGCTCGTTGTATAGTTCTGAAATTGGCGCTACTATTTTCTATGGAAACTTTGTGCGTAAACGAAAGTGGTATTGCTTTCAATTTATGATACGAAGCTGCCACTAACTCCTGCGTATGCGGTTGAAATTTTGAATTATTGGCAACCAATTTTTGCAAGGCATACACCAAAAGACGAAGTGTAATGTAACGTTGCTGTCCATCTACAATATCATGATAGCTAACATCAGCGTCCTGCACCTTGATGGTATTGCGATGTATCACAATGGTACCTATACGATAGTGGCTTTTATGACGAAACGTATGAATATCATCCACCAATTGTAACACATTTTTTGTGCTCCATTTGTAAGGCCTTTGATATTCTGGTATGCGAATGTTACTGATTTGTAAAAATTCAGCAATAGATAGAATTTTAGCTTCGTTTTCTACAATAGGTGCTTCCATAATTTACTTTATACTCGCACAACCTGTTTTGGATTCATTTACAATTTTTTATCACCGTTGATTTTGTGAAATAAACATCACCCATTACACCAACCTAATTCTCCCCGTCAACAATTCCTGCATCATCCCTTGTTTGATTTGCCGCGCTTTCGCTAATTGCTGCTCCAAGGCCTCCAACTCCGCATCCATATCCGATAAAATCCTAGCAATACGCTCTTGCTCGGAAAGGGAGGGAATTAATACTTCAACACTGGAAACAAGTTCTTTATTAAGATTTAAAACACTACTACCCGCTGCTTTACTCTTATACTGGTCAAGCATATATTTTGAAGTAAGCAAATAGTAAAGAAATTCAGTATTAAATGTTTCTTTATAATTCTGAAGTACTAACCAACCATCATGAATACATCCTTCAATTTTCAATATATAAGGACGTCCAAAACTCATAGAATTTGATAAAAGAAAATCTCCTACAAATACTTTTCTTGAATTCTTTTCCCCCTCAGGAATAATTTTTTCATTAGCACTTGTAATATATTTACCCGACGATGATGTATCTCCAATTTTTATCCAATTAATACCATTTGATTTATTGGTAATATAATCTTGAATTGGTCTTGGTGAACCACCTCTATAAACATCAGCTACCTCCCCCAACTTCTTCACTTCCCAATCTTCTTGAGGTGTCAGTAAGGTTTGCATAGCGCCTTGTTTGATGAGGCGTTTTTTGGCGATGAATTGTTCTAAACTGTCTATCCACGCATCCGCATCCGACAAAGCCGAAGCAATAGCTTCTTGCTCGGCTAAAGGGGGACATACAAATAATGTACTCTTTAAAATATTATTATAAAGTCTTTGAATTGTTCCACCTTCCGTATTATACTTTACAACTTCTAGAACATATTTCAAAAGTTTATTGGAAATAATATCTTCTCGGTTTTCAATCCAAACAATATTAGAATCTTGAAAATAGCTTTCCTCTCCATTATAAACAACTGTTCTACCAATTGTTCCTGCAGCTGAAATCAGAATTTCTCCAAATTTAGGATATGAAAATTTTAATTTTAATTCTTCAAAGTGTTTTCTTGAAATATAGGCGTCTGGCTCTTTTCCAAAAGTTCCAATTTTAAAAAACGGAATGTCACCATATTCAGATGTTTGATTTTGAAAAACTCTTTTACACATCCTAACATCTCCTAATACACCTAACTCCTTCACCTCCCAATCCTCGGGAATGACACCAATTTCGGTTTGTTTATACCCTTGCCTTAACATATCCATCCCATTTTTTCAAGGTGAGACTTTACGTTATTTGAGGCTTCGAATACATCAGCCTCCAACTTGCCTAAGGTCGTCGCATAACGTTCTGCCAAAGCATTGATGCGTTGGGTTAAGGCTTGCGAGATTTTGTCTTGTTCTTGCAGCAATGTACTTTGCAAATGAGCTGTCCATTTTTGGTTCACCAAGAGGTCTTTGATTTCGGTTTCGCTTAGTTCAGCGTATTTTTCGGTCACGGCTTTTTCTAATTCCGCTTGCAGTTTCTTGATTTCAGCATTGGCTTTTTTAATGGAAATGTCTAAGGCTACGTATTCTTCTAATACATCAAAACTACTTTTAGTCTCATAAACCGCTTCCGGTTCTGCTGCCATTGCGTATTCGTGTTTCGCAGCAGTTTTTGCTTTTTTGGTAGGTTGTAATTGTTTCAAAAGTTTTCCTACTTCTGTCGCATTCACCTTTTCCAAATCAGCAAACAATCCGTCTTCGCTGCTTTGCTCTTCCTCAATCTCTGTCAAGCTTGCTTGTGCGCTTTCTATCACTTGTTCTTGTGCATTGATTTGCGCTTGTAGGTCTTCAAAATACACCTTTGCCAACAATTCGGCAGCAATCAATCGGCCTTGTACACCTGCCAACCCGGCTACTTCTTTGTCTTTGCCGGCTTTGCCATCTTTGCCCGTTTTGCCTTTTATCACTTGACGGTTCCATTCGTTTCCGGCTTTCCATCCGTCCAACGAAATAATGTACAAATCGTCTTGCATTACCTCTTGCCAATAGCTCATCAGGTGTTGGTACAAATCGTAATTGCTCACCAAAGGATTATCGGCAAAAGCTTGCAATAAATCTTCGCTCATGTGTGCAATCAGTTCTTTGAGGTTGCTGCCTTCGCCGACTGCCAACCAACGTTGCGCTTGGGTTTGCAACCAATTTGTGTACGTATCTGCCAAAGCCGTAGCAAACGACTGGTATTCGGGATGATTAAAAATCGTGGATTTAATATCTGTTGCGGCGACATTTAGCTGTACATAGCCCTCACGCAAAGGCGCAAACAAACTTTGTTTTAAATTGGGGTACACTTTCCAATACGCGTCCAAAGCCGCTACATCGCGCTCCGGAATGCCGCCTTGCAAGTGCGCCGCAATATCTTGTATATCTTCTGCTTCTTGGGTATCGATATAGCGTGGAATATTCAGGTTGTAATCGTTTTTAGGATCCGCAATCTCGCTCATTGGCACCATTCGGCTGTATCTGGGCAATTCTTCTTGCGCAATAAATACATCGGTTATCTTGCGAATGTCTTGCTCACGCAAACGGTTTTTGTTGCCATCTTTTACAAAATCCTTGCTAGCATCGATCATAAAAATCCCTTTGCGGTGCTCGGCATATTCCTTATCCAACACAATGATACAGGCGGGAATGCCCGTTCCGTAAAATAAGTTGGCCGGCAAACCGATAATGCCTTTGATGTAGCCTTTCTTCAAGATGTTTTTACGGATTTCGCCTTCGGCATTTCCACGGAATAAAACTCCGTGTGGCAATACCACCGCACCTTTGCCCGTTTTTTTTAAGGATTTGATGATGTGCAGTAAAAAGGCATAATCGCCATTCTTTTCGGGCGGAACACCCAAAGCAAAACGATCAAATTCGTCGGCCTCTACATTCACCCCATTGCTCCAGCTTTTCAGTGAAAACGGAGGATTGGCCACCACATAATCGAAACGTTTTAAACTGCCATCGGCTTCCTTATAGGCCGGACGCGTCAAGGTATTATCTGCCACAATCTCTGCCGTTGGGCTATTGTGCAAAATCATATTCATCTTGGCCAAGTTGGCGGTTGTGGTTTCTTTTTCCTGTCCGTAGAGCGTGATGTCCTTACCCGATTCGTTGGCCACTTTTAAGAGCAACGATCCCGATCCACAGGTAGGGTCATAAGCCGTGGTTTGGTTGGATGAGTTGTTCGCATTGATGCCAATGACCTTTGCCAACACCCGCGAAACTTCTGCAGGCGTGTAAAATTGCCCTTTGGATTTGCCCGATTCTGTGGCAAAATGACGCATCAGGAATTCGTAGGCATCGCCCAGAATATCATCGCCTTCGGCTGAGTTTTTAGTAAAATCCAAGCTTTGGTCGTTGAAAATACGAATCAAGTTCGACACCGTATCCACCAAATCTTTTCCTTTTCCTAATTTGCTTTCATCGTTAAAATCCGGAAAATCGGTCAACCGGTTGGCTTCTTTAATTGGGTTTAAAATCTGTTTATTAATTTTATCGCCAATTTCAGGATTTCCAATCAGGGCCACCATATCGTCAAAAGATGCACCCTCAGGTACTTCAATCGCTCCAAAAGGATCGTTTTTGTATTTATCAGAAATGTACTTCACGAAGAGCATCGTCAGCACATAATCTTTATATTGAGAGGCGTCCATTCCGCCACGTAATTCGTCACAAGAAGCCCACAGGGAGCTATATAATTCGGATTTTTTAATTGCCATCTAACTGAATATGATCGAGTTAATAATATTACGATTTGACTTACAAAATAGTGTTTTTAATAGCATAAAGCAAGTAGTAAATTACCTATACATTCTTGATTCCAACAAAAAAAGGTTACACTTTAAGCATGTAACCTTTATATTTATTAATTCGTTAGTAATTATCTTTTTGGCACATACACCTTATTACCTTTACTATTGTAATAGTATTGTCCGCCTCTGCTACCTGTATTTATAGCCTTTCCAGAACCATAATTATACGCTTTATTAGAATAATCTTTAGCTCTGCTACCAGTTGTACCATTATAAATATTCATATTTCCCGAAGTCGACATATTATCATGATTCACCCCATTCGTCGTCAGCCTCCTCATTATATTCAAGAAACATTTCCTCTTCCATATTTTTCTGATGGTATGCTTGTATAGAGGAGATATTATAAAAATCTTATTTGTAGATCATTTCCCGACTAGCCCTGCACCTTGATTTTGTCAAGAACCTTATTTAACTCATCCATCATAGCCGGGCGGTGCCTGTAAACCATTTTCCATTGAAGCATTTGTGCCTTGAGCGTCTGCCTGCCGATTGGTATATCTTTATAGATGGAAAGCACAATTTCCAGAAACCTTCGATAAGCACTACGGTCATTTGATGATGCAGCCTCTTTATCCAAAAGCGGTTGGTATAATTTCATAAGCTCTGCAGGATACACTTTATACAGATGCTCATGATAACCTAAAATGGTATTCAAATGGGTCTGACGTTCTACGAGACCCAGCAGGCGATCATACATCTTCTCTTCCACGTAGATCGGTCCCAATTCGTACAATGCACGATAGTCGTTCCCCCATTCCATACGTTGCTTATCTTTTGGGAAATTCTTTTGGATGGCGAGGATCTTTTTTTCTATGATAGCAGGCCATTCTTTTGTAGAGTACGTGTTTTTCCATTTTTGGTAATAATTGCTGTCAAAAAAACGTCCGAAGGCAAACTTTTCCGAAAAAAAGCGCACCATGGTGATGTCCTTTTCAGTTTCGGCAATACGCAATAGGGTTTCTTCCCAATCTCTCACGGTTCCGGGGTGCTGTGCTTCTTCTGCGAGCCGTATACCCTCTGCGAGCAATTTCTTTGCTTCTTCGAGCCGTTTGTCTTCAATTGCTTTTTCGACCAAGATTTTTCTCACTTTTGGCAAATGTATCTGTTGCTCCATCAATTGTTGTGCCTCATCTGTTCTGTTTGCTTTTTTAAGGATGGAGGCTTTAAGCTGGGTGAAAAAACTACTACGGTAATCATACCTGTCCAAACGGGCTTTGTCGATCGCAACATCGGCAAATTGCAGAAAATCATCAATTTTACTGATATCTAAACATAATTGCGCGTATAGATCGGTCATGTCTTCCCCAAAATTGCCGTAGTCAAAATATAACTCTTGCTGCAGCTCTTTGTTTAAATACGCAGCAATCTTTTCTTTCAAAACTGTCGGTGCTTGTACTGCGATATCTGTCAATAAGGTTATACCACTATCTATAGCGTCTCCTAGATATCCATTGCTGTCATCAGCGTAGGTTATGGTCGGCATGACTTCTTGTATATACACCATAGACAATGTGCTTGCGTCCAATAGATTTTTCTTGGATAGATAGTATTGTCCTTGCATCAGCATCTTGTCCAGTTCGCGTGCCAGTTTACCGGTTGATCCGTAATCGATAAACTGATGCTTACTGTACGTTCTGATTGTTTTACGAATCTGATCGCGTACTTGTTTCTCGATATCGAAATTTTCATCCTTTTCGGCAAAATACAATTCAAAATCAGATTTGAAGCTATTGCTTTTTTTTCCATATTGAACAATAAATGCTTTCAGCTCATCGGTGCTGATTTTGTTCAGTAGTTCTTGAAAAGATAGTTTTGTTTTCCTCTTTGTCGAAGTTTTCTGTTTCTCATTAAGCTTTATCGTTTGTTCATCACGGATAGCATATAGTACAGCAACGATATGTTTGCATAAGTCTCCATCATAGGGACAATCGCACTGACAGTCTTTCACCGTTCCTCGTTTACTGAATTCAATTTCAACAAAATAATCCTCTGAGCCGATGACAGTAGCTATCCACGCGCCATTTTTGACTTCTTCAAATGATTCGACATGCCCATCTTCGTAATAAGCTTTTCCTCTTTGTAAAATTGTATTTCCGATGTGATTTTCGAATGATGTCAGTTCCATGTCTAATTTTTTTTTCGAAAATAATCATTTATGTGTTGATTGAAGTTAAAGCATCTCCATTTCCTGGATTTTTATAAACAAAAATGTTTATATTTGTTATATGATTAAGCAGTTTGAAAAATATAAAGGCATACACCCAGGGATTGTTCTCGAACGCGAATTGAAAAAGCGTGCGATTAAGCAGCGACCGTTTGCATTGTCTTTAGACGAACATCCACAGACGTTTAACGCAATAACCAAAGGCAAACGCGGGCTTAGTACAGCCTTGGCGTTAAAAATCGAACGCGAACTAGGTTTGGAAGAAGGCACCTTGGTAATTCTACAGGCTTATTACGATATTCAAAAGGTCAAAGAAAAAGAAATTCAACCCACGCCAAATCTTTCTGTTCTCCGTACATCACTTTTTTGGGATACGGATATCAACAAAATAGACTGGCAGAAGCAGTATCGGGCGGTTATCCAACGCGTTTTTGAACGTGGCAATGAAGATGACAAAAAAGAGATAACGCGTTTTTATGGCATTGAAAAAGTAAGGCAGGCATTAGAAGAGTCCAAAACCAGAACTCCATACACCATCTATAAACCAAATTAATAGAGATGAGTAGTTTATTTTATGGTACCGTTACGAATCTCTTGAAAGATTCATTGATCGCTAATATAAAATATCTTGATAACGATGGAAAGGACCTAATATTTGCTGACACTCCGGCATACCCGCCTGAGTCTATTAAAATATATAAAACAGGACCTGATGACCAACCTGTACCACTGATGTTTACGATAAACAAAAATGCTAAGTTCATGTCCGGATATGCCACCATTACTAGTGGAAACGGAGACTATACCATCCAACATTATATAAGATCAACAAGTTCTCTGGATTATATTCCAAATGGCCATTTGGATTAAATTTTCAACAATCACGATAGGGCATCATTTTCCTAACCTTAATTGAAGGGGTAGTAAATATCGGATTGTCTTCGGACCTTTTTCGGAATGTTCGCGTTGCTGAGCGATACTTAAACTGCTATAGATCAATCTCCGACCAGACAATTACTGCTTGGGGTCTGGTCGAGGTCTGGCTCTAGTTTGGCTGTTGTCTGCCAAGCATCCGAACATGGTGCGAATTTGATACGAATTTGTTTGATACAATTTGTTGAAAGAATCTAATTTTAAATACAAAATCCCGTGTCAATACAAAATCCCGTATCGAAACAGCAATCCGTAAGCTACTGCCCACGAAACTGCTTTCGATACTTTAGCGGTGACACCTTTGTCACCACTTTAAATTGTTTGCTAAAATGAGCCCAGCTATTATATCCACTATTATAGCAAATATCAAGAATAGGTCGATCTGTCTCCCGCAATAATTTGCAAGCGTGACCAATCCGGAGCTCTTTGATAAAATCAAAGTAACTTTTTTTAATATTTTTTTTGAAGAAGCGGCAAAATGCAGAAACAGACATGTTAGTGCTTGAAGCGACATTTTCGAGTGATATTGGATTGAGAAAATTTTTAAAAGAATAGTCTATTATTGCCTCTATAAGACCGTTTTCCTCTCTTCCTGAAAACGTGTCAAACACCATAGTAATCACCTCCTGCTCCTCGGATGAGCCAATCCTTTCCAGACACTTTAGCAATTGCATGAGGCGAGCGACACCTTCGGCATTTTCTATTCGTCTAACCAATCGGCTGATTTCCTGTGCTAGCTGTCCATGAAGTCTAATCCCCACATTGTCGTTTTTGACCAATGTGGCTATTGTATGCATCTCCGGCAAAGCCAATAAATCTGCGCCCCAGAAATCTTTTAAAAAATGAACAACAATAGCGCTTCCAACGGCGTCATGTCTAGATTTCCGGAACCAATGTGGCAGATTCGAACCAAGAAAAAATACGTCTCCTTTCTGGTAATCTCCGATATAGTCGCCAATGAGCGCAGCGCCATTCCCCTCTGTCATGACGATCAATTCACACTCCGGATGCCTATGCCACGCCGTTTCAAAATTGGGCGTACTATACCTCCGGCAGGCAAATGAACAATGTTCTTCGACATGTATTTTCTGAATTAGCGTTTTCATCTCAAAAAAAGTTGTAGCAGACATCTGCTATCTAAACACATAATATACAACAATAAACGCAACAAACGACAAGATAGCATATTTTTTTACTCAAATAGCAGTTGAATAGACCTATAACTATGCTGTAAATTTAAGCTACGATAAAGGGAACCTCGTTTAAACGCTACCCAGGGAGCATTGGGTGCGATAAACCTAAAACTAAATTATGGATACAATTTCAATAATGACCAGGTATGGAAACAAACACGTATGATGCCATTGTAGTGGGCTCTGGGATCAGCGGCGGATGGGCAGCAAAAGAGCTTTGTGAAAAGGGCTTAAAAGTCTTGATGCTGGAAGGTGGTGGTCCTTACGAGCATATCAAAGATTATAAATCCGCCCTACGAGAACCATGGGATTTGCCGCACCGCGGATATACAACAGTCGAACAAAAAAGAAAATATCCAGTCATTCATCGTGGCTGGGCTGCGTCAGAAGCCGTCATGGATGGCTGGGTAAATGAAGAGGACTGTCCTTATACCGAACTGAAGCCCTTCACCTGGTGGCGCAGCTACCGTATGGGGGGACGCTCGACCTTATGGGGACGGCAGTCCTACCGGTTCAGCCAGATGGACTTTGAAGCCAATGAACGGGATGGAATAGCTGTTCCTTGGCCTATTGGCTATAATGACGTTGCCCCCTGGTATGACTATGTAGAAAAGTTTGCAGGAATCAGTGGGTCAATCGAAAATATTGCGCATCTTCCAGACGGACACTTCTTACCCCCCATGGAATTAAATTGTGTAGAAAAAGAGGTAGCCAAACGAATAAAACACGTATACGGGGAGCAGCGGCGTCTGATCATTGGAAGAACAGCGAATTTAACAGCACTGATTCCAGGACGGTCCAAATGTCAATTTAGAAACCGATGCTGGGAAGGTTGCCCTTTTGGGGGCTATTTTAGCACCCAATCCTCCACCTTGCCTGCTGCAATGAAAACCGGTAACTTGACTATTCGACCTTATTCGTTGGTCACCCAGGTGCTCTATGACAAAAACACCAAAAAATCGAGTGGTGTCGAGATCCTCGACACCGAGACCAACCAAACTTATATATTTAAGAGCAAAGTAGTTTTCCTATGTGCCTCTTCGCTCAACAGCACCTGGATTCTGTTTAATTCAGCAACGGACATCTGGCCGGAAGGTTTGGGCAGTAGCAGCGGCGAGCTTGGGCATAATGTGATGGACCATCATTACAACATCGGTGCTTCTGGCGACGTGGAGGGTTATGAAGATAGGTACATATTTGGCAAAAGAGCGAACGGATTTTATATTCCTCGATTTGTCAATATTGGCGACGACAAAAGAGACTATCTACGTGGCTTTGGGTACCAGGGATCAGCTAACCGCGAAGGCTGGCGTAGAGATATTGCCGAACTAAATATTGGTGGCGATTTTAAAGATGCCCTTACAGAGCCCGGCCAGTGGACCATCGGAGCGACAGCTTTTGGAGAAATACTCCCCTACCACGAGAATAAAATCTCATTGGATAAAGACCGAAAAGACAAATGGGGATTACCTGTATTAGCAATGGATGCAGAGCTTAAGGAGAATGAGCTGAATATGCGGAAAGATATGCAGGAAGAAATGAAAGCCATGCTTACCGTCGCAGGGATAAAAAACGTTAAGACCTGGGACAGCGGACATGCCATGGGACATGGTATTCATGAAATGGGAACTGCAAGAATGGGATTGGACCCCAAAACGTCGGTGCTCAACAAATGGAATCAAGTATGGGACTGCCCCAATGTATTTGTCACCGACGGTGCCTGTATGACCTCTTCGGGTTGCCAAAATCCGTCGTTAACTTATATGGCACTGACAGCGAGAGCTGTAGATCACGCCGTCAATGAGCTCAAGAAAAATAATATCTAGGTCAATGGAAAGAAGAACACTTTTAAAAATGATAACCCTACTCACTGGCGGAGCAGTGATTGGAGGCCACGCTTTTTTGACGGGTTGTAGCGGCGGCAGAGAACGGAAGCTAAAGGAACAACTCACCTTTACTCCCGAACAGCTGGCATTTCTGGATGAAGTAGCAGATACTATACTTCCGACGACGCAAAAAAGTCCGGGAGCTAAAGCAGCCAAAGTCGGCGCCTTTATGACGGTCATCGTCCGCGACTGCTACGAAGTGGCCGATCAGGAGGTCTTCCTCGAGGGGATAGACAAGTTAGATACCGCGTGTAAAAAAATGCACAATTTCCCGTTCGTGAAGGCAACACCTGAGCAAAGGCTCGCATTATTGACTTCCATCGATCAAGAGGCAAAAGAATATATGTCCCAAAAGCAAGAATTGCCCAATCATTATTACACGATGTTTAAACAATTGACACTATTGGGTTATTTCTCCTCCGAAATTGGCGCCAAACAAGCATTGCGGTACAACCAGGCACCTGGCCGATATGAAGGGGATGTGCCTTATAAAAAAGGCGATCGCGCATGGGCTTAAACATCAATAAAAACGAAAACCAATGACAACAATTAAAGGACCAGCTATTTTTTTAGCACAATTTGTAGGTACCGAAGAACCATTTAATACCTTGGAAAGTATATGTGAATGGGCTGCTTCCATCGGTTACAAAGGGATTCAGATTCCCACTTGGGACAGCAGATTGATAAACCTTCAAAAAGCTGCCGAAGATCTGGAATACGCACAGCGGCTTCAGGACACCGTACGCTCCCATGGCCTGGAGATTACCGAATTATCAACCCATTTACAGGGACAACTGATCGCTGTCAATCCTTCTTTTGACAGTTTATTTGACGGCTTCGCACCACAGGAACTGCATGGCAAACCTAAAGAACGTCAACAATGGGCTGTACAGCAACTGCACTACGCGATCAAAGCCAGCCATAATCTAGGGTTAAAGGCCTTGGCAACGTTTAGCGGTGCTTTTCTATGGCCTTATGTATATCCTTGGCCACAACGTCCACAAAATCTGACCCAAACGGGATTTGATGAGCTCGCCAAGCGCTGGCTGCCTATATTGGATGCCTGCGAAAAGTATGACGTGGACCTCTGCTATGAACTTCATCCCGGAGAGGATCTACATGATGGAGTTACTTTCGAGCTATTCCTGGAAAAAGTGAACTTTCATAAGCGCGCAAATATTCTGTATGATCCTTCACATTTTGTTCTGCAATGTCTCGATTATCTGCAGTTTATAGATCTATACCACGAACGGATTAAAATGTTCCATGTGAAAGACGCCGAATTTAATCCATCTGGCCGTCAGGGTGTATATGGAGGATATCAGGATTGGCAGGCCCGAGCAGGGCGTTTTCGTTCTATAGGTGATGGGCAGGTAAATTTCAAAGCTATTTTTACCAAATTGACCCAATACAACTTTCAAGGTTGGGCAGTGCTGGAGTGGGAATGTGCTTTTAAGAACTCCGAAGACGGAGCTCGGGAAGGGGCCGCCTATATAAAGGACTACATTATTCGGGTGGGCGACCGGGCATTCGACAATTTTGCCGGATCCGATGGCGACAGTGAGCTAAACAAAAAATTGATTGGAATAGCAGAAGAATAACAGTTTTAAACACAGCTATTATGGAAATTAGAAAACTTCGGATGGGAATGGTCGGTGGAGGTAAGAATGCATTTATTGGCGCTGTACATCGCATGGCCGCAAGTATGGACGGGCAGATCGAACTATGCTGCGGTGCTTTGAGTTCTGATCCGGTCAAAGCGAAAGAATCTGGAGAACTCCTTTCGCTTCCACCGCATAGGATCTATTCAAATTTTCAGGAAATGATGGTACATGAAAGTGAGTTGCCAGCTGACGAACGAATGCATTTTGTGAGTATTGTGACGCCAAATGTGGCTCATTTTGAGCCGGCAATGCTTGCCTTGGAACATGGATTCCATGTTATACTGGAAAAACCTATGACGTTTTCAGTAAAAGAAGCCGAATTATTGCAAAAAAAAGTCAACGAGACTGGCTTACTTCTGGGCGTTACCTATACTTACTCGGCATATCCTATGGTAAAACAGGCACGCCAACTGGTCCAAGACGGCAAACTGGGCCATATCCGTAAAATTATGGTCGAATATCCGCAGGGCTGGCTCAGTACCCTAATCGAAGAAAAATCTGCTCTTGCCGCCTGGAGAACAGACCCCGAAAGAGGCGGCCTCAGTAGCTGCATGGGTGACATCGGCACCCATGCAGCCCACTTGGCTGAGTATATCTCAGGTATAAAAATCACAAAGGTATGTGCCGATCTCCGTATCGTCGTGGAAGGAAGACGGCTAGAAGATGACGGCAATGTTCTGCTCGGATTTGAAAATGGTGCGACAGGCGTACTGTCAGCTTCGCAGGTAGCCGCAGGGGAAGAAAATGCGTTAAAAATAAGGGTCTATGGCGAAAAAGCCGGATTGGAATGGAACCAGCAGGATCCGAATACGCTCCTACTGAAATGGCTAAATGAACCAGCACAAACATACCGTGCAGGCCAGTCCTACCTCTGCCCCATGGCTCAGCACAATACCCGCTTGCCGGCCGGACATCCAGAAGGCTATATAGAAGCGTTTGCTAATATCTACAAAAATTTTGCATCGACAATACGGGCGAAATTAAATGGTGTTCAACCATCTGAAGCTATATTGGATTTTCCTACAGTAAATGATGGAATGCGCGGCATGAAATTTATCGAAACCGTAATCGCTTCAGGACAATCCAATCAGAAATGGACGATGATGTAAATCACTGACGCCAATAGATACGATCGATAGTAAGGCTACTCCTGGCTCGTAATAGCTTAATATAACGGCCTTCTATCGATCGAAAGAAAAGAGCTCATACTTGTACGATGCATTTCAGGGCTGTCGAATGGACTATTACGACAATTTGCAAAAGTGAAAAACTTTTGCAGACCATGCCAACTATCGCCCAAAAACTGATATTTTTGAACATAATTCCAGAATACATACATGAGTTCACTAATATTTCGTGACGCATTACAAGAAGATTTACCCCGTATTGTCGCTATTTACAATACGACTATTGCATCGAGAATGGTCACCGCGGATACAAGTCCAGTTTCTGTGGCTAGCAGACAAAAATGGTTTGACGACCACAACCCTTCAAAGCGCCCCCTCTGGATGGTTGAGGACGAAACTGGTCATATCCTTGGATGGGCTAGTTTTCAGTCTTTTTACGGCCGTCCTGCGTACGATGCAACTGTAGAAATCAGTATCTATATCGACGAACACTATCGCGGTAAAGGATTGGGCCGCCAAATACTCCAACACTGTATTGACTGTGCACCGGCCTTCGGAGTCCACACCCTTTTGGGGTTTATCTTTGCGCACAATGTACCCAGTATCGCACTGTTTAAGAAAATGGGATTTCAGGAATGGGCTCACCTACCCAATATTGCTATCTTGGATGAGCAGGAACGGAGTTTGAAGATTCTAGGGAAACGGGTGAATTGACAAGTAGAGCTCGGTGCCAACGCTGAACATCAACAAAATCTACGGCAAAATTTGCCTTCTTGGTGTCCGGATCGGGGATGATGCCGCCACCACCTATACGAAAATAAAGCAACTCTATCAGTCACAAGATTTCGCTTCGTTTAGCTTCAGCCTATCGGATAAACCGCTGCACAAATTGTATGATCCTATCATGGAAAAATACACAGAATGGGCATTTTCCTTTAATGAAGATACAGAGCAGGGAAATCCTAAGAATACAGATGTACGGTTGTATTTTAACAACAATAAATTGGACAAAATGCAAATCACGTATAGGACATTCGATATGCCGGTCAATTAAATAGACACGTCACAAGAGGCTGCTGTCTACCCCGTATGACGAAACAGTCCCTATATGGATATGGTGAGTAACGGCACATCAAGGCCAGACGCCATCATCCGTGTTTTGCTGCGGTGGGTGAGGGAGCTCCAGAAACCGTATTTATAAGGAATCATCACCAGCAGGTCGGTATGACTTACTTTAACTTCATCGCGAATAGCTTTAACGACTTCATTGGAGGTAACATTTTTATAATAATAGCTGACTATACCCATGACGTTATTGATTGCTTCACGGGTTTCCTTACCTTTTTCTTCATTTAATTGCTCAACGGTCTTGCGGATATTGAGAACCTCCAATGTGGCGTCAAACTCTGCAGCAAAGTTCTTCACTTTTTCGAGGATTTCTTTCTGTACACCACGCACGATATCACAGGCGAAGAGGATATGTTTTAATCCGGTAAATTCAGCCCCCAGCGGCACCGAAAGAATCGGAATCTTCAGTTTACTGATTGCAGCGGTAGTCGTATTGCCCAGCATATCCTGGTCAAATGAGCGTTTGGCCATTCCCATGACCAACAAATCAGCGTTTGTTTCCCGAATACACTTGGTAATCTGGTCATAAAACAATCCCGTCGCTAAATACGGAATAGTGGTAATTCCATGCTGCGCCGTCACTGCTTCTGCTTTGCGCTGTAAGATTTTATTCTGATGTTCAAACATCTTGAACAAGGTGTCGGGAGAAAGACGTGCGTTCATGGCATGAATGGAAGGGTTCTGAAGCGAAAATAAGACGAGCTCATATTCCTTCCCATCAAAGACCTCCAATATAAAATTCAAGGCATGTTCAGCCTCTGCAGCATAATCTGTAGCAACAATTATCCGTTTCATCTGGTGTGAAATTATACGATTTAAAAATCTTTCTTTACACCATTCAAGTTAACGAAAAATAATAAATTTATAACTGGACAATTGTCTCAGCATCGTCAATTTTCTCCCGATTCCCGATTTATTTTGAATAACTGTTTTTTACAAAAGGTGCTTTTTTCAAGTAATCAATACTTTGTTCAAGGCCCGTGTAAATGTCGTTGTTTGTTTCTTCCAGCTCAACGAAAAGATACTTTAGTCCAGCAGTCTGCACGTTGTTAAAAATAGCATCAAATCCTACCATACCGCTCTGACCGATCTCACGATGATCTTTAATATGCAAAGCTTTAAATCTTCCTGAGTATTTATTGAAGTAGTCAACCGGACTAACATCACCAATCACAGCCCAATATACATCCATCTCAAAAAATACATTTTCTGGGTTGGTATGTTCCAGCATGTAATCGTACATGACTTGGTCTTCTACTTTCTTGAACTCATGCGCGTGATTGTGATAGCCATATAAAATTCCCTGCTCACGGCACTTTGCGCCTACCGCATCCAGATAACGGCACTGGGTCTCCAGATCCTTAAGTGTTTTGGGTACCTCCATCCATGGCGTCACAATATATTTCATACCAGCAGCTTTGTGGGTGGCGATACACTCGTCCCACCATTTTAGAGATTCTGAAAAATCACCTGAAGCCAGCTCCTGTGCTGATAATGTTTTCGTTGCATGTGAAGACAAGACCTTCATCCCCGCTTTTTCAACTTTAGCTTTAAATTCTTCCGGACTTAAATTATACAGCTTCCCATCTTTATAGCCAGCAGCTTCCACACCGGTATAACCAAGCGCTGCTATCTTTTGCAAAATCTGATCAAAATTGGGATTTTTTGCAATCTCCTCACGTACAGAATACAACTGTAGACCAATTTCCTTTTTTGCTGCCTTCTGTGCAAAAGTTGGATTGACAGCCAAAAGCATACAGCCGGCCAGCAATGTACCAATAAGGGTTCTCCTCTTCATATGTTTTTATTTTTCAGTAAAGACCTATCCAACACGAAAGCGATAGCAAACATACGTTTACGGGCTGTTTAGGTTTGTTCGTGTTTATGTGAAGTGCAATGTATACAAATACTGGAAAAAACACAATGCTTTGCCATTTTATTTATTCACATTCCAAGTTTTAAACGGACCAACCGATACATTATTACACAGCAATTCCCCAGTTTGTAAACGATTTCATAAACAAAACTGTTCTATTGTCAACGAACAACACTAAGAAAAATGGAAGAACAATTTAAAAATCCCGAATATAGCCACGAGAAGCAGGATGAGAAATTACCTGAAGTGGCGACAGAAGAAAAAGATGATGCTCCAGCAGGACGCAACATTAAGCGTACAATCATTATAGCTGTTTGTGTACTGATTGTATTTTACTTGATTTATTATTTCATGAGCGATCATTAACGTATTAAAATGCATATGGCAGCGAAATTGTAGTAGACCTATGTCTGGGGCGCCAGTCCAAGTTTGTCTGACCATCCCGGAATAGACAGTTTGGCCGGGTGCCTAGTGCAGCCCGCTGACACGACTTCTTTTGCGGGATGCGGGCTGCGCAGTTGGCTGTCTATATGTTTTTCATGATGGTCCAATAACAAAGCTATCGGACAGGTGATATAGGGTTGAAATTACAAAGTGCATAATACGCTAAATATTGTCAACAACTCGATAAACGGGTTTACTGACATCTCACCCGAAAATAAAAATAAATTCTCATATAAGCAATTTTTAAAACAAAATTATAGACATATTTTTGCACAAATTGTCACTCAATTCGTTGTATGACGGACAACGACAAACAAAAACTAGCGTCAATTGGTCTGCGATTTCGCGCCAGACGCAATGAACTCTATTATTCTATACGGGATGTTTCCAATCTGACCGGTATTTCAGTAGGTACTCTTAATGGGATAGAAAGGGGCAAAGACCTCACGTTGAGCAATTTTCTCCTTTTATGTAGCAGCCTTCAGATTCAACCCAAGACATTTTTTCAGGAAGATATTAAGTTCGGAGCCCCCTATTCATTGCCGCCCGATGTTCAGGAGCGCATTACCATCAACAAAAAGTTAGACAAACTCATCTATGATTCCGACTTTTTCGATAAGCCCAAACGGGTTTCTGAGGTATTGAAAGAACTGGATATAGACAGTGTTCACAGCAATAAGTTCTCCGTTCAGCTTACCGCTTACTGCGAAAAGGGCGCACTCGAATCAGAACAACGAGGTAACTTTAAATTTTATAGAAAAAGAACCTAACCCTCAAAACACGATCCCCTCCCAGACGGCTGAAGTGTCCTTCGAGTAGAACGCATTGTTCACCGTGCCGGTAATCTGAATTATTTTTGTATAAACTGTAACAACGGCTACCTTACTTATACTAATCCAGAAAATCAACATATAAACAGTTATGAAAACGAAATCTATTTACAACTGGAAAACTAACCTATTGGGAACTAAATTTAAATTGTATGCCAACGAGAATGTTATCGGCTCACTCGAATCAAGTAACTGGAATTTGGATGCACGAGCTACGATACAGTCCAATCAGTATAACTTCAAAAATAAGGGATTCTTCAACCCTTACACCGAAATCCGAGATAAGCATGGTTACTTGGTGGCTGATATTGAATACAGTCCCTGGACAGGCAATGCTACGATTAGCTTAATCGGTAAAAAATATTTTTGGAGTGCGAAAGGTATATGGATGTCGAGCTGGAAGATCGAAGATGCGAATGGTCAGGTTATCGAAGTAAAACCAGGTATGTTAGGGGATAGCGGCACCATAGAAAGCATGGACAACAGCGAAATGTTGCTTTCAATCTGCCTTTACCTCCAGCGGCGTGCCGTACTTCTCTATTCAATGATTGCCTTCTTACCCATTTTCATCTTGCTCCTGCTTTGCATCTAGTTTTCACGTACAGCTTTCGTTTACACCACTTAACATCACAGGTCTTCACAGGCCATAAAGGCTCTCGAGCTTGAATATTGCATGACACAATATTAATTCACAATAAGATAATATCAGCTTAACACAAAATCATTCTTTCTGTGATTAACTTAGTAAGAATGAATAACATGGCTTCTAATCGTTTTGTTCGGACTATAGCTTTATGCTCCGCTGTTTTGTTCTGTTGCTGCGGCAATAACGACCATACGATCAAAATGAAAGGATCGGATACTGAAGTAAATCTCGCTGTCAATCTGGCCGAGGCATACAATAAAACCGACCCTACTTTCAGCATGGCCATCTCTGGGGGTGGATCAGGACTGGGGATTACTTCTTTGCTGAATGGGCAGGCCGATATCGCCAACTCCTCTCGCCCGCTGACGGAAGAAGAGCAGTCTTTATTCAAAAAGAAAAATATCTACCTAAAAACCGTAGTATTTGCTGAAGATGCCACCGCATTTGTCGTACATAGCGACAATCCCATAGACGAAATCGACATCCATACCTTAGCCAAAATCATGAGCGGAGCAGAGGAAAACTGGGAGTCCATTTCGGGATCAGCCATGCCGATCACCATCTATGGTCGGCAAAGCAGTTCAGGAACCTACTCGTTTATCCGCAAAAAATTAAAGATCGCTTATAGTCAAAAGGCTAAGGAGATGACCGGAAACGCACAGATTCTCGAAGCTATCAAGATTGACAAGTCAGGCATCGGCTATGTAGGAGCTGGGTATATTTCAAAAAAGATACAGGACAATCAAGGTATTAAAGTACTAAAAATCAAACATGATGCAGCACAGCCAGCTGTGTCGCCACTGGATCCCGCCGCCATTAAAAACAGAGTCTATTTCTTTCAGCGGCCACTTTATCAGTTTATTCCCGAAAAATCCTGGGCTAAAGTACAGCATTTCATTCAGTTTGAAACACAGGGAGAAGGAACTCAGATCATCGAAAATTCGGGGTATTACCTTATACAATAAGTTACCATGCAGTACAAAAAAAGAATAGCCATCGACAAGATCGCCAGAATCGTATTCAAGTCCACCGGTTACTTGGTACTCCTGTTATTGGGCGGTATTTTCTTTATGCTGCTCTATAATGCCATAGCCTTCTTTCTGGATGTGTCACCATTGGATTTTATTACTGGAAGCCAGTGGAATCCAACAGCAGCTGAACCCGTCTATGGGATTTTACCTTTAATTGTCAGCACCTCGATTGTGTCTTTCGGAGCCATGTTGCTGGCCGTTCCACTGGGAGTGGGAACCGCTGCATTTATTTCTGAATATGCCACTCCAAAGCTAAAAAATATTTTAAAACCCGCCATCGAGATGCTTGCTGCCATTCCCTCTGTAGTGATTGGCTTTCTAGGAATCGTACTTGTCGGGCCCGGGATTGCGGATTTCAACAATTTACCCAACGGTCTGAACGCAGTCAACGGAGCCATCTTATTGGCGATCATGGCACTTCCCACCATTATCACCATCTCAGAAGATGCCATCCATGCTGTGCCACAGACATACCGCGAGGCTAGTTACGGTCTTGGAGCTTCCCGGTGGCAGACACTTCGCAAGATTACCATTCCAGCCGCCGCACCGGGGATTATCGCTGCAATCATGCTGGGGCTGGGCAGAGCCATAGGTGAGACGATGACCGTATTAATGGCCACAGGCAATGCTGCAGTTTTTCCAAAGGGCTTCTTCGACTCCGTCAAAACCATAACAGCGACCATTGCAATAGAAATGGGTGAAGTACCCTACCAGACCACACATTACTATGCCCTGTTTGCCATTGCCATTGTCCTTTTTTTTATGACCTTGGTAGCCAATCTGATTGGCGAGTATTTTATCAACCGTTTTAGGAAATATCATGCGGCATAAATTCAAAAAAATAGGTTTTATCATGGAGTGGAGTACACTCCTGCTATCCACCGGACTGGTTTGCTTCTTCCTATGCGTCATTTTATATGACATTTTCAGCAAAGGCTCGGCCATACTCTCCTGGGATTTTGTCACTAAACTGCCGACCAACGGCATGACCCAGGGCGGTATACTCACACCGATGATCGGAACGGTATTTTTAACCCTGATCACTGCACTATTTTCTATCCCTTTCGGAGTTTGCTGTGCGATTTATCTGAACGAATATGCAGAGAATACATGGCTCACGCGTACCATACGAGCTTCCATCCGCAACCTTTCAGGCGTCCCTTCAATCATATATGGACTGTTTGGTCTGGCCTTATTTGTTCAGGCGCTCAGCCTAGGGACTTCTATTTTAGCTGCAGGACTGACGCTCGGCCTGCTATCACTGCCATATATTATTACCACAACCGAAGAAGCCCTGCTTCGTATCCCCCGAAGTATGCGAGAAGCGGCATTGGCTGTGGGCGCGACGAAGTTTGAGTCGATTAAAGATGTGGTGCTCCCCGCCGCACTGCCCGGTATCCTGACGGGGATAGTACTGACACTTTCCAGGGCTGCCGGCGAAACCGCCCCAATATTATTTACTGGAGCCGCATTTTATATCACCAATTCCTTTGGCAGTCTCAGTCAGGAATTTATGGCACTCCCCTATCACCTATATATGCTGTCTACGCAGCATCAGTCGATCGAGGAGGTCAGACCAATAGCCTATGGAACGGCATTGGTCCTTATTATCGTGGTCTTCTTGATGAATTTAACAGCTTTCTATATTCGGTATAAGTTTAGAAATAATCGTTAGTTTGTACTCAAAAGAATAAAGACAAGAAAAAGGGATAAATCGTGAAGTATTATCTTGGTATAAATAAGCTCCATCTGCTGCCCTAACTTTAAAGAAACAAAAGGCAGAACCTAA
>Ga0182746_1000925_pt1 | contig 31631 bp, 28 predicted proteins | sample eDN3rd30CBELigOP_FD_128881 | JGI IMG/M metagenome (GOLD analysis project Ga0182746, IMG submission 128881) | Enriched Organic Plus compost microbial communities from Emeryville, California, USA - eDNA 3rd pass 30_C BE-Lig OP (version 2) (version 2) ...
CCCGCCAGCTATTCCGGCGCGGCCGACCTGGAATGCGACGTGCTGGTGCTCGGCGCCGGCCCCGGCGGCTATTCGGCCGCCTTCCGCGCCGCCGACCTGGGCCTGTCTACGGTGCTGGTCGAGCGCTACGAGACTCTGGGCGGCGTCTGCCTGAACGTGGGCTGCATCCCCTCCAAGGCCCTGCTGCACAACGCCGCCGTCATCGACGAGGCGCGCGCCCTGGCCGCGCACGGCATCAGCTTCGGCGAGCCGAAGATCGACCTGGACAAGCTGCGCGCCTATAAAGACAGCGTGGTCGGCAAGCTGACCGGCGGCCTGGCCGGCATGGCCAAGGCGCGCAAGGTCAAGGTCGTGACGGGCGTGGGTGAGTTCGCCGACCCGCACCACCTGACGGTCAAGGGCGCCGACGGCAAAAGCCAGACCATCCGCTTCAAGAACGCCATCATCGCCGCCGGCAGCCAGTCGGTGAAGCTGCCCTTCCTGCCCGACGACGAGCGCATCGTCGACTCCACCGGCGCGCTGCAGCTGCGCGGCATCCCCAAGAAGATGCTCATCATCGGCGGCGGCATCATCGGCCTGGAAATGGGCACCGTCTACTCCACCCTGGGCGCGCGCCTGGACGTGGTGGAAATGCTCGACGGCCTGATGCAGGGCGCCGACCGCGACCTGGTCAAGGTCTGGCAGAAGATGAATGCCGGGCGCTTCGACAACATCATGCTCAAGACCAGGACCGTGGGCGCCGAGGCGAAGAAGGACGGCATCTACGTCAGCTTCGAAGGCGAGGGCGCGCCCAAGGAGCCGCAGCGCTACGACCTGGTCCTGCAGGCCGTGGGCCGCAGCCCCAACGGCAGGAAGATAGGCGCCGACAAGGCCGGCGTGGCCGTCACCGAGCGCGGCTTCATCGAGGTCGACAGGCAGATGCGCACCAACGTGCCGCACATCTACGCCATCGGCGACGTCGTCGGCCAGCCCATGCTGGCCCACAAGGCCGTGCACGAAGGCCATGTGGCCGCCGAGGCCGCCGCCGGCCGGAAGTCCTTCTTCGACGCCCGCGTCATCCCGGCCGTGGCCTACACCGACCCCGAAGTCGCCTGGGTCGGCCTGACCGAGGACGAGGCGAAGAAGCAGGGCGTCAAGGTCGAGAAGGGCCTGTTCCCCTGGGCGGCGTCGGGCCGCGCCATCGCCAACGGCCGCGACGAGGGCTTCACCAAGCTGCTGTTCGACGCGCAAACCCACCGCATCGTCGGCGGCGGCATCGTCGGCACCCACGCGGGCGACCTCATCAGCGAAATCGCGCTCGCCATCGAGATGGGCGCCGACATGGTCGACATCGGCAAGACCATCCACCCCCACCCCACGCTGGGCGAATCGGTGGGCATGGCGGCCGAAGTGGCCGAAGGCGTCTGCACCGACCTGCCGCCGGCGCGCAGGAAGTAGGCCCTAGGGGCGGGACTTTTTCGTCCCGCCCGCCTTTCGCGGCAGGCGCGCCCGCGGGTAGACTGGCAAGTAGAGTTTCCTTACACTTGCCTCAGCTCCCCGACATGACCAGCGCCGTGCTCGCTTTCGATACCCTCAAGTTCTCGGACAGCCTGAAGGCCGCCGGCGTGGCCGCGCCCCAGGCGGAAGCCCAGGCTCGGGCGCTGGCCGACGCGCTGGCCCCCAGCCTGGACGCCCTGGCCACCCGGGCCGATCTGCGCGAGTCCGAGCTTCGCCTGCGCGGCGAGCTGGCGCCCATGAAATGGATGCTGGCCACCGTCTCGGCCGGCATGGTGGCCCTGGTGTTCAGCATGGTGGGGCTGCTGTTCAGGCTGTCGGTCTGAGCTGTCGGTCTGAGACTCAGGCCTCGTAGCTCTCGCGCAGGCGCGGCGCCAGCGGCAGATCGCGCAGGCGGCGGCCGGTGGCGTCGGCGATGGCGTTGCCGATGGCGGCTGGGGTCGGGCCCTGCGCGGCCTCGCCCGCCCCCAGGAAGGGCGCGCCCGGGCGGTCGATCAGGTGCACGTCGATCTTCAGCGGCACGTCCGAGAAGCGCATGATCGGATAGGTGCTCCAGTCGTACGTGCGGATGCGCGTCTCGTCGTAGCGCACCTGCTCGTACAGCGCCCAGCTGGCCGACTGGATGATGCCGCCCTCGATCTGGTTGCGCACGCCGTCCGGGTTGACGATCTGGCCGGTGTCCACCGACGCCACCACGCGCTCGATATGCACGTCGCCGGTCTCGGGCACGACTTCCAGCTCGACCGCGATGGCCATGTAGCTCATCAGGTTCTTGTACTGCGCGAACGAGAAGCCCACGCCGCGGTTCGGCGCGCGCCGGCGCCTGGGGTCCCAGCCGAACTCTTTCGCGGTGAGCTCGATCACGTCGCGCGCGCGCGGGTCGTCCAGGTGGCGCAGGCGGAACTCGACCGGGTCCGCGCCGGCGGCCTCGGCCAGCTCGTCCATGAAGCTCTCGATGCTGAAGACGTTCATGAACGCGCCCAGGCCGCGATGCGCCGACACGCGGATGGGCATGTCGGGCAGGAAGTGGTGCTGGACGTTGAAATTGGCAAAGTTGTACAGCGGCAGGCTGTTGCGGTCGCCCCCGCCCTCGGGCATGGGAATGGGTTTCGGCGGGGCCGGCGTGAACGGCGTAGACAGGTAGTTCGACGGCATCAGGCGGCCGGCGTTGTCGATGCGCTGGTTGTGCGAATTGCTCCAGATTTCGTACTGCCAGTCGACCACGCGGCCGGACGCGTCCAGCGAAGCCTTGACGTCGGTGATCATGGCCGGGCCGTAGGGTTCGCAATTGTGCTCCTGCTCGCGCATCCACTGCACGCGCACGGGCCGCCCCGGCACCGCGCGGGCGATCAGGGCGGCGTCGGCCGCCACGTCGTCGGCGGCGTTGTGGCCGTAGCAGCCGGCGCCCGGCACGTGGATGCAGCGGATGTCCGCGGGCTTCATGCCCAGCATCTCGGCCAGGCCGCCGCGCAGCGGGAACACGCCCTGCGCGTGGGTCCAGACGGTCAGCTTGCCTTCTTCCATGTGCGCCACCGCGCAGGACGGGCCGATGGAGCCGTGCGCCAGGTAGGGCTTGGTGAAGCGCGCGTGCAGCGTCCGGGCGGCCGGGTCGGCCGGGCCGTGGCGCTCGCCCACGTGTATCTCGCGCGCCGGCAGCTTGAGCAGCGTGTCGTAGATCGTGTCGGGCGTGGGCAGCACGGCCGTCTCTTCCCAGACGGCCGAGGCCGTCAGCGCGCGCATGGCGCGGATGGCCTGCCATTCGTCCTCGGCGGCCACGGCGAGATAGCTGCCGTCGCGCACCACCTTGACCACGCCGGGCAGCTTCTCGACCGACGCGGCATCGACCGAGACCAGCCGGGCGCCGTAGGACGGCGCGCGCACCGCGCGGGCGTGCAGCATGCCGGGCAGGCGCATGTCCTGCACGTAGCTGGCGCCGCCCGCGACCTTGGCGGGGATGTCGACGCGCGGCATCGGCGTGCCGATGACCTTGTGCCGCCTGGGGTCGACCAGGCGGGAGGCGGGCTGCGCGTTGCGATGCAGGTCCAGCCCTTCGACGGCCTGGCCGAAATCCAGCGTGCGGCCGTCCGGCGCGGCGATGACGCCGCCGTCGCGGATTTCCAGCGCGCCTGCCTCCAGGCCCAGCTTCTGCGCGGCCGAGGCCAGCAGCAGCTCGCGCACCTGCGCGGCCGCGTTGAGGATCGCGGTACCGCTGTCGGCGGTGGAGTGGCTGCCCGCCGTGTAGCCCTCGTTGGGCGTCAGGCCGGTGTCGGCGGTGACGAGGCTGATCGCCGCGGGGGCGACTTGCAGCTCCTCGGCGGCGATCTGGATGAAGGCGGTGCGGATGCCCGTGCCCAGCTCGGCCTTGCCGGTGTAGACGGTGATCGCGCCGTCCGCGTCGATACGTATCCACGAGTCCAGCAGGGGCGTGCTGCTCAGGTTGCCGGGCAGCCTGGCAGCGCCGGCGGCCGCGGTGGGCGCGGCGTCCTCGGTCTGCCGCTGCGCCAGCGCGGCCGCGCCGGGCACCAGCGCGAAGCTGACGGTCAGCGAGCCGGTGGCCAGGAAGCGGCGGCGGCCGTGGTCGACGGCCTCGGCTGCCGGCGCGGTGTCGCGGTGCCTGTTCATGCCTGGTTCTCCTGCCGGCTGGCGCCGGCCAGCGCCGGCGCATCGTTGTCCGCCTGCCGCTTGGGCAGGGCCTGCGAGGCCGCCACGATGGCGGAGACGATGCGCATGTGCGTGCCGCAGCGGCACAGGTTGGGCTGCATGTGCTCGCGTATCTCGGCCTCGGTCGCGCCGGGGCGCTCGTCGAGCAGCGCCTGGGCGCGCATGATCATGCCTGCGATGCAGTAGCCGCACTGGGCCGCCTGCTTGTCGATGAAGGCCTGCTGCAGCGGGGAGGGCTGCTGCGGCGTGCCCAGGCCCTCGACGGTGCGCACCGGCCGGCTGCCGACCGACGACACCGGCGTCAGGCACGAGAACACGGGCTTGCCGTCGATGATGACGGTACAGGCGCCGCACTGGCCCAGGCCGCAGCCGTATTTGGCGCCGTTGAGCTGCAAATGGTTGCGCAGCGCGTACAGCAGCGGCATGGAAGGATCGATGTCGAGATCGTGCTTGACCCCGTTGACGGTGAGCGTGACCATTATTTCGAGTTCTCCTTGCGGATCGCGGCGACGGCGGCGGGCAGGTCGTTCCAGGCGGGGCGCTGCGCATAGGCGGCGCGCGCGTAGGCCAGGACATCGACGATCTGCCGGTCGGTCAGCACGCTGCCAAAAGGCGGCATGTAGTGGGCCGCCGAAGAGCCGGCCCAGGGATTGCCGTTGAGCACCATCTGGATGGCGTTGCGCGGGCTGTCGGTGTTGAGCGTGCTGCCCAGCTCCAGGGCGGGCCGCTCGCCCAGCGTGCGCATCGGCGCGGCCGCGGCGTGGCAGCCGGCGCAGGACGCATCGAAGAGCGCCTTGCCCGGCTTGAGGATCTGCGTGTCGGCCGCCGGCGCGGAGGCCGGGGCGGCGGGTTGCGCCGGCGCGGCCGGCGAGAGCGACAGCAGATAGGTCGCGATGGCGCGCACGTCCGATTCGGGCGCGTTGCCCAGGTGGTGCGCCACCGGCCGCATCGGGCCGGACGCGGCGCTGTGCTCGCTGGCCACGCCGGTGCGCAGGTAGGCGGAGAGCTGGTCGACCGTCCAGGGCTTGCGCGCCTGGTTCAGCGCGTTCAGCGGCGGCACGTCCCAGCCGTCGATCAGGCCGCCGGCGTAAGGCTCGCCGCGCTTCTCGGCGCCCAGCGCGTTCATCGGCGTATGACAGGATGCGCAGTGGCCCGGGCCCTCGGCCAGATAGCGGCCGCGCAGCCAGGCGTCGGACTGCTGCTGCGCGGGCGGCGGCAACGGGCCTTCGTCCAGGAACAGCAGGTTCCAGCCGGCCACCAGCGGGCGGAAGTTCAAGGGGAAGACCAGTTCGTTGGGCACGGCCGGCGCGTGCACCGGCGTGCGCGCCATCAGGTAGGCGTACAGCGCGGCGATGTCCTCGTCCGACATGCGCGTGAAGTGCGGATACGGGAATGCCGGGTACAGCAGGTGGCCGTCGCGCGAGACGCCCTTGCGCAAGGCGCGGGCGAAGGCCTCCAGCGTCCAGCCGCCGATGCCGGTCTCGACGTCGGGCGTGATGTTGGTGGCGTAGATCGTGCCGAACGGCGTGGCCAGCGGCGCGCCGCCGGCGTAGGGCTTGCCGCTCTTGCCGGTGTGGCAATGCATGCAGTCGCCCAGCTCGGCCAGCCGGGCGCCCATCGCCAGCAAGGCGCGGTCGTCGCTGGCGGCCGGCGCCTGGGCCAGGGGCGCGATGGCGGGCTGCCACGCGTAAGTACAGGCGGCGATGGCGCCCGCGATGACGACGGCTGCCGCCGTCCATGCGATTTTCTTCTTGCTGCTCATTCAACCTCCGCGCGGATTTGTGTACGCGACAGAGGGCGAATTGTGCCTGCATAACGGCCCGCGAGGCTGAACCCGGGCTGAACCTGGCGGTTTTTTAGGATCCTCTTACAATCTATCGAATCTTCACACCTGGCCCGCACCCGGGGCCGGAAAGCAAAAAGGCGGCGCTTGCGCGCCGCCTTCTACGTCCGACTCCCGAGGGAAAGAATCAGGCGTAGGTGTTGACCTGGGTGCCCAGGGTGCCTTCGGTGGCCAGCTGCGGCATCGACTGCAGCAGCCCGGCCATCAGCGATGCCTGGGAATTGATCGCCTGCTTGAGCAGGACCGCGTCTTTTTGCTGGGCGTACTGCATGCCTTGCATGGCAAGGGCGGAACTGACTGCATCGCTGACTGCTACATCCATGGCGACTCCTTGGGACAGCCCGGCTTGCCCGCAGGGTGGGGGCTGGGCCGGGGATATCTGCACGGCAGCGTGCAGATGGCATCGTTTATAGCCGTGCGCCGCGCCGCGCGCCACAAAGTAAATATTGGTGGCTTCCCGTCGCAATGCCAGGCGGGGTGGGCCGCGCCGATTGCCCGGCCAGGCAGCCTTCCTGTCAATTGACGGCTGCGGCGACCGCCTTGCTCAGCACTTCGACGCCGGGGCTCGTGGGCTTCAGGTGGTCGTAGTCGCCGAACTCCGCGTCGTTGAAGAGCGGGGAATCGTAAAGGTCGACCACGGGAACCGGGTAGTCCGGCTCGAAGCTCGTCAGCACGTCCCTGAGGCCGGAGAAGATGGCCTGCCCGGGGCCGGTCGCGGCGCGATAGTCGGACCGGGCAGGGGGGATCACGATGTAGGCCCTGTGCCTGTTCGCCTTGGCCAGGCGCAGGATTTGCGCCAGATAGGGGAGGGTCGTGCCGTTGTTGCGCCTGAGGTGGTCGCGGGCCCGTCGATCCGCGCCGTACGACGCGGGGAAGAATCCCTTGCCGTTGCGGGGCAGAAAGCCGTTCGTGCCCGCCAGCCTGGGCGCAAGCGTGCGCAGCTTTCCCTGCAATTGCTTGCTGACCGCCTTCAGCTTCGGGTCGCCGTATTCGATGTTCAGGCCGAACAGCTCGTTCATCGCCACGGAAAGCTCGGCCTCCGAAGGGGATTTCTCCAGCTCATGGCCCGAGGAGAACACGGAATAGAAAATGACGAGATTGCGGATGCTGGGCCGCTTCTTCGATATCTTCTGGTACAGCAGGAAGGAATGCTTCAGGTCCTGGGAGCGGCAGCACAGGTTGAACGATCCCGGGCACCACTGCGGGTCGAAACCGAAGTCGCCGTGGGACGAGCCGACGACCAGGGTCTTGATTTCTCCCGCCGTGGCCAGCATGGCGCGCTTGGCCGCGATCAAGGGAATCCAGTCGCGCAATATCGGGGAAAGTTCCATTATTTGTTGTAGGAGTAGGACTAGTCATTTGCGTGGCAAGGGCCGTCGAGGCCATTGCCGAGTTCCTGGGCCGCAGTCACCCGTCCCGATGGGAAAGGCACCACTGCACCGTCTTGCGCAGCCCGGTCTCGAAGGTCTCTTGCGGCACCCAGCCCAGCTCGCGCTGGATCTTGCCGGCATCGATGGCGTAGCGCCGGTCGTGGCCCGGCCGGTCCGTCACGTGGGCGATCAGGTCGGCGTAGCGCGCCACGCCGGCCGGCCGGGCCGGGGCGAGCTCTTCCAGCAACTCGCACAGCGCGTGCACCACGTCGATATTGCGCCGCTCGTTGTGGCCGCCGATGTTGTAGGTCTCGCCCACCCGGCCGCGCGTCAGCACGAGGTGCAGCGCGCGCGCGTGGTCTTCCACGTACAGCCAGTCGCGCACCTGGTCGCCGCGGCCGTACACGGGCAGGGGCTTGCCCGCCAGGGCGTTGCGCAGCGTCAGCGGGATCAGCTTTTCCGGGTACTGGTAGGGGCCGTAGTTGTTGGAGCAGTTGGTGATCAGCGTGGGCAGCCCGTAGGTGCGCAGCCAGGCGCGCACCAGGTGGTCGGAGCCTGCCTTGCTGGCCGAGTAGGGCGAGCTGGGCGCATAGGGGGTGTCTTCGGTGAAGAGCGCGCCGCTGCCGTCCAGGTCGCCGTAGACCTCGTCGGTGGAGACGTGGTGGAAACGGAAGGCCGCGCGCGCGTCCCCGTCCAGGCCCAGCCAGTATTCGCGGGCGGCTTCCAGCAGGGTGTAGGTGCCGACCAGGTTGGTGGCGATGAAGGCTGCCGGCCCGTCGATGGACCGGTCCACGTGGGACTCGGCCGCCAGGTGCATGACCGCCGTGGGGCGGTGCTGCGCAAAGATGCGGCGCATGGCCGCGGCATCGCAGATGTCGGCGTGCTCGAAGGCGTAGCGCTCGCTGCCGGACACTTCCGCCACCGAGGCCAGGTTGCCGGCATAAGTCAGCTTGTCGACGTTGACCACGCGGTCGCCGGTGTGGCGCAGGACGTGGCGGACGACGGCCGAGCCGATGAAGCCCGCGCCGCCGGTGACGAGCAGGGTGGCGGGGCGGGGCGGGGTGAAGTGGTGGCTGGGGTTCATGTCTGCGGCGGCCGGCGGACGGGGGCGGATCCGCACGGCCCGGATGGGAAAAACTGCCAAGGGAAAACGGCTAAGTCTAGCGCGGCTCCTCGGCGATGCGGCGCAGGTATTCCCCGTAGCCGTTCTTGCCCAGGCTGGCGCCCAGGGCCAGCAGGTCGGCCGTATCGATCCAGCCCTGGCGCCAGGCGATTTCCTCGATGCAGGCGATCTTCATGCCCTGGCGGCGCTCGACGGTGGCTACCAGGTTGGCGGCGTCCAGCAGCCCGTCGGCGGTGCCCGTGTCAAGCCAGGCGAAGCCGCGGCCCAGCGGCTGCACGTGCAGCTGGCCCATTTCCAGGTAAAGGCGGTTCAGGTCGGTGATCTCGATCTCGCCGCGCGGCGAGGGTTGGAGCGTGCGCGCCAGTTCCACCACCCGGTTGTCGTAGAAGTACAGCCCGGTCACTGCGTGGTTGGACTTGGGCTGCTGGGGCTTTTCCTCCAGGCTGATGGCGCGGCCCTGGCCATCGAAGGCCACGACGCCGAAGGGGCGGGCGTCCAGTACCTGGTAGCTGAAGACGGTGGCGCCCTGGCTGCGGCGGTGCGCCTTGGCCAGCATGGTGGACAGGCCCATGCCGTAGAAGATGTTGTCGCCCAGGATCATGGCCACGTCGTCGCCGCCGATGAATTCCTCGCCCACCAGGAAGGCGTCGGCTAGGCCGCGCGGGGTGGGCTGCTCGGCGTAGGACAGGCTGATGCCGACCTCGGCCCCGTCGCCCAGCAGGCTGCGGAAGCGCGGCAGGTCCTCGGGCGTGGAGATGACCAGGATGTCCCGGATGCCCGCCAGCATCATGACCGACAGCGGGTAGTAGATCATGGGCTTGTCGAAGACGGGCAGGAGCTGCTTGCTCAGGCTGCGCGTCATCGGGTAGAGGCGGGTGCCGTTGCCGCCGGCGAGGATGATGGCTTTACGCATGGGGTGCACGGAAAAGGCAGGGCTCGGGCCGCCGAGTCGGGCGGCATCGAGCCGGCGGCCGGGCGTATGGTAGGTCGAAGTATGCGTCGGCGCGGCGGCGGGCAATCCGCCTAGGTGTCCGGGATTTGCCGGCCATTTTTCCGCTTTCCGCCGCGCGGGCGCTGCCGAAGCCGCGCCGCCGGCGGCGGCAGGAGGCGGCAGGAGGCGGCAGGAGGCGGCAGCGCGGCGGGACAAGACTGCCGGATGCGCGGGTTTTTGCCCGCAATTCGGCCATTCGCCGCAGTCCCCGCTTTGCTACCCTTGCCGCAGGATTCCCCTTGTCGCCGTCCCGTCATCCCGGAGTGCCCCGCTCTTGCTTTCCCCCGAGTCCGCTTCCCCCCATCCAGCCGATGCGCCGGGCGACGATACCCGCGCCGCAGCCTTGCCGGCCGGCGCCGCCGACGCGGAAAGCTTCGCCTTGCGCGACGGTATTGCGCGCCATCTGCCGGGCGCGCTGCAGCCGGCCTCCCGCCTGCTGGCCGGCGTGCGGGCGATTGCCCGGTTCGGCCATGCTGGCGCGGGCGAGCTGTGCTTCTGCGATCGCCCGCCGGCGCCCGGGCTGATGCGGGCGGACGACCGCTCCATCGTCCTGTGCGGGGCCGACGTGCACGCCGGTCTGGCCGCCGCGATGCCGCAAGCGTCCCTGGTGGCGGTCGACGACCCGCGGGCGGCCTTCATCGACCTGGTGCGCGCCCTGCAGGAGGCCGGCGCCCTGGACGTCACCAGCGCCGTGCCCGCCGGCCGGGGCGTGGCCGCCTCGGCCAGGGTCGGGGCCAACAGCGTGGTCCATGCCGATGCCCGCCTGGACGATGGCGTCGTGCTGGGCGCCAACTGCGTGGTGCACGGCGGTGTCTGGCTGCAGGCAGGGGTGCAGGTGGGCGACGGCGCCGTGCTGGGCGGCGCCGGCATCAATGCCTATCGCGCCCGGGACGGCCGGGTGCTCGGCTTTCCCCACCTGGCCGGTGTGATCGTGGGCGAGGGCGCATCCGTGGGCGCCAACGCGGTGCTGGTGCGCGGCGTGCTGACCAGCACCCGGATCGGCCGCGGGTCCGTGATCGGCAATCTTTGCAATATCGGCCATGGCGTCGTGATCGGCGAAAGCGCCTGGCTGTCGTCCGCCTGCAGCGTCGGCGGCCACACCCGGTTGGGCCGCGGCGCCACGCTGGGCATCGGCGCCATCCTGCGCGACAACCTGGACGTGGGCGAGCACGCCCAGGTCGGCATGGGCGCCGTGGTGGTGCGCGATGTGCGGCCGGGCTCGTCGGTGTTCGGCAATCCCGCGCGCCCGGTGCCGGGTATCGCCGCCGGCCCGCAGCGCTAGGCTGGCGCCCGAAGGAGACTCCCGACATGAGCAGCACCCCGCCGCAGCGCCTGGACCTGGCTTTCAAGGGCGAGCGCACCTATCTGCACGGCACGGACATGTACAACGCGATCCTGGACTTCCTGGGCGCGCGCCATGGCCGGGACGGGATTTCCGGGCTGGACGTTTCCTTTCACCGCATGGCCCGGCGCGCCGTCGACCTGCACGACGCGCCGTGCCCCGAGGCGGGCCAGCCGGTGGCGGTCTGCGCCTACCGCGCCGGCACCGACGTCCGCAGGATCTACCTGTACGAAAGCGGCGACGAGGTGCAAGGTCGGCGCCCCTACGATGAGGCGTCGCTGGTGGCGGGCATGGACACCGACAGGGCGACGCTGTCGGGCGTGTGGCCGGGGCCGTCCCCGTACAGCGACGTGGAAGTCTGGGTCGCGCTGACCAAGGGCCTGCACCAGCGCGTCCTGCCCGACCTGCGCGGGCAATGGCTGTTCGCCCGGGGGCAATTCCCCCGCGTCCGGCGCGAGTCCGGGCCGGGCGAGCGGCGGCTGCGCATCGTCTCGAACTTCCAGAACCGGCTGACCCGCACGACGCTGCACCACGACGGGCAGGACGCCGGCGTTATCTATTTTTCCCTGGTCTAGGAGCGGCCCGTGCCGGGTATCGAAAACATCGCCTCGTACGTGCCCGCCGGCCGGGCCTCCAACCTGGAGCCGGCGCTGCTGGAGCGCTTCCAGATCGACGAGAAGTTCGTGCGCGACAAGATCGGAGTGCTCCGGCGCGCGGTCAAGGGCGCTGACGAGGAAACCTCCGACCTGGCGGTGCGCGCGCTGCAGGCCTTGCTGGAGAAGACCGGCCTGGCCGCCGATGCGATCGACGCCCTGGTCGTCGTGACCCAGAACCCGGACACCAATCTGCCGCACGTCTCCGCGCTGGTGCATGGCAAGGCCGGGCTGGCCGCCCGCTGCGCGGCTTTCGACCTGGGGCTGGGCTGCTCGGGCTATGTCTACGGCCTGTCCGTCCTGCAGGCCTTCCTGGCCGGCAACGGCCTGGCGCGGGGCGTGCTGGTCACGGCCGACCCCTACAGCAAGATCGTGGCCGACGACGACAAGAACACCGTGCTGCTGTTCGGCGACGCGGCCACCGCGACGCTGCTGGGCCCGGTGCCGGTGTATCGCGCCGGCCCGTTCTCGTTCGGCACCCGAGGCGCGGCCCATGAGGCGCTGGCGTGCCGGGAAGGGCGCCTGGCGATGAACGGCAGGGAGGTCTTCAACTTCGCCGCCACCGGCGTCGCGCCCGACGTCCTGGGGCTGCTGCAGCGCGCGGGCATCGGCAAGGACGAGGTCGACGCCTATCTTTTCCACCAGGGCAGCCGCTATATCGTCGAGACGATACGCGCGCGCCTGGGCGTGGCGCAGGAGCGGGTGCGGCTGGGCCTGCAGGACGTGGGCAATACGGTGTCTTCGTCGATCCCGCTGCTGCTGGAGCGGGAGCTGGAGAATCCGGAGAGCCGGATACTGGTATTGAGCGGCTTTGGCGTGGGGTTGTCCTGGGCGAGCTGCCTGTGCAAGCGGGAGAAATGACATGGTTTCGGTTGAAAGGCTGTTGCAGATCACGGCGGCCAGCGGGCTGGTGGCGGACATGGGCGGTTTCGATCCGCAGCGCAGCTTCAAGGACAACGGCATCGATTCGCTGGACGTGATGACCCTGCTGCTGGGCATAGAGGAAGACCTGGGGCTGAAGTTCTCCGACGAGGAGGTCGACCGGATCCGCTCGCTGGCCGACGTGCAGGCCGTGCTGGCCGCCCGCGCCTGAGCCCGCGCGCGGCGGCGCCGGGCGGGCCGGCCGGCCAATCGGCCGGATACGCGTCTTTTTGCCCCCAATTCCCGCCTTCGGCCCCTCCGGCCTCTTGCTACCCTTCCGAGCACGCAGGCGGTCCGCCTGCGCCCAGCAGGAGTTCCGGTTTTGCATCCGTCCGAGCCCGTATTCAGCCCGTCCGATGCCGCGGCAGCCACCCAGGCTCCGCCGATACGGCAGTCGGCCTTCGTATGCTCGCCCGCGCAGATGCGGGCGGCCGCGCATCTGTACCGGGTCGAGTCCGTGCCCGTCGAGCGCGCGCGCGTGCTCGAAATAGGGTGCGGCGCGGGCGAGCGCCTGCTGGCGTTCGCGCAGCTCCATCCGCAGGCGGAAGTGGTCGGGGTGGACGCCTCGGCCGAGGATATCGGCCGGGGCCGGGCGCATGCGCAGCGCCTGGGTCTGGACAATCTGCGCTTGCACGCGATGAGCGCCCTGGACATCGCGCCGGATTTCGGCCGGTTCGACTACATCGTCATGCAGGACGTCTACGGCCGGGTGCCGGCCGACGCCGGCCAGGCGCTGCTGGCGATATGCAAGCAGAACCTGTCGGACCGGGGCCTGGCCTTCGTGAACTACGACACCCTGCCGGGCTGGCGGGGCGCCGATGTGGTGCGCGATGCCTTGCTGCTGCATGGCGCCTCAGGCGCGACGGTGCAGGACCAGATTGCGCGCGCCCGCGCCATGCTCAGCCTGATCGGCGACGGCATGGCCTCGGACAACCCGCTGGCCGGGATCCAGCAGACGACGGTCGCGCGGCTGAAGGCCTGCGGCGACGACGAACTGTACGCCTTTCTCAACGGCTCGGTGGCGGCGCGCTATTTCGTGGAGTTCGCCGACGCCGCCGGCAGCGCCGGGCTGGCCTACGTAGGCGACGGCGAGCCCCAGACGGAAATCCCGCTGAGCTACGGCGGCCAGGTCTCGCTGCACCACAGCCTGTTGTCCCTGGGCCAACCCAAGCTCACGCGCCAGCAGTATCTCGACTTCGCCGTCGGCCGCCAGGTCCGCGGCAGCCTGCTGGTGCATGGCGAGCGGGCCCAGGAATGCAGCCCCAGCCCGGACCTGGCGCAGCTTGCCCAGCTGCGCTTCGCCGGCCGCTTCATGCGGTCGCAGCGGGAGAAGGTCGAGACGTCGGCCGAGTCCGTCTATGTGGACCCGCGGCGCAGGACGTTCGCCACCCGCAGCCCCGAGGCCAAGGCCGTCGTCCAGATGCTGAGCCTGGCCTGGCCCGGCACCCTGGGGCTGGACGAGCTGGCGTCTCTCATGCCCGGCTCGGGCTACCGCCCCATGGACGAACTGCGTGGCGCCGTCCAGCAGGCGATCGAGGCCATGTTCCGGGCCGGCGTGCTGCGCTACAGCGTGGGCCCGTCCGCCTACGACCAGGCGCGCCAGCCGGGCCTGGCCCTGGTCCCGGGGCTGCGGGACGCCTTGCCGGACCGCCTGGCCGCGGGAGAGTACACGGGGGTCAATCTCTGGCAGGACCCGATCCAGCTCAAGCTCGACGAGGTTCAGGCGGCGCTGCTGCCTGCCTTGGACGGCAGGGCCTCCATCGAAGAACTGGTCGACAGGTGGACGCAGATCGAGGGCGGGGCCGGGGCCCGGGCGGCGGAGCCCGGCGAGCAGGCTGCAGGCGCCTTGCGCAAGGTGCTCGACTTCCTGGAGGCATTGCGGCGGCAGGGCGCGCTGATGGGTTCCGGCGCGGCCTGGGTGGCGTACTTCGGCAGCATGGTGCAAGAGGGCGAGGACAAGGCCCTCGCCAAGCTCTCGTACCTGGATCCGCTCATCTGGAGCCGCAACCGGCAGTACGAGGGCATGTCGGCCGCGGAACGGCGCAAGGCCAACACCGTCCCCGTGGCCCTGGGGCGCGAGGCCGATCGGTTCAAGGAACTGCGCAACCAGATGCGCTATGACGATGCCGCGAGCCTGGCCCGGGAAATGACCGGGAAGTATCCGGATTACGGACTGGCCTGGCAGATGCTGGGCCGCGTTCTGACGGACCTGGCCGACTACGACGAGGCGATGCGGGCCCTGAAGCGGGCCGTCTGCCTGCGTCCGCTGGATGCGGCGATACACGGCGACATCGCCGGGCTGCTGCATGCCAGGAAGCAGTACAAGCTGGTCGAGATCTGCACCAGCCGGGCGCTGCGCATCAAGCCCGACGTGTCTTCCTTCCACAATACCCTGGGCAATGCCCTGAAAGGGCTGGGCAACCATACGGCCGCGCTCGCCTGCCTGCTGCGGGCGGTCGAGCTCGATCCCAAGAGCAGGGAGGCCCATACCAACCTGGGCAACGTGTACGGGGGCATGGGCGACCACATCGGCGCGGAACAGCACTACCGCCGCGCCCTGGAGCTCGCCCCCGATTATTTCCTGAGCTACAGCAACCTGCTGTTCTCGCTGATCTACCGCTCGGACCTGGACCCCCAGGAGATTTTCCGCGAGCACCGCGCATTCGGCGAGCGGGCCAGGAAGAAGCTGGGCGCGCAGGCGCCGGCCGTGCACGGCAACTCGCGCGATCCGGACCGCAAGCTGCGGCTGGGATTCGTGTCGGGCGACCTGCGCAACCATGCCGTGATGAACTTCCTCGAGCCGGTCTGGCAGGCCCTGGACAAGTCGGCCTTCGAGCTGTACGTCTACAGCACGTCCGACAGGGAGGACGCGCACACGGAGCGGGTCAAGCCCCTGGCCGCGAGCTGGCAGGTGGTGACCCGGATGAGCGACGCGAAGCTGGCGGACACCATCCGCGCGGACGGCGTGGACATCCTTTTCGACCTGTCCGGCCATACGGCCCTGAACCGCCTGCCGGCCTTCGCCCTCAAGCCGGCGCCCGTGCAGGTGACGTGGATAGGCTATCCCGGGACGACCGGCCTGGCGGAAATGGACTATTACCTGATCGACCGCCACGTCGCGCCCCCGGGCTGGCTGGACGCCCAGTTCACCGAGAAGCTGGTCTACGTGCCGTCGTCGGGCACTTTCCTGCCGCATCCCGATGCGCCGCCGGTCAACGATCTGCCGGCCCTGGGCAACGGCTATCTCACGTTCGGCAGCTTCAACCGCTACAGCAAGATCAGCGAGCCGGTGCTGGCGCTCTGGGCCCGGGTCCTGCAGTCGCTGCCCGACTCGCGCATGCTGCTCGGCTGGATGGGCGACGCGGGCCTGAAGGCCGACGTCACCCAGCGCTTTGCCCGTTACGGGGTCGATGCCGGGCGGCTGGAGTTCCGCCCGCGCGCGGGCATGCGCGATTATCTGGGCTTCCACCACCAGGTCGATATCGCCCTGGATACCTTCCCCTATACCGGCGGGACGACCACCAGCCACGCGCTGTGGATGGGCGTGCCCGTGCTGACGATGCGCGGCAGGACCCGTGTCGAATGCCAGTCCACGGGCGTGCTCGGCCGCGCCGGGCTCGAAGAGTGGATCGCCGTCGACCAGGACGATTTCCACGCACGCGCCGTGTCCTGGGCGGGCCGGCTGCCCGAGCTCCAGGAGGTCCGCATGGGCATGCGCCACAGGCTGGAAAGCGCGCACGACCGCTCCCCCGCAACGGTGACACGCGGCATCGAGGCCGCCATGCGGCAGATGTGGCGGCGCTGGTGCGACGGCCTGCCGCCCGAGAGCTTCCTGGTGCAGTGATGAGCGAGCGCAAGCGCATCCCCGTCACCCAGCCCTACCTGCCGCCGCTGCAGGATTTCCTGCCGTACCTGGAGGAGATCTGGGACAGCCGCGTGCTGACCAACGGCGGGCCGTTCCACCAGAAGCTGGAGGCGGCGCTGTGCGACTACCTCGGCGTCGGGCACGTGGCGCTGTTCTCCAACGGCACCCTGGCGCTGGTCACGGCGCTGCAGGCGTTGCGCATCGGCGGCGAGGTCATCACGACGCCGTATTCCTTCGTGGCGACCGCGCACTCCCTGCTCTGGAACGGGCTCAAGCCGGTGTTCGTGGACGTCGATCCCGACACCTTCAACCTGGATCCGCGCGCCATCGAGGCCGCCATTACGCCGGCCACCACCGCCATCCTGCCCGTGCACTGCTATGGCAACCCCTGCGACACCGCGGCCATACAGGCCATCGCCGACCGCTACGGCCTGCGCGTCATCTACGACGCCGCCCATGCCTTCGGGGTGCGCGACGAGGGCGGCAGCGTGCTGCGCCACGGCGATCTCAGCATATTGAGCTTCCACGCCACCAAGGTATTCAATACCTTCGAGGGCGGAGCCATCGTCTGCCCGGACGCCAGGACGCGCGAGCGCATCAACTACCTGAAGAACTTCGGCTTCGCCAACGAGACGACCGTCGTCGCCCCCGGGATCAACGGCAAGATGAACGAGGTCTCGGCGGCCTTCGGGCTGCTGCAGCTCGGCCACGTGGACGCGGCCATTGCCCGGCGCCGCCATCTGCACGAGCTGTACCGCCGCGAGCTGGCCGGCGTGGCGGGCATACGCTGCCCGGATTTCCGCCACAGCGTCCACAACTACGCCTACTTCCCGATCCTGGTCGAAGACGGCTATCCGCTGGGCCGCGACGCGGTCTACGAGCATTTGCGCAGCCAGGACATCTACGCCCGGCGCTACTTCTATCCCCTGATCAGCGACATGCCCATGTACCGGGGCCTGCCTTCGGCGGCGCCGGCCGGGCTGCCGGCCGCCCGCCGCCTGGCGGACCGGGTCATCTGCCTGCCGCTGTATCCCAGGCTGGAGGACGAGGACGTGCGCCGGATCGCCGCTGCGCTGGCGCAGGCCGGCGCCCGGGCGCCCGGCGGCCTGCAGGAGCCGGCGTCGCCGCGGGCCGCCTGAATTCCCGGCGTCCAATGAAAAAAGCCAACCCGCGAGGGTTGGCTTTTTGCCGTTCCGGCACCCCTTGCTGGCGGCGCCGGCCCCAAGGCGCTGCAGGCAGCGCCTTGGGGGGTGAAGCTGGCGGGGATTAGCCCAGCAGCGACAGCACGGTCTGCGGCACTTGGTTGGACTGCGCCAGGACCGAGGTGCCGGCCTGTTGCAGGATCTGAGCGCGCGTCATGTTCGACACTTCCACCGCGTAGTCGGCATCTTCGATGCGCGAGCGCGAGGCGGACAGGTTGTTCACGACGTTGTTCAGGTTCGAGACCGTCGATTCCAGGCGGTTCTGGATGGCGCCCAGGTCGCTGCGCATCGTGTCGAGCTTGTTCAGCGCGGCGTCGAGCTTGGCCAGCGGATCCAGGGTGAGCAGATCGCCCTGCGTAACTGCGCCGGTGTCCTGGTCGACGGTGGCGGAGTGGTACACGGTTTCGCCATCGGCGTTCTGGCCGCGCAGGATGTACTTGCCGTCCTTGCCTTGCAGCAGTTCGGGGTTGGTCAGGGTGACGCCGGTCAGGCTGATCGCCACGCCGCTTTCGCCGGTGGCGACTTCGGTCAGCGGGCCGCCGAAGCTGGAATCGGCATCGATGTCGTCTTCGCTGAAGCTGGCCGTGGCGCTGTCGTAGCTCAGCACGCCGTCGGCGCCGACGGTCGCGTCATAGTAGTTGTCGCCAACCTTGACGAACAGGTTGCCTTCGGTGTCGCCGTAGACTTCCTTGTCCACGGCGGCTTCGTTGACCGGATCGGCCAGCGTGCTCAGCTCGATGGCGGTGGAGCCGTCGTAGACGTAGGTCGGATCGACGGTCAGGTCGGCGACGTCGACGTTGACAGTGCCGTCGCTCGTGTCGAACACGAAGGTCTGGCGAACGGCGTCGTACGTGGCGCTGTAGACGTTGTCGTCGGCGTCGACCACGTAGTACACGCCGGCTTCGGTCGAAGCGGCCACGCTGTAGGCGGCGGCGGTGTTGGCGTCGCTGAAGGTCAGTTCGCTGACGTCCAGGGTCGGGGGAGCCAGCTCGGTCAGCGCCGTGGCGCCTTCCAGGTTGGCCGCGCTGGTCGTGCCGGTGACGCTGAACGTGCCCAGGCCCAGCGTTTCGGCGCTGATCTCGGACAGGTCGATGGTGATGGTTTCGCCGTCGCGGGCGCCGACCTGGATGGTCAGCGATTGGTTTTGCGACAGGACCTTCACGCCGTTGAAGTCGGTTTGCTGGCTGATGCGGTCGATGTCGGCCAGGCGCTGGTCGATTTCGGCCTGCAGCGAAGCCAGGTCGTCCGGCGAGTAGGTGCCGTTCTGCGATTGCACCGTCAGTTCGCGGATGCGCTGCAGGTGCACGCTGATTTCGCTGGTGGCGCCTTCGGTCGTCTGCGCCAGCGAGATGCCGTCATTCGAGTTGCGGGCAGCCTGGGTCAGGCCGCGCACGTTGGCGGTGAAGCGGTTGGCGATGGCCAGGCCGGCGGCGTCGTCCTTGGCGCTGTTGATGCGCAGGCCGGAGGACAGGCGCTCGATGGCGGTGCCCAGGGCCGACTGCGACTTGTTCAGGTTGTTCTGGGCAACCAGAGACAAGTAGTTGGTGTTGATCACTGCAGCCATTGTTAGCTCCCAAGAGAGAAAGGCTTCTTCAAACCGGGCAGCTAGGCCGCCCATCGAACAGGACGCTTGCACGCCTGTTGGGCGGGATAACGGCAGGGCGCCGGCGACCTTTAGGGCCTAGATGAGATGCGCCAGCTGCGTATCCGTGGGCGCGTCGCGCCAGGCGCTGGCGTGCAGCTTGGCGCGGATGCGCGCCGTGGCCTGGCTGCGCAGCTGGCAGACGCGGCCTTCGGTCACGCCCATGACGGCGCCGATTTCCTTCAGGTTCAGGCCCTGCTCGTAATACAGCGACAGGAGCATTTTTTCGCGCTCGGGCAGGGTCTCGATGGCCTGCACCAGCACCGCGCGCAGGTCGCCGGCCAGCAGGCGCGCCAGCGGGTCGGCGCCGGCCTCGCCGACGGCGCCGCGCTCGTGCCAGGAGCCGGATTCGTCGTCGCCGAAGTCTTCGTAGTGCAGGATCTGCATGCCCTGGGCGTCGCCCAGCAGCTCCTGGTACTGGCCGATGTCCAGGCCCAACTCGGCGGCCACTTCGGATTCGCCCGGCGCGCGCTGCAGGCGCTGCTCGGCGCGCTGGACGGCCTGCTCGATGCGGCGCGCCTTGGCGCGCACGCTGCGCGGCAGCCAGTCCTGGCTGCGCAGCTCGTCGAGCATGGCGCCGCGGATGCGGGTGCTCGCGTAGGTCTCGAACTGGGCGTCGGGGACTTCCTGGTAGCGGCGCGCCGCATCCAGCAGGCCGATCATTCCGGCCTGGATGAGGTCATCGAGCTCCACGCTCGCGGGCAGCCGGGCCAGCAGTTGCAGCGCCAGCCTGCGCACCAGCGCGGCGTGCTCTCCGACCAGGCGATCCTCGGCGTTAGGCATGCGGGTTCATCGGGACAGGTGCGATCTGTGATTGTCATGTTTGGGGCCGTGGCACCAATAGTCCAATCAGCACGACAATCCTTTGGTTGTTTGCGCAATTAGCGCCAGACTTAGTACCATTCAATCGAGGTGCAGTTGCAAATGGTTGCGTAACACATTCCCTGTTGTACTCCACACAATTTTTGTCATATTAGTGGTGGAGAATGACATCTTGTGTGGTACATTGAATCAAATATGCGAAAAATTGATACATTTTGCGTATAGATTCAACCGAGTGCGGGCCGCGGAGGAATCCGGGGGAGCGGCCTGTCACCCAATTGCGGAACCCCCTCCTGAATGAAGGAGTTAGGCGTGAAACTGGCTGAAAATTCATTGCTCGGCGATATCCGGGAAGTCAACTTGTCCTACTTGTTGCTTGCCCAACGGATGCTGCGCGACGACTATTCGTCGGCGGTGTTCCGGCTCGGATTCAGCAACGAAGTGGCCGACATCCTGATGCGCCTGTCGCCGGCGCAGTTGGTCAAGCTGGCCAGTTCGAGTTCGTTGCTGTGTCGTTTCCGTTTCGACGACTACAGCCTGCTGTCAGCCCTGACTCACGACGTTCTCGGTGGTGCGCTGCAGCAGGCGCATGCCACCATCCTGCTTGCCAAGCAGCCGGTCGAGCAGATGGCCTGATTCCGGGCCCGTCCTCGACATGGCAAGCAAGAGCGTTACCAAAGAGGCCGACGAGATCCTGTTGGCCAGTGCGATGATCGAACTGGGCGCGCGCCTGCAGGTCCTGGAGGCCGAGACCAGCCTCAGCCACGACCGGCTCGCGCGCCTGTACCGCGAAATCCGGGGCTGCTCGCCGCCCAAGGGCATGTTGCCCTTTTCGGTGGACTGGTTCATGACCTGGCTGCCGAACATCCATTCCTCGCTGTTCTACAACGTGTACCGCTTCCTGGTGGAGCACACGCCCAGCCAGGGCGTGCGCGCCATCATCGACGCCTACAAGCTCTACCTGGAGCACGTGGACAGCGCGGCCGACCAGGGCGAGCCCGTGCTCAGCTTCACGCGCGCGTGGATGCTGGTGCGCTTCTTCGACAGCGGCATGCTGCAGCTGTCGGAGTGCCGGCAGTGCAGCGGCCGCTTCATCGCCCACGCGCACGACCCGCAGGCCGATTTCGTCTGCGCGATCTGCCGCCCGCCGCCCCGCGCGGGCAAGACGCGGGCCGCGGCCCGCGAGAAGGCCGCACGCGGCCTGGCTGCCGCCGGCGCACGCGCCTGACAGCCGCAAAAACCCTAAGAAGCCCCGGAAATCCCCTCTGACCCCCGCTTTTGTTACGGGGGGATCAGGGGATGATGCTGGGCGGATTCCGGAATCACTTTTGGCAGGGGCCCTCTCGTGTTGATAGTCATTGGATACCTGATCGTCCTGATCTCGGTCGTGGGCAGCTTCGTTGCGCTGGGCGGGCACCTGGGGGCGCTGTACCAGCCCTTCGAGCTGACGCTGATCGGCGGGGCGGCGCTGGGCGCCTTCCTGGCCGGCAACAGCCGCAAGTCGGTCATGCTGGTGCTGCAGGCCATCCCGCACGCGGTCAGGGGCGCGCCCTACAGCAAGGAGCTGTACATGGAGCTGATGGCGCTCATGTACGTGCTGCTGAACAAGGCGCGCCGGGAAGGGCTGATGGCGATCGAATCGCACATCGAGGATCCGGACGCCAGCCCCATCTTCGCCGAATATCCGCAGATCACGCGCGATCCCAAGCTGATGGAGTTCATCACCGACTACCTGCGCATCATGATCAGCGGCAACATGAGCCCCTTCGAGATCGAAACGCTCATGGACGAGGAAATCGAGACCTACCGCCACGAGCGCGAAGTGCCCACGCACGCGCTGCACAGCGTGGCCGACGCGCTGCCGGCCTTCGGCATCGTCGCGGCCGTGCTGGGCGTGATCAAGGCCCTGGCCTCGGTGGACCAGCCGCCGGCCATCCTGGGCGACCTGATCTCCAAGGCCATGGTCGGCACCTTCCTGGGGGTGCTGCTGGCCTACGGCTTCGTGGCCCCGCTCGCCTCGCGGGTCGAGCGGCGCACCAACGAGTCGATCAAGGTCCTGGAGTGCATCAAGACCACGCTGCTGGCCAGCATGAACGGCTATCCGCCGCAGCTGGCCGTGGAGTTCGGCCGCAAGGTGCTGTTCTCCATGGTGCGGCCCAGCTTCTCCGAGCTCGAGGAGCACGTGCGCCAGGCCAAGACCGGCAAGGCCTGACGAAGGAAAGGGGCGATGAGCGCACCCAATACCCACCGCGTGGTGATCCGCCGCAAGAAGGGCGGCTCGCAGCCGCACCACGGCGGCAGCTGGAAGATCGCCTACGCCGACTTCATCACCGCCATGATGGCCTTCTTCCTGGTCATGTGGTTGCTGAGCATCGTGCCGCGCGAGAACCTCAAGGGCATCGCCGACTATTTCCGCATGCCGCTGGCGGTGGCGCTGACTTCCGGCCCCAATAGCAGCGCCAATACCAGCGCCGTGCCCGGCGGCGGCGCCGACCCGGTGCGCGACGACGGCGACGTGCGGCGCGCCGACGGCAGCCGGGTCCAGTCGCAGATGACGCCGTCCGAGCGGCGCGACCGCACCCGGCTGGAAAATCTCAAGCGCAAGCTGGACAGCATCATCGACACCAACCCGGTGCTCAAGGCCTTCCGTCCCCAGTTGCTGCTGGACATTACCCCGGAAGGCCTGCGCATCCAGATCATCGACAAAGAGAACCGGCCGATGTTCGCGACCGGCCAGGCCGTCGTGCAGCCCTATATGCGCGACATCCTGCGCGAGCTGGGACCCATGCTCAACGAGCTGCCCAACCGCATCAGCATCGCCGGCCACACCGACGCGGTGCAGTACGCCCGCGGCGAGCGCGCCTACAGCAACTGGGAGCTCTCGGCCGACCGCGCCAACGCCTCGCGCCAGGAACTGGTGGCCGGCGGCATGCACGAGAACAAGGTGCTGCGCGTCATGGGCCTGTCGTCCGGCATGAGCCTGGTTAAAGATGATCCTTACGCTGCCGTTAACCGCCGCATCAGCCTGGTAGTGCTCAACGAACGTACCCAGCGGCAGATCGAGGAAGAGAACGCGGCGGCGGCCGGGGCCCAGCCCCAGTCGGGCGCGGAGATCATCGATGCGGCGCGCGGCGGCGCGTCCGGCGCGGCGCCCGCCGCCGCGCCGGCGTCCGCCGATGCGCCGCCGGCTGCGCGGGGACAGACGAGACGGGAGGACTAGCCATGGTGGCGACGATACTGGTGGCAGATGATTCGGTGACGATGCGCATGATCGTGGAAAGCGCCCTGACGCAGGAGGGCTGGAAGGTGGTCTCGGCCGGCAACGGCCGCGACGCGCTGGCGTGCGCGCAGCAGACCGCGCTGGACCTGGTGGTGACCGACTGGAACATGCCCGTGATGGGCGGGCTGGACCTGATCCGCGGGCTGCGCGCCCAGCCGGCGACCGAAAGCGTGCCGGTGCTGGTGCTGACCACCGAGGACGACGAGTCCAGCAAGGACGCCGCCCGCGACCTGGGCGTGAGCGGCTGGGTGCACAAGCCGGTTGACCCCGAGGTCCTGACCGACATGGTGGCCGAGCTGCTCGCCGAGCCGGGCGCCGATTCCTCCGCGGAGCGTGCATGAGACTTTCCCGCCGCCCGACGGGCGCATTCTTCCCTGTAGTGCGGGCGCACCGCGCCGGAGGCCTGCGATGAGTTCCGGCGTCGACCTCAGCCAGTTCTACGAGACCTTTTTCGACGAGGCCGACGAGCTGCTGGCCGAGATGGAGCAACTGCTGCTCGAACTGGACGTCGGCTCGCCCGACATCGAGCAGCTCAATGCGATTTTCCGCGCCGCGCACTCGATCAAGGGCGGCGCGGCCACGTTCGGCTGCTTCACCCAGCTGGCGGACACCACCCACCTGCTGGAAAACCTGCTCGATGCCATCCGGCGGGGCGAAATGGCCCTGCGGCCGGACATGATCGACACTTTTCTGGAAACCAAGGACGTGCTCAAAGGCCAGCTCGACGCGTACCGGGCGTCCGACGAACCCGACGCCGCCGCCTATGAACGCATTTGCGCCGTCCTGCGGCAACTGGCGCTGGAAGAACGGGGCCAGGGGGGCGCGCCGGCAGCGGCCGCGCCTGCCGCTGCGCCGGCTCCTGCCGCCGCGCCCGCCCCGGCCGCCGCGCCTGCGCAGGCCGCCCCGGCAGCTCCTGCGGGCGCGGCGCTGTGCGTGCGCATCGTCCGCGTCAAGCCCAAGGATGCCCAGTCCCTGCTGGAGGAGATCGGCAACCTGGGCACCATCCTGCACAGCGAGCAGGGCGCCGACAGCCTGACGGTGTGGGTGGACAGCACCTGCAGCCCCGCCGACATCGAGGCGGTGTGCTGCTTCATCATCGACGGCGACCAGATTTCGATCGCCAGCGAGGCCGTGCCGGCCGGCGCGGCGGCACCCTCGGCCGGCCAGGCCGCCGCGGCCAGCGAGCTGGAGCAGTTCGCCCAGGCGGCGCAGGACCTGGCCGCCAGCGCGCAGGCGCAGGCCGCCGAAGCGGCCGCCCAGGCGCCGGCGCACGCCGCCGAGCCTGCCCCGGCCAAGGCCGAGCCCGCCGCGGCCGCCGGCGCCCCGGCGCGCGCCCGCCCGGCGCACGGCGCGGCGGCCGACAAGGAATCGAGCTCCATCCGCGTGGGCGTGGAGAAAGTCGACCAGATCATCAACCTGGTGGGCGAGCTGGTCATCACCCAGGCCATGCTGGCGCAGACCGCCTCCACACTGGACCCGGTCCTGCACGACCGGCTGCTCAACGGCATGGAGCAGCTCGAGCGCAACGCCCGCGACCTGCAAGAGGCGGTCATGTCCATCCGCATGATGCCGATGGACTACGTGTTCAGCCGCTTCCCGCGCGTGGTGCGCGACATCGCCTCCAAGATGGGCAAGCAGATCGAGCTGCAGACCTACGGCCGCGCCACCGAGCTGGACAAGAGCCTGATCGAGCGCATCATCGACCCGCTCACCCACCTGGTGCGCAACAGCCTGGACCACGGCATCGAGACCCCGGAGAAGCGCGTCGCGGCCGGCAAGGAGCCGGTCGGCCAGCTGATCCTGTCGGCCCAGCACAACGGCGGCAACATCGTGATCGAGGTCAGCGACGACGGCGCCGGGTTGAACCGCGACCGCATCCTGGCCAAGGCCGCGCAGCAGGGCATCCCGGTCAGCGACAACGCCAGCGACGACGAAATCTGGCAGCTGATCTTCGCGCCGGGATTCTCCACCGCCGAGAAGATCACCGACATCTCCGGCCGCGGCGTGGGCATGGACGTGGTCCGGCGCAACATCCAGGACATGGGCGGCCACGTGCAGCTGTCCTCGCGCCCGGGGCAGGGCACGACCACCCGCATCGTGCTGCCGCTGACGCTGGCCATCCTGGACGGCATGTCGGTGCGCGTGGGCGAGGAAACCTTCATCCTGCCGCTGAACCACGTGACCGAGTCGCTGCAGCCGGTCATGGAGCAGATCCATTCGGTGGCCGGCAACGAGCGAGTGCTGCACGTGCGCGGCGAGTACCTGCCGCTGATCGAGCTGCACCGGGTGTTCTCGGTCGACGGCGCGCAGCAGGACCCGACCCAGGCCATCGCGGTCATCATGCAGGCCGAGGACCGCCGCTTCGCGCTGCTGGTGGACCACCTCGTGGGCCAGCACCAGGTAGTGGTCAAGAACCTGGAATCCAACTACCGCAAGGTGCCCGGCATTTCGGCGGCGACCATCATGGGCGACGGCAGCGTCGCGCTGATCGTCGACGTCTTCGCGCTGTCGCGCGCCAACCGCGAGAAATGGGCGCAGCCCGACGCAGTCCTGAATTGATGGAGCATTCCCTATGGCTACGCTAACGAACAATCAGACCGGCCGCAGCGAGGACGTCGGCAGCGAATTCCTCGTCTTCACGCTGGGCGAGGAAGAATACGGCATAGACATCCTCAAGGTGCAGGAGATCCGCGGCTACGACGCCGACGGCGTGACCCGCATCGCCAACGTGCCGCCCTTCATCAAGGGCGTCACCAACCTGCGCGGCATCATCGTGCCCATCATCGACCTGCGCATCAAGTTCCACCTGGGCAAGGTCGAGTACAACGAGCAGACGGTCGTCATCATCCTGAACCTGGACCGCCGCGTGGTGGGCATCGTGGTCGACGGCGTGTCCGACGTGCTGATGCTGGGCGCCGCCCAGATCCGGCCCGCGCCCGAGTTCGGCGCGGCGCTGTCGACCGAATACCTGACCGGCCTGGGTACCGTGGACGAGCGCATGCTCATCCTGGTCGACATCGAGAAGCTCATGACGAGCGAGGAGATGGCGCTGGTCGAGCGGGCGGCCGCCTGACGACCGCCTTCCGTTCGTCACAGTTTTCAGGCAAGGGGCGGGAGTGGCTACCGCTGTAACGGTCCCGAACATTCCGGTCGAGCGGCAGTTCGACTTCCGCGACGACGACTTCGCGCGCGTGCGCCGGATGATCCGCGAGCGCGCCGGGATTTCGCTGGGCGCGCACAAGCGCGAGATGGTCTACAGCCGGCTGGCGCGCCGGCTGCGCGCGCTCGGCCGCGGCGATTTCTCCGGCTACCTGGACGCGCTCGAGCGCGACCCCGCCAGCCCCGAGTGGCAGGACTTCGTCAACGCGCTGACCACCAACCTGACGGCCTTCTTCCGCGAGCCGCACCATTTCCCCATCCTGGCCGACTTCGTGCGCACGCGCCCCGCGCCGGTCTCGGTCTGGTGCTGCGCGGCGTCCACCGGCGAGGAGCCCTATTCGATCGCCATCACGCTGCAGGAAAGCCTCGGCCCGCGCGCGGGCCAGGCCTCGGTCTACGCCACCGACATCGACACCAGCGTGCTGAACCGGGCGCGCCAGGGCGTCTACCCGGGCGACCGGGTCGAGAAGCTGTCGCCCGAGCGGCTCAAGCGCTTCTTCCTGCGCGGCACGGGCGCCAATTCGGGCCAGGTCAAGGTGCGCCCGGAAGTGGCCGCGATGGTCGAGTTCGCCACCCTGAACCTGCTCGCCCCGCGCTGGGACATCGACCGCCGCTTCGACGCCATCTTCTGCCGCAACGTGATGATCTACTTCGACAAGCCCACGCAGGCGGCGATCCTGCAGCGCTTCGTGCCGCTGCTCAAGCCCGGCGGCCTGCTGTTCGCAGGGCATTCGGAAAACTTCACCTACATCAGCGACGCCTTTCGCCTGCGCGGCCAGACGGTCTACGACTGTACGCAGGCAGGGGCCTGAGCCCGGGCGGACAACGGCCACAAGAACGAGACAGCGAGCCTATCATGCAGAAAATCCGAGTGCTGTGCGTCGACGACTCCGCCCTGGTGCGGGGGCTGATGAGCGAGATCATCAACAGCCAGCCCGACATGGAAGTCGTCGCCACCGCGCCGGACCCGCTGGTGGCGCGCGACCTGATCAAGCGCCATAATCCCGACGTGCTGACGCTGGACGTGGAAATGCCGCGCATGGACGGCCTGGATTTCCTCGAAAAGCTGATGCGCCTGCGGCCCATGCCGGTGCTGATGGTGTCCTCGCTGACCGAGCGGGGCTCGGAAATCACCCTGCGCGCGCTGGAGCTCGGCGCGGTCGACTTCGTCACCAAGCCCAAGCTGGGCATACGCGACGGCCTGCTGGAATACACCGAGCTGATCGCCGACAAGCTGCGCGCCGCCGCCCGCGCCCGCCCGCGCGCGCGCGAGGCGGCGCCGGCGCCGGCCATGCTGCGCAAGCCGCTGTCCAGCACCGAGAAGCTCGTCATGGTGGGGGCCTCCACGGGCGGCACCGAGGCCATCCGCGAAGTGCTGCTGCCGCTGCCGCCGGACAGCCCGGCGATCCTGATCACGCAGCACATGCCGGCCGGCTTCACGCGCTCCTTCGCGCAGCGGCTGGACGGGCTGTGCGCGGTCACGGTGCGCGAGGCCGTGCACGGCGAGCGCGTGCTGCCCGGGCACGTCTACCTGGCGCCGGGCGGCGAGGCCCACATGCGGCTGGGCCGCAGCGGCGCCAACTACGTGGTCGAGCTGGAGCCGGGCGAGCCGGTCAACCGGCACCGGCCGTCGGTGGACGTGCTGTTCCAGTCCGCGGCGCAGTCGGCCGGCAAGAACGCCATCGGCGTCATCCTGACCGGCATGGGCAAGGACGGCGCGGCGGGCCTGCTGGCCATGAAGAAGGCCGGCGCGCAGACCCTGGCCCAGGACGAGGCCAGCTGCGTGGTATATGGTATGCCCCGCGAAGCGGTGGCCCTGGGCGGGGTAGACGAGATCGTGCCGCTGTCGCAGATGAGCGAGCGCATCCTGGCCCGCCTGAGCAACCTGGGCGAACGCGCCCACCGCGTCTAGCACGGGCGCGATTCGGCCCAACCGTTTTTTCTGGAGTTTTCCTAATGGTAGACAAGGCAATAAAGATACTGGTGGTGGACGATTTCCCCACCATGCGGCGGATCGTGCGCAACCTGCTCAAGGAGCTGGGCTTCGAGAACGTCGACGAGGCCGAGGACGGCGCCATCGCCCTGGAGAAGCTGCGCAACGGCGGCTTCCAGTTCGTGGTGTCGGACTGGAACATGCCCAATATGGACGGCCTGACCATGCTGCAGAAGATCCGCGCCGATCCGCAGCTCGGCACCCTGCCGGTGCTGATGGTGACGGCCGAGGCCAAGAAGGAGAACATCGTCGCCGCGGCCCAGGCCGGCGCCAGCGGCTACGTGGTCAAGCCCTTCACGGCGGCGACGCTGGAAGAGAAGCTGAACAAGATTTTCGAGAAGATCGGGTAGGTTGCCATGGACGCCCAGCAGAACGCCGCCACGCCCATGCCCCAGGGGCAGGGCGATCCCACGGACATCATCCAGCGCATCGCCCAGCTCACCCGCATGCTGCGCGACAGCATGCGCGAACTGGGCCTGGACCAGGCGATCAAGGACGCCGCCCAGGCCATCCCGGATGCCCGCGACCGCCTGCGCTACGTGGCGCAGATGACCGAACAGGCCGCGCACCGGGTGCTCAACGCCGCCGAGGGCGCGCAGCCCGGGCAGGAGGCCCTGCAGCGCAGCGCCCGTGCGCTCGACGAGCGCTGGCAGCAGTGGTTCGACTCGTCGCTGGAGCTGCCCGAGGCGCGCGAGCTGGTGCGCGATACGCGCCGCTTCCTGCAGCAGGAAGTGCCCGAGCACACCCAGGCCACCCAGGCCAAGCTGCTGGAAATCATCATGGCGCAGGACTTCCAGGACCTGACCGGCCAGGTCATCATGAAGATGATGGGCGTGGTCGGCGCCATCGAGAAAGAGCTGCTGCAGGTGCTGCTCGACAGCGTGCCGCAGGAAAAGCGCGACGAGGCCAACAGCCTGCTCAACGGCCCGCAGGTCAATCCCCAGGGCAAGGCCGACGTGGTGACCAACCAGGACCAGGTCGACGACCTGCTGGCCAGCCTGGGCTTCTGAGCGCCCCGGCGCGCGCGTGCCGCGCCGACACTAAGAGTGTCTGAATAAGGCGGCATTCACCCCGCTTCTTGGGCGATAGTCCGGGGCGGGGCGGACCTAGAATGCCGGGCGGGCACCTGTATCCTGGCAGGCGCCCGCTCCGGCGCGGGCCCCGGCCCGCGCGGTTTTCGCAACGATACCCGCCGCCTGCCGCATGGCCGAAGACAGCGATCTCGAAAAGACCGAACCCGCATCGCCGCGGCGCCTGAGCAAGGCGCGCGAGCAAGGCCAGATCGCGCGCTCGCGCGAACTGGCCACCTTCCTGGTGCTGGCCGGCGGTGCGGCGGTGCTGTGGCTGGGGGCCGGCGGCCTGTACCGCGGGCTGTCCGGCGTCATGCAGCGCGGCATGGCCTTCGACCAGCGCATCGGCCGCGATACCGCCGTCATGACCACGCAGGCCGTGCGCCAGGCCATGGACGCGGTCGAGCTGCTGCTGCCGGTGTTCGGCGTGCTGGCGGTGATGGCGGTGCTGGGCAGCGTGGCGCTGGGCGGCTTCCTGTTCTCGACCAAGGCGCTGCAGCCGCAGCTCGGCCGCCTGGACCCCCTGAAGGGGATAGGGCGCATGTTTTCCATGCAGACCGTGGTCGAGCTGAGCAAGGCCATCGCCAAGGCGCTGCTGGTCGGCGGCGTGGCCGCCTGGGCGCTCTGGCACTACCACGACGAAATGCTGGCCCTGATGCACGCGCCGGCCACCGCCGGTCTGGCGCGCGGCCTGGCGCTGGTGGCGCTGTGCTGCATGCTGCTGGTGGCCTGCCTGGTGCTGGTGGTGCTGCTGGACGTGCCCTGGCAGCTGTTCAGCCACTTCAAGAAGCTGCGCATGTCGCGCGAGGACGTGCGCCAGGAGCACAAGGAAAGCGAGGGCGACCCGCACGTCAAGGCGCGCATCCGCCAGCAGCAGCGCTCCATGGCGCGCCGGCGCATGATGCAGGCGGTGCCCACCGCCGACGTGGTCGTCACCAACCCCACCCATTACGCCGTGGCCCTGCACTACGCCGACAACGCCGCCGGCGCGCCGGTGGTGGTGGCCAAGGGCACCGGCCTGATCGCCGCGCGCATCCGCGAGCTGGCCGCCGAGCACCGCGTGCCGCTGCTGGAGGCGCCCGCCCTGGCGCGCGCGCTGCACCACAACGTCGAGCTCGGCCAGGAGATCCCGGCCGCGCTCTACACCGCCGTGGCCGAAGTGCTCGCCTGGGTCTTCCAGCTGCGCAGCTGGCGCGGCGGGCGCGGCGGCGAACCGCCCGCCCCGCGCGACCTGCCCGTACCCCCGGGCCTGGACCCCCTCGGCCGGGGCCTGCATGGAGCCCCTGAATGAGCGCCTTGCTCGCAGCACTGAAGAACGGCGGCGGCGCGCACGCGCGCATGCTGGCCGGGCCGCTGCTCATCGTCATGGTCATGGCCATGATGATCCTGCCGCTGCCGCCTTTCCTGCTGGACCTGCTGTTCACCTTCAACATCTCCCTGTCGGTGATGATCCTGCTGGTGGCGATGTTCACCAAGAAGCCGCTGGACTTCGCCGCCTTCCCCGCGGTGCTGCTGTTCGCCACGCTGCTGCGTCTGGCTCTGAACGTGGCCTCCACCCGGGTGGTGCTGCTCAACGGCCACCAGGGGCCGGACGCGGCCGGGCAGGTGATCGAGGCCTTCGGCCACTCCCTGGTGGGCGGCAATTTCGCGGTCGGGATCGTGGTGTTCATCATCCTGGTCATCATCAACTTCATCGTCATCACCAAGGGCGCGGGCCGGATCGCCGAGGTCGGCGCGCGCTTCACCCTGGACGCCATGCCCGGCAAGCAGATGGCGATCGACGCCGACCTGAACGCCGGCCTGATCGGCGAGGAAGACGCCCGCAAGCGCCGGCTGGAAGTCGGCCAGGAAGCCGAGTTCTACGGCTCCATGGACGGCGCCAGCAAGTTCGTGCGCGGCGACGCCATCGCCGGCCTGCTGATCATGGTCATCAATGTCATCGGCGGCTTGATCGTCGGGGTGGCCCAGCACGACATGTCCTTCGGCGACGCCGGGCGGGTCTACACCCTGCTGACCATCGGCGACGGCCTGGTGGCGCAGATCCCGGCGCTGATCATCTCCACCGCGGCCGGCGTGGTGGTCTCCCGCGTGGCGACCGACGAGGACGTCGGCCAGCAGAGGGTGGGGCAGCTGTTCGCCAATCCGGCGGTGCTGTTCATCACGTCGGGCATACTGGCCGCCATGGGGCTCATTCCCAACA
>Ga0182746_1000927_pt1 | contig 31614 bp, 27 predicted proteins | sample eDN3rd30CBELigOP_FD_128881 | JGI IMG/M metagenome (GOLD analysis project Ga0182746, IMG submission 128881) | Enriched Organic Plus compost microbial communities from Emeryville, California, USA - eDNA 3rd pass 30_C BE-Lig OP (version 2) (version 2) ...
CGGGTCGACCGCATTCGCAAGATGTATGAACTGGGCCTGAAGGTGACGCTCAATACGGATGATCCGGGCTACTTCATCAGCGGGGCGATGAACAACATGCTGCCGCCCGTGGCTGCGACCGGCGCCTTCACCAAAGAAGAGCTGTCGCAGTTCATGATCAATGCCTTCGACGCCGCCTGGTTGCCCCGCGATATGCGCGACGCGCATATCGCGGAGGTCAAGACCTACACCGCGGCCGCAATCGCAGGTGCGTGAGATGTCAAACCGTCCGCAGGCCGTCCCTCGGGTGCAGGTCGACAATGAATGGGTGCGTGTGACCGAGTGGCGGTTTGCACCCGGCGCGGAAACCGGCTGGCATCGGCACGGGGACGACTATGTGGTTGTCCCCATGACCACGGGAGCGCTCCTGATCGATGACGGCGTCGCCGCGCGGCCGTCTCAACTCACCACCGGCGAATCCTACGCGCGGAGGTCCGGCGTCGAGCACAACGTCATCAACGACAACGCCTTCGAGTTCACGTTCATCGAGATTGAACTGCGATCCCCAAAGGATTGAACCGCCTCGCTCCCGAATGACGATGATGCCCGGCGCGGCGCGCCACCCGTCACCGCACCTGGAACACCAGCTTGCCGCGGACGCGCCCGCCTTCGCTGACACGATGCACATCCGGCGCCTGATCCAGACGATAGAGCTTGACCGGCGGCGGCTTGACCGCGCCCGCCCGGTACAACGCGACGATCCGTTCGAGTGGCGCCCGTGCGCGACCAACAGCCGGGCGCAGTGCCGTCACATCGCTGCGATCGGGCTTCGGCGCCTGCGCGCCTGATGCAACAAAGGCGGCGCGCCCGCCGGGCTTGAGCACAGCGAAGGAGCGGATCGCGACGTCCCCGCCAACGGTGTCGAACACCGCATCGACGCCGCTGACGAGCTGGGTGAAATCCTGCGTCTCGTAGTCGATCACCTCGTCCGCACCCAGCGATCGCACATAGTCATGGGTCTCGCGGCGCGCGGTCGCGATCACCGTCGCACCGAGATGCTTGGCAAGCTGGATGGCGAAGCCGGCGACGCCGCCCGCACCACCCTGGATCAGGATCGTCTCGCCACGCTGGAGCTTCAGCGTGTCTTCGACCGAGATGATCGCCGTGAGGCCCGGCAGCGCAAGGCTCACCGCGTCAACATGCGACAATTCCGCCGGCTTGGCGGCAACGATCGCCGCCTTGATCGTCAGCTTTTCGCAGTAGGTGCCTTCCCGTCCCCCTTCAAGCACGCCAAACACCGCGTCACCGACTTTGAGATTGGTGACGCCCGCGCCGAGCGCCGCGACTGTCCCGGAGAAATCACGGCCGAGAATGCAAGGAAATGCCGGAGCCTTGATCGCACCACTGCGGACATTCCTGTCGGCGCGATTGAAACTCGCGGCGTGAACATCGACCAAAACGTCGCCTGCGCCTGCCACCGGCTCGGGCAGATCGCCATAGGTCAACACCTCGGGACCACCATGGCGTTCGATATACGATGCTTTCATCGGATCTTCCTCGCGCGGCGTTGAGATATCGCGCCTTCCAGTACACCAGATAGCTCCGCAAAGCAGCCCGGGTGGGCGGCCGTGCGCGTCGCGGCTGGCTGGTATACCGCCATGACCGACTGGTTCCAGTTGCGAACGCCGCCGCGGCCGGCCGACTGACCTCGGCGGTCTATCGGAGTGGCCACCGACGTTCAGGGGAGCGTCTTCGTTCCTCCCCCGGCTGTGCGCGGGTCGCTCTTCGCGTCGACCGGCCACGATGCCCGGTGGAGTTTGCCATCCCAGCCTTCGGCCACGATCCAGAGCCGGGTATCGGGGCCAAGCTGAGCTGGAAGCTTAATGCCCGCGCGCGCAAAGCCGGGCTGGCCCGTGACGCGCTGGCCCTTCGCGTCCAAAGACCGAGGCCCAACGTTGATCCAGACCCGCTTGATGTCGTCCCAGCAGTCCGGACAGAATCTGACAAGCACCATGGCCCACGCACCGGCGCGAACAGGATCCGATGTATCGCCAAGGCCGGCAACCATCAGCGCACCAAGCTGCCAGGGGCCGACATCCTGCACGGCGTAGCTCGCCGCCCGGTCATCCGCCGATGCGGAATAGAAGCGCAGCGTCATGACCGACGCCGCAATGGCCACCACCAGCGCCAGCAGATTGAGCGGCTTCCACACCCCCATCGCGCCGCCCCATGGCCTGATCACCTGCCAGATGCGTCGCCAGACCGGCCTTGCATCCGGCCCGGCCACTCTCCTCGTCCGCTTCCAGAAGATGATCACGCCGCTCAGGGCAAGTCCCGTCGTAGCCAGGCCAAACAGAAACCAGATGGCTTTCGACACAAGCCCCGCGAAATCCCCGAAGTGGAACGCATCGACCAGAACGCGGATGTAGGAAAACGAGAACTCATCGCGGCTCAGATGCTTGCCGAGTATGCTGCCGCGATAGGGATCGACATAGACCTCCGACAGATACGGCCCGAAGACCTCGCCGGTATTGCCGCCGAACGTGACCGGTGCGCCATGGACCTCCGGCAGTTCCACATTGCGGATGTCAAAATCCGGCAATTCCCTGCGTACGGTCGCAGCCAGCGTGTCGAATTCCGGCATCGGGGGAGAGTGCGGACCCATCCGATCCAGCTCTTTCCTCTGAAATCCTTGGATGCACGTGTTCGGAGACCGCATGTGGAAAGCCGAGCAGCGGCTCGCCAACCCTGATCCAGAAATAGAAAAAACTGGTCAGCACGATGATGACCAGAAACCAGATGCACCAGACGCCGGCGAGCCGGTGCAGATCCCCCATCAAGGTCCGCAGATTGCGGCTGCGCGGCATCCGGAAAAACCCACGCCAGAATTTCCGGTAGGTGATGAGGCCCGTCACCAGTGACGCCAGCATGAAGAAGGCAAAGCTGCAGACGATGACATAGCCCCAAGTCGGGATCATCAGGAAGGAATGAAACTGGCCAATGAAATAGCCCACCGTCATGAACGGTGTCGTGCCCTGGACCACACCGCGATAGGGATCGACCCAGATCCGGCGCACGCCATCCTGTGGCGAGACCCCGATGATGTTGATGGCGGTGCGCGGGCCGGCACCTTGCGTCGGCACCTGCCCGATCAGACCCATATCGGGATGATCCTTGTGAACCGCGGCAAGAATCTCGTCCAGCCCGACACGATCCGCCGCCGGCGTCACCCGCACCTGCGGGTAGATCAGCCAGTCGATCTCGTCTCGGAAGACCGCAAGCGTCCCCGACAACAAAATGACCGTGAGAAGCAGACAGAAGCTCAGACCCAGCCAGGAATGGGTCATGAACATGGCGCGTGCAAATGTCACCCGCCGGCCGCGCTGCTGGGTCTGCTCTCGCATTCGTGTGCGCGCCAGAGCGCATCCCGTTCTGTTGGAATCGGAATGCGCTCCAGATTCCCTGAGTGGTCGCGCTTTCCGGCGGCGAACCGGTGTCCGCTGCGCCGGAAAATGCTCTAGAAGCGCACCTGACCTCTCACGCCGACGACGCGCCCGTCGCCGATCGACGCTGAACCGGTCAGCCCCGGTGTGGAGATGGCCGTCAGATACTGCTTATCGAACAGGTTGCGGGCGAAGATGGCCAGCGTCCCGTGTTTCGTCTCGTAGCCGAGCTGTGCGTTGACCAGCGTGAACGAATCTACATAACGCAGCGGATTGTTCGACAGATCGCGCGGGCTGAAATAGCCATCGGTGTAGGAGACGTCCGCCCCTGCGAAGAAGCCGGACTGATGCTTCCAGATCCCGCCGATGGTTGCCGTGACGCTTGGCGATTCCGGAAATTCGTTGCCGCTGTAGTTTCTGAGAGCTCCCTGGTCGAACGTGATGGCTTCATCGAACTTGGTTTTCAGCAGACCGACCGAAGCGAATAATGTCAGCCCTTCAAGCGGGCGCATACGCGCCTCGATTTCTCCGCCGTAAAGGTGCGACCTGCCGATATTCCGCGTGATGGTCTGCCCCGCACCTCCAGGAACTTCCGAGGTCAGCTGCTGACCCTTGTAGTCATAGTAGAAGATGTTGGCGTTAATCTGCAGACGGTCGTCCCACCATTTCGAGCGGTAGGCCAGTTCATAGGCCCACATGAATTCCGGGTTGACCTGATTGATGGTCGTCGTTCCGACTGGAAGCTCGGAAAAGCCCTTCCGGTAGCCCTTGCTCACCGTCCCGGCGATGGTCTGGTTCATGGCGAGATCATAGGCGAGACCGAATTTGGGAAGAAATTCGGTGTTGCTGCTTGCGGAAACCTCGTTCAGTGACATCGGCGGGCCACCGCTGAATGGGTCCCAAGCCATAGCTGCGAAATTTTTCTTGGACTCGTCTCGCAGCAGGCGCCCGCCGCCCAGCAGGGTCCACTTATCCCAGACGCGGTAGCGAAGGTCGGCATAGGCTGCCACCGACGTATCCTTGTAGTCGAACGTGCCCTCCTGAATCGGGAAGAAGGGGGCAAGACTGGTTGTCGCAAGCGCATCCGAATGACTGGTGAAGCGTCCAGCGAACAATCCGAGCACGCCACTCAATCGTGAATCGGGCTGATCGAATGAAAACCGCAGATCCTGTGAAAGATCTTCGCCGTTGCGCGTATCGTCCCGGAACCATATCGGCTGATTTGGTCCTGTGATTCTGACTTTTGTGTCCGCCAGCGCAGTTATCGACTGAACTTTCACGCCCGGCGAAAACTCGTAGGAGATGTCGGCGATGTAATTATTGACGGCGGCTTTGCGAAGCTCAGGGAACATCGAGATATTCGCATCGTATTGCCGCGCGAAGAAGTCCGGCCCTGTCACCGACGTCTGCATCGGATTGTCGAGTGTGCGACTGACCGTGAACAGGGCGCGCAATCCCGGCATCGCCGCGGGCGTAATCAGCAGCTTGCCGCGAATCTGATCGAGCTGATCCTTCCCGAGCACATTGAACGCCGGATTGGAATAAGTGACACCGTTGGTCTGGCGCATGCTCTGGCCGGCGACGCGCAAAGCCACCTGGTCCTGGACCAGCGGCGCGTTCACGACGAAGGCTCCCATCTTATAGTCGCTGCCGCCGCCCTGGCCCTCGAAGATGGCGCCGGGCGTGTAGGTCGGGTCGTTGGTCTTGATCACCGCCGCGCCGGCGAGTGCATTGCGGCCCTGGATGGTGGATTGCGGCCCGCGCAACACCTCAATCTGTTCGACGTCCCAGATGCCGCGGGCGCCGCGCCGGGTCGCCTCGGTGTTCTGGATCGCGCCGTCGACGATGACCGAGATCAGCGGCGCGGAGCCAGCACTCGTCGCGCTCACGCCTTCGGAATTCAGGCCACGGATGACGAAGCCGTTGCCGCCGTCGCCCGTTCTGAACGAGCGCACGTTGGCAAGCATATCGAACGAACGCCGCAGGTCCGGAATGTTGTAATCGGAAATCGTCTCGCCGGTCACGACGCCGATGCTGGTGTAGGTTCTGAAATAGTCCCGCGAGATTTTCTCGCCCTCAACGGTGATCGGATCGAGTTCGATTGCCCCTTCAGGAACCTGTGCCCGCGACTGTACGGCCTGATTGAGCTGCAACGTCGCCGTCCTCGGGCCCGTGAAACGAGGCGACAAGCCGGTTGATGCGAGCATCCGCGACAAGGCTTCAGGTGGCGAAAATGCGCCGCGAACCGGCGCGGAACGCCGCGTCGCAGTGATGGCGCTGTCATAGAGAAGCTGGACTCCGGTGGCACGGCCAAAAGCGCTTAGGGCCGAATCCAGCGGCTGCGCCGGAATGTCGAATACGATGGCCGATGTGGAGCGCGCCGTGCCCTGCTGTCCAGTTTGGCCAGGGCCCTGAGCATCGGCCGGAGTGACCAAGCTTAACGCCACCAGGACGCTGGTGGAGACGCCTTGCGACCACCTGTAAGCCGCTTTCCGAAAGGCGCCTGCGCGCACCGCCTGAGTGACCATGACCCCATCCCGTCCATCATCGCATGCGGCCAAACCAAAGGCCGCTATTTGATGGACGATTCAGGAGGCGACGATCCGAATCCGACCCCGCAAGATTATAGGAGTTCGAAAAAGAGCTTAGCCCAGCACAACGAAATAGGGAGAGACGTGACGGAGCGGCACGAGCAGCGATTGCTGAATGTGGCTGAGCACTTCATCCAGACGATCAAGATGAAAAATGCCGCTGACGCGCCGTTCCGCTACCGTGCGGGAAGCGACCACGATGTATCCCTTGCGATAGCGGTTCAGCTCCGAAACCACCAGCTCCACCGGCTCATTCCGAAAGACAAGCACGCCGCGTCGCCAGCCGGCCACTGTGTCCTCATCTTCGACACGGACCGGACCACCGAGGTTCTTCCCCGAACAGACCACCTGCTCCAACGGACGCATCTGCAACAGAGCCGGCTCAAGGATCTCGATCGTCCCTGCAAGACACGTCACCCGCACATCCGAACCGTCGTTGCGGACGACGAAGACGCCCTGCTCCGCAGCCATCACGCTCCCGCCCGCAGCGACCCGGAACCGGCTGGAGTCAGGCTTCACCGTAAAAACGGCCTCTCCGCCGGAGAGCGTCACATTCGCTGATGCCGGATCCCTGTTCACCGACAGGGCACTGCGGGTGTTCAACTCGACCTGCACGGTGTCAGTTAAATCGACCCGCTGCTGTTCACCTGCCGAGGTCCTGTAATCGGCCAGCAAGCCATCCAGACCGGGCCAGAAACCGAGCTTCGCGCCCGCCACGGCGATGCCGCCGACACCCGCAGCCATCGCGCCCGCCTTAAACAACTGGCGGCGGCTCGGCAACCGCGTGGACGTCGCCTGTCGCCCCGCCGGTTCTGCGCCAGCCGCCACGCCAAGCTGCTTCCACAGGCGCAAAGCGCCTTGAAATGCCCGCTCATGCGCGGCGCCCTGGGCGCGCCAGCGCAACAGCGCATCGCGGTCCGCATCCGTCGCCGCGCCGGACGTGATGCGGGACAGCCAGCGCAGCGCCTCCTGCTCCAGGGCAGCGTGATCAGGATCGTACACGTATCCTCGGTCGTCCCAGCGTGGCAGAGCCGAATGAATCGCCCGTCCGGCGCCATCGGTCTCTATCTTACGACGATTCTAGCTGTTCCGATCCGAATCGGAAGGCGGGATTTCCTTCAATCTTTCGCGGCAAAAATCCAGGGCCCGCACGATTTCGAATTCCACGGTCCGCGTCGAAACACCGAAATGATCGGCGATGGTGCGGTAGGTCAGCCCTTCCACCCGGCTCATCAGCAGAATGGAGCGCCGTCGCTCGGGCATCTCGTCGAGCGCGTGTGTGATGACGCTCAGCTCAGAGCGGTCAACCGCGACCGTCTCGGGCCCGGGCCCATCGTCCGGAATCACCAAAAGCGCGTCAATCTCTTCGGTTCGCAGGAGCCGCCGCTTTTCGGTCCGGAAATAATCGATCGCGAGATTGCTGGCGATCTGGAACAGATAGCCGCGCGGATTGCTGACGGTGGCACTCGACCCCTGCGCCACGCGCAGCCAGGTTTCCTGCAGCAATTCCTGTGCGACATCAGGATCGCGGGTGTGGCGCGTCAGGAAACGCAACAACGCCTCGCGTTGACCAAGATAGTGCGACTTGATTTTCGTGCGTTCGTCCACAACCGTCTCTGAAGAGGCCCCCAGTTCATACAGATAGCGGACAATAATCCGCCAGCACAATCCAATTTTGAAGTTCGGGATGGGAGTTGACGCAATATCGTCTGGAGCAACTATGTTATTATAATCATTCCAGTATGAGCCTTCGCCAGGCGTTGGTCATTTACCGCCAAGACTGGAATGGTTCTGAAATTATGGGGCTGAACCCATGGCGTGGGGGCAATCATCTGGATTGCCATCGATATCACGACGTTGAGGAACGGAGCGCTTGCCCTTGCACGCGCCGCCAAGCCTGAATGTCCGCAATCCCGACGATCTCATAGATGGGCGCAGACGTCTTTGATGCCGGGCTTATGTCAGCCGCGACGGAAGCGATTGACCTCGCCGAAAGGCGCGTCCAGCTCTCCAGTCGGGACTCCGAGTGAAGGCCGGGTCCGAGACCAGTATCGCTTCGGCGGCGGAGAGAGAGATGCATCCCTGCCCTCCCATACGGCTCCCAGACAAGGCCATAAGGCCGGAAAGGGCCTATGACAAAGAACGCAGCTTTCCGGGATTGAGCAGACCCTGCGGATCCACCTGCTGCCGGAACGTCATCTTCCGCCCATCGGGATCAAACCGGCCGCCATCCTCGAGCTTGAAGATATGCGGATTGTTGATGAAGCATCCGTCATCTTCGAATGATCGCATGATCTCGTTGAGGCGGGCCTCGCTCGTGAAGCGAATGAGCGGCAACCCGCCGATGCGAGGACGATTGTGCTCCCGGGTATATTCATGGTGCATCAGAACTTCATCACCGAAGCGCGCAAGCTGCTCTTCCGCAAGTTCCGGGGTGAACGGGATCGGCATGACCACCTGCAGATATGTCCAGTTCCGGTCCACCTGAAGCGCCATCAGGGTGGTGTGGTTGAAGGCGGTCTGGTGTATGGGCCGCAGCTGAGCCTGGGCACTTTCCTGCTCGTTGACGGCCATGGATCGCCATCCGTTGAACTGCGCGGCCAGGTCGAAGAACGCATCGACGTCTTTCGCGTTGACCATTGAGAACATCGCGTCCCGCGTACCATCAAAATATTTCTGCGTTCGCTTGTAGAACGGCGCAAACCGCTTTTCGACGGAACTCAGGAGAAAGATATCAAGGCCGCTGTCGAATGCCGCGTTTCCAAATGCGATGGTATCCCCATAGGTGGGGAACGTGGCGATGCAGTCGATCCAGGTCTCGGCGGGAACAAGTTTCAACGTCGCTTCCAGGATGATCCCGGTCGTTCCCCACGAGTGGAAAACGAACTCGACATCCGCGCCCGAAAGCTCAACCACTTTCGGATCCGCCTCGATGGTCATGACCTTCAGGGCGAGGATCATGCCCGAATCGCGGATGATCCCATGCTTGACCGATCCGATTCCCGCAAAGCCGCCGCCGAGGTAGCCGCCAACCGTTGCCGAGGTCATTGTCGACGGATACATCATCAACTGCTGGCCGGTGGCCAACGCGGCATCGAGGGTGGCCTTTACATAAGCGCCGCCCTGGACGCGGACTGACCCTGGCGCCACCTCGACGACCTGATTGAAGCCCGTCATATCCAGAACGATGCCGCCCTTCAGTGGAACGGCCTGTCCGTAGTTCCCGGTGCCGCCGCCCCTGATGGTGATTGGAATCCCGTTCTTGACCGCGGCGGACACGACCTTCCGGATGTCATCTTCACTCTGCGGCCGCACCACCACGTCGGCGAGGCAGCCGCCAAGCTGGGGCGTCAGGATCGGGCTATACCAATGAAAATCCTTCGACTTGATCTGGCGTTCACGCAGATCGGTCGATGCATAGACACCGGAAATGTCGTGACAAAATTGTTCTACTGCATTCATCGCTGTCTTCATGCCGCTCAGACTGGCCGCCGGCTGAGGTTGGCGCCAATCGCCTTTTGCCAGCCATCATCGATCCCAGAAATACTGGGACGGTGTTGCCGACAATTGCCAATTTGGCAACCAACCGTTGCGCTGGCCGCAACAGAGCTCACCAGGTCGCCAGATCAGGGCTGTCCGGCGCATATTCAAGCACCTGAAATTCGAGGCCCCTCCCTGTCAGAAGTGCGCTTTTTGCCTTCGCTGCCGGAATAAAGCCCGGCCCCCTCAGCAGGGTCCAGCCGCTCCCCGTCAATTCAGACAGGGATGCGTCAATATTGTCCGTGCCGAAGGCAAGGTGAGAAAAGCTGACACCGGAGACGTCCGGATTTTCAATCAGCTCGACTTTCATGCCCGTCCGATCGCCGAGCATCGCGATCGGACGTCCGGTCGCGACCGCCGTCCCCCGCCTGAGCAGGCGCACGCCTCCGGTCCGGGCCAGCTTTTCGATGAAATCGTCAACGCTTGCGACTTCGATCGCCACATGATCAATTTTCTGCAGTGCCATCATCCGCTCCCTTACTGGGTTTCAATCCGCGATCCGATCGTTCGATGTCCAAACACAAGACGTCCATCCCGTCAAAATCCCGCGAAAGCGCCCGGCCACATCCAAGCTTTGTTACGCCAGCGCTCCATTGTTTTCTGATCACCGCCCGCCTCGGATCGGTTCGCGCTGCCGCTGACCAGCTCAATCTGGCCCCCTCCGCTGTCAGCCGACAGATCGGCAAGCTTGAGGCTGCCCTGGGAACCGCTCTTTTTGAACGGCTGCCGCGGGGGCTTCGACTGAGCAGCGCGGGGGAATTGTTCCTCTATCACGTCCGCGAGAGCACGAAGCAGATCGACCGCGCCCGCAGCCTTCTCAATGACATGCAGGGCCTGAAACGGGGTCATGTCAGCATTGCGACGACGGAAAGCATAGCGACGGGCTTCCTGCCCCCCTTCATCGCCGACTTCTGGAAGCAATATCCCGACATCACGATATCGATCAATGCAACCCGCAGCAGCACCGCCTTTGCTGGCGTGGCTGACGGTCAATACGATTTCGCAATCGGATTTGACATGCATGCCGGCCTTCCGCTGAATCTTTTGGCCAGCGCCAGATTGGTCATCGGAGCGTGGATACCAAAGGGACACAAGCTGGCGAAGGCCAGGACCGTCAAACTGGCTGATCTCGTCACAAGCCGGCTGTTGTTGCCCGACGAGACGATCCGGCTGAGGGGCTTGCTGAACCCGCTGCTGCGACGGAAAGGAGAGGTGGAGCCCAGGCTCGTATCAAACTCGACCACCGTGCTGGAAAGCTTTGCCGCGCTGGGATGCGGCACCTCCATCTTCACAAAGATCGGGACCACCAAGACAGCATCGGGAGGCAACACCGTCTTCCGGCCGATTCAGGAACTCTCGCGGCACTCCCAGACACTTCAGTTTTGCTCTCGTACTGCCAGCCTGTCGCCCTCCGGCTCGGTGCTTGCGAAGCATCTCACCGGTCCAATTCGCGCTCTTTCGGATTTCTGAGCTGGTGCGCCGACGGCGTCAGTTGATGACGTCAATGCCCAAACCGCATCAATCGGAAGACACGCTTGGATACGCATATCCAAACGTCGATGCCGTTCCGGCTCACCAGCGCCACAGCTCGTTATTGCTTGTTTCCATCGTGGCGAAGGCGTGCTTGATGACAGGCTGAAAGATTCGATCTGGAAAGCGTCATGCTCTTGGAACTGTTTGATTTTGAAAGAACACGTGCAGCAGGACACTCTCCCATCGTCATGAGCCCGATCGTGAGGTCCGCCGGGACCTCGTCGAGACAATGAGCGAGAGGGCGGCCGTGACCGATCCTGTCGATGCCGGGCGCATGGAGAGCCCCCCCTTCAGCCTGAAGCCCCTGATGTTTGAGGCCTTCGTATGCTCCATGGCCATGATGGCATTCGTGTCCCTGGCTGGGCCGATCGCGCGCGTCATCGGGCTTGATCCCTGGCAGATCGGCGCAGCGATGACTGTCGCCGGGCTCGCCTGGATGGCCATGGCCCGAGTCTGGGGCAGGGTCAGCGATCGTCGTGGACGGCGTCCCATCATTCTCTTTGGCCTTGCGGGCTTCGCAGTCAGCTATGCTCTGCTGTCGTTGTTCATCGATCTGGCATTGCGGACGACGATGGCGCCAGCCATCGCTTTTGCCGGCCTTGTCATCGGCCGCGGCCTCGCCGGTATGTTCTATGCAGCCGTACCGGTCATCAACGCTGCTCTCGTCGCCGATCATGTTTCGCCCAAGGACCGTGCAGGCGCCCTGGCCGCGATTGGGGCAGCCGGCGCCGCCGGCATGGTCATCGGACCGGGCGTTGCCGGCCTGATAGGACCGTTCAGCCTCAGCTTGCCTCTCTATTTCACGGCAGCGCTGCCCGCTCTTGCGCTGCTGTTGCTGTGGCGTCTCCTGCCGAGAAGCGTGCATCGCGCGCAACCCACGGCGGATCCATTGCGGCTGACTGATGAGCGCCTGCGGCGACCGATGGTGGTCTCGTTCGTCGCCATGTTCTGTGTCGCGATCGCCCAGATTACGGTTGGCTTCTACGCGCTCGACCGGCTCCATCTCGATCCCAAGGCCGCAGCAAATGCAGCCGGCATTGCGCTTGCCGTTGTCGGTGTTGCCCTTGTGCTGGCGCAGATCGCGCTACGCCGGATCGGCTGGTCGCCCATCCGGCTGATCCGCTGGGGCAGCGCGATTGGCGGCATTGGCTTTTCGTCCGTTGTCATGGCGACGAGCGCTCCCGTCCTTTGGGGCTGTTATGCGGCCGCAGCATTTGGCATGGGCTGGGTGTATCCTTCCGTCTCGGCGCTGGCGGCAAATTCGGTGGACGCGCACGAACAGGGCGCAGCCGCGGGGACTGTCGCATCAGCACAGGGCCTCGGCATCATCCTGGGCCCGATTGTCGGTACAGCCATCTATACCTTCGACAGCGGCGCTCCCTACCTGCTGATGGGTGCGATACTTCTCACGACGGCGCTCTGGCGCGAAAGAGGCGCCTCACGCAAGCCATGACCTGTTTGCAGAACCTTGGTCTGGATACGCCCGGCAGGGCGATCGGGCCGGCTCCCTCATGCGCGACTCGAGCGCTTCCCGATTAGATGGAATCGGAATGCGCTCGAGATTCTTTTTTGATCGCATTGTCTGCGGAAAACCGGTGCCCACTTTTCCGGAAAATGCTCTAACGCTTGCCGAATAGCGCCAGAAGACCATCGGCCAGCGCCCCGCGCCAGACGAGATAATCGTGTCCGCCGGCATAGTCGCGGTAGGTGACGCTGTAGTCCCGTGCGAGCAGCACGTCACGCAGATGGCGGGAGGTTTCAAGGATGCCATCGCCATGGGAAGGACTGCTCGTCTCGAAAAGGCCGGCGCTGATGAAGAAACGCAAAGGCAGACGCGGCGCCCGGGCGAAGAGTGCGGCGACATGGTTCGGACTCACCGGGTCAGCATCCTTCCGGTGCCACCAGAACGAGCCGGACAGGCTGATCACGTTGCCGAACGCCTTCGGATGGCGGAAAGCAATCGTCGCGGCGGCGAGGCCGCCGAAACTCGATCCGGCGAGAATCGTGCGCGCCGGGTCATGCCGGAGCCCGGTTTCCGACAGGATGCGCGGCAGCAGGTCCTGCGCCAGGAAATCCGCGAAGGCGGCATTGTCCGGCAGTTCGCGCGCGCGCGCATCGCTGTCGGGATTGGCGATGAAGACGGCGACGGTCGTCGGGAGAGCACCTGCTGCGAGCATGGCGTCGAGCATGCGCGGCGTGGGCACCTTCGACATGTATTCCAGGCCATCGAAGACGAAGAGCAGCAGATTGTCCGGCCGCCCGGCATCGAAACCAGGCGGACGATAAATCGTCACCTCCCGCGCATTCCCCAGCTGTTCGGATGCGATGGTCAACACGTCGAGCGTGCCGCGCGGCGCATGTCCTGCATTCAACCAGGGTTGGGCCGGAGCGGCGGGCAGCGTCACGGTCGAGTCCTGATTGAAGCGATCTGTCGCATCTTCGGGCCAGGGATAGCGATTCAGCGGATCGGCCTGCGCCGTGGCGAGGATCGCAACGCGACGCTCGCGCGCTGATCCCGCAACCTCCGGCACGTCCGGCGCAAGCTGATAGGACAGACGGGTCTCCGGCGGAACCAGATAGCTCCGGTACCAGATGTCGGTACCCGGAAGACGCTGCATGTCGTCATGGTCGCCGCTCGGTGAACCAAAGATGCGGACGTTCCGGCGAGCACCGCGCATCAGAAATGTCAGCACCATCTGTCCGTCGGGGCCTGGCTCGACGAGCGGCGTTCCCACGCGCACAACGTTCTTCCAGAAGGATTCCGCGGAGCCGCCAGCGGCGAGCGTCCTGGTCAGTTCAGCAATAGCCGGGCTCAGCGGCGGCTCAGGCGGCGCACTCCTGGACGCGGCATGCCGGGTGACCGCGATTGTACCCTTCATAGGCCTCGTCGTCGTCACCTTCAGCAGCAGGCCTGGACGATCGGCGACGAAATGAAACGCATTGGGACCCCGGCTTGAGGCCACCAGGCGGCGGAGCCGAATGCCCTTCGCATCAACCAGATCCAGCGTCGCCTCGCCTTTGGGGCCGGCATTCAGGAGACCGGCGATATAATCGCCAGTCCCCGCCTGAGGATCGAAGGATGCACCGCCGGATTGCACCAATTCGATGGCGGTCTCCCGACCGCTTGGAAGCAACGCCTGGGCGCCGACCGGCGTTGAGACGACGATCGTCGCCCAGAGGGTAACGCTGAGTCGCGCGAGCCTCACCATGTGTATTTCAGTTGCGCCGTGATGGTCCGGCCCATGCCGTAGAAGCAGCCATAGGCGCTGGCACAGGATGCCACGTAACGCCTGTCAGCAAGATTGGCAGCATTCACCTGCAGAGCGAGGCCCTTCAGCTTGGTGTAAGCCTGGCCAAAATCATAGCTGATCATGGCGTCGAAGAGCGTCGCATCCGGCACAGTAAACGTGTTCGTCTCATCGCCCCAGCTTTCGCCGATGTAGCGCACGCCGCCACCGAGAGCGAGCCCGGCAAGCGAATTGCCGCGGAACTCATACTTCGCCCAGAACGAACCCTGGTTACGCGGAATGCGCGCCGGCATCTTGCCCAGGATGCCCGTGTCCAGCGACTCCGTCACTTCGGACTTGATGTGGCTGAAGCTGGCGAGCAGGGTCAATCCGTCCAGCACCTCGGCACGCGCCTCGAGTTCGAAGCCGCGATTGTGGATTTCACCGATCTGCGTATAGGGATCGGTCCAGGTGGCACGTGTCAGCACGTTCATCTGCTTGAGGTCATAATAGGACGCCGTGATCTGATAGGGCGCCCCTCGCGGAGCGAATTTCAGGCCGACCTCGAACTGCTCCCCCTCCGTCGGCTTGAACGGTGGCTCACCGCTCGCGGGAGCCTCCCGCGTCGGTTCGAAAGAGGTGCTGTAGCTCGCATAGGGAGCGAGGCCGTTGTCGAACGCATAGATCGCACCGGTGCGCCACGTCACGGCGCTGTCGTCAAACGACGTTCTCTGGTTGTTCAACAGCCGGTCGATGACGGATGTCGACGCGAAGTCCTGGCGCACGCCGAACAGGAGATTCAGGCGGCCAAGTTCGATCTGATCCTGCAGATAGATGCCCGTCTGGTGGGCGTTGGTGAGCGTGCTCGTGTTGTAGATGACGTTCGTGTCTCCGGGGTTGCCATAGACCGGATTGGTCCAGTCGATCGTGCTGGTGTTTGCGGCATAGCCCCATTTGTAGTCCCGCTCCGACCACTGATAGTCAACGCCAGTCAGCACCTTGTGCCGGAGGATGCCGGTGGTGAGGTCAAACTGAGCCTGATTGTCGATGACAAACTGGTTCAGCTTTTCCGGTCCGGCTCCGGCTCTGCGGGTGAAGATGTTGGCATCGTCGCCCGAACCCATGCTCCACTCGACCAGCGTCCGGAAATCCGTATCGATCACGCTATAACGCGCGTTCTGCCGGACCGTGATCATATCATTGAAGCGGTGCTCGAACTGGTAGCCGATAGAGCCTTGCTTGCGCTCATATTTGTCATAGCTTGGATCGCCAATGAAGAAGCTGCGCGGCACATAGCCGTATTTCGTGGGCTTGAGCGTGCCTTGCGCTTCGAGAAAGTTGCGGAATCCGGCATCCGGCTCATTCTGATAGAAACCAAGCAGCGTCAGTTTCGTCTGTGCGCTTGGCTGCCAGGTCAGGGATGGAGCAATTGCAAAGCGCTCCTGCTTCACATAGTCCTCCTGCCCATTCACCCGGAAGCCAACACCCACCAGCCGATAGGCGAGGTCCGGGCTGGCCGGCCCCGTGATGTCGAAGCCTCCCATTGCACGGCTCTGGCTTCCCGTACTCAAGAACACTTCCCGGCGCGCGTCGAAACTCGGCATCTTGCTGACCATATTGACGATGCCGCCGGGGTTTGCCTGGCCATAGAGCACCGAGGCCGGCCCCTTCATCACCTCGATCCGCTCAAGCAGATAGGGGTCGATCTGGCCAAACGAGCCAGATCCGAAGATCAGCCCGTCGAGATAGCGCGGCACATAGGAAAAGCCGCGCACGAACATCTCATCGTGCAGGTTCGACGAGCCGCGATACTCAGTGAACACGCCCGGCGTATAGCGAAGCGCCTCGGCAACCGACTTCGCCGACTGATCCTCGATCTGCTGGCGCGTGACCACGTTGACTGTCTGCGGCGTCTTCTCAAACGGAGTGTCGGTCTTGCTTCCGGTGCGGCTCACCGGCGCGATATATCCCTGGACGGCGGCGTCTCCACCTTCACCCTCAACATGGATGCTCTCGAGTTCGACCGCCTCTTGCGCGCGCGCTTCGGCAAACAGGCAGAGGCTTGTCGCCGCCAGGAGCGCCAGCCGGGCCGCTCGCAATGATCCGCGGCGACCGACGTGCTTCGGGCACCGCTGACAGGGTTGAAGAAGGTGAGTCATATCGGATTGTCCATTCACTGCAGCGCATGGCATGCGCCCGCGCGAGAATGGTTGTCAGGCTTCATCACTGTCAAAACTTTACTTTTAGCCAAAATCAGCAATTACTTATGCGCAACATACTGCCTGGCAGTGATTTTCTTTAGAATACTTCGATATCCGTGAGCGCATATCATGACGAACGGGCACATTGAGAACGTCGCACAGGTCGGCACCGCCCGTGTCGGCGCATTGCAGGGCTGGCCAAGCTGCGGCCCCTCTTTTCAATCCGAACAAATCGCACCTTATGTCCAGGCCTTCGTCCTGCTGCAGGGCGAGCAGCATTTTCGGGTCGATGACAAGTTCTTCCTGTTTCGCGCCGGGCATGGAAGCCGCTGCCAGCCGATGGCCGGCCTGTTTTGCGTCACGAAGCCAAGTTCGCTCACCTTCCTCACGGAGACGGACACCGCCATGCGAAAGGTGCGGGTCTCTGCTCCGATCAGCTGGGTCTCTTCTCTGGCGAGCGACGAAAGTGCACGCCTGCCGGAACTCGCCCGATTTTTTTCGACCCATCTCAGTCATCATGCTTTTGCAGCGCCGCCGCATCTCATCCATCTGGCGGAACAGATACTCGATCCGCCACCGATGCTGCGCGGCGAACTCCTGACACTTTATCGCCAGTCACGCGGGCTCGAGATCATGAGCCATGTCTGCCGGTCGCTGCTGGATCGTGAAGGAAGCGAATGCGCACGGGCGACGACCAGCGCTCTCCGGCACAGCGTAAAGGCCCACGATTACATTCTGGACAACCTGAACGGAAATCTGGATATCGAGACAATCGCGCACGCTGCCGGAACAAGTCCAAGCGCACTCCTGCGCAGCTTCAAGGAACACTATGGATCGACCGTGGTGGAGTTCATCCGCCAGTCGCGTCTCGAAGCGGCGCACGATGCCCTGGAACGGGGCGGTCTGACGATCGCACAGGCGGCCCATCTCGCCGGCTATACGCATCACTCGAACTTCACCACCGCCTTCAAACGCGCCTATGGCGTTCCGCCGAAACTGCGGCGTCGCTAGGTGGTCCTTTCAGGCTCTCCAGTGGGATAGCTCATATCGACAATACACCGGCGCTTCACTTCTGTTCTGAATATTCCGGAACAACAGTCTGTACGATCGAAGTGTCCAGCGCCTCATATTGGTGAAGGCCGATCAGGTCGTAGAGTTCGGAGCGCGTCTGCATCTCGCCCAGCATCGCCTGTGTCCCCCCGGTGCGCTTGATGGCGGCGTAAAGCCTGTCCTGCGCCTTGTTGGCCACTCGCAGCGAGGAGACCGGCCAGATGACCATCCGGTAACCCAATGCTTGGAACTCCGCGGCAGTGAAAAACGGCGTTCGACCAAACTCAGTCATGTTCGCAAGAAGCGGGACGCCGGGCATGCGGCGGGCAAACTCGCCGAACATGTCCGCCGTTGTCAGCGCCTCGGGAAAAATCGCGTCGGCGCCGGCTTCAACATAGAGCTTTGCGCGCGCGACCGCACCATCCAGACCTTCGCTCGCAGCCGCATCGGTGCGGGCGATCAGGTAGAGATGACGACGCGCCTTCGCGGCTGCGGCAACCTTGGCCGCCATATCGCGGGCGTCTGCAAGTTTCTTGTCGTTCAGATGTCCGCATTTCTTCGGCAGGATCTGATCTTCGATATGGACCGCGGCAGCTCCGGCATCCTCGAAGGCGCGGACCATGTGCATGACATTGAGCGCTTCCCCATAGCCGGTATCTCCATCGACCAGCACCGGCAAGCTGCTGGCCCGAACGACCTGGCGTATGAAAAACGTCACTTCGTCGACAGTGATAATTCCGAGATCAGGCAACCCCATCGAGGCCGTCATTGCCGCCCCCGAAAGATAGAGAGCGTCGAAGCCCGCGGCTTTCGCTTGAAGCGCCGCCATCCCATTGTGAGCACCGGGGATCTGAACGATGCCCCCGCGCTCGACAAGCGCACGGAAGCGCGGGCCTGCAGCCTCCGTCGGCACATTAGACGCGATGAGATACGGCATCGGCGCTTTCCTATGCTGCCCGGGCAGACGCCGCAGCACGGCCGCGTTGCTCGATCGGCACAAATGTCAGATTTTCCGGACCAACATAGTTGGCCGTCGGACGGATGATCTTGTTGTCCTGACGCTGTTCGATGATATGCGCGCTCCAACCGGAGGTGCGCGCGATGACAAAGATCGGTGTGAACATCATCGTCGGCACACCCATCATATGATATGAAATGGCGCTAAACCAATCAAGATTGGCGAACATCTTCTTGGTCTCGGCCATGACCCTCTCGATTCGATCAGCGATCTCGAACATCCGCACGGTGCCTGCATCGGCAGAAAGCTTTCGCGCGACTTCCTTGATGATCCGATTGCGGGGATCAGCGACGGTATAAACCGGGTGACCAAAGCCAATCACCACCTCCTTGGCCGCGACCCGTTGGCGGATATCAGCCTCCGCCTCAGCAGTATCCGGATAACGATTCTGTATCTCGAACGCGGCCTCGTTGGCGCCCCCATGCTTCGGCCCGCGCAGCGCACCAATCGCACCGGTGATTGCGGAATAGAAATCTGCCCCCGTTCCAGCAATTGACCGCGCCGTGAAGGTCGAGGCGTTGAACTCGTGCTCAGCATAGAGATTGAGCGAGGTATGCATCGCGCGAACGTGCATTTGCCTTGGCGTTTCGCCGTGCAACAGGCGCAGGAAATGCCCTCCGACGCTATCATCGTCGGTTTCCACCTCGATGCGCCGCCCGTTGTGAGCGAAGTGATACCAGTAGAGCAGCATCGAGCCAAGCGAGGCGATCAACCGATCTGCCATGTCGCGCGCGCCGGGATGATTGTGATCCGCAGCCTCGGGCAACACGCAGCCCAGTGCTGAAACGCCGCTTCGCATCACATCCATGGGGTGGGCGGCAGCTGGTAGCGCTTCAAGCATTTTGCGGACAGCGGCTGGGAGGCCCCGCAAGGCCCGCAATTTTCCCTTATAAGCCACCAGTTCCGCCGTCGTCGGCAGAGTCCCATGCACCAGGAGATGCGCGATCTCCTCGAATTCGCAGGTCTCGGCGATGTCGAGGATGTCATACCCACGGTAATGCAGATCGTTGCCCGTCCGCCCAACGGTGCAAAGCGCGGTGTTGCCGGCGACGACCCCGGACAATGCAACGGACTTCTTCGATGGGACACTGGCGCCATCTACTATTTGCTCGGGCATCCTGCTCCTCCTAAACGCCAACAGTCGAAAGACCACGAGCCGGGCTATGCGTACCGGGTCGCCAATCGAAAATGCCCGTTGGGTGAACCTCACCAAGCAAGGCTGGATCAACCGCCAAGGTGAGGCTTCCGAGTGCCTTGGACTTGAGCTTCGGCAGATTTTCAACCAGCTCAATAAAGCGATCCTGCTCGGATAGTGGGATGATTCCTTCCGTCAAAGCGCGGAACTTGCCGATATACTGAGGCCTTGCGAAAGGACGCGCGCCCAGCGGGTGAGCATCGGCGACCGCGATTTCATCTTCGATCACTGAACCATCGTTCAACGTGACGACAACTCTGCCACCGAAGGCCTTCTCCCCGGGATCGCGGCTGTGATAGCGCCTCGTCCATTCGGGATCCTCGACGGTCGAGACTTTGTGCCATAGCGCAACAGTCTCTGGGCGACGCGCCCTTTCAGGCGCGTAGGAGCGCTCGTGATGCCAGCCGCCATCTTCGAGCGCGACAGCAAATATATACATGATGGAATGGTCAAGCGTCTCCCGGCTGGCCTTCGGATCCATCTTCTGCGGGTCGTTGGCGCCGCTACCGATCACATGGTGTGTGTGATGACTGGTATGGATGATGATGCTCTTCACCTTCGACAGATCATCAATCTTGCGCCTGAGGCGGCGCGCAAGGTCGATCAATGCCTGGCTTTGATACTCGGCGGAATGCTCCTTGGTATAAGTGTCAAGAATGGCGCGCTTCGCTTCCCCTTTCTCAGGAAGAGGCACGAAATATTCAGCTTCCGCCCCCCCAAGCAGCCAGGCAATGAACCCATCCTCCCCTTCCCAAGCCGGCGACGGAGCGCCCTCACCGCGCATCGCACGATCGACCGCCTCGACTGCCATCTTTCCTGCGAATGCCGGGGCATAAGCCTTCCAGCTCGAGATCTCCCCCTTGCGCGATTGGCGCGTGGTGGTGGTGACATGCAGCGACTGCTGCACCGCCTGGTAGATCGTATCCGCTGGCAATCCGAGAGCCGCACCAATCCCTGCCGCTGCAGAGGGGCCCAGATGAGCGATATGGTCGATCTTATGTTCATGCAGACAAATCGCTCTCACCAACGCGACCTGAATTTCATACCCTGCGGCAATCCCGCGAATCAGCGCGGCGCCGTCCAGGCCGCAATGCTGAGCCACAGCCAGCACCGGCGGGATATTGTCCCCCGGATGCGAGTAGTCGGCCGCCAAAAAGGTGTCGTGAAAATCCAGCTCGCGCACCGCCACGCCATTCGCCCAGGTGGCCCATTCGGGAGAAATCCGCTGCTGCTCCGGGAGCCCGAAAACGGATGCGCCCGGTTGCAACGGATGGGCGCTTGCCTGCGCACGCGCATTTGCCACCGGGCGCCGCGCCAGAGAAGCAGCTGCCACAGCGGCATTATCGATGATGCGATTGCCAACCATTTCAACGACGGCGGTCTCGACCGGCACGCGGTCCGCAGCGACGTCCGCAATCTTCCAGGCAAGCTGATCTACGCGCTGCAAATTCTCAGCAGACTTGTACGTGCGGACGGAATGTAGCTTCACGATCTGGCTCCCTTTGACATCTGGGCTTTCTGCCTCCGACACAAACTCTCAGACACCGGCACAGTCAGCACGCGGCGCTTGGGATCGGGTGAATGAACATCTCAAGACGAGACCACAAACCCTCAATGCGATTCTCTTGCCGGCCAGCACGCATAGATTTCCTGTTTGGATCCAAGGTCGCGGCCCTCCTGAATCATCGATCTGGTCCGTGAGAATCTGGGAGCCGGTGCCGACTGCATGATCCCCTGGTGCTCCAGGACACTGTTTCGAGCCTGAATGTGGGGGTGCAAGAGACTCTCCGATATTGAAAGAACCGGCGAGGCGCAGGCATCCCAGTCCTCAAAGCGGCTCATCCAATCATCACGCGTGCGGGTTTTGATGACGGTCGCAACTCTTTGCTTCAAGTCCGGCCAGTTGCTTCGATTGCGCTGATCATCGAAGACGGGGTCTGACAGCCCCAGCACTTGGCGAAACGCCGCGTAGAATTTTGATTCTCCAGCGCCGATGGCAATGTATTCGCCGTCAGCGCACTCATATGTCGAATAGAAATGAGCTCCGCCATCAAACTGATTCGTTCCACGGGAATGCCAGGCCTCGGCCGCCGTCAAGGAATGGAACAGCGACATCAGCGACGTCACGCCATCGCAGATCGCGCAATCAACGACCTGCCCACGGCCTGATTTTCCGGCCTCAATCAGCGCGGAAAGGACGCCGACAGCAAGAAACATGGAACCGCCGCCGTAGTCGCCAATCAGATTCAGCGGTACGGCTGGAGGACCATCCGCTTGTCCAATGCAACTCAACGCTCCAGTCAAAGCGATATAGTTGATATCGTGGCCGGCCTTGTCCGCAAGCGGTCCGGACTGGCCCCAGCCGGTCATGCGTCCATAAACGAGCCGGGGATTCTTCTGGAGCAGCGGTTCGGGACCAAGACCAAGGCGCTCCATGACACCAGGTCGAAATCCCTCCAGCAGAACATCTGCTTGAGACGAAAGATACATGACGTGCTCAAGATCCCTCTCATCCTTGAGGTCAAGTTCACATGATGTGCGCCCGCGTCCAACAATGTCGTGCGGCCTCCGGTGGGTTCCCGGTCGATCAATGCGCAGCACGTCGGCCCCCATGTCCGAGAGTAACATCGCGGCGTATGGAACCGGCCCCAGCCCGGCGAATTCCAGCACACGGATGCCACGCAGGGGGCCGGAAGCAGCAGATTGATTGTCCGGCACTGTCCCTTGCTTCACAGGCGTGGATCCCATCGGATTTGTCCTCGACGTGGCAATCGATTGTTGGGCGCCGGCACGGCGCTTCAGAGCGGTATCACCAGCAGGACGTGATCTGGCGGCTGTCGAGGATGACGGCTTTCTCAACAAAACGCCCGCCGTTGGACATGCCGTCGAAGACAATCCGGTCTTCGATCCCTTCCGATGGCCACTGGCGAAGATCAATATTCATCGCTGCCTCTTTGCCCCGACTATGACAAAGCTTGGCGTCCGTGATGATCGCCCTTCTGCACCATGTGCGCTGGATGCACGCATGAGATCATCCAATCCTGGCAGACGACGACCGCCCACCTGCAATGCGCCGCTTTTGAGCGGATCGGCTATCGGTGAGATGAATTGGCAGTGGCACGGCGACGCGGTCGATGTCCGGACCACGGATTCCGGCCTCGATCCGTTGTCCGACGGCAAGCAAATCCGGCAACAGGCGCTCGATCACATCGGCCGTGGAGATCGCGCGGTCGAGATAGACGATGTTAAGGCTGGCTACTGCAAACCCATCCTTGCAGATCGGGATGGCGATGGCGTTGCAGCGGTTGGACCGGAATCGCTGTGCGAGACCTTCGCCTCGTTCCGAGAGAGCATAGCCCCTGGAGCGGGTTGTTTCGATGAGCCGCGCGAGATAGTCCGGACTGCGGGCGCGGGCGCCCTCCAGCCCGCTCCGGCTGCGCAGCATCCCGATCAGGCGCTCGCGTTCTTCCTGTGAGCAGAAGGCGAAATAAGCATGTCCTCCCGCGGACTGCAGAATTGGAATATGCCGACCAAGCACGCGCGAGTTGAAGGACCACGGCGTAATGCCGTGCGTCGTCTCACGGACAATCAATTCGTCCGTATCCAGAATCATGAGATCGCTCGGCCAGATAATCTTGCGCGTCAGATTCTGCATCAGCGGACGCGCAACTTCGGACAGCCAAACGGCATCCCGGAAACCTTCGCTCAACTGGAGGACATTCACAGTCAGGCAATATTCGTTGCTGTCGGGAAGATAACGAACGACCTCTGCGTCTTTCAGGGTCTCAAGCAGTCGTTTCACCGTCGTGCGGTGAATTCCCGTCGCCGCACTGAGGTGCGCCACGGATCCACGCCCTCCCGTATTGCTGTTGAGCGCGCGCAGCACGCTGATGCCGCGCAACAACCCTTGCACCTGCCGATACGCAGCCTGCGATGTGCTTCTGGCCATGGCTCCACCCGGCGTTTCCGTTCCCCGGTTAATATAGTCAGTTCCGCAGCTTTCTCATGAGCGCTTCCCGGAAGCTTCGGCTTCGTCCACCTCAAATTGAGGATAAGCGATATCCTCTGCCCGGGAGGGGGCGAACGTCACTCGCACAGATACCCCCGCCCGCAGATCGTCTGCTGCTGTTCCGACCAACAGGCCGACCACGATGAGGTCCGCCTGCTCCACAAGCTCGATCTCGGCCATCGTGAACGGCGGCTCGATTCCTGCCGACAGATCGGTCCGGATCGTCGCCCAGCTCACCAGGCGGCCTTTGCCCGGGAGGTCTGTCCATCGCAGCTCATCCTTCAAACAGTGAGGACAACGTGGCGGGGGCGGATACAGCAGCGCGCCGCAGGAGACGCATTGCGGCAGCGCCAGCACGCCCCGGCTCGCCGACTGCCAGAATGGCCTCGTCTCCCGTGTCGGCACCGGAAGTGGACGCCGCCGTGCTCCTGATTTCAACCCTGACATGTCGCCTCGCGGCCCACCTTGCTGTTCTTCGGGTGCAGCGGGATCAGCCACTGTCTCACGGCTCCGCCCTGCGGTCACTCCGGCTTGATCCCGATAGCCTTGCCGATTTCGATCATGCGATTCTCCTCGCGAACAAACGCCGCCCTGAATTCGTCGGGCGAGTTCGCGTAAGGCGTAAAGCCGACGTTGCGAAGCTTGCTCGCGATGTCTGGGTTCGCCACCAGCGCACGCACCTCCGCATTCAGGCGATCGATGATCGGCCGTGGGGTGCCCTTGGGCGCAAACAGACCGATCCAGACTGACAGATCGTCTAACTTGAGGCCGGCCTCGGCGATCGACGGAACGCCCGGCGCGTTCGGGTCCCGTTCATTCGTCGTGACGGCCAGCAGCCGAAGCTGACCGTTGTTAACGAAGGGTCCAACCGCTGCCATTGAGGCCAGCAGAAAATCGGCTTCGCCTGATGCCACCGCCTTCGCCGCCTCGGGTGCATTCGAAAACGGCACATGGGTGGCCGTGATCCTGGCCGCCTTGTTGACGATCTCGGTCTGCAGCCAGAGAAGCTGGCCATAGCTGGTGAAGTTCAGTTTGCCAGGTTCGGCCTTCGACAGAGCTGCCAGGTCAGCGAACGAGCGATAAGGACGCGACGCATTCACGGCGAACACTTGCGGTGCTCGCATGATCAGGGAGATGAACTCCAGGTCGGCGGCAACAGAAAACCCGGGATCCTTGTTGAAGACCGGAAAGGCGGAATTCGATGCTGCAACCAGCAGCGTATAGCCATCCGGCGGCGCCAGCGCCACGAATTTGCTGCCGAGCATATTTTGCGCGCCCGGCTTGTTGTCGACGACAATCGTCTGGCCCAGGCGAGGCTGCAGGAAATTGGCCAGCAGGCGAGCAACCAGATCGTTGCCGCCGCCGGGGGCGGCGGGCACGACGATATGCACCGGCTTGCTGGGATAGTCCTGCGCGTGGCCAGCGCCCGCCGCGAGCCCTATCAGAACCGCGAGAAGCCATCCAACACCGTATGTCCTCATTGCGTTCCTCCCTCTGTTTTTTTGATTCAGCAAGCGTCGTCTTCAGCGAAGATCCGGTGGTGTCGGCGCCCCCCACGAATTCACGGCCGACAGATCGCCCGGCGACCACACCTTGGGCCGTTGCGGGAAGTCCTGATGATAGGGACGCGGATCGAAATAGCCGAGACTTTCGTCAGACATCCGGTCAAGGTCAGCGATAAACTCGACGACATTCCCATCGGGATCCCGATGGTAAGTGAACAGATTGTGGCCCATTCCGTGCCGCCCCGGCCCCCAGAGAATCCGGATGTCATTCGCTGCAAGGATGTCGCAGCTTCGACCGAGATGTGAGAAATCATGCAGCTCGAACGCGACGTGAAACATGCCCTGCTTCTCCGAGCGCATGAAATTCATCGTATGATGATCCGAGTTGCAGCGCATGAAGACGAAGAAGTCGGCGAGCCAATCCGACCACCGGAAGCCAAGCATGTCGGTGTAGTATTGTGCCGTCTTCTGTGCATCGGAGACAAACAGAGCGACGTGCCCAAGCTTGTCGGGACTCACGCCTGCGGCCGAATAGGGTTGGCGCACGGGCTCCGCATCACGAAACAAATAGATTGCGAAGCCGTCCGGATCATGGATCTGGATGCAGGAGCCGATGCCGTCGAAGGCATCGGACCTCAGTTCGGCCTTCAGCCCGGCCTTGGTTGCCTGGGCGACGACGTCCGAGAGAGGTTCGTCCCCGCCGATCTGAAGCCCCACATGCCGATATCCAGGCTTGTCGGAACGATGCAGACTCAGAGACGTGCGATCACCGCCACACGAGAAGTAGGTCTCGCCCGCGGCCCTGGCTGAGACCGGCAGCCCGACGATGCGCTCATAGTGGTTTTCCATCTCGTCGTGCCGGACACAGTTGAGCCCCAGAAATCCGAGCTTGACGACCTTCGCGAGCATCATTTTCTCCCTGACGTTCTTCCATCGCGCGAATGATGACACTGATCATTCGCTGCTTCCCGATCTTCGGCCACGCGGCGTGCGGCCGATACTCACCGATGCTCACGCGGCACTGAGGCCTCCATTCACGCTGACGATCTGCCCCGTGATCTTCGCGGCGGACGCGCTGAGCAGGAATGCCGCCAGCGGCGCGATATCGGCCGGCGAAGGCAAGCCAAGCCCCGCACGCTTCTTCGCCTTGTCGATCGCCCGGGCGATTGCCGGCGACTGCATCAGACGATCAAACATCGGCGTGTCCTGCACATAGGTTGGTGAAATGCAGTTCACGCGGATCTGGTCGCGCGCGAGTTCGAGCGCCAACGACCGCGTCAGCGCCATGATTCCGCTTTGGACGGTGGCGATAAGCGCATGCCCGGGGGACGCGATTCGGCCCGCATCGGACGAGAAGGTCAGAATGCAGCCGCCGCGCTCTGCCATCAGCCCGGCCGCCAATCGGCAGCTCTCTGCCAAGCTTCCGAGCCCGCTGCTCAGGCTGGCGCGAAAGCGGTCAAGATCGGCAACCGCCAGCATCCCGCTTGCGCCGCCTGGCGGCACGCAGTGCACATACGAATTGAGGCCACCGAAACGAACCTTCACCTGCTCGAACATCGCGGCCGTGCTCGCATGATCCGAGAGATCGACGGGCAAATAGTCGAAGGCCGCCGTGGGAACCGTGCCGCGGAGTTCAGCGAGCATGGCGTCTCCCCTCCCGCGATCACGTCCGGCGATGATGATCTGACCGCTGCCGGATTTCGCCATCTCAGCAGCAATCGCGGCCCCGAGGGGCGCAGTGCCCCCACAGACCAGCACCACATGCGAACGCGGAAACTCGACAATCATCGGCCGCTGTCCAGGTCGCACCATTGTCGCTTACCGACCATGGCCATCCTCACCAGGTCACCGGCAAAGCGTGAATGCCGAAGAACAGGCTCTCGTATTTGTAAGGAATCTCGTCATCCGCGATCGCCACCTTGAGGGTCGGAACACGGTCGAAAAGCGTGTCGAATACGATCTGCAGTTCGGCGCGCGCGAGGGGGTGCCCGATACACTGATGAATGCTCGCGCCGAACGCGACGTGACGCCGTGCCTGTCGCGTGACGTCGAACTCATCCGGCCGATCGAACGCGGCCTTGTCACGATTGGCCGCGGCGACGACGACCAGAACCCCTTCTCCGGCACGGATCGTTTTGCCGCCAATGTCGACATCGGCGATCGCCGTTCGCCCCAGCCCATGCTGGGCCACCGTCAGATACCGAAGGAGCTCATCAACCGCCGACGGGATGAGCATCTTGTCGGCCTTGATCTTCGCCAACTGCTCGGGATGCTGTAGCAGCAGCACTGTCCCGAGCGCGATCATATTCGCCGTCGTCTCGTGTCCGGCCAACAGCATCAGCTGTGCCATTCCGATCAGCTCACGCTTGGTCAGATGGCCGGTCCTGACCTCGCTGACGATCAGGCGGCTGACAAGGTCATCTCCCGGATTCTTTTCGCGCTCCGTGATGATGGTATCCCAGAAGTCATCCAGTGCCCGCATCGCATCGAGAATGCTTTCCGGGGTGCCGTTCATCGTCATCCGCGTCTTGCTGTGGCGATGAAAGAAAGCGTGGGCGCTGTCTGGCACATCCAGCAGCTGACAGATAACACGCGAGGGAATCACGAGCGCAAAATGCTCGACGAAGTCGACCGGCTTCTCCCGCTCGAGCATGCTGGTGAGAGTCTCATCAACAATCTTCTGGATTCCCGGACGCATCTCCTGGATACGCCGGATCGAGAAGAACGGTGTCCACATCCGCCGATGCTCGGTGTGCTTCGGCCGATCCATGCGCAGAAAAGTCGGATCCGCCTTCCGCGACGCCGCGATCGTCGGAGACAGGGTGGGATAACCCGGATTGGCAGGCACCGAGCTGAAACGCGGGTCGCTCAGCACGGCCTGGACATCATCGTATCTCGTGATCAGCCAAACCTTGTCACCATTCCATAGCGTGACCTTGGTCACCGGTTGCTCGCCACGAATGATGCCAAGCTCGGGCGGAGGATCGAGCGGGCGCCGACGGTCGCGCGCAAACGGATAAGGCGTCGACTCCCCGAACGGGCACCGGCGCATCTCCTGCACACTCGTATCGCGACCTTCCATCGTCGTTACCTCGGTTTCACGATCCCACCGCAATCAGTTCATCGACGATCGCGCTTCGACCTGGCCGTTCACGCGCAATACGGGCTTGACTGGCCCTCCCGCCTCCGCATCCGCCATGGCGCGATTGATCTGAGCGAAGTCGTAGTAAGTGATCATCCGATCGACCGGAAACGTGCCTTCGCGATAGAAAGAAAAGAGTTTCGGCAGGAAGCTCTGGACATGAGCGTCACCGATCACGCTGCCGCGGATGGTGATGCCGCGCCGCTGCAGGTCACGCCACCGGAAAGTCCCGTCCACATCGCCCGCCGCGCCGACGATGACACAGGAACCGTGAAGGCCAAGGCTTGACAGCGCAGTCGTCAATGCGGCGGGCGCACCGGAAGCTTCGACCGCATAGCGGGCGCCCCCGCTGCATGCCTCACGGATCTGTTCCACCGCGTCAGCGTCCGACGCATTGACCACATGGCTGGCGCCGAGTTCACGCGCGAGATTGAGCCGGTCCTGCACCTGATCGACCCCGACGATCCGAGCTGCCCCAGCGATCCGCGCTGCCATGATCGCCGCCAGTCCGACCGCTCCGGTGCCCGTGATCACGATCGAGCTGCCGGGCTGCACGTTCAGCGCATTGAAAACTGCGCCCGCGCCAGTCATCACGCCACATCCCATCGCTGCGGCGCTCGGCAGCGGGATATCGTCGGGCACTTTCAGCGTGTTGCGCGCGTTGGCCAGGGAGAAGGTCGCGAAGGACGACTGCCCGAAGAAATGGCTGTGGACATCGGAGCAATAGAAGCCGCTGCTGCCGTCCTGCCGCCCGGCCAGCATATTAAGGGATCGGGAATTGAGACAATACGCCGTGTCGCCACCCGAACATGAGGAACACGTGCCGCAGCTCAGGTGGGTCAACATCACCCGATCGCCAGGACTCACCGATGTGACCTGAGACCCGACATCAACAACAATGCCGGCTCCCTCGTGGCCAAACACCGCCGGCTTGCGCGAACCCTGTTCGCCATGCGCGGCCTTGATATCCGTGTGACAGATCGCAGCGAAGCCGATCTCAACGACTACTTCATCCGGCCGGGGCGCCTCGAGCGTGAGGCGCTCGAAGGCAAGCGTTCCGGTATCATCCCTGCTGACTGCCGCGGTAACGGACCGCATATGCGTTTCCTTCCCAGATGCTCATCGATGCGTGACGTCAAGCGACAAACGATGACGTCACTGCAGTACACCGCACTCCTTCAGCTCGGCGAGCTTATCCTCATCGAACGACAGGATATCCCTGAGCACCATGTCGGTGTCTTCGCCGAGACAGGGCGCCGCTTTGGTGAGGCGCGACGGCGTTCGCTCGAACCGATAGGCCGAGCCGTTGTAGTCGAGCGTGCCCATCTCCGGATGCTCCAACGGCCAGAAATGGCCGCGTTGACGCAGCGTCTCATCCGCCAACAGATCGGAGCCGCGCAGCGCCACCCCGGCCGGCACGCTCGCACGCCGCAGCGCCGTCATCAGCTCGAACGGATCCCAGGCTGAGGTCAGGCGGCCAATCGCCGTCTCAACTGCTTCACGATCGCTGGCACGCACGTCGGGCGGAGCGAGCAGAAGTCCCTCGATCTCGCCGCGGCTGCCGAGGACGTCCAGGCATGCATTCCACTGCTGATCATTCCAGGCTTCGATGGCAATCCATCGATCTTCACCGCGACATGGAAAGACAGCGTGCAGCAACGCGTATGGATCGGCATTGCCCTTCCGCTCGGCCTCCTGACCGGCGAGCTGAAGACCCAACAGCTCAGGGGTCAGGAACATCACACCGGTATCTGTCTGCGACAGTTCGATATACTGGCCTTGCCCAGTCCTTTCCCGGTAAATCAACGCGGCCATCAACGCCGCAGCGGCGAAGCGCGGCGAGACGGAATCGGTATAAGCGCCCTTGGGGACCGCTGGCGGGCGATCCGGCCACCCCGTCATGCCATGGAAACCGGCAATCGCCTGTCCCTGCGCACCAAATCCCGGGTGGCTGCTCCACGGCCCGGCGGCCCCGTAAAGCGAAGAGCTAAACATGATCAGGCGCGGGTTGATCTGCCGCAGCGTGTCATAGCCGAAGCCCCAGCGCGCCATGACCTGCGGCCGGAAACTGTCTCCCACAATATCAGCCCAGGCGACCAGGGGCTCGATGACCTCCCTCGCCCGGGGATGATTGAGATCAACGGAAATGCCGAGCTTCGAACTGTTGAAGTCCGCGAAGAAGCCGCTGCGATTGATGCCCGGCTTGTCATCTTTGAACGGTCCCCCGAGGCGCACGCTGTCAGGATGCCGCTTGGACTCGATCTTGACCACCGTTGCACCGTTGTCCGACAGTTGCTTGGTCACGATCGGACCCGCAGCAGCCCAGGTGAAGTCGGCAACCTTGATGCCTGAAAAGATCTGATCGCTCATACCGCCTCCTGCTGGAGCTGCGACTGCCACTTCAATTCCTGCCGGATGGCGGCATCGTGCTCGCCGGCACGCGGCGCAGGCCTTGGCGGATGCAATGGCGTTTCGCTCAGATTCGCCCATAGCGCGGGATATTCGATCTTGACGTCGCGCACGTCGTCTCTGAGTTCCCGGTAGAGTCCGCGGTCCCGCAGGTGAGGATTCTCCAGGACGTCCCTGATGCCGCTGATCGGCGCCAAGAGGATCTGATCTTTGACGGCGCGATCCATCAGTTCAGCCTTGGTCTTAGTCTTGATGAAATCGCCGATGATCTCCGCAACCCGATCGTAGTCGTCCTGGCTGATCCGGAAGGCGTCCTTGCCGTTCCAGTCGCGTGAGGTGAGCAGCTCATCTGTGATGCCCTCCTCCGCCATCCACGCCACGAGGGCTGCATAGGAACGCTCGCGCACGACGCCAAAGCCGCCGCCCACCGGAGCGATCGTGATGAACCCGTCAGCGCACGGCCAGACGAGCCGCGTGTAGAACTTGTTGGCGCGCTCCTTGCGGACCGCACCACCCCGCTCCTCGTCAATCTGGAGGAGCTGCCAGATCATTGTGCTGTTGAGCAGCGTCCAGGTCACACATTCCTGGATCGACACGTCGACTCGCTGTCCGACCTGGGTCTTCAGCCGATGATAATAAGCCATGAGCGCAGCGGAGGATGCTTCCGCACCGCCATGCAAAATGCCAACCGGCAAACCGATACGGACCGGCGGCCGATCGAGATCCCCATTCAGGCACAGATGTCCACCGAGCGCCTGCAACACGAGTTCGC
>Ga0182746_1000933_pt1 | contig 31548 bp, 31 predicted proteins | sample eDN3rd30CBELigOP_FD_128881 | JGI IMG/M metagenome (GOLD analysis project Ga0182746, IMG submission 128881) | Enriched Organic Plus compost microbial communities from Emeryville, California, USA - eDNA 3rd pass 30_C BE-Lig OP (version 2) (version 2) ...
CTACAAAGACATGGTCTACTTTGCCCTGAAAATCATGCAAAAGTGCGGGTATTTGAACTCCAAATACGCTTTAAGCTGGCTCTATAATAAACCTGCTTAACCCACAAAAAGAAGAAAGAGACAAGCGGCTGTCCTGAGTTTTGACATCACTGTATTTAATTCTTTAACGCGCTTTTTTCTCTTCTTCCTCTGATGAATTTTGTTAAAACAGCCCGGTTATGAAAAACGGGTTGTGGGCTTTTTTGATTTCTTCTTTGCTGGTACTGAGCGGCTGTTCCTATGCGATGGAAGAGCTCGGCGTCTTTAAAACGACCGACGGGCTTCCCAAAGTGGGGGCTTTGCAGTTCGCCGAACAAAAAATCTCATTTGATGTTTTAAAGGCCACCGCTTTGAGCACGTGCCTGGAATGTCATACCGGTGGCAATCGCAGCATGAACACTCCGGAAAAAGTTCTCGCGCAGAAAGAAGCGATCTTAAACGCCGTTCATAAAGACAGCATGCCTCCTAGAGCCAGCGGCTATAAACCTCTCGGCGCTTGTGATAAACAGATTCTGGAAACTTGGATTGATGATCAAACTCACGGCCGTAAGGACAGCCCTCGTGTGAAAGATCTTGCCGCTTGTACTGATGCGGAAGCACCTAAGACAAAGCCAAAAACGGATTTCAAGACACTGCCTCTGAGCTTCGACAATTTGAAAACGGCGATCTTGGCTCCGAAATGCTTAAGCTGCCATACCACTGAAACAGCCAAAAGAACCATCCTCGAAGACATGGATCACATCCGCCAAAAAGAGCTTGTTAAGGAAAAAGCCGAGGACAGCGTGCTGTATCAAATCGTGGTTCCCGGAATGAATAAGCGCTTTATGCCACCGGCCCGCTCAGGAATCCCCGCCTTGAACGCCGAAGAGCTGGATTACTTGAAAAGATGGATTGAGGCCGGGGCCCCTGTCGAAGTTTTAGACAGCCACGAATAATTTTCCTTCGCCCATCCCTATCCCGCGATCAGGGATGGTTTCTGTTATATTCACGGCCAATGAAACGTGTCCTATTGGCTTTGATTTTAATGACTATGGCGGCTTGCGCTCCGGCGCCGGAACAAGGTGTGGTGAATAACACCGCCGGTTCCGCCGTTATTTACGGTGAAGACACACGCCAGGAAATCAACGCCGATAGCAATCTCAAACAACAAATCAGTGCCACGGCTTTGCTGGTTGAAAGCCGCAAGCTTCACGTTCAAGAACGCGTTTTTACTTTCGATCTTTTTCGTCTTAAAGACAATTATCCTCTGTGTGAAGGTGAGCGTTTCACCGAGCAACCCGTCTTGGGTTTTTGCTCCGGCGTTTTGATCGCCCCGGATAAAGTTCTCACCGCCGCTCACTGTTTGAATACGACAAAAACTTGTGAGGACACACGTTTTGTTTTCGGCTGGAGTGAAGCCAAATCCCGCGTGGGAACTTTCGCTTCGTCCGAAGTTTACGCCTGCAAAAACATCGTTAAACAAGTTCAGAATATCGGCAAGGGTTTGGATTACGCCGTTATCGAGCTGGACCGCCCGGTCGCGGGTGCGACTCCGGTGACTATTGCCCCCACAGCACCGACCCCCGGCGAAAGTGTCGTCAGTCTTTCTTACCCCTTGGGTCTGCCGATGAAAAAAGACGTCGGCCGCATTCTTCCCACATCGACGGCAACACTGCTGAAAACAGAAGTGGACACTTTTTCCGGCAGTTCCGGATCTCCGCTGTTTGACACTGAAGGGCGCCTTGTCGGCATTCTCAGTCGTGGTACAGAGGATTTCGATGAGGACGACATCTACAATGCCCGCATGCACAACACTTGTGTGAATTTCCAGCGCTGTAAGAATGGCTCCTGCTTCGGCGAATCCTTCGTTAATACATCCATTCTTGACCTTTAACAAATCACGCAGGGATTTTTAGTCACTGCAAGCAAGCTTCTTTAAACTCAAAGCATGAGCTCAAAGCGTTTACCATGGTGGACGTGGATTTTGCCACTGGCAGTTCTTCTGGCCGGGACCTTTTCAAGTCTTCCGTTCACCACGGATCAAGGTGTTTACTGGATTTACTTTCCCATCAATCTCGCCATCCCCATGGTGCTGTGGTGGGGCCCGCGCGTCTTCGTAGCTGTCTATCTCAACGGTATTATCGCCGCAAGTCTGCTAGGTCTCCCCAAAGTTTATTTTTATCCCATCTATGCAATTCCAGAAACTTTGGAAGTGTTCATCGCCTGGATGCTGGTGCGCGAGCGTTTTAAAGTCTTAACCACGTGGCGACCGAGTCCCAAAAATATCAGTCTGTTCTTCGTTTACGGATTGCTTATTCCATCCCTGGTAGCATCCGCTCTGATCCAAGCCATTCTGGTTTTCTCTGGCACTTTACCCAGCCCGCTTTTCTTTTCCGCTTTTCTAGTGACCACCATTGGGGATCTGACGGGGGCTGTGTTTATCTGCCTGCCGCTTTTTATTCTAGTGACTCCGTATCTCTACAAAAAAAATCTTTCGCTTTTTAATTATCTTTCTTTACCGCCTTTGCGCTTGCGCAGTTTAACGCGCAAGGAACGCCTGTTGTGGATCGCCCTTCCTATCGGAAGTTTGGCTTTGGGTGTGATCATGCCTCTCTCGCAGACGTGGTATCTTTACGGCATTTTGCTTTTGATTTCTTCGGCCTGGTACGGTCTTTATGCCGCGCTTTTAATGAATACTTGGATAATGGCTATCACCATTATTCTGCCCAAAGCCTTGGGTCTGGCGTGGGCTAATGAACCTCTGACAGCGCAAACGCCGGCGACGTTGCTCACTTTGTGCTTTTGCTCCTTAATCACCGGTTCCGCTGTCACATCGCTGACTGATAAATTGGTCAAACTGCGTGAAACCGAGGGGGAACTGAAAGCCGCCAAAGAACAAGCCGAAGAAGCGTCGCAAGCCAAATCTGAATTTCTGGCGCGCATGAGCCATGAAATCCGCACTCCGTTAAATTCCGTTTTAGGTATGCTGGAATTGCTGAAAGAAACCCATCTCTCCCGAGACCAGGAACGGTATCTGACATTATTCAGTCATGCCGGAGAAAACCTCAAAGCCCTGATCAATGACCTTTTGGATTTTTCCAAAATCGAAGCCAAAGCTTTGACCGTGGAAAATGTCAGCTACAATATTCACGCCACCATTCGCAGCGTTTTTGAAATTCTGCAAATCAAGGCGGAAGAAAAAGGCATTCATTTCGAACTTAATATTGACGATGATGTTCCGCCGCTTCAATGGGGCGATCCCACCCGTCTGCGCCAAGTGCTTTTCAATTTGATCGGCAACGCCTTGAAATTCACCAATGAAGGCACTGTTTCCGTGCGGGTCAGGGTTCAAAAAGAAGATGAGGAAAAGCTGCTTATCGAAGTGCAGGACACCGGCATCGGCATTCCACGGGAAAAGCAATCCCAGCTCTTTTCTCCGTTTTTTCAGGCTGAACCGGGAATCACCCGCCGTTATGGCGGCACAGGTTTAGGCTTGGTGATTTCCAAAAATCTTGTCGAGATCATGGGCGGAACGATGGAAGTTAAAAGTCTTTCGGGGCGCGGAACGACATTTCGTATTATTTTGCCTCATCGCCCCGATTTCAGCAGTCATCTCGAAAAGAAAACAACTTCCACGGCCGATTTCAATCTTCAGGCCTCCGATCACCATTTTCACATTCTTCTGGTCGATGACTCCGAAGACAACCGTTTGTTGATGATCCACTATCTCAAAAATCTTCCCATTGACTGTGATGAAGCCGTCAACGGCCAAGAGGCCGTCGATAAATTTCAGACGGAACATTATGATTTGATATTCATGGATATGCAGATGCCGATCATGACCGGCTACAAAGCGACGGAAACCATTCGCTATTGGGAAAAAGAAAGAAACCTACCGCATACACCGATCATCGCTTTGACCGCCACCGCCGTAACAGAGGATCTGGAGCGCACTTTGACCAGCGGTTGTGATGCCTATGCGGTAAAACCTGTTAAGAAAACGGAAATCTTGGAAATACTCAGTCAGTATTTAACGACGAACAAACCCTCAAACGAGGCTTTTAAAGACTCACCACCGCCGATGATGTGACTGGTGATCAAACCGCGCACGCGCTTGTGCGTGACCAAGTCTTGATAAAATTTTTCTTCGGTGGCTTTATCGGGAAAACGGCAGCGCACTTCGAAATCCGAATCCACGGGGCGCAGATAATGGATTTCTCCTTTGGCGATCACGATGTTTTCCGTGGCAATACCGCGCTCTTTCAAGCCCGCAAAAACCAGCGCATAAGCTCCCATGACAGCCGCAGCATAAAGGCTGCCACCGAACGCAGTGCCTTTGTGGTTGTAGTTCTTATCCAGGGGAACACGCAGGCGCACTTCTCCTCCCCCAATGGTAACAACTTCAATACCCAGCGGTTCATAGAGGGCGATTTTTTCGCGCAAAGTGCGGATCAGCTCCTGTTGCTGCTTTACTTCCACTGCTCATAGCCTCCAGCGAAATTCACAGCTTGAGTATAACCTAAAAAGCGCAAAGCATAAGTCACAGCCCCGGAACGAACGCCGTGATTGCTGATAAGCAAAATTTTTAAATTCTTGGTGACACCTTTTTCCGCCAAAGATTTTTCAATCTGTGCCTGCGGAAGGCCTTTTTCCCCGAAGAACTCCTTCCAATCCAAATTCAGCACCGGAACGCGCACTTGTTTTACTTGCGAAAGATTGCGCAAAGCAAACTCTTGCGCCGAACGCACGTCAATCACAACCACACCACTTTCAGCGCGCGTAACTTGATTTTTAAATTCCGGAAACTCAATCCACAGATTTTCCACCACTTGCGGCTTCCAATAAGGCTTATTCTGCACAAGCGGCGCTTCTTTAATCGTGTTCATCTCGCGGTAAGAATTGTGGCGCAAAGTATAGACGTCTTTCACACCGAGAACTTTCAAGGTCCAGGCGATACGGCCTTCTTCACCCATTCCTTGCGGGCCTTTGCCAAGCACCAGCACTTTCGTATCGGGATCAATACCAATTAAGGAAAGACGGCGAGCCACTGCAAACAAATCCGTCTGCAAAAGACCACGGGACTTGGGATTGGTTTGCGAGAAATCTTCCCAGCGCACATTGATCGCTCCTGGCACGTGCGCAAGATTAAATTCAAACGCGGGTCTGGCGTCCAAAATCACCGGGTTGTCTTTGATGAGTTTTTCAGCCGTGATATTTTCGCCGATCACCGGCTCTTGCGTGACGACTTTGGTGGGCTTTTGCTGACATCCCGAAAAGAGAACGACGAAAGATAAAAACAGCACGATGAATGACTTCATAGAAACCTCACAAAGCTCCAGACAAAAAAACGAAAGGGAGCTTTCGCTCCCTTTTAAGTTTACTTTGTAATTCTCATAGTTGGGAAGAAAATGATATCGCGGATGCTTGGACGGTCCGTCAGAAGCATAACGATACGTTCGATTCCGATGCCCACACCTCCTGTTGGCGGCATGCCGGCGTCGATCGCCAGGACAAAGTCTTCGTCCATGGGATGCGCTTCTTCATCATTAGCGCGGTTGGCTTCTTGTTCTTTCAAACGCGCCAACTGATCTTCCGGATCATTCAGCTCGGAGTAAGCATTGCCGATCTCCATGCATGCGGCAAACGGCTCAAAGCGCTCCACCAGGCGGTTGTCACGGCGGTGGATTTTTGTCAGAGGAGAAATCTCCACCGGGTGATCCAGCACGAAGGTTGGTTGCCACAGATGCGGTTCCGCGGTCAGTTCAAAAAGCTCCATGATCATTTCGCCTTTGCGACCGGGCTTATCGATATCGCCACCGTGCTTGCGGATAGCTTCGAAAAGCTCTTGTTCTGTCGCCTTGTCCGGATCAATGCCGGCGTATTCGCGAACACCGTCAAAAACGGTCAGGCGGCGCCATGGAGGCGTGAAATCAATTTCTTTTCCTTGATAAGTCACCTTCATGCTGCCGGTGATTTTCAAAGCCAAAGAGGAAATCAGCTCTTCGAACTGCTTCATTTGATAATTGTAGTCCGTGTAGGCTTCGTAGAACTCCAGCAGCGCGAATTCCGGATTGTGAGTGCGATCGATGCCTTCGTTGCGGAAGTTTTTGCTGATCTCGTAGACTTTTTCAAAACCGCCGACAATAAGGCGTTTCAAATAAAGCTCCGGAGAAATACGCATGTAAAGCTTCATGTCCAAAGCTTTATGGTGCGTGGTGAACGGCGTCGCCGAAGCACCACCGTACACAGGTTGCAAGGTTGGAGTTTCCACTTCCATAAATCCGCGGTCGTCAAGGAAGCGGCGGATTTCTTTGATGATCTTAGAACGAGTCTCAAAAACCTTGCGGGAATCCGGATCGGAGATCAAATCCAAGTGTCTGTGACGGTATTTGATTTCGATGTCTTGAACGCCGTGGAATTTTTCCGGCAGCGGCTCAATGGATTTCGTGAGGATCTGAAAGCTTTTCGCGTAAATAGAAAATTCACCTTTTTGCGATTTAAAGACGAAACCTTCCACGCCCACGATGTCGCCCAAGTCCACGAGATTGAAAGCCTCACGGTCCTTCTCAGAAAGCTCTTCGGTCTTTACGTACACTTGCACTGTGCCCGTTTGGTCTTGCACGTTAAAGAACGAAGCCTTTCCCATCGCACGCAAGGTCATCAAACGGCCGGCGATACGGTAAGAGAATTCCGGTTTTTTTTCTCCGGCTTGCAAAGTCGCCGCGTGCTCAGACACCACTTCCGCAATCTTGGCTTTGTTTTCAAAAACATACGGATAAGGGTTGATGCCTTTTTCGCGAAGGGCGTGGAGTTTTTTGCGTTTCTCAGCTCTCAGTGGATTTTCATTGATCGACATTAGATCCTACTCTCATTTTCGGGCCCTTACGACAGGGCCCCGGTCCGACTACAGTTTTTGACCTGCAAAAGCTTCCATAACATTGTGAAGAAGTTGGATAGCTTCTTTCTTCGGACGTTGGAAGGCATTGCGGCCCATGATGGAACCAAACGCTCCACCTTGCGCCAATTCAGAAACCTCTTTCAGGATGTCTTCCGTGCCTTTTGCCTCACCGCCAGAGAAGATCACGATGCGCTTGCCGTTGAAGGAAGACTGCACCACGTGGCGAGCGCGGTCGGCCATGCTGGAAACTTTGATACCTTGTTCCTGGTACACTTTCGCCGCCGCGGCTTGCTCGATGTGCGCTGTGGGCGGTTTTACTTTGATGATGTGCGCGCCCAATTGCGCGGCGATGTGAGCGGCGTAAGCCACGACGTCAATTGCTGTTTCGCCTTCTTTAGAGAGCTGCTCACCGCGAGGGTAAGACCAGATCACCACCACAAGGCCCGCTTCTTTCGCGGCACGTGCGGCTTGCGCGATTTCTTCGTACTGATGTTTTCTTTCCGGAGAGCCGGGATAGATCGTAAAACCGATCCCCGCGCAACCCAAGCGAAGAGCGTCGTCCACATAAGACGTCAATGCGGAGATGGGCGCTTTATTGCCGTAAAGAGTGTCAGAGTTATTGATTTTCAAAATGAGCGGAATTTCACCGGCATAATCGCGAGCCACAGCTTCAATCGCACCGAGCGGAGCCGCATAAGCGTTGCAACCGGATTCAATCGCAAGCTCAATGTGGTAAGCGGGATCATAACCATCCGGATTTTTCGCAAAAGAGCGCGCGGGACCGTGTTCAAAGCCTTGGTCCACCGGCAAAATGACGAGTTTTCCAGTGCCGGCGAGCTTCCCGTGATTCAACATGCGAGCTAAATTCGTAAGTACTCCTGGGTTGTCAGCTCCATACCAGCTTAAAATCTCTCTAACTCTTGGCGTCATTGTGGCTCCTCTTGTAGCTAAAATAGGTTTAAGACCGCGCACTAAGTTAGTGAGTTTTTTCCATATAATCAAGCGCGTCTCGGAGATTAACACGCTTGGCAGAAAACACTCTGTGATATACTGTCGTTCCGTTCCTGAATTGAGGTCTTACGATGAAAAACGCTGTCACTTTTGAAAGCACTCCCAATCCCGCAACCATGAAGTTCCTTTTGCACCGTCAGGTCACGGCCGAAGGCTTTGACTGCCCGACCGCGCAAGAGGCGGAGCGCTCGCCTTTGGCATCGAAGATCTTCGGTTTTCCGTGGACAAGCTCTGTCTACGTCGGCCCTGACTTTATCACCGTGACCAAGCAAGACTGGGTCGACTGGGAGCTTTTGGCTCAGCCTTTGAGCGGCCTTATCCAGGAACACCTCGATCGCGATGAGCCGGTCGTCGTTGAATTGGTTCCAGTGGAAGAAAATGAGAACGATCTGCCGATCGTGCGCAATATTAAATCCGTTTTAAACCGCGAAATCCGTCCGGCGGTGGCTCTGGATGGCGGCGACATCGTGTTTTCTAAATACGAGAACAACATTCTTTACATCCATATGAGAGGCGCCTGCTCAGGATGCCCAAGCTCAACGATCACTTTGAAGGAAGGCATTGAGACACGCATAAAGGAACTCTTCCCGGAGATTCAAGAAGTTGTCGCAATCTAAGTTTCTTCACGAAAGCAAACTCCTCGGAAAACTTTCACTCCCCATCGTTATCGGTCAAGTCGGTCAAAACCTCATCACTTTGGCCGACACGATCATGGTGGGCGCTTTGGGTTCCGTGGCTTTGGGCGCTTCTGCCTTCGCCGGCAGCGTCTACATTATCTTTTTGATTTTCGGTATCGGCCTGCTTTCCCCGCTGGCGGCCCTCTTTGCGCGTGTGCAGGGCCAAGAGAATTATCCTTACGGCGGCGTTCTTCTTAAACACAGTGTTGCGATCGCTTTTGGTGTGAGTGCCTTTATTATCGGCGTGCTTTATATTATTTTGCACAATCTCGCGCTCTTCGGCCAGCGCCCGGAAGTCCTGACCATGGCGGCCCCTTTTTTCGAGATCATCGCTTGGACCGTTTTGCCAAGCTTGATGTATCAAGCCTATAAGCAATTCACCGACGGTATCGGCAAAACCAAAGTGGCGATGTCGGTGATGATCTTTGGCGTGATTCTAAATATTATTTTGAATTATCTGCTTATTCACGGCTTGTACGGTTTTCCGAAACTGGGCTTAAACGGTTCGGCTTATGCGACCTTGATTGCGCGCACTTTGATGGCGTTGATCCTCATGGCCTATGTGCACCTGCATCCGCACTTTAAGCATTATCTCACCGAGCGCTGGACTCACCGTTTTGATCACCACCTCATGAAAAACATCTTACGCCTGGGTATTCCCAATGGCTTTACTTACCTTTTTGAAGTCGCGGCGTTTTCTTCCGCCGCGGTGATGATGGGCTGGTTTGGCGCCACCCCATTGGCGGCGCACCAGATCACCATCAGTCTTGCCAGCACCAGTTTTCTTGTCACCATGGGTGTCGGCATTGCCGCGAGCATTCGCGTGGGTTATGAACTCGGCCGCGGTGATTATTCTTTGGCGCGTTTTGCCGGTTTCACGGCGATCAAACTTGCCGCGGGTTACATGAGCTTATGCGCCGTGGGATTTTTCTTTTTACGCAATTGGTTCCCGACCTTGTATGTGAACGATGCGGATGTGATTTCCTGGGCGGCGAAGTTTCTTGTCGTCGTCGCGATTTTTGAAATCTTTGACGGCATTCAAGCTGTGGCTGTCGGCGGATTGCGCGGGCTCAGCGATACACAGTGGCCGAGTCTGATCGCTTTTTTCGCTTACTGGATTATGGGCCTGCCCTTGGGTTATTGGCTGGCCTTTCACGGCGGCGTGGGCCCCGTGGGCATCTGGATCGGTCTGCTTATCGGATTGATTTTCGCGTCCGTTCTTCTCACCTGGCGCTTTCATGTTCTAAGCGCTCGTTTTGCCGCTTCCCCATCACGGGTGGTAGACACAGCGGAAGCCTGAGTTAGAACCTGTAGCGTTGGTGATGAGTTGCAGAACGTCGCTAATTCTTTTTGTCGCAAAAACACCGGCCTGGCGTCCCGAGTCGTTACCGCCTCCGCGCCAAATGACACCGGTCCCAGTGGCGGTGAAATCGAGATAACCAAATCCGCAGTAATCCACCGACGTCGGTAAAGAGCAGCTTTCGAGACTGCCGTAACGCTTGCGTATTTCCGCTGTTGTCGACAGTCCCGTCACATAACCATAAGCAGGACTGTAAGGGTTGCTGTCGTTATCGGCGTTGGTTGTGACCTCCCAGGCGTTCCCGGCGATATCCCACACCGATTGATCATAAGGAAGATAGCTGACACGCTTTAGACCGTCCGACTGACAGAGACTTGAGCCTGCAGGCCAGCAAGCATCGCCTAAATTTACTTCCTTAGGGAGTCCTGTGTCGCTGTTATTGCCGCGATTGAGAATACCGGTACCCACAGCTCCCCCGGTCCAATTCGCCGGCTGCTGACGGATCAGATCCGCGAGCGTGTTCCATTCCATATTGTTGATCAAGGCGTAACCGCTTCCGAACTTGCTACAAGCGCTCAGAGCATCCATCTGATTTGCACTCAGAGGCGTTCCTGAAGCACCCACTGAAGGAGTCGAGACTGTTCCCTTCGTTTCAAACTGCGCCACACAAAACGGCGGCACAACAGAACTAGGATTGTAAACGTAAGCATAGTTGACGGGGCACGAGACACTTATGAAATTCGCGGAAGCGATCGGGCTTTCGTTGCCCGCAATATCGCGTGCTTTGAGTTGCATTGTATAGGCTGTCGACGGCCGCATATTCGAGGACAACGTAAATCCACCGCCACTGCTGCCGGAACCAATCAACGTCCAATCCGCCATGATAGCACTATCCGAAGTTCTTAAAACCCGGGCCCAGTAGCTGTGACTGTCACCGGCCGGTACCGCCGGCGGCGTGAAGTTGAGCGAAGGGGCCGTGGTGAGGATTTTCGGAATAGAAGTAAATACCAATCCAGCCAAACTCCCTGGAGGAACCGCATCGACACGGATCTGCGCCGAGCCAAGAAGATTGTAAATAGTGCCGTCATCCGCGGGAATGGAAACATCCGCATTCACTGCCGGGTTACTGAGATCGGTGACGGAGGCGCCGCTACCGACACTGTAGTTAGTGACTTTCAACGGAAAAGCGAAATCTCCGTCAGAAACCACGTACGTATATTTGAACGTCAAGTTATCCGCCGTCGTAAAATTCTGTATGTAATGAATTGTATTGAGAACAAGCAAAACGCTGCCACTGAACTTTACCGGGCTTGTGAACTCAACAAAGATATTCACGGTCTGATTCAAGGTGCGCGTGGCGTTTGGAGTATCCGTGTAAATGCGCGCAATCTTAGGCACAGGGAACTGAGTCTTGAATGAATAGCCGTTATTCCCCGGAACGGTCACATTGCCATGATCATCACGAGCTTGCACATAAATCTTGTAATTGGTGTTTTGCTGTAAAGTGCAAGATGCAAACGTCGCAGCGCTGGCTGAGACATTTTGCAAAGGACACACCACCGTAGAACCGGCATTGTCTTTAATCACGACATCATAACTAACCGCTCCTGAAGCATCACTAAAGTCGACGAGCAGTCCCGGCGCCGTCAATAAACCATCAAGACTGCTGTCTTCAGGACCCTGGGAACGAGCGCCAAGAATAGAAAAACTGCCAGGTCCTTGTGTATCTTTGAGCAAGTCGAGAAGACCGCTGTTTCCCGTATTGCCCGCGGCATCCGTTTGCTGAGCCTGCACATTGAATCCGCCTTCGGGAACCGCAATATCGGCGACAAAACCAAGTCCCGATGAGCAGGTCGCTTCCGTTGCGACGCTTCCATTGACAAGAATTTTTACCGGCAAAAGACTTTCACTGCACGATCCCTCGACACGTATCATGGGGCCTGTCAAAAAATCCGTGGCTGTGTAGATACGTCCTGAATGTGGTGATGTAAATGCCAGCACGGGTTCTTGCACATCGACATCAACACTCTTCACGGCCTCACCGTAAGCGCGGCTGACAGCTTGTTTAAAATGCTTTGCACGAATTTTCGTAGCCCCTGTAGGAGCCGTGCTCGCCACGGTCAATGTCGCTGTGTAAGTACCGTGGTCGCATGTGACGGAGGCGGGGCTTGTCGCAAAAGGACCCTCAATAGAAACAAGACCTCCGTCGACCGAACAGGTTCCGCTGACTGTGTAGGAACCGGCAAGACTGGATTTATTGATGCTTTCCGCCTGCACCGTCACCGTGGGCGCTTTAAAAACAGCACTGAGCGTTCGATAGTAAACAAGCGTTTCGTTTTCGGCATTACTGACGTACCAGCGAATTTGAAAATCCTGACGGAAATCACCGCCACTGGCGGCGTTGGTGTAAGGCGCTATATGCGTGAGAGGCAGAGCAAAAGAAAAATTATTTTTCTGCGCGCAATCGAGTGCCGCGCCGGCGATGAGGTCGGCAATGGATTTCCACTCTTTGCTTTGCGGGTTTTGCACTTCAAGCTTTGTCACCGCGCCACTGCAAGTGCCTTCCATAGGAAGAACTGTTTCGGTGGCATCCGGATCCATGTCTCCGTTATTAACGGTGTTGGTGATTTTAAGATCGCTCGGAGTTTGCGTGATCTTGCTGAGAAAATTCATTTGCAGATCACGCTCTGTGCATGCGGCAAGAAAAAGAACACTCAGGAAAAAGGCGATTTTCCTGATAACAGCGCTGAATGATTGAAGCTCCCCACCGCAAACGTGCATGTTGTACTTATCGGCGAAAGTCCCGGAACGATTGAGAAAAAGCCCCGTCTAAATCCACTGACAACATTACAAAAACAAAGGGTGTTCTCAAACTGAAACACCCTTTGTTCACATGGAAAACGGCTGAGTTAAAACGTTTTTATTGGAAGACCATTTCGCAGCGAAGAACCGCTGGAGTCAGTGGCGTTTCCTTAGGCACTGTCTCATAACCTGTCATCTGTTTGATCTCGGACCAACCCAGCTTCACAAGATCCCGGTAAGCGATTTTTTCCTCACGAACAAGACGCTTGTAAACGACCAGAGGATTGGTGCGCGCAAAAGATTTCATCATGGCAGTCACAGTCAAAGAGCTGCCGCTGTCGGACAAAAGCTTATTCACGATAACGATACCGCGATTGACGCTGATAAATTCGTACGGAAGCTTTACACCTTGATCCATCGCCCAGGCTGTCCAGCGCTCCATAGAACCTTCTTCTTTACCCGCTTTAACCTGCTTGAGACGCTCTCTCACCAAAGTTTTAAACTGTGTTTCCGTCACGGAATTCTCTTGCGGATTGCTGAGTTTCCAGAAAGCCCGTGAGATCAATTCCGCGTCCCCCAGTTCCGTTCCCGCACCGAGCACCATCACTTGGCGCTGGATGTTTTCATTGAGAACTCCACCCATGCCGTAATCAAGAATATTCACTTTGATTTTTGGATCGGTCACCTGAATCATGAAATTCCCTTGGTGCAGATCGGAGTGATAGAAACCGCCACCGAAAAGCATTTCATAAGCCCACACGCGCGCCATTTCTTCAATCACAGCGCGCTTTAAGCCCGGGATGGCGTCGGCGTACATCGCCGCCTCTTTGTCAAGCTTGCGTCCGATCACCATCTCCTGAACCATGAACTGTGATTCGCCCTTGGCATCATAAATCGACGGCACGTGGAACTCGATATAGTTCTTGTATTCAGGTGTTTTCATCAACACCGTTTTTTCGTAACGGCTTTTTGCGATTTTTTGACGTTGGATGGTGTCTTCCTGACTGAGTTCCGCGGTGACCGTGGCTGTGATGTCTTCAACGATAGGACTTAAACGTGGCGCCCCTGTTTTACGGAACTCCGGGTTTTCATCCAGAATGCGCGCCACTTCAGTCAGAATCTGACGGTCTTCCTCAACACGTTTTTCAATGCCCGGCTTGATAAAGCGCACGACCACATCACGGCGAACTCCGCGGTCATCAATCTTAGCGCGATGAACCTGCGCCATGGTCCCGACGCCGAGAGGTTTTCTCTCAAAATAAGTGAACTTGAAATTATTCTTTTCGCCTTTTAAAATCTCTTCGACTTGAACCCACGGCACAGGACGCACGGAGTTTTCAAGACCGCGGAAGATTTCAAGCATCTCGGGGCTTAAATCCGCCTGGCGTGCCACCACTTGCAAAAGCTTTTGCAGCTGTGGACCGCTGTTTTGCACCATGATCTCAAATTTCTTCATGTCATTGGCATTCAAATCACCGCCAAGATAAGAAGAAACAATCAGCTTTTTAGATTCGGGACCAAGCCGCGAAAAATATTCGCTGAACATCGTCTGCATAAAGATGCGCATGGTGGCGTCTTGCTGTTGCGCAAAACTGGATTGCGCCATTTTTTCCCCGACACGGTCGAGTTCCTTCATACGCTCGGAAAGAAGAGCGTCACTTTGCTCCAGCGCCCACTTTTCAGCCAGTTGCTGCGCACTCGGGTTTTGCACAAGAGCCATCAGTTCGGCGGAAACTTTCTCCATGGAGAGTTTATCACTGTCGTTACCGGTTTCTTTTTCCACTGCCGCTTGCAATTGTTTTTGTTGCCACTCAAGATAATTGTCGATTTGCTTTTGCACGCGCGGACTGTCGGAAACGTAAGTCACCAGCGGACGAGCGCCGCGTTTTTCAATAATATCCATATCCAGGGCCACACTGTGCGTGTTCGGCCATTCACCGCGGAAGTGTTTTAAGAATTCGCCGAAATTATTCACCTTTAAAGTGGCGACTTCACTTTGGTAAACGTGGGAAAAGTAGTTTTTGGCGCGCGCCAGAATTTCCTCTTTGCGGGCGTCCCCTTCCCCTTGCGCGAGCAGCGCATAGGTTAACGCCAAACGCTGTTCAAAAGACAAGAACAAGCCCGTTTTTTGCGGAGCTTGAGCCCAGACGACTTTTGCTAATACAAGTACAAACAAAATGAGCAACAGTTTGAGCTGTCTCAACATGATACATCCTTTAATAAAGCATTCTACCCTTAGATGCAGAATTGAGACCGGGGACAGGAATAAATTATGGGTTCCTTAAGTGAAAAAGCTTTGAACAAAGGCCGAGAAATGTTCCCGCGCCTAACGGGCGCCACGCTCAAGAATGCGCACCAGAGAGGAAATAATTTGCGCTGTTTGGCGTGATTGAGGATTGACGTTTTCAATCTGGCGGCGACTGAGGAGTTGCGCAAAACCATGCACAAGCGACCATGCCGCAATGGTGATCACGTCACTGTCTTCCTGAGAAAATTCCGCGATGACTTCGTCCTTTAAAACAGAAAAAGCCTCGGCTCCGGCCTGTTGCAAAGAAGGAAATTTCCGCGCGCGATCCGGAAACGGATGGGCAAACATCAACTCCATAAAATGCGGATAACGAACCGCGAACTGAATGTAAGCAAAAGCCAAAACCTCCAAGCGGGTCTTTTTTCCGGTGGCAGTTTCCAGCGCCCGCCGCAAAGCCGCGGCAAAGCGCCGGAAACACTCTTCACCCAGCGCCGCCAAAAGAGCCGTGCGGTCCGCGAAATGCCGGTATGGCGCCCGCGGTGAAACCCCGGCCCGCAGGGCGATTTCGCGCATGCCAACAGCATCAATACCGCCCTTTTTGAGCAGACGCATGCCTTCAGCCACGCAAGCCTCGCGCAAGTCGCCGTGATGATAGTTTTCCTTGGATTGACTTTTCACGTTTTAAAGTATGCACTGAATACATTAAATGAAAAGAGGTTCTCATGCATACCGCGACGAAATGGCTGATCGGTCTTATTGCCTTGCTCGCCCTGACGAGCCTCTTGGCCGTGCCGATCGGCAGGGGTGCTGGCGTGCCGCTTCCTTTACCTTATCTCTGGCACAAGTGGTTGCATATTCTGGGCGCCATGCTTTTTCTTGGAAACATTGTTGTCACAGCTTTTTGGGCCACCTTCGCGGCAAAATCCAAGGATGAAAACGTGGTGCGCTTTTCCGCCAAAGCCATTCACTGGGCGGATGTGATCTTCACCGCGCCAGGCGCGATTCTTCTTTTTGGCAATGGTTTGTTATTGTCGCAACAGTGGGGCGGCCTGCACGGCACGAAGTGGATCATTTGGGCGCTGGCCCTTTTTGCGGTCTCGGGAATTATTTGGCTCGCGCGTTTGATTCCTCTGCAGAATCGCATGGCGATGAATGCCGAAAACAAAGCGGCTCTCCCCGCCTCGTTTTATAAAGATCTCAAACAATGGTACATCTGGGGATCGGCGGCGACTTTGCTGCCTTTGGGTTCTTTGGTTTTAATGGTGATCAAGCCGCAATAATTTTTAAGGATCTAGAAGAGTCGGACTGATCACACGATAACGATTCTGAATCTGCTGCCAGATATTGGAGTGAGGTCCCATGATACCATCCGGTCCTGTCGCTCCGGCAAGACCACGTCGTGGATCCAGCGGGCCCCCCGGCAAGAACTGGCGCAAATCCGGACCTTGAGGTCCTTTCTGCCCGGCCCGTGGAGCTTGGTAAACAGCACGACCTTCCGGCGATCCTCCGGAACCGTAACCACCTGCCATACCATTACCACCGCCATAAAAACCGCCACCCCCGGCAGCGGGAGTCGGCGTGTCTGCCTCATTCGCACCGTCACCGCCGCGACTGCCCTTCCCCAGACCGCCACTCGGAGTCGTTGAGGAGGAGAGATTCGCCCCCGAGCCCTGCTGCCCTTCTGTCACCGGACTGGTGTTATTACCTGAAGGCTTGCCCGGAGTGATTCCCGGAAGGCCCGGAATATCCGCGCCCGCATCATCGGAATTTCCACTTGCCACCCGCGAAGACGGGTCAATAAGACTGGGCTCATCAATGCTGCCGCCGGTTTTTTGTTCACCCACACACATCGGATCCGAAGGAGAACGCGAGCACACGCAGACTTTATTAGTGGCATTTTCAGGGCTGTTGCAATCGGGCGCGGTGTTCGTGCCGGGACAGCCCGGATAGGTCGGCTGCTCTTTACAGATATCGGGAGTGCCCGTTTTAGAGCCGTCACCGTTACTGGCCTGGGCGCAGTTTGCCGCGTTCGCGCCGGTTTGTCCGTAGTTCTGAATGGCCTGCTGTGCTTGATCCATTCTTGCCGTGAAATCGCTGCAGCGCTTGAGCTTATCTTCCGCCGTTGAAACGGACGAAGCGCCGACACAAGCCTGATTGTTTTTAGCGTAATCCGACAGCGCTTTGCATTTGTCTTTGCAGCTATTGATAGAGCTCGAACAATTCATGCGGTAAGCCGCCAAAGCTCCGCTGGCCGCCTGAGACAAGTCCGCCATTCCCGAGCAGGCGGCCTGGATATTTGAGGCGGTCTGCTGCCCTAAAGCCAGCGCCAACTGTGAGGCTGTGTTGGAAACGCTGCTGACATTCGGATCGTTTTTTTCATCACAAGTATATGACGCATCCTCAATACGAGTGTCACACTCCGACAACAAAGAGGCATACTGACTCTGACAGCTGCCGCCAGAACCGTTGTTGTTATTACCACCATTGTTGTTGCCGTTGTTATTGCCGTTATTGTTTCCCGTGTTTCGGTTATTACCGCTCGAGCGTGAATTACCGCCAGTGCCTATGTCCGACGGGCGCGACGGAGGAATCGGACCTGTTGATGGCAGCGGATTGTAACCTGTGTAGAGAGCTTCGCAGCGGGGCGCGCATTTCGCCTGGCAAGCCGCCAATTCTCCGGCGTATTGGTCATTGCCCGTATTGTAAGAAGCGTCGCACTGGCTGTCGCAATTCTGCATGCAGGCCACGTACTCGCTTGCCGCCTTAGCGTGAAACGAAACCGATAAAAGAGCGATGACAGAATAAAACGCCCATTTCCCCATATTTCTATTATCGTCCTCGCCTTGGGGCAATTCAAGGACGCAGAGGCACTTCGGGTTCGCCAGACGACCTATTCTCAGAATTTTAATCTGAACGTTTCAGAGTGAGACACTTTCACTCAAGAATTTCAAGCACATCCCCTCGACGAACGACTCCTGTATTCTCAGGAATCCACAAAGTGCCGAAGAAAACATCTTTCCCTTCACGGCGATATCCGGCCAAAGTTTTCAAAGGTTCCGGTCCCGATGGAGCTCCGGAAGCTTGGTCGATGGTGACGATGGTGCATCGGGCGCAACGCTTCGGCTGGGAAAAAACCACATCACCAATACGCACACGCTTCCATGTTTCTTCTTCGTAAGGCGCGCTTCCCGCAAAAAGAATATTTGCGCGGAAACGGTCCGGGCCCACAGGCACCGCGAGTCTGCCATTGAGTTCTTCCAGACTTTTCGTATTGAGCAACTGCAACGGCCGGGCATCCGCAAAACGCACTTCAGGTTTCCATTCTTCCGTTAGAGAGCGCACCCGGCGCTGTGAATAAGGCGCATAGCGCACCAGACGACAGTTCACGCCGAGATACTGTGACAGGGCTTGCGAATAAAGATCCGGCTCCAGCGCCGCCTCAAAGCTGTCGTTCCAAACCTTGACACTCACCTTGCGCTGAAAAGAATTATTCCTGGAAATTTTAAAAAACATTTTTTGAAAGCCGACCGTCAGCGCCGCCTCATCCAAAAAAACTTCAACGGTGGCGAGCTTAGGCAATGTCCTTTGCGAAATAAACTTTCCGTTCTCATCAATGAGCATCCATTGACGGTCCCCTTCGGGGCCTTCCTGGGTGATTTTCATTTCGGGAACGCTTTGGGCGCGGGCGGATTTCAGAGGATAGATAAAGAGATCTTGAACTTTCACGGCGGCAATAACGGAAGAAGAGCCTTACGGCTCTTCCCCTTTCTTCTTCAGCTCTTCAGCGGCGTTGATATATTCTTCGAGGTTCTTTTTTTCGTCTTTAGGGAGCTTTTCCAGAGCGTAGTTCACGTCTTCCGGATAAACTTCCCGCATGCTTTGCAGGTATTGCGGAAGATCCAGGCGTTCATCGCTTTTCAAAAAAGCGGACGTCGCTTTCACGATAGCCACCAATTCTTCACGGCGCTGATTTTTATCCTTGGAAAGATCAATATCGCTCACCAGTGAATTGAACGCCTCATAGGCTTTTTTCTCTTCACCGTTATCATACTTTTGCGTGAGCTTTTCGATTTGCTGACAAGCTTCACAAGTCTTCGCCGCTTGCGCGTGAATATTCAAAGACATCGTCATCAAAATAAGAATGAGCCATTTCATTAGTTCACCCCTTGGCCTTTCTTGCCTTTTGAACGCGAAGATCCAGAAGAACCCGACTGGCTGACCGGGCATTTCGCCAACGCGGAACTACGGACTTTATTGTAGTCAGGAACATAGCATCCCGTCAAAACACGACGCCCTGGAGGCGATACAGACTCGTCCATCGGCAGAGGACTGCGATAAAAAGAGTGGTAATTGCCATCATCACCCAGCACTTCGACGTGACCGTGGATGTCGCCAGCGGTGGCCCACTTTGTTTTTTTGTAACCCGCATAAACGCGGATCACGCCAGGAGTTGTGCACTTGGAACGATCGTCGACAAAGCCGATTTTTTCCAGATCCGACCCCGCATCTTTGGCTGAACCGGAACTGAGCAGACCACGCACACAGTTAAGATCTTTTTTAAACGCATCAGCGACAATCTGTTTCACCGAGCGATAACATAAAGCTTTCTTTGAGCCGCTCGGCAAATCACCGGCGCCATCGGAAGCACTTTGTGCCAGCTGAGCCATATCCTCACTGCCGGAACTGGAATAGTTCACGGTGCTGGACGGCCCCGATGGGTCCTGGTGATAAGCTTGTTCGTAATCAATCACCTTTACGGGACGGCGGGAAAAAGCGTGCGCTCCTTCAACGAAGACCACGCCCATAGCCGCAGCAAGGATCCATTTAAAGTATATATTCATCCGCAAAACCCCTAGCGTCTTTCCTTCGCGCGCTGATCCACTTGTTCTTCACTGATCAGCACCAAATCTTCTTTCAGCTGGAACTCGGATCCAACATAGTCTTTCTTTTTAGAACTGAAAGTCGCAAAGTCGACATTCATTCCCGTCGCGCGATGTAATTCTTCCGGAGTCGCTATGTTCGGACCGACACCGGGCTCGGTAGTGATAACCAATTCGAAGGTATCTGACTCCGGATCGTAATAAGAAATTTCAATATTCGCGCCTTTGTCAATTTTCAAAGCTTCCATCTCAGCTTGCGTAGGACGGCGCGATTCTTTTTTATCTTTTGCCGGCTCGGTCTTCGCCGGAGCTGCCGGAGCCGCTTCTTTTGCCGGAGCTTTATCCACCGCCAGCGCCCAGGAAGAAATCATAAGTGAGAGAAGAATAGTTGTTAGGAATTTCATTATCTGGCTCCTTCTGCGTTTTTGCCTGACGAGCTTTTCTTTCTTTTTGTTGTTGCGCCACTAGAATACTTGCTGTTGCCGGAATACTTCGCAGAAGACACCCCGTTTGCCTGAGCCGCGGCGGCGACAGCGGCGGGCTCTGGATCGCACGTCGGTGGGCGCTCCGCTCCGGAATTGTCACTGCAATTGGGATTTTTCCCGTGCCCGAAATAGTTGTACACGAGAGATCCCACTCCGAGCATTTCCTTAATGGTGGCGAGATCTTTAAACGGCACGCCGGTGCAGCCCCATGTATTGGAAGCCCCCGCCGGACTCTTACCGTGGATCACAACTCCCCGCGCACCCAAACTGTCCTGACCGGACAAACCCGCCAATCCCAAGGAGTTGGAACTGTTGTAGCGTTTGCCGTTATGAACTGCCGTCAAGTGGAAGCCTGGGGGTGTTTTTTTGGAATTGTCCGTGCTGCACGCTTCAAGACGGCCGCTGCGATCTGAACCGACCCCCCAACTGATGGGCACCGCTTTAGCACAACTTCCGTCCTGTTCGAACAGATACATTGTGGGTTTGCCGTCCCCGGAATAGTCGTTGATGGCGATCATCTTGCCTGCGGACAAGCGCGCATAAGAGCAGCTTTGCGAAAAACTTTTTGCCTCCGCAAAAGCCTGCTTCACGTGAGCAGGCACAGCTCCACAATATCCTCCGCCCTTATTCGCGAAAGAATAAGAGGCCGGACTGGATGCTCCGTAATAGGAGGATCCACTGGAGGAATTGGTATCATTGCTATCGATGACTTTGGAAGGACGGCCGAACAAGGCAGCTGCTTGGGCTTGAGAAAAACCGCAGAGCACCGCCGACAGAACAAAAATAATTCTTGTCATGACTCTCTCTTTGTTAATGTGTCCCCGAAAAGATTTAGATGTTTCAAGTGTATCTGAGCGGAACAAGTGAGGTCAACCCACCGACCGTTTTCAGTTCTCAAGGAGACCAATTCTCAAAGCGGGACTTTTTAGTCTTGCCTCCCATCTCGAAGAGATTTACGCTTGAACTTGCCAAACGGCTTGTAGGCTTTTCTGTTGCCGAAACAGAAACTCGCGGAGCTGATTTTTCATCGTCAGTAGTCGGCTCAAAATAAGACACATCGAAATACTTTCTCGCTAACGAGAATCACTTCTCGTGCTCGAGAATTTTGTTCCTGAACCGGGAAAGTTTCCACAAACTGATCCTGGTTTGGTCGAAAGGTCGTCTATGAGCCTGACTAAAAACTTACGACGTATTCTGGATGAACGTAAAATCACCGTCGCGGAACTCGCGCGCCTGTCGGGAGTTCCGGCGAAAACCATTTATCACTGGCTCACGGGACAACAGCCGCGCAAGATCGAACATCTTTTCCGCCTGTGCGACGCCCTCAATATGTCCATGGAAGAACTGTACGGACGACCAAAAAAGAGCACGAACAAAGTCCAGCTCTACAAGGATATTTCCCTTCAAGACCTGCGGGCCGGCGCTTACGAAATCATTTTGCGCCCCTTAAAAACGGACGCCGATCTGTGAAAACGCCCCTTATCCCGCTGTCAGCACTGGCGATCTCCGTTTTTTTGCTGGCTTTGATGGAAGCTACTTCTTCACGGTCTTTTTTAAAAACTGAGATTGTCGATCGTCCGCGCTTTCGCTCTCAGGTTCAAAAACTAGCCCTGCGCCTGCACGATGAGTTGGAAAATCCGCAAATCTGCCGGCGTTTCTTTCACGGCGAAAGCGATCGCCGCGTTTTGTACGACGGTCAACGCCTCAACTTTTTTCCGGAAAAATCTCTGACTTTTTCACAGGGCCGTATCTTGATCAAACGCTCGTGGCTCACCCCAGAGTCCAGCCGGGCCCAGATACGCAAAAGCGACGGCACCTACACTGTCCGCCGCACTGATTTGATTTTGGAATTCGTAGAAACAAAAAAAGAATCGCCGCTCTCAGTGACAGCGACGATTCCTTTGAAGATCACAACAGGTCCTGATCCGTTCACCGAAATTCAGGACTGTGTTTCGATAGATATATAATTACCAGCCCAAAACATAACCGAAGATCAACGGCGCGCAGATGGTCGCGTCGGATTCCACGATATAGCTTGGTGTTGTCGGAGCCAATTTACCCCAAGTGATTTTCTCGTTTGGAATCGCACCGGAGTAAGAACCGTAAGAAGTCGTAGAGTCGGAGATTTGGCAGAAGTAGCTCCACAAAGGAACATCTTCATGACCCAAGTCCTGCTCCAACATCGGCACCACACAGATCGGGAAGTCACCGGCGATACCACCACCAATTTGGAAGAAGCCCACAGGAGTCTTCTTGGATTGACCCATGTACCACTCCGCCCAAGTTTTCATGTACTCGATACCACCTTTTACAGTGGTGCTTTTCTTGATGTCGCCCTTGATGCAATGACCGGCAAAGATGTTACCCAAAGTGGAGTCTTCCCAGCCTGGAACAACCATCGGAAGATTTTTTTCCGCCGCCGCCAGCAACCAGGAATTTTTAGGATCGATTTGGTAGTACTTTTCCAGTTTTCCAGAAAGAAGGATTTTGTACATGAACTCATGCGGGAAGTAAGACTCACCCTTCTTGTCAGCCTCTTGCCAGTACTCAAGAACCACGTTCTCGATACGGCGGATGGCTTCTTCTTCAGGGATGCACGTGTCAGTCACGCGGTTCAAGTGTCTTTCCAAAAGCTTTTGCTCATCTTGCGGAGTCAAATCACGGTAGTTCGGAATGCGTTCGTAGTGATTGTGAGCAACCAGGTTGAACACGTCTTCTTCAAGGTTTGCACCTGTGCAGGAGATCGCATGCACTTTACCTTGACGGATCATTTCCGCCAAAGAAAGACCCAATTCCGCTGTGGACATAGCACCGGCCAAAGTCACCAGCATTTGCCCGCCGCCTTCGATGTGTTTTTTGTAGCCTTTTGCCGCATCTTTCAACGCCGCGGCGTTAAAGTGACGATAGTGATGATCGATAAATTGAGAAATAGGTCCCATCATTGCTCCTTGTGGTTTTAATAATAGCTGAAAATCTTCAAAGCAGGCGTTCATGCACAAGGACTTAAAGATTTCTAGATATTATCAAAGGCCCTGAAGGTAGCACTTTTATCTTAAAACTCAAGAAGAGAATGGCTTTTGCCCCACAACAGCCTTGGCAAAAAAGCCCTGGGACTTTTTGAGCTTCGCAAAACCCTGATAGAGCATGAGTCCCTCCATCGGGTTCATGATGTAATTTTGGTAAAAAGGCTCGTGGAAATCGACCGGGAACTGCTCCAGCGCCCACTCAAAATCCCGTGTGTCCTCTTTTTGCACAGAGTCGACAAAACCAAAAAGACCCGAGTCTTTTAAAACCCGCCAGCCTTCGCTGACCACTTGACGGCGGATTTCCAGCGGCAACTCGTGAAAAAGAAAACAAGAATAAACCAAATCAAACTGGCGCTCATGAAACGGCAAATCTTCAGCCGCGCCTTGAACAAAATCAAGCCTGTCGAATTCCTGCAGATTTTCCTGGGCCTTTTTTAGATACGGATAACTCAGATCCAGCACCGTGATTTTTGCTTTGGGAAAAGCAAGCTTCATAAAGCGCGTCAGCCGCCCCGTGCCCGCCGCCAGTTCCAGGAAATGCAATCCCTCCCCTTGCCCGGAGAAATAGTCTTTTACCAGAGGAATGATCAGGCGTCTCATCGCATCGGCCGCACCGGAAAAAAGAATTTCGACTTGATGCTCGTAAAGGTCGGCAGATTTGCTGGTCAGGTAACCGCCGGTCTGAAAATGGAAATTGCGCTGATAGTATTCCGGCAACTCATTCAAAAATTCCTGGGACTCGGGTTTAAAATCCTTGGCGTTCTTATCACGGCGGCGTTTGGCGATTTGATAGCCGTCAAGAATGATGCGCGGATAGCGCATAAAATGCCGGGTGATTTTTTCAGGTTTGAGCACTTCGATGGGATAATACCCTTGTGCGATATTTTCGCTGTCTTGTTTTAAAAGATGAAAAAGCTCGGCGTAGATTTTTTTGATTTTCTGCGGATCGACCGGAGGACGCGGACGCCGACGGCCGCCGGCGAAAAACTCGAAAAACGGCAAGGACATCTGCTGAACTGCAAAGTGCGCGGACCGAGCCAGGGAATATCCGAATGCGACCTTGTCCTGATAGGGAATTCTCAGCCTCATAAAACCATCCTCCCCAGCCACGGTACTCCGCTCGACCTATCCAGGCAAGCTTGGCTTTACCGTGTTAAGTATCAGGTTTCTGTGACTTAGCGGCAGCTTTGCTTTGACGGTACCAGTGAACAAATGTCGCTGTCAGCATCGCAAAGCCCGCAAGAATAACCAAACCCACTAAAGTAAACCAGGCTGCGACGATCATGCTTCACCCGTCGTCGCTTGTGGAGCGTCCGCAGCTTTGACTTCCGCATAGATTTCATTAACGACGTAAGAGGCCATCGCTAAACCAAACGCGCCGGTCACGAAGCTCGCCGTGCCATGAATGACATTGCGGTTGTCGCAACCATGCAGGCTGCTTTTCTGCGGGCAAACGCATTTAAAGCCTTTGCCGTTGTCATATTTCAGTTCTTCCGGGAGGCGTGGAATTTCATCGGAGAAAACACAGGGAATGCCGAACTTTTTTGTATCCGGGAAATTGTATTTCTGACGCAAGATCTTGCGCACCTGTGCCGCCATCGGATCGGCATAAGTCGCACCCAAATCAGCCAGCTTAATACGCAGTGGATCCATCTTCGCCGCCGATCCACCGGAAGTGATGACTTTGATTCCACGCTCACGGCACGTCGCCAGCAAGTGGGTTTTCGCGGTGAGGTTGTCAATCGCATCAACGATGTAATCAGGTTGATGAGAAAGCATCATCTCCGAGCTTTCCTCGTTGTAGAATTCCGGAATCACGTTCACCGTGGCTTGCGGATTGATCTTGCGCAAGCGCTCGCCCATGATCTCCGCTTTCTTTTTACCGACAAGGCCTTGCAAAGCATGCAATTGGCGATTGGCGTTGGTGATGCAAATCTCGTCAAAATCCACGATGGTGATTTTACCAACACCGGAACGAGCCAAAGATTCCGCGGCCCAAGAACCCACTCCACCCAAACCGATCACCATGACGTGCGTGTTGAAAAGTTTTTTCATCACGTTATCACCGACCAAGCGACCCATGCGATCGAAACGGCGGTGCAAAACGTATTCAGTTTCCTGCGGTTGTGGCAGATTGTTCTCTTGGTTGATGTCCATTGCTTCTCTCCAAAAAAGCCTAAGCTTTGGCGGGGCCGGCCCCTTGCGCCCATCTATGAAAGTTTTCAGTAGTGATATCTAATATTTCCAGAGGATCAAGTGATTTCAGCTCCCCTATAGTTCTTGCCACCTCCCAAATGCTTTCGGGCGGGTTCAGAACGCCTTTATAAGCCGGCGGAGGCTGATCCGGGCTGTCACTTTCAATCAATAAAAACTCCAGCGGCATTTCTTTCACGGCCTGGCGGAGTTTTTGGTTATCCGCGCGGCACACGGGGCCGCCGACGGACAGATAAAATCCTCGGTTCAGGAAATCCCGCGCCTTGGCGGAGCTTCCGTTGAAAGAATGTATCATACCCTTTTGCTTAGGAAGGCCCCACAGGTCCATGATCCTGAGACTTTCTTCGTGCGCCTGCACCAAATGCAAAACCATCGGCTTTCCGCAGATGTGCGCTAATTCCAACTGTTGCTCAAATACGTAGATCTGTCTTTCGCGGGAATCTTTCATGATGTGCGGGCGAAAATCCAAACCCATCTCACCCAATCCTTGCGCTTCTATGATCTGCGCGGCGAGCAAATCCAACGCTTCTTCGCATTGATCATCATCATGATCCACAACCCAGTACGGATGCAGGCCGAAGCACAGGCCGATATGTTCAGGAAAACGTTTTTTCAGATCGCGCTGCCGCTGCCAGTCCTCGGGACCGACGCCTCCTTGCATGAAGTAGTGAATGCCTTTGGCGCGGGCATCAAGAATGATCTCCGCCTCCCGCCCTGCCCAGCGCGGGTCCGCCAAATGTCCATGAGCATCGATCCAGAAACCAAATCCCACCATATGTCCAGGTTATATCGCACATTCCAGGACTCGAACAAGGCGGAAGTTCCGCCGATAGGTCGTCTATTAGGAGTATGTATGAAGCACAAATTGCGTTTGGGTTTTGACGTGTCTATGGATAAAGGCTCGACATGGAAGCCTTTGAAAGTGCAGTTCTGGAATCAGGAAGAGAACTACACACGCTTCAAACCTTCCGAGCCGTTTAAATACATGGCTGACGCTTTGGTGGGTTTGTCTTTGGTCAAACTCAATCACTACATCAAAAGCCCAGTGGCGACACCACACCTGGATTACTCTTTTGCTTTTGACGCTTGGAAAGCTTTGGATCCGCACATTGAGCTTTACGAACGCTCCCAAACCCGCGTGCGTGCTTTGCAATCCCATATCGCCGTGATCAATCCGGCCTTGTGCACAGAGTTTGAGAACCTTTTTAACGAGCAATTTGAAACCGCGATCAAACCGTGGGGCGTGGATCTTACCGCTTTGTGGCCTTTGCTCGATACATTTCAGTGGTTTGAAAACAAAATCAACGCGCCTTTGCTGTACAATTTCGGTTTGAATTTCTCTAAACCGTTTATGGATAAGCTGCACACGCTTTATTCTTTTCTCTACCACCTGCGCAGCATAGTCGCTGTCGACCACAACGCGCACTGCGAGGACCCTTCTCATGAAGGCGTGAAAGTGGATGCTATCACCGACTATCTGCCGCGCGCGGAGTACGTTGTGAACGACGCTCTTTTGTATTGGAATTTCAAAAAATACTCTCAGCCGTTTGCAGGTCCGAAAGCCCCAGACAGCCGCGTGGAAAAACTTTTTGTCAATCCGATGGAAAAAGCCTTCCACAAGTATTCACACAACGCTTGTCACCTCGTGGACAATCTGCCCAAGACTTTCATTAATTCTTTGAACCCGGTGGAATTGGAAGAGGCCTTCTATTTGGTGCAAATGGATTGGCTATTGGGTTCACCCGCAGGTTTGCTGTTCAAAATCCGTGAAGAGGTTTTTGCTCTGCAAAGCGGTTACGAAAAAATCTTCTGGAGTGACGTGGAACCGCGTTCTCACGCCAAACCTTTCAGCCTGCACTTGTGCTGCGCTTTGAACGAAGAAACTGTCTTTGGCAAAAAGACAGCTTAAAACGATCTTTCAGTAAAAATAAAAGGCGGTCTTAAAACCGCCTTTTTTATTTCTTCCGTTAACTTAAGAAGAAGCCCTTTGCGCCAAACGCTCGCGCAGTTTTTTGATCACGAAATATAGAATCAAAAGCCCGATCAGAGCCAAGACCACGAGCTTAAACTGACGCAGCTTATTCAGAATCGGTTCGCCATAGTGAGCCAGCAAATAAATCTGTGTCGGCACACTGATCAAGGCCGCGATACCGTCGATCACAAGGAACTTCCACGCTGGATAGCGCATCATTCCGCAGGCCAAGTGTCCTGGAAAGCGCAAGCCTGGAGTGAAACGGAAAATACCGCACGCGTAAGCGCCGTATTTATGGGTCCACTCCTCCACACGTTTCATCAAATGTTCAGGAAAAAGTTTATGCACCCGCGGGTGATAAAGAAGCTTGCGTCCGAATATCCGCCCTAAAAGATAAATCACGAAATCACTAAAGACCACGGCGGTAAAGGCAATCGCCGAGGCGGTGTGAACATTCACAACCGGCGCGCCTTCAAAAGGAGGAGGAAAGTGCTGAGGATGCGCGCCCATAAACGCCAGAATACCGACACTGATCAAGGTCACTTCTTCCGGCAACGGAAATCCCACGGAGGACAGAATCATCATGCCGACCAAGGCTGCATACACAGTTCCCGGCTGATACGCGAACTGAGACATCCACTGAAAGATCGGTTCGTTAGCAAATTCCAATACTGCGCTCCTTGAGCCACTTAATATGGAGTAAACGGTCCCACTTGAACACACTTGCTACACCGTGCTATGTGTGTTTGTCCCCTGAAAGGAATAGTATGCAGAGTGCCAGAGGATTTGAATACGGAGTCCGCCATATAATCAGCCATCAGTCGGGATCCGTTATTGATGTTTTATTAAGCACTTTGCATTTGGAGCCGGACCAAAGCAAATTTTTGCTGGATTTAGGCTCGGTTTATCTCAACCACAAACGTTTAAAAGAAAATTCCTCGGTTTCCGTCGGTGATTATCTGCGCGTGCATACAAAGCCGCGCCGTTTTCCCGCGGACGACGGTCGCTGGACAGAGCGTATCCTTTTTCAGAACGAACACTTCGTGGTCGTGCGCAAGACCGCAGGTCTTCCCGTGCATGCCAGTGTCGACAATCGCAAAGAGCACCTGCTCGCTTATTTGCAAAATGCTTTGCAGATTCCGCTTTATGGCACGCACCGCTTGGATGTGCCGACCCAAGGTTTGATCGTCTACGCAAAGACCACAGAGTTTCAGTCCGCATTTAATAAACTTTTAATTGAACGCCAGGTGCGCAAGATTTATCGCGCTATCGTGGAAGGCCAAGGGTTACAACCGGGAGTGCTCACGCACTTCATGCATCCCTCCCCGCGCGCGCCGAAAATCGTTTCACGCGAAAACTCCGAAGGATGGCTGGAATGCACTCTGGAAGTCTTGCGCGTTTCCCCACTGCCGGACAATCGCAGCGAAGTGCACGTGCATCTGCACACGGGACGCACGCATCAAATCCGCACGCAGCTGGCTTGCGAGGGGCACCCCGTTGTCGGTGATCATACTTATGGCGGTCAGAAATTAGGAACGGAAGAAAGAATCGAGCTTGAAGCCTGCGAGCTTGAATTTATCAATCCGCTCACAGGCGAGAATCATCACTTTAAGATTTAATTAGAATACGTAAGCGTTGGTCATCAAAGAGTACTGTGTGTTTTGCGGTTCTACGAACGCAATGTCTTTGCCGCGGTAGCTGTTGAGCATCGTATCGTTGCTCACGCCCAAAGTGAACGCCACACCACGCATCGGACGAATCCACAATGACAAGCCCAAACGCAACGCTGTGGTGTGATTGCCTTCCAGATTTTCCACGTTGGAAGTGTGGTACCAGCTTTCATTGAAACCGGTTTTTGTCGTCAAGCTGAACAAAGAGTTGATGTCCCACTGCACTTGCAAGTAGTGCTCAAGACCGAACTGCTTCGTGGTTTGACGAGGATCGTAAACATAACCACCATCATCAAACTGAGGAACGTCTTGATTGAAAGAAGCTGTTTGGCTTTGCAAATAGATATCCGGTTTTGCCACGTAAGCGATAAGCACAGAGCGAGACAACGCCAGGTCCGCGTAACCTTCAAAACGGATTTTGCTGATCAGCTTTTGATTTTGAGAAATACGGCTGGTCGGCAAGTACCATTTCACTTTACCGGAAAGGTCGATGTCACCGATGTAGCCCAAATCATAATTGGAATAGACGAAGTGGATGTCATTCAAGGAAAAATCGGAAGTGACTTTATCGCCGTATTCATTTTGACCTTGAGTCGTGAAGTTGAAAGGCACACGCAATGAGGCGCGGCTCGCGGAATCCAGTTTGTAGTTCAAAGAAAGGTAGTTGTAACTGTCGATAGAGCGGTCTTCCGTCGCTGTTTTTCCGGGTTTCATGTTTTGCACGGAAGCGATAGAAAAGAAAGACATCGACCAATCATTGAAACGGCCCGCGGAAGTGGAAATCTGACCGAAATCTTCTCCGTCCAAGACCGCCGAAAAGGAAGGGGACGCCATAAAAAGGCAGGACAGAGCTAAAGCGAGCGAAATTCTAAACATACGTTCTCCTCAGGGTCTTTCGGTCAGAATCGGACCGTTTATGCCATAGCGCTATGCATTGCGCAATATCCAAAGTTTAGACAAGGTATGTCTCAACCTAATCCTAAAACTCTTTCGACTTGAGATGGAGCGGCAAACCTCTTAGTGTGACGTCATGAAAAATTTACGACTCGTTCAAAAGCTCATTCTTAGTATCGTTCTATCAACCCTTGTCGGCTGCGCCATCTCCTTTAAGAAGGAAAAATGGGACCTGCCTCCGAAAGCCGCTGATGAGATCAGCGTGATGTCCTTCAACGTTGAAAACCTTTTTGACACCGTAAAAACCCCTGGCCACAACGACGAGACCTACCTTCCTGTGGCGATGAAAAATGCCGATCCGAAACTGCGCGAGGCTTGCGCTAAAAACAACGACAGCGCCTACCGCCGCAATGAGTGCCTGAGCACCGATTGGAACGACCAGGCCTTGAACAAAAAACTCGCTAATATCGCAAAAGTCGTTTTAGGCGTTGATGGCAAAGGCCCGGACAACCTCATGCTGATTGAGATTGAAAGTGACGTGGTCTTGCACAAACTCAATACTGAATACCTTAAAGATGCAGGCTACATCACGGAAGTGATCCTTGACGGTCCAGATAAGCGCGGAATCAACCTGGGTTTTCTGTCCCGCTTTCCTCTTGTGGGAAAACCGGTTTTGCATCCCATCCCTTGGAAACCTAAAAATGAAAAAGACGGCGAATGGATGGAACGCTCTCGTCGTATCCTTGAAGTGACTGTGAAAGCCCCTAATGGCGATCCTTTGACGTTCATGGTCGCGCACTTCCCGTCTCAGGCGAACCCTACCTACTGGCGCCAACAGATTTCCGCTTACGCTGTGGAGCTGATGAAATCCAAAGGCCCGGATGCGATGGTGGTTTTGGGCGGTGACTTGAATATCACTCACGAAGAGGAATCTTCCGAGCATATTTTCCGCGACATCTTATCTCAAGGTGGCGCGGTTTCTCACTTTGTCGGCTGTAAAGAATGCCCGGGCACTCACAACTACCGCAAATCCTGGTCTTTCCTGGATGCGCATATCTACAGCAAAGCCCTTTTGGCTGACGGCAAAGGCAGCTATCAAATGCTTCCGAACACCATCGACGTAATTCGCTACGACGACGTTCATCTTTCCAAGGGCAAGTATCCCAAGCGCTGGGACTACGATAAAATGGAAGGCGTTTCGGACCACTTCCCGCTGTATGTTCGCTTAAAACAGCGCAGTGAAGCGAAGACTCCGGTGAAAGAAGAAGCGGCTGTTGTTAAAGACAGCAAGAAAGCTAAAAAGGTCGCAAAGTAGGTTTTCAACTTTGCTCTGAAGTGAAACTCCCCGCGGCAAGTCCGCGGGGCATCAACGGCTCCGAGAGAGCTTGCGACGTTTCTTGGGTTCTTCTTTGATCGGGAAAAGCTCTCTCTGCGCAGGCTCCAGGCCTTTGTC